>Ga0210394_10001273_pt1 | contig 41534 bp, 42 predicted proteins | sample IncBWC12MmetaG_FD_160121 | JGI IMG/M metagenome (GOLD analysis project Ga0210394, IMG submission 160121) | Forest soil microbial communities from Barre Woods Harvard Forest LTER site, Petersham, Massachusetts, United States - Inc-BW-C-12-M | ecosystem: Environmental > Terrestrial > Soil >...
GATATCAACACCGAGGGCCTGCTGCTGCTCACGAACGATGGCGGGCTGGCGCGCGCGCTCGAACTGCCCGACACCGGCTGGCTGCGGCGTTATCGTGTCCGCGCCCATGGCGAGGTGACCCAGGCCCAGCTCGACGAGTTGAAAAGGGGCGTCGAGGTGGACGGCGTCAAATACGGCCCGATCGACGCCACATTGGAGCGCGACCAGGGCGCCAATGTCTGGCTGGTGTTTGCGATCCGCGAAGGCAAAAACCGCGAGGTGCGTAACGTGATGGCGCATCTTGGTCTCGAAGTGAACCGGCTGATCCGGGTGTCCTACGGTCCGTTCCAGCTGGCCGAACTCCCCGAAGGCGCGGTCGAGGAAGTCAAGACGCGGGTGCTGCGCGAGCAGCTCGGCGAAAAGATCGCAACGCTCGCGGGTGCGGATTTTGATCGGCCGATGCCGGGCGAGGCGGGCGCAAAGTCCGAGGAGGAAACGGCTGACGCGCCGCGCGGCAAGGAGCCGTTCAAGCCGGCCGGCAAGAGCGGCCTGATCGCCGATCGCAAGGGCCGCCGCGTGCTGGTGCAGCGCACCGGCAGCGAGGAAGCGCGGGCCCGCAACGAGGCCGAGGCCAACGGCTATGGGCCGCCCCGGCGTCCGCAGCGCGGCTATCACGGCAAGCGCGACCTCAAGCCGCGCGACGAGTAGGGTTCGTCTTTATGAGCTCTACAGTTTCATCCGGCGTCTACCTCCCATTCTTGAGTGCCGCGCGAAGGCTTTCTTCGTTCCCTCCCCCCTTGTGGGGGAGGGCCAGGGAGGGGGGTACCCCGCGAAAGGTCGGAGTGCTTGGCACCCCCTTCCCCCGCCCCTCCCCGCAAGGGGAAGGGGAGCCCACCTTTGCTGCCGCGGGAGTGCAGCAGACCCATAGACCGTGGGAAGAAGCCCGCTAATGCGCGTCGTCGGCGGGCGATTGAAGGGCCGCAATATCGCGTCGCCGTTCTCGCGCGATATCCGCCCGACCGCAGACCGCTTGCGGGAGTCGCTGTTCAACATTCTGATCCATGCCTACGACGATCCGATCGCGGAGGCGCGCGTGCTTGACCTGTTCGCGGGCACCGGCGCGCTCGGCATCGAGGCCGTCTCGCGCGGCGCCAAATTCGCGCTGTTCATCGATAACGGCACTGAAGCCCGCGCGCTGTTGCGCAACAATGTCGAGGCACTGGGTTTGGGCGGGGTGACAAAAGTCTATCGCCGCGACGCTACAAATCTGGGCCCAGCGCATCCGGTCGAGCCGTTCTCGCTGGTGTTTCTCGATCCGCCCTACGCCAAGGGACTTGCGGACAAGGCGCTTGTCTCCCTGCGCGATGGCGGCTGGCTGACACAAGGCGCGCTGGTGGTGGTGGAGGAAGCGAAGGCTGCCGAATTTGCGGCGCCCGAAGGTTTCGAGGAGCTGGAGCGGCGCGCGTATGACGACACGGAATTTGTGTTTCTAAGACTAAGGTAGGCTTCACGAAGCTGGCTCGCGGTATCGCCAGATACCACGAGGCGCTTGATCTGCTCCAACCAGATGTCCCTCATCGCGCAAATATTGTGCCGCCCAGCGCATATCATATTGCCAAACGTAAAATGCGTCGCCGTGCCTCTTTAGATCACTTTCGTGATTAACCCAAATGTGCTTGGCAACTTGGACAAGGGTCGCCTCTCCGCCATTCTCCTTTATTGCACGAAGAACCCATTCTTTGAGATCATCTTTATAAGTCATGCGAAATCCTCCAAATTCAAATTTTCTCAGCGCCGCCCGAACAGCTTCTCGATGTCCGAAAGCTTCAACTCGACATAGGTCGGCCTGCCGTGGTTGCACTGCCCGGAATTGGGCGTGTCTTCCATCTCGCGGAGCAGCTCGTTCATTTCCTCCGGCTTGAGGCGGCGGCCGGCGCGCACCGAGCCATGGCAGGCCATGGTGGCCGCGACATGCATCAGCCGCCGTTCCAGCGGCAGCGCCTCGTCCCATTCCGCCATGTGCTCGGCGAGATCGCGCAACAGCGCGCCGGCATTGGTCTTGCCGAGCAGCGACGGTGTCTCGCGCACCGCGACCGCGCCCGGGCCAAAAGATTCGATCGCAAGCCCGAACGATGCCAGCTCCTCGGTGCGTGTGAGCAGCTTCTCCACCGTGGCCTCGTCGAGTTCGACGATCTCCGGAATCAGCAGGATCTGCCGCTGCACGCCGTTCCTTGCCAGCGAGGCCTTCAGCCGTTCGTAGACGATGCGCTCATGGGCGGCGTGCTGGTCCACGACGATGAGGCCGTCGCGGGTCTGCGACACGATGTAGGTCTCGTGGATCTGCGTGCGTGCCGCCCCAAGCGGGCGGTCGAGCAGATCGGCCGAAGGCGCTTCCTGAAAGCGCATGTCCGCGGTCGGGTGACCTACGTCGAACACGGCCTGCCCGGGTTCGGCAAAGGCCGCCGCCGCGCCGTCGAAGGCCGGCAGTGGCCCGACCGGATGAGCCGGCGATCGCCGCCAGTCCCAATTCGTCGGACGGGGCGCAAATGATGGACGGAACGCGGCGATCGCCGCGCCATCGCTGTTGGCCGCGGTGCGCTTGCCCTCGCGGGCAAGACCGTCCTTGAGCGCATGCACGATCAACGCGCGGACCAGGCCGGCGTTGCGGAACCGGACCTCGGTCTTGGCGGGATGCACATTGGCGTCGACCTCTTGCGGGTCTGTTGTCACGAACAGCGCCACGACGGGATGGCGGTCGCGCGGCAGATAATCGGAATAGGCCGCGCGCACCGCGCCCAAAATCAGCTTGTCGCGCACGGGGCGGCCATTGACGAACAGATATTGCCCGAGCGCGTTGGCCCGCGTCAGCGAGGGCGCTGCGGCAAAGCCTTCCACAATGACGCCGTCGCGTTCAGCGCGCACGTCGATTGCGCTGGATCTGAAATCCGCACCCAGGATATCGCCAAGCCGCGTCAGCCGCCCGGCGGCGCCGGGCAGCGCCGCGGCCCAGGTGACGGGCGCGCGTTCCTCGCCGGCCAGCGTAAAGGCGATATCGGGCCGCGCCATTGCCAGACGGCGAACCACCTCGCGGATCGCTTCGGCTTCGGTACGGTCGGTCTTGAGGAATTTCAGCCGCGCCGGCGTCGCATAAAAGAGATCGCTGACCTCGACGCGACTGCCTTGCGAAAGCGCCGCCGGCATGATCGCCGATTTCATCCCGCCTTCGACGGACAGCGACCACGCGTGCGGCTCGCCCGGGTGGCGCGTGATGATGTTGAGTTTTGCCACGGCGCCAATCGAGGGCAGGGCCTCGCCGCGAAACCCCAGCGTGCGGATCCGCAACAGGTCCTCGTCGTCGAGCTTGGAGGTGGCATGGCGGTCGACCGCCAGTGACAGATCGGCACAGGTCATGCCGCCGCCGTCGTCGGTGATGCCGATCCGCCGCCGCCCGCCGCCATCTGTGAAGATGTCGATCCGGCTGGCGCCGGCGTCGATGGCGTTCTCGACCAGTTCCTTGACCACGCTCGCGGGCCGCTCGACCACTTCGCCGGCGGCGATGCGGTTGACGACCTGTTCGGGGAGCTGGCGGACGGGCATGCGCGCTGAGCGACTCGTGGAAATGGAGGGGGTAATCTAGGGGCTTTTTCGATCCGGCGGGAGGGCGGCGCGGTCCCACCCAAAGGGTTTCTTGACCTCTCCCCGTTGTTTGCGTCGACCGAGGCACCGTCAACTCAGGCAGAGCCTCGCCGGGGGCAGCTCATTGCTTCGGTTTACGTCATATGCGCCTCCGCGCCGGAAGCATTGTGACGCGTGCCGGCCGGGTATATCGTTTAGAAAAGCTATAAAAGTTCGGGAGGATAACTCATGTGCCAGTTGTTCGCTCACCAGCCCCAACGGGACTATCAATCACAGACCCGATCGCTTCGTATCGATGGTCATTGTACGTCCATCCGGCTGGAGATGGCGTTCTGGGATACGCTTGAAGAAATCGCGAGCAAGGAAGACATGAGTCTCGCTAAATTCCTGACACGTCTTCACAGCGAAGTGCTCGATCACTGCGGCGAAGTGCATAATTTTGCTTCGCTGTTGCGCTGTTCGTGCCTGATCTATCGATCGAAAGCCGCGGCGGTCGCCCCCGATTTTCTTCAGCGTGCCGCCGCACCGGGGCTCGTCGCGGCCGAATAAGTGCATCCAGAATGCGCTAGGTCATGATCCCCGGATCATGATCTCATCTCTTAGTTGGAGCATGATCCTTTCGGAAAACCGGTTCCCGCTTTTCCGGATCATGCTCTAAGAGGCGCATTCGGGATAGGGCACGCAATATTCAAACAGGACCGGACTGGTCTGTTAGATTTCCTTTCGTTGCATGGCGCCGGCGATATGATCCGCCTGCCTGATGGCAAGCGCCACGATCGTGAGTGTCGGATTGCAGGCCCCGCCGGTGGTGAACTGGCTGCCATCCGAGATGAACAGATTTTTGATGTCGTGAGTCTGGCCGAATTTGTTCACGACACCGTCTTTTGGTTTCGCGCTCATCCGGTTGGTGCCCAAATTATGGGTGCTCGGATAGGGCGTGGTCGGATAGGTCACGGTCGCGCCCACCGCCTCGTAGACCGCGGAGCCCTGCTTGTAGGCGTGGTTGCGCATCGCGACGTCGTTGGGATGATCGTCGTAATGGACGCTGGCAACCGGCAGGCCGAATTTATCCTTGGCCTTGGGGTCGAGTGTCACGCGGTTGGTTTCTTGCGGCATGTCCTCGCCGACCAGCCACATCCCGGCCATGCGGGGATAGCCTTCCATCGCCGAGGTGAACGAGCGTCCCCAGGCGCCGGGATTTAGGAACGCCGCCATGAAGGGCAAGCCGAGCGACAGCGTTTCCATTTCATAGCCGCCCAGGAAGCCACGGGAGGGATCGTTCCGCGCCTCGTCGAGGATGATGCCGGCCATGGTGGTGCCGCGATACATGTGAACCGAGTTGTCGAAGACGGCATAGACGCTGCCGGTCATGTGCCGCATGTAGTTGCGGCCGACCTGGCCGGAGCTGTTGGCAAGTCCGTCGGGGAATGCGCTGGACGCACTGTTGAGCAACAGCCGGGGGCTCTCGATCGAGTTGCCGGCAACGGCAACGATCCGTGCCTTCTGACGGTGCGTCTTTCCGACTTCGTCGGCATAGATCACGGCTACGACCTTGCCCGATGCATCGTGCTCGACCTTGAGCGCCATGCTGTTGGGACGAACTTCAAGGTTGCCGGTCGCTTCGCCCTTCGGAATTTCCGTATAGAGGGTCGACCATTTCGCACCGGACTTGCAGCCCTGGAAACAGAACCCGATTTGCTGGCATGACCCGCGGTCGTCGCGTGGCTCGCTGTTGATTGCCATCCGCCCAGTGTGGACCTGCTTGTACCCCAGTTTCCTGGCGCCGGCTTCCATCACCTTGAAATTGTTGTTGCCCGGCAATCCGGGAATGCCGTTGGTGCGGGTAACGCCCATCTTGTTCTCGGCCCTGGCGTACCATGGCTCCATTTCGGCAAGCGTGATCGGCCAGTCCTGCAGATTCGCGCCCGGCACATTGCCGTAAATGCTTCGGACCTTGAATTCATGTTCGTCGAACCGCAGCGACGCGCCCGCCCAGTGGACCGTAGACCCGCCGACCGATTTGACGATCCACGCCGGCAGGTTGGCGAAATCCCTGGCGACGCGCCAGTTGCCGGATGTGGTTCGCATGTCCGTCCACGCCAGCTGCGTGAAACTTTCCCATTCGTTGTTGACGAAGTCCTGCATCTCGGTGCGCGGCCCGGCCTCAAGGATCACCACTTTGACGCCTTTCTGGGCCAGCTCGTTGCCCAGCGTGCCGCCGCCGGCGCCGGAACCGATCACTACGACCACGCCATCATCGTTCAGATCAAATTTCGCCATGATGTCCTCCCAACCGGAATTTGTTCGAAGTCTTCAGACTTTCGGCAGCCAATCGATGTCGCTGAAGCCGCGGTTGATGTAGCCGCCGTGCTCGTGGGATGAGCCCTCGTAGCCGAATTTCGGCCACAGCTCTGGCTGGTTGTAGAGAGAGACGACAAGATCGGAGCGAAGCTTCTTGAAGAAATCGGTGTGCTCGATTCCCTGCAGCAAGATGATCCGGTCGGCTTCCCAGGGGACTTGAACGTAAACAACCTTGTGCCGATCCTGCGCGTCCTGATCGAGGCGTCGGACGCCATCTTCGAGCAGCGTTTTGACGGCAGGGTCTTTCGCGGCCTTTGTATCCCACGGCTTGACCGCCGTGATGTAATAGCTGTCAACTAGGAAGTCGTGCGGATAGATATCGCGCGCAACCTTCACAAGCGTCTTCATTGTCGCGGGCGCCAACGTGGTCGCGGCTTCGGCCCACGCATCCTCGATGCCGATCCCGGTGCTTGACGCAACGGCGGCGACCGGAAGCGCGGTCGCAGCGCCCTGCAGGAAGATTCGGCGGCTGTATTTGCCTCGACGATCAACTTCTCTCATGGGCTATCCTCCATTGAACATCGTTTTTGATTGCACTAACCGAAGCGGCCACCTTTCTGGATGACTTCGATCTTGTAGCCATCGGGATCGGAGACGAAGAAAAAGCGCGCGAGCGTCGCGCCGTCATGCTTCAAATCGCGCAGTGGTCCGGGCGACAATTTCTCTCGCTCGAACCGGGCGTGCTCGGCATCGAGATTGTCGACGACGACGGCGAGATGGCCATATCCATCGCCCGCATTGTAAGGCTCCTTGCGCCCGAAATTCACGGTCAGTTCGAGTTCGAACGGCGACGACGCGTGGCGCAGGTAAAGGAGCGCGAAGTCGTTAAACACCAGGCGATCGGCGATCTGCAGGTCAAACGCACGGGCGTAGAATTCGAGCGACCGGGCTTCATCGAGAACGCGGATCATCGAGTGAACCGGCTTTGCCATTCAGTTCGCTCCCTCGAGATATGTGATGATGCCCGCGCCCGTTTCCGCCTTGGCTTGGCGGTACGCGGTGATGGGAATGATGGCTCGTGGATGGGGCAGTGAGGCGTCGAGCCTGCCCTCGTCCCAAATGGGCAGGGATATTGGTGCCGAGGCGGCGTCGTTAGTCGCTATCGCGCTGCAAAATCCCAGCCCCATGACGCGTATCGCACGTCGTTTTCTCATGGAGGTCACCTGGAGGTCACCTGGAGATCACCGTTGGCGCGAACCAAGCCTAGTTCGTCGCGAACTGACGGTGGTAGTAGCGGGCTGTTTTATGGTGAAACAAAGACAGCGGCCTTGCGAATACTGCCGCCGCGCGCGGAACAGGCCTCAATCGTCGAAGCCGCCCGAGCCGCGTTTCGCCTTGATGTCGCTGCGGTGCTTTTTGCCTTCGAGCCGGCGCTTTTTCGAACCCAGCGTCGGCCTGGTGGGCCGTCGCGGGATCGGACGCGTCATGGCCTCGCGCAACAGCTCGACCAGACGCTTGGTCGCGTCAGCGCGGTTACGCTCCTGGGTCCGGAAGCGCTGCGCGTGAATCACGATCACGCCGTCCTTGGTCAAACGCTGGCCGGCGAGCCGGGCGAGGCGCGCCTCGGCGTCGGCCGGCAGCGCGATCCGGCGCGTGTCGAAACGCAATTGCGCGGCGGTGGACAGCTTGTTGACGTTCTGGCCGCCCGGTCCCGAGGCGCGCACGAAGGAGATATCGATGTCGTTTTCATCGATCGTGAGGTCGCGGGAGATCCGCAGCATGGCGTCACCGAACCGAAATTGATTCCTGACGGGAATCGGACGCGCGGAGGATAGCGGGTTTGCTGGGCGTTTGCTGAGGCCACAAACTCAATTCGTCGCTCCCTCTCCCGCAAGCGGGGGAAAGGGCGCCATGCGCCGTGTGGCGGTTGTTTGACTGCGAAGGCTCAGTTCGCCCCGGAGGGGGCCGCGGCCGCGGGCTGGGCCACGGCCTGCGGGGCGCGGCCGACGATCACGGTGAGAAGACCGTGTCCCCACAGCCGTTGGGCGGCTTGCCTCGCGTCCTCGAGGGTCACGGCCTCCACGGCGGCATTGCGCTTCTCGAAATAATCGATCGGGAGATGATCCAGCTGATATTGCAGCATTGCCGAGGCGAGCTTCGAGGACGTATCAAGCGACAGCATCCGCGAGCCCTTGAGATAGGATTTGGCCTCGTCCAGCTCCTGCTGCGTCGGCCCGACCTCGGCCATGCGGCGGACTTCCCTGTTGACGGCATCGACGGTTTCGCCGGCGCGATCGGCTCGGGTGGCGGTATTGCCGAAGAACAAGGCGGAGTGATCCATCCACAGCAGGGTGTCGTAGACCGAATAAGCGAGGCCGCGCTTCTCGCGGACTTCGCGGTAGAGCCGCGACGATAGCGCTCCGCCGCCGAGGATGTGGTTGACGACATAGGCCGCCATGAAATTCGGATCGTTGCGCTTGATGCCGGGGCCGCCGAACGTCACCACGGTCTGCGGCACGTCGAGCGGAATGAATTCGCGTTGCGGCGGCCTCGTCGCCTCGACCTCGGGCACCGGCGCAAGGTTCGCTTTGGCCGGCAATGCGCCGAACGTCCGGTCGAGCAGCTTGCCGAGTGAGGCAGCGTCGATATCGCCGACCACCGCGATCTTCAGGTTTTCCTTCGCCAGGACGCGGCGGACATAGTCCTTCAAATCGGTGATGGTGATGTTTGGAACGCTTTCCAGCGTGCCGTTGCTCTGTCGGCCATAGGGGTGGTCGCCGAAAGCGATCTGCAGGAATTTTCGGCTGGCCAGCGCGGACGGATTGGACGTATCGCGCCTCAGGCCCGAGAGGATCTGCGCGCGAATGCGCTCGACATCGGCGCTGTCGAAATGCGGCGAGGTCAGCGACATCCGAAGCAGATCGAACGCTTCGTCCTTGTTGTCCTTGAGCATGCGCAAGGAGCCACGGAAATAATCCCGCGTCGCGCTGAAACTCAACTCGATGGCGCGGCGGTCGAGGCGCTCATGGAACGTCTTGGAATCCAGGTCGCCCGAGCCTTCATCGATGAGGCTGGCGACCATATTGCCGACGCCGGATTTGTCTGCCGGGTCCTGGGCGGCGCCGCCGCTCATGCCGAATTCCATCGCCACCAGCGGTACGGTAGCGTCCTGCACGAACCAGGCCTCGATCCCTCCGGGCGAAATCAGGTGCTGGATCTTGGCGGCGGCGTGCGAGGTCGTTGATGTCACGGCGGTGATGGCCAAGCATGCGGCCACGATGAATCCAACGCGCCGCGCGCCAACCTGGGGGTGAATCACGAGCGCTTCTCCTCGCGTTTCGGCGTGGTATCCTTGATCAGATAGCCGGTCACTGAACGTTTTTTGTCGAGCCATTTTTGCGCGGCCTCGCGGACCTGCTCGGCGGTGACGGCGCGAATGCGGTCCGGCCAGCTTCGGATGTCTTCGATACTCAGGCCAGTGGTCAGCGCCCCACCGTACCAGCGCGCCAGCGTGGCCTGGTTGTCCTGGGCGTAGATGGCTTCGGCGATGAGCTGGGTCTTGACGCGCTCCAGGTCTTCGGCGCGAACCGCGTTCTGCCCGATGTCCGATATCACCTCGTCGATGACCTGCTCGACTTGAGCGAACTCGACCCCTGACCTCGGCGAGACCGATATCGCGAACTGCGTCGAGTCGAGCGCGGTTCCCTGATATGAGGCGCTGGCGTTGACCGCGAGCGGATGGTCGACCACCAGCCGGCGATAAAGATACGAGTTGCTGCCGCCACCCATCAGTTGCGCCAGCACGTCGAGCGCCGGGCCTTCTCCGGCTGCGGCGGTGGCCGCGGACGGAACCAGGTAATAGCGCCGCAAACTCGGTTGTTCGACGCGAGGATCGGACAGCGTCACCGTGCGCGGCGCGGCCGGCTCGGGTTCCTGCGGCCGAAGGCGGCGCGCCGGTATTGCCGGCTGCGCCGCGACGGCGCCGAACGTCCGCTCTACCATCGGGCGAACCTCGGTGGCATCGACGTCGCCGGCGACCACCAGGATGGCGTTATTCGGCGCATAGAAGCGCCGGTAGAACGCCAGCGCATCTTCGCGATCGAGCTTCTCGATTTCCTGATGCCAGCCGATCACGGGGCGGCCATAGGGGTGATTGAGATAAAGCGCCGCCATGATCTGCTCGGTCAGCCGCGCTTCCGGGTTGTTGGCGACCCGCATGTTGAATTCCTCGAGCACCACGTCGCGCTCCGGCAGCACGTTCTCGTCCTTCAGGATCAGGCCGGTCATGCGATCGGCCTCGAACTCCATCATCTTGCCAAGTTCCTCGCGCGGCACCCGCTGGAAATAGCCGGTATAGTCGGTGGAGGTGAAGGCGTTCTCGTTGCCGCCGACCCGCAGCACGGTCTGCGAAAATTCGCCGGCCGGGTGTTCGCTCGTGCCCTTGAACATCAGGTGTTCGAGAAAGTGCGCAAGACCGGATTTGCCCGGCGTCTCGTCGGCGGAGCCGACCTTGTACCAGATCATTTGCGTGACGACCGGTGTGCGGTGATCCGGAATCACCACGACCTGGAGGCCATTGCCGATCGTGAAGGTTGCCGGCGGCGCCGAGGTCACCGTGGTCTGGGCGAGAGCGCCGCTGGCGGAGACAGCAAGCCCCGAGAGCAGGCAGGCGAAAAGCGAAACCCGAAAGCGATCTAACGACATCATGGCCTGTCTGCATGCCCGACAACAACGTTTCGGGAAAAAATCATGGCACCTGGCTAGATGCGCTGGACCTTTGGGTAAGCGGATTGCGCTCGGGGTTCGACTGTCCGCTCAACCACCCCTTCGACTCGGGGGCGTAGGGATAATTCGGCGACGGTGTCTGGTACCCTGGAGGGGGCTGCGTCAAGGCTTCTCGCGTCGGCTCGGTGCCGGGCGCAACCGCCTCCGCTTTCTTGCCGCCGAACAGACTATTGAGACCCAACGTGTCGCCGATACTCGATGAAGTTAACGCTGCAGCCCCGCCCATGAACAAATCGCCAGGCTGGTCGTAGACCGGATCGATCCGAGCTGTACCGTTGCGATCATTCGCGTAAGCGGGACGCGTTGTGCCGGGGACGGGGGGATCCTCGGGGGGAGGAGCAATGTTGATCGGGCGAGCGGGGTCGGCCACGGCGCCGGGAGCCGCAGCAGCATTGGCTTCGCTCGGCACCTGGACGCGAGCCGGCGGTGGCGCGTTCTTCTTCTTGGCGGCGATGATGGCCTTGCGCTGGCGTTCATCCGGATCTTTCGGCCAGTTCGTCACTTTCACATCGTCCGTCGCGGCCACCGGCGGCGGCAGATCGAGCTTCGGCGGAACCACCAGCGGCGATCGCTCGCGATAGTCGATTCCGCGGTTATCCATATTGGTGCCACGGATCGTGCCGTAGAAGCCGTCCATTATTCTTTCCGAGATGGTCTTGTCGCCGTCCTCCGCGCGCGCGGCTCCGGCGGTCATGACAAGGCCGATGCTCAAGGGGACGACCGCGAGCCGCAGCGCACGCACCGACGCGCGCGACGAATTCCGCACCATCCAACCGCTAGCTTCGGCATCGCGCATAGCGCTTTTCCTGTCCAACATTACCCGCGGCCCAATGATCCGGGCGCACTCTAACACACGCAGGCATCAGCTCGGAGGGCTCGTATCAGCCGGGATCAGGGCGCTTTTGCGGCGGGTACCCCCAGGAAAGAATCATACAGCAGGGCCGCAACGCCCGCAACAATCGCCACATCGGCAAGGTTAAACACGTACCAATTGAAGGTATTTCCGCCGATCTGGACATGAAACAGGGCAAAATCGACCACGGCGCCATAGGCGAAGCGATCAATGGCGTTGCCGATAGCCCCGCCGATGATCAGGCCGAGCGCGATGGTCGCGATCAGGGTCCGCGACCGCGCCATCCAGATCGCCAGCATGATGACGGCCACGGCCTTAATCAGCGTCAAGATGACCTGAGCCATCGGGCTGTCGTTCTGAAACCAGCCGAAGCTGATCCCCGGATTCCATGCCAGCACCAGATCAAGGAATGGCGCGAGCTTGACCGCGCCGCGGTGGCCGATGTCGAACACGCGCAGCAGCCAGAGTTTCGAGGCCTGATCGAGCGCGAGCACGGCGACCGCCGCGATCACGCCGGGGCGGAGACGGGCGGTCATCTTGCGGCCATTACAAAACCCGGCGTCGTCCCCGCGAAAGCGGGGACCCATACGCCGTGCCGGCACAGTTCTGAAAGGTCTTCGTTCATCGTCCTTTGTCCATGTCGAACGCCGGTGGTAATGGGTCCCTGCTTTCGCAGGGACGACAATCAAAAATCAGACGGTAACTCCCATCGCTTTCCATTCGCGCAGCGCCTTGGCGTCACGCGGGGATACATCGGGATAGTCGGCGTCTTCGCCCACGGTGGGAAGGATTTTCCAGGAACGCGCGCATTTCGTTCCTGCGGCCTTCTCGACCACGACGGCGACGCCTGGCACGCCCTCGAGACGGAAAGCACCGGCAGGGGCCTCGCCCTCTCTCACCTCGTAGTTCGAGGTGATGAAGACTTCGGCGAGGTCGACGTCGAACAGCGTCGCCAAAATCGTCTTGTCCGACACATAGACGATCGGCGAGGCCTCGAGCGATGAGCCGATGTTCTTGGCCGCGCGCTCGACTTCCAGCGCGCCGGTGACGACACGGCGCACGTCGCGGATGGTCTCCCACCTCAAAGCCAGCGCGTCGTTGCGGAAACTCTCGAGCCCGTTCGGGAACAAGGTGAGATGCACCGACGGTTCGGCGCCGGGCCTGTAGAGCCACCAGGCCTCCTCGCAGGTGAAGCTCAACACCGGCGCGAGCCATCGCAGGATCGCATCGCAAATCATGTCGATCGCGGTCAGCGCGGCTTTCCGCGCCAATGACGACGGCGGATCGCAGTATAGCGTGTCCTTGCGGATATCGAAATAGAACGCCGACAGTTCGGTGTTCATGAAGGCCGACAGACTGGCGACCACGGTCTTGTAATCGAATTCGGCATAGGCCTTGCGCACGACGGCCGCCTGTTGGGCAAGCTGATGCAGCATCAGCCGCTCCAGCTCCGGCATATCGGCAACTGCCACCGCGTCTTCCGGCTTGAAATGATGCAATGTGCCGAGCATCCAGCGGATCGAGTTGCGCAGCTTGCGATAGGTCTCGACGGTGTTTTTCAGGATTTCGGGGCCGATGCGCTGGTCGTCGGCATAATCCGTCGCGCAGACCCAGAGCCGCAAGATATCGGCGCCTGAGTCCTTCATGACCTTTTGCGGCTCGACGGTATTGCCGAGCGACTTCGACATCTTGCGGCCGTTCTCGTCCAGCGTGAAGCCGTGCGTCAGCACGACGTCATAGGGCGCCCGCCCGCGGGTGCCGCAGCTTTCCAGCAGCGAGGAGTGAAACCAGCCGCGGTGCTGGTCCGAACCCTCCAGATACATCACGGTGTCCTGGCCGCCATCGACCTTGCGCTTGATGCCGGCCAGGCCCGGAAAGTGCACGGGATCTTCCAGCACGAAAGCATGCGTCGAGCCGGAATCGAACCAGACGTCGCAGATGTCGTCGATCTTCTTCCAGTCCTCGTTGGCGAGCGAGCCGAGGAAGCGTTCGCGGGCACCGTCCATATACCAGGCATCGGCGCCTTCCTGCTCGAACGCATCCGCGATGCGCTTGTTGACGGCGTCGTCCTGCAGGATCTCGGCGGAGCCGTCGGGCTTTTCGCGGATGAACACCGCGATCGGCACGCCCCAGGCGCGCTGGCGCGAGATCACCCAGTCCGGACGGTTCGCGATCATGCCGGTGATACGGTTTTGGCCCGCGGGCGGCACCCACTGGGTGACCGAGATCGCGCGCAGCGCGCGGGCGCGCAGCGTGTCGCCGGGTTTTGCTTTGCCATGGTCCGCAATGTCCTTATCCATCGCGATGAACCATTGCGGGGTGTTGCGGAAGATCACCGGCTTCTTCGAGCGCCAGGAATGCGGGTATTGGTGCTTGAGACGCCCGCGCGCCAGCAGCATGCGAGCTTCGATCAGCGCCTTGATCACGGCGTCGTTGGCATCGCCCTTTTCGCCCTTGTCGTTGATGACGCGTTTTCCGGTGAAGCCGGGCGCATGATCGGTGAAGGCGCCATTCTCATCGACGGTGTAGGGGATGGCGGTGTTGATGCCGCGGCCTTCCAGTTCGCGTGCATTCGCCGTCCAGACGTCGAAATCCTCGCGGCCATGGCCGGGCGCGGTGTGCACAAATCCGGTACCGGTGTCGTCGGTGACGTGATCGCCGGCAAGCAGCGGGACCGTGAAGCCGTAGCCTCCGCCGAAGCCTTTCAGCGGATGCGCGGCTTCCACCGCGTCGAAGGTCTCGGCCGGCAATGCGCGGACTTTCTCATAGGCCGCGACGCGGGCCTGTTTGAACACGCTTTCCGCCAGCGCATCCGCCAGGATCAAAAGATCGCCGCTCCTGGCCCAATTATCGGCGGGCGCATCGGTGACTTTGTAGAGCCCGTAGGCGATTTTCGGCGAGAAGCTGATGGCGCGGTTGCCCGGAAGCGTCCACGGCGTCGTGGTCCAGATCACGACGCTGGCGTTGGCCAGCGCGCCATGCGCCGGCGAGGTGACCGGAAACTTCACCCACACCGTGTCGCTGGTGTAATCCTCGTACTCGACCTCGGCCTCTGCGAGCGCAGTCTTCTCCACCACGCTCCACATCACCGGCTTGGAGCCGCGGTACAAGGTGCCGTTGGCGACGAACTTCATCAGCTCGCGCGCGATCTGCGCTTCGGCGAAATAATCCATGGTGGCGTAGGGGTGATCCCAGTCGCCGATGATGCCGAGCCGCTTGAACTCCTCGCGCTGCACGTTGAGCCAGTGCGCGGCATAGGCGCGGCATTCTTTGCGGAAGGCCACCATCGCCGCTGAATCGCGGAAATCCGGCTTTGCCTTGCCCTTGGCGCGGTAGTTCTCTTCCTCGATCTTCCATTCGATCGGCAAGCCATGGCAGTCCCAGCCCGGCACGTAGTTGGAATCGAAGCCGAGCATCTGCTGACTCTTGGTCACGACGTCCTTGAGGATCTTGTTGAGCGCGTGCCCGATATGGATGTTGCCGTTGGCATAGGGCGGCCCGTCATGCAGCACGAATTTCGTCCGCCCGGCGGAGGCCTTGCGCAGCCTCTCGTAGAGGCCGATCTCGTTCCAGTTTTTGAGGATTTCCGGCTCGCGCTGCGGCAGGCCGGCGCGCATCGGGAATTCCGTCTGCGGCAGGAACAGGGTTTTGGAATAGTCTGTCGCGTCGGACTTTTGTGGCTTTTCGGACATGAAGGCTCTGATTGGCTCGGAGAGGCGCGAGATACGCGATCAATCGCGGGTGAACGTAGGAAATCCCGGTCTTGCGCCGAGCCGAAGCTCAGGCGGAAGCCGGGCCGCTAATGCTGATGGTGCGCCGCGCAAACATGGGGTTTTCCATAGCAGCCGGCCGGGAAATCGCAAAGCCCTGCCGGCATGGCCGGCGGCGTCAGGGCCGCTGCTTACCGATCGTCCCAAGCTTCGGGAAATCTCCGGGCGCCTCGGCCAGCCGTTCGCGGGCGTGGGCGCTGTCGTTATCCATCTGGCGGATCAGCGCCTCGATGCCGTCGAACTTCAATTCGTCGCGAATGAAGGCGATGAAGGCGACGTCCAGGCTTTTGCCGTAGAGATCGCCATCGAAATCGAACAGAAAGACCTCCAAAAGCGGCGCGCCATTGTCGAAGGTCGGGCGGCGGCCGAAACTGGCGACCCCATCGAAGCGCACCTGGTCTTTTCCGGCCCCCACGCCGACCCGCACCGCATAGATGCCGTGCTTCAATCCGCAATTCCTGTCGAGGCGGATATTGGCGGTGGGATAACCGAGGTCGCGGCCGCGTTTGTCGCCATGGATCACCTCGCCGGTGACAAACCACGGACCACCCAGCATCGCGGTGGCGTCCTCGATCTGCCCCTCGGCGAGCGCCATGCGGATCGCGCTGGAGGAGACCGGCCGTTCGGCAATGTCGACATGGGCTTGCACATCGACCTCGATGCCAAGCCGTGGCGCCTCAGCTACCAAAAGGCTCGGCGAACCGACCCGGCCTTTGCCGAAGTGAAAGTCGTAACCGACCGCGATGCCGCTGATCCCGAGCCGCTCGATGAGATCATGGTGAACGAAATCTTGCGCCGTGGTCCCGGCCCGGCGCTTGTCGAATGTCATCACCACGGCGCCGGCGAGCCCCGTTCCAGCGAGCAGCCGCAGCTTTCCCACCTCGTCGGTGAGGCGGAATTGGGCGGTGTTCGGGCTGAAGAAACTGCGCGGGTGGGGTTCGAAGGTTACCGCCAGCGCAGGCCTGCCATGCGTCCGTCCCATCAGCAGGGCTGCATCAATGACGGCGCGGTGGCCAAGGTGGACGCCGTCGAAATTACCCATCGCGACCACCATTCCCCTCGGAATCGCGGCCGCAGGGGAAGTATCGCGAATCACCGTAAATTCAGGCGCCATTTTGGAGTTCTTCGACTGGTTCGGTAGCGGCGGGACCGTGACGTGCGGCGCCCAATGAAGTCAAGCCGGACCCGATTTGCGCCCGTGCGGCGGCCGGGCCCATCTTTTCTGGCGGTAGCCGGTTAACGGGCTGTTTAAGGGCTGATGGTAGTGCTTGGAGTGGACTGCGGGACGGCCTTGTCCCCGGGCAGGCTTTTAGATGGTTTCGCGGCGTAAGGTTGCGCGGGGGATTCAAGATGGCGGTTGATTTGTCGATGTCGATTCTGGTCGTGGATGATTACAACACCATGATTCGCATCATCAGAAATCTCCTCAAGCAACTCGGTTTTGAGAATATCGACGACGCCAGCGATGGATCGGCGGCGCTGAACAAGATGCGCGGGAAGAAGTACGGGCTCGTGATCTCCGACTGGAACATGGAGCCGATGACCGGCTACGACCTGCTCCGCGAGGTCAGGGCCGACCCCAATCTCGCCACCACGCCGTTCATCATGATCACGGCCGAATCCAAGACCGAAAACGTGATCGCCGCCAAGAAGGCCGGCGTCAACAATTACATCGTCAAGCCCTTCAACGCCGCCACCTTGAAGACCAAGATCGAGGCGGTGTTCCCGGATATGGCGAGCGCGTAAGGCGCGCTCCCTCGACCCGCTCGCGGCCTTCTTCTTAACCTCGCCCCGCTCTTCTGCGGGGAGAGGTCGAAATTCGCGCTAGCGAATTTCGGGTGAGGGGCTGGGCACGGTCTTTGCTACACTCAAAGTCTTGACGGGGAGACAGCCCCTCATCCCAGCCCTCTCCCCGCGAAGTGCGGGGCGAGGGAGAACAAGGGCCACCGCCTCATTACCACCTCAGCTCCCGCATCAGCGCGCGTGGCGGATGGCCGAACAATTCCTTGACCGAAGCCGGGTCGAGCTGATCGATGCCAGCGAAGTCCTCGGCGTGGATGCCCCGGGTCACGAACAGGCAATCGATCCCAAAGCCGTGGGCGCCGGCCAGATCCGTTCGAACCGAATCCCCGATCGCAAGAACGCGGCTCAATTGCACGGCACGGCCGCGGCGCTCGGCGGCGAGCGCGATGGCGCGCTGGTAGATCGGCCGGTGCGGCTTGCCGTAGAAGATCACTTCGCCGCCGAGTTCGAGATAGAGCTCGGCGATGGCACCCGCGCAGTAGATCAGCCGGTCGCCGCGTTCGACGACGATGTCCGGATTGGCGCAGACCAGCGGCAGCTTGCGCTCGCGCGCCTGCAGCATCATCGCGCGATAGTTTTCCGCCGATTCGGTTTCGTCGTCGAACAGCCCGGTGCAGACGATGTAATCGGCCTGTTCCAGCGGCGCGAGCACCGGATCAAGTCCGCGATAGATCGAATTGTCGCGCTCCGGACCGAGCCAGAACATTTTCTGTCCCGGATGATCGGCAACAAAATGCCGGGTGAGATCGCCTGAACTGACGATCGCGTCATAGGTCTCGTCCTTGACGCCCAGCTTGCGCAATTGCCGCTGCACCGAATCCGCCGGCCGCGGCGCATTGGTGATGAGGATTACAGTGCCGCCTTGTTCGCGAAAGCGCTGAAGGGCTTCGCAGGCCTCAGGGAATGCCATGAGGCCGTTATGGACCACGCCCCAGATATCGCTGAGCAGCACGTCCACATCGCCGACGAGGTCGCGCAGCCTCTCGGCAAATCTCAGCGCCGTCATGGCCTGGCTTGCCGGTCAGCCCGGACCGGCGGCGCGCCGCGCCAGGGCGGCGTTGCCGGTCGCCCGCGGGGGGTCGATCGCCAGGCCCTCGATGGAAGCCGGTTTGCCCGAGCCATTGGATTCATGCGCCTTGTTGGCGGAAGCCACGGCGGTAGCAGATGCCCCCTCGGGCCGCAACGGCCGGGGCAGCGCAAACAGAAAGCCCTGACCGAACCGCACGTCGAAATCCAGGAGATCGACGACGGCGCGCTCGCCTTCGATCCGTTCCGCGATCAGGTCGATGCCGAAGCGGCCGAGCAGGTCCGAAAGATCCGAAGGGTGAATGTCCGATGTCGAGGATTGCCTCGGGTCGAGCAGCAGCGTGGCGGGCACCTTGATGTAGCGGACGCCGCGGTCGGCCAGTTCGCGCGGCTCGATCCGCAGGTCGGTGACGTGATCGATCGAGAACCGGTAGCCGCGCTGCGCCAGCGCCGCGAGATGTTCGGTCTCGGTCGGGCCGAGCCTGCGGAACGTCGCCTGCTTGAACTCGAGCACCAATGACGGCGCCAGCGCGCGGTTGGCTTCGAGGAAATCCAGGCATTGCGCAAAGGTGGCGGGATTGCCGAGCGTCGCCGCGGCCACGTTGCAGAACACTCCGACTTCCTTGTTGCGGACCATCAGCCGGCGCAGCACCTGCACGCAGCGAAGCATCACCATGTGATCGATCCGCCCGATCAGTCCGGCGGCCTCCGCGATCCCGATGAAATCATCGGCTGCGAGAACCTGATCACCCTCGTCGCGCAGCCGCGTCACCGCTTCGTAGAAGCGCACCTTGCGTTGCGGCAAGCTCACCATCGGCTGCAGGTAGATGTCCAGTCGATTTTCCTCGACCGCGGCTTTTACCGCGGCAAGCACTTGCGCCTCGCTGCGGGAGGCGGTGGGTTTCTCGATGGCGACGACGGAAGGCGCCACCGCGGCCGCAACCCCGTTGGTTTCTTCGGCGGCGAACCGCCGCTCGGTCTGCGGTTCTTTCCCCGGCTTGATGGCAAATGCGGCGGGCGGCACGCCGGCGGACAATATCTCGTCATGGCTTGCGACGGAAACGGCGAGCTGCTTGACCAGCACGCCGAGCTCAGTGATCTCGCCGACCACGGCCTGAATGCGTTCGGCACCGGCCGAGTTGACGGAGGCCACCCGGCTTTCGACCGCGGCGAGACGTCGGCCGAATTCGGCAACCTGACGCGCAAGATCAGCCGTGCCGCGCGACAAATCCGCGATCTGGCCGCCGACATCGGTGCGGTCGCGCAGCCGCATCGAGACGGCATTGTAGAGGATCAGGAAGGTCAGCGCAGTGAGCGCGACGATCGCGGATTCCGTTCCGGAAAGACCTGCAACGGAGTACAGGATCAGGCCGAGGGAAGCTGCGACCAGCACCATGCAAATGGCAATGAAAATCGTGGAAATGCGGATCATGTCGCGCGAAATGCCCTCAAGTCCCTTGGTCCCCTGGCCTGAGAGCGGTCGGTAGAGGTCGGTTGCGCTTGCCCAAGCGGCTGCAACCTTAGCACTAATGTTGATTCGCAGAGCTAGTCTTCTTTTGGCACGGCTGGAACTGCCGACCCGACGCCCCGGCCTTCACGCCGCGCGGCCGCCGAACGGCCTGGCAGGCTCTACGGTCATATCCCGCGCGGTCCGGTGTTCGATTTCCGAATTCAGCTCGGCGCCGCCCAGCACGACGATCGCCGACATCCACATCCACATCATCAGGCCGATGGCGGCGCCGAGCGAGCCGTAGGTCGCGTCGTAATTGCCGAAATTGGACAGATACCACGACAGCAGCGAGGAGCCGACGATCCACAGCAAAGCGGCGGAAAGCGTACCGACGCTCAGCAATTCCCAGCGGGGCGACTGCCGGCTCGGTCCGAACCGGTAGAGGACGCTGAGCGCGACCACCAGAACCACCAACAATAGCGGCCATCGCGCCATGCCGACGATGAACAGGCTCTCCGGCGCCAGGCCGATGTGGTCGAGCGCCAGCGGAAAGGCGACGACTGCGCCCACCATCAGCAGCAAAGCGGCGATCCCGCCGATGGTGAAGGCCAGCGAAATCAGGTTGAGTTTGAGGAAGCTGCGCCTTTCGCGCTCCTCGCAGGCGACGTTCAGGGCATCGATCACCGCCTTGACCCCGGCATTGGCGCTCCAGATGGCGAATCCGAGGCCGAGCAGGAAGGTCGTGCCAAGCTGGATATTGCCTTTGCTGAGCACGCGCGCGATCTGGTCCTGGACGATCTGGAATCCGCCTTCCGGCAACATCGGCGCCAGCGTTTGCAGGCTGGCGCTGATGGTCGAGGGGTTGGCGAACAGGCCGTAGCAGGAGACCAGCGCCGTGATGGCGGGAAATACCGCGAGCAGGCCGAAGAACACCACGCCGCCGGCGGTGGCGAGCAGGCGGTCTTCGCCGGTTCGCTCATAGGTGCGCCACAAAATGTTTTTCCAGGCCGCCCCTGGAATCGCAAAGGGGTTACGGGGAGATCGTCCCGCCTCGGGCTGCGATCGTTCGCGGGGGAAGCGGTCGCGGTGGGGGCCCGCGCAATCCTCAGGCGCCGGGCCCGGAAGCTCAGGCCTGTGTTTTCGCGGCAGGCTGCCCGGAAAATAGCGCTGCGCGGTCAGGATCAGGATCGTCGTGGCGGCTATCAACAACAGATCGTCAGTGGGCCCGGATCGCCGGGCAGACATCACGAGGCCGTTCCTCGGGCCTGCTGCCGTCGTCTCACGGCCGCCCAGCACAATAATGTCGCCACCAAAATCAGGCCCGCGCGCATGCTCCGGGTGTCCCCCTGAGGTCGAAGCTTGGCCTTCAGCGGCCGGCGATCGGCGCGCGCCGACGCCGAGGGAGCCAGCAAGACCGCCGCGGCGGTATCCCTTGCAGCCTCGATCTGGTCGGGTTGTACGGGATTGGCCTTTATCGCGACGCGCCAGCGGCTGGTGAGAGAGGGAAAGTGCGGCGGCGGGCGCTTCAGTCTCCTGGCAGCCAATCCGGCGCAGACCGCGGCGATCACCAGCAGCAATGCGCCGACGGCGCCGAAAGCCTGAAACAGTCCGTAGTTGATCTCGATCCAGCGGAACAGCGCGGTCAAACCGACAAGGCAGGCCGTGATCAGAAAGATGCCCGCGGCCGCGAATAGCCCGGCGGCGACGGCATAGGAAGTGACGGTATCGCTCGCCTGATGGGTTCGATCGCGCAGATACGACCGCGTCGCCCGCTTGACCTGGTTGAGTTTGAGCGCAAGCCCGGTGCGCAGCAAGCCATTCAATGGCGCGGCCATGTCCAATTCCTCCACGGCAAAGACATCGATTGTCCCTGCCGTGGTTGAACGTGAATTGGTTTTGAATGTTCCGCGCGCTACGGCACCAGGCTCCCCCGCCCCGCACCTGCCGGGGAGAGGGAACAGGTTTGCTTACGCCACGGCGCGGATCACCTTGGCGACCCTCTCGACGATCTCGCCGATCTGGTTTTCGTCGACGATCAGCGGCGGGGTCAGCGCCAGCGTATCGCCGGCGACACGGAGCATCAGGTCGTTGTCGAAAAACGCGCTGTTGAGCCCGTCAAAGCCGCGCTTGCCCGGCTGGTCCGGCCGTGAGGCCAGGTCGATGCCGGCGGTCAGTCCGATGGTGCGGATGTCGAGCACGTTGGGCTCACTCCTCAGCGTCATCACCATGTCGGCAAATTTCGACTCCAGCCCATGGGCGCGCTCGAACAGCTTTTCGTCGCGGTAGATATCGAGCGTGGCGAGGCCCGCGGCGCAGGCCAGCGGATGGGCCGAATAGGTATAGCCATGGGTCAGCTCGACGGCATATTCCGGGCCGCTCATGAAGGCGTCATGGATGGTATCGCGCACGATGACGCCGCCCATCGGGGCCGCGCCGTTGGTGACGCCCTTGGCGAAGGTAATCATGTCCGGCAGCACGCCGTAGCGCTCCGCCGCGAAGGCAAATCCCAATCGGCCGAAGCCGGTGATGACCTCGTCGAAGATCAGCAGGATGCCGTGCTTCTGGGTGATCTCGCGCAGCCGCTTGAGATAGCCCTTGGGCGCCGGCAGCACGCCGGTCGATCCCGCCATCGGTTCGACGATGACGGCGGCAATGGTGTTGGCGCCGTGCAGGTTGACCAGACGCTCCAGTTCGTCGGCAAAATGCGCGCCGTATTCGGGCTCGCCCTTCGTGAAGGCCTGCTTCTCGCGGTCATAGGTGTGGGACAGATGATCGACGCCGGCGAGCAGCGTTCCGAACAGCTTGCGGTTATTGACGATGCCGCCCACGGAAGTGCCACCGAAGCCGACGCCGTGATAGCCACGCTCGCGGCCGATCAGGCGGGTTCGGCTGCCCTGGCCGGAGATCTGGTGATAGGCCAGCGCGATCTTGAGCGCGGTATCGACGGCTTCCGATCCGGAATTGCAGAAGAACACGTGATCGAGGCCGGCGGGTGCGAGACCGGCGACGCGGCTGGCGAGCTCGAAAGCTTGCGGGATGCCGAACTGGAAGGGCGGCGCATAGTCCATCGCTGCCGCCTGCTTGGCGATGGCGTCTGAAATCTGTGCGCGGCCGTGACCGGCATTGGTGCACCACATGCCCGCGGCGGCGTCGATGATCTTGCGGCCATCGACGGTGATGTAATGCATGTCCTTGGCGCCGGCGAGCAGCCGCGGGGTCTTCTTGAAGGCGCGGTTGGCGGTAAATGGCATCCAGTGCGCGGCCAGGTCGTTGGGAACATTGACCGCGGCGGGGCGTGGGCTCTTGTCCAGCATGGGGGCCTCTTGATGTTTTGGGGCGTTGCGTCTGTCCCGCAAGCTATCAGCTTCGGCGCGGGACTGGAACGCCGGGAGCATCACTATTTCCGCTCGATCAGGCGGGTTTCAAGACGACGCACCGCGGCGCTCACAGATCGGCGGCGGCGATCCAGAACACTTCACCTTGCGAATCCTCGGTGTCGAGCCAGAGAAACCCGGTTCTCGGATAGGCCGCTTCCAGCGCTCCCCGGCAGCGGCCGATTTCGCACAACAACCCGCCTTCGGGCGTCAAATGCCGCCCGGCCTGGTCCAGAATGCGGCGGATGACGTCCAGTCCGTCGGCGCCGCCGTCGAAGGCAAGCTTTGGCTCGGCGCGGCATTCGCGCGGCAGTCCGGCCATGCCTTGCGCATCGACATAGGGCGGATTGGAAATAATCAGGTCGTAGCGCTTGTCGCCAATCGGCCCGAACAGGTCGCCGCGGTGCAACCTCACGCGCTCTTGAAGGCCGAAATCGGCGATGTTGCGGGCGGCGACGTCGAGCGCATCCCTGGAGATGTCGACCGCGTCGATCCCGGCGTTGCGAAAGTTCCGGCTCGCAAGAATGGCAAGACAACCGGAGCCGGTGCAGAGGTCGAGCACGCTTTCTATCGCCGCGGGATCGTCGATCAGCGCAAGCGCCTCTTCATCGTGCGGACTGAAATGCGAATCCAGCAATTCGCCGATGAAGGAGCGCGGCACGATCACGCGCTCGTCGACATAAAACGGCAGGCCGCGCATGTAGACCTTGTTGACGAGATAGGCGGCTGGTTTTCGCGAGCTGACGCGGCGGTCAATCACCTGGAGGATCGATTGGGCCTCGCCCGCGGTGACCCGTGCGGTCGCAAAGGTCTCGAACTGGTCGGGGTGAAGGTGCAGCGTTTCGCAAACAAGAAATGCCGCCTCCGCGACGGAATCGGTCGTGCCATGGGCGAAGGTCAGTTTTGCCTCGACGAAGCGGCTCACCGCGTAGCGGACGAAATCGAACAGCGTCACCAGTTCGCCGGGGGCCACTTTCGTAAGTTTCGATACGGCGCGGGAGCGCTTGGCCGTCGTCTTGACGCGTCTGGCCATCAGGATTTGGTCCAGCGGGCAGCTGCGTCATCATCGTGATGGCGCGCCTCGATCCAGCTGGTGCCGCTGGGGCTTTCCTCACGTTTCCAGAATGGCGCGTTGGCCTTCAAATAATCCATCAGGAACTCGGCGGCCTGAAACGCCGCCTGCCGATGCTGCGATGCGGTCAGCACCAGCACGATGTTTTCGCCGGGGGTGATGCGGCCGACGCGGTGAATGACGCTCACGCCGGTCAGCGGCCAGCGTGACATCGCGGTGTCGGCGTGGCGCGCGATTTCGGCTTCCGCCATGCCGGGATAGTGCTCGAGCGTCAATGCGGCGATGGGCGCGCCGCCTTCGCTGCCCCGGCAAATGCCGCTGAAGCTCACCACCGCGCCGATGTCGGTGCGGCCCTTGGTCAGCGCCGATATTTCGCGCGCAATATCGAAATCGGCTTCCTGGATTCGGATGGTCACATTGACGGTCATGAGCGCATCGCGATGCTTTGAAAATGAACTAGCCGCCGGTCATCGGCGGGAAGAAGGCGATCTCGCGGGCGCCGGCGATGACGGCATTTGATTTGACATGGGCGTGGTCGATCGCGGCACGGATCACCCGCGGCGTCTCGAAGGCATGGGCGTAACTCTCGCCGCGCTTGGCCAGCCACGCCATCAGGTCTTCGACGGTACGGACATTCGCTGGCGGCTCGACGGTTTCTTCCGCCATGCCGACCCGCTCGCGTACCCAGGCGAAATATTTGACCTTCATCCCTCATCCTCCTTGATGAGGTGATGGATGCCGGCGCGGAAATAATCCCAGCCGGTGTAGATCGTGAGGATCGCCGACATCCACAACAGGACAATGCCGATCAGGGTGGTCGCGGGAATAATCTGCTCGCCGGCTTCGCCGGCAATCAGAAAGCCGATCGCAATCAGTTGAATGGTGGTCTTCCACTTCGCAAGCTGCGTTACCGGTACGCTTACGCGCAGACCAGCGAGATATTCGCGCAAGCCTGAGACCAGGATTTCGCGGCACAGGATCACGATGGCGGCCCACAGCGTCCAGCCATGGATGCTGTTGTCCGCCGCCAGCATCAAGAGACAGGACGCGACCAGGAGCTTGTCGGCGATCGGATCGAGCATCCGGCCGAACGCCGACTGCTGATCCCAGATTCGCGCATAATAGCCATCGAGATAGTCCGTAACTCCCGCAGCGATGAACACGGCCAGCGCCACCCAGCGCAGCCACAAAGGGCCCTCAAGGATGGATTCCCAGAACACGCAGCCGACCACCACCGGGATCGCGGCGATGCGGGCATAGGTCAGGATATTCGGGAGGGACATGGTTTTGGCCTGTCCCCGAGTTGTGGCGATGTTCATCTGTCTTACCAATACCGCTGAAGCTTGAAGGTCAACCGGGGGACGCACCTGATCTGTCGGAGACGATGCCATGATGACTCGAAACCCGTCTTTACCCCCGCTCAGGGTGGATTTACCCCGGCTGGGCGTGGAAAAACTCGAAAATCTTGCGTGCGCTCTCGGCGCTGACGCCCGGAACCTTGCCCAGATCGGCGATCGACGCCCGTTCGATCTCCTTCAGGGTTCCGAAATGATGCAGCAAGGCACGTTTGCGTGAGGGGCCGATGCCGGGAATTTCCTGCAATCCGGCTTCGCGGATGTCCTTTTTGCGCAGCTTGCGGTGCGAGCCGATGACAAAACGATGCGCCTCGTCGCGCAGCCGCTGGATGAAGTACAAAACCGGGTCGCGCGGCTCGAGCTTGAGGGGCTCGCGGTCCGGCATGAACAGGGTTTCGCGGCCGGCGTCGCGGTCAGGTCCCTTGGCCACGGCCAGCAGCGCAACCTGGCTCAGTCCAAGCCCCTCGAAAATCTCGCGCGCCGCATTGAGCTGGCCACGGCCGCCATCGATGATCACGAGGTCGGGCCATTGCGGAAACGAATCGTCGTCCGGCCGCGATTTGGCCGCATCGCCCTCGGCAGGCGGGGTCATGAGCCGCTTGAACCGCCGCTGCAGCACCTCGCGCATCATCGCGTAGTCGTCGCCCGGCGTCAGCCCTTCCGACTTGATGTTGAACTTGCGGTACTGGTTTTTGATAAAACCGTCCGGGCCGGCCACGATCATGGCGCCGACCGCGTTGGTGCCCTGGATGTGGCTGTTGTCGTAGACCTCGATCCGCCGCGGCGGATGCGATAGCCCGAGCGTGGTGACGAGCCCGGCCAGCAGCCGGCCCTGGGTTGCGGTGTCGGCGAGCTTGCGCCCCAAGGCTTCCCGCGCATTGGTCAGCGCATGCGCGACCAGCTCCTTCTTTTCGCCGCGCCGGGGTGTTGCGACCTCGACCTTGAAGCCTGCCTTGATGGACAGCGCATCGGCCATCAGCTCGCTTTCCTCGATCTCGTGCGAGAGCAGGATGAGTTTTGGCGGCGGCTTGTCGTCGTAGAATTGCGCGAGGAACGAGGCCAGCACTTCCTCGGGCGTGAACGATTTCTCCGCGCGCGGGAAGTAGGCGCGGTTACCCCAGTTCTGGCCGGTGCGAAAGAAGAACACCTCGACGCAGGAATATCCGCCCTCCTGGTGGATGGCGAACACGTCGGCTTCCTCGACGGTGCGCGGATTGATGCCCTGTTGCGACTGGATCGCCGACAGCGCGGCAAGTCGGTCGCGGTAAAGGGCGGCGGTTTCGAATTCGAGCTCGGCGGAAGCCTTTTCCATCTCGCTTGCCAGTTCCTGCTTCACCAGCCGGCTGCGGCCGGACAGGAAATCCTTGGCTTCGCGCACGAGCTCGGTGTAGCCGGGAAAATCGATCTCATGGGTGCACGGCCCCGAACAGCGGCGGATCTGGTAGAGCAGGCAGGGCCGCGTTCGGCTTTCGAAAAACGAATCGGTGCAGGAGCGCACCAGGAAGGCGCGCTGCAGCGCCGTAATGGTGCGATTGACTGCGCCTGCGGACGCGAACGGCCCGAAATACTGCCCGGGCCGGGTTTGAGCGCCGCGGTGCTTGAGGATCTGCGGCGCCCAATGATCGCCGGTGATCAGGATATAGGGAAACGACTTGTCGTCGCGCAGTTGCACGTTGAAGCGCGGGCGCAACTGCTTGATCAGGTTGGCCTCGAGCAAAAGCGCCTCGGTCTCGGTCGAGGTCGAGATGATCTCGACGGAGACGGTCGCCGCGATCATGCGCAGGATGCGCGCCGGCTGGGGTGCGCTCACCCTCGCATAGGAGGCGAGCCGCTTTTTGACGTTCTTCGCCTTGCCGACATAGAGCACGTCGCTGGCCGCATTGAGCATGCGATAGACGCCGGGCGAGGTCGGTGCCAGCCGCACGGCGTTTTCAATCGCGGCGTGGCCGACCGCGAGCGGGCCTTCCGCAACCGCCTCGGCACTCTCCTCGGCAGCCTCCGGCAGCCGCGCCTCGTCGTCGTCCTCGGCATTGACGGTCGCAGGGTCGATATCGTCCGCCGCAAGGTCTTGGATTTGGTCTTGCGGCGGCGAATCCGGCTGCAGGTCGGCCGGGTCGGAACCCGGCCCCGCCTTCCGCCGGCCCGGCGTCTTCGGTCTACTGGCGGACGGACTATTGGTAGAATCGTGATCCATGACCTTGAACTTAAGCGCCGGCACCAGCCATCGCCAGCGTCGCGGTGGCGAGGAGGGCCTGCGCTGCGCCGGACAATTAGGGCCCGGTTTGACGCAAAAGGCGGGCATCGCTTTTGCGGACCAACGCGCCGGTAACGCTCTCTTAAGACTAAGGAGCGGCCGGGGTGAGGCCTTAACAACCCTTTAACTTAAAAGTCTCGATAAATCTCATCGGTAAAAAGTGGAATTCCGTAACCATGTCCGTCCACCTCGCGCCACGTCTTTTGCGCGTGTGAAACGGGTCACGGCAGTTGCGTTGGGGAGAGTGAGTGATGGGCAGGATCGTTTTGGTCGCGACGGCCTTCATCGCCGCGGGCTGGACAGCCTCAGTACAGGCCGCTGACCTTCCTTACGGATCGCGCGGTCCTTATACCGTCAATCAGCCGCTCAATATGTATAGCTGGGCCGGTCCCTATCTCGGCGGCAATGTTGGCTGGGCCTGGGGCACCGTCGACAACAATCCGACCAGGCCTTCGGGCTTTGTGGGCGGTGTGCAGGCCGGCTACAACTGGCAGACCGGCCCGTGGGTATTCGGCGTCGAAGGCGACCTTCAGGCCACCGGCGCCTCCGATACCTTCGCGCCCTGGAAGTTCTCCAATCCGTGGTTCGGCACGGTGCGCGGCCGCGCCGGCTACACGTTCAACAACATCCTGTTCTATGGCACCGCGGGTCTCGCGTTTGGCGAATTGCGCGGCGAGACATTTCGCTTGGCGGAAACAAATACCAATGCCGGTTGGACCGTGGGGCTCGGCGCCGAATTTGGTCTTGCGCAGAACTGGAGCGCGAAGCTCGAATATCTCTATGTCGATCTCAATGACAGCGACTTCATGATCACCGGCGCCCAAAACGGCTACCGGTTCGGGCTGGTTCGCGCCGGCGTGAACTATCACTTCTGAGATCAACAAGAAAATACCGGACGCAAACTCCCGGCCCTCGCGGCCGGGATTTTTTTAATGCTCAATAGCATCTTCCGGTTTGCGTGAAGAAAACGCGTCAAGACAGAGCCGGGGCTGCGGCTCTGAGACGATCAGGACCGAGCCGGCTCAGGAAGAAATCACCAGGTTGACCGCCTTGGGACCCTTGCCCTTCTTGTCCGGCTCGACCTCGAATGTAATGCGCTGTCCTTCGTTCAAATCCTTCAATCCGGCCCGCTCCACCGCCGTGATGTGGACGAAGACATCGCGGCCGCCGTCATCGGGCTTGATGAAGCCATAGCCGCGTTCTCCGTTGAAGAACTTGACCGTTCCAGTCATGGCCATCGGGAAACTCCTCCCCGCATTGTTCCGACCGGACATTCGCTGCCGGAAAGCTTGGCCCTCCGGGCGGATCGGGCGACGAACTGCGACCCGCCTTTAAAATATCTGAGGCCTTGGCACTCCGCCGCTCCCATTTGCGGAAGCGGAACGTAAGCCGATCCCAATGGCATCAGCATAATACGGTTCCCGGCCCATTGCCTATCGGACTTTTCACAGCGCGCCGGGCAGGGCCTGTCTAGGCCTTAGGCGTCTCGAGCCTGAACCGGCCGGCGCCGCCCTGACCGAGCGGTTTTTCGAGTTCGGGAAGGATGGCCTTGAGTTCGCCCGTCAGCGTCCAGGGCGGATTGACGATCAGAATACCAGCGGAGGTCAGGCCGGCCCCGGTCGCCTGTGGCGCGGCGCTGAATTCCAGCCGAAGGCATTTCCCTGCCGGCGTGGAGGCCGCAACGGCTCGTGCGACATGCCGCGCCAACTCGTCGGTGGCGCGTCGGCTTTTGACCGGATACCACAACAGGTAGCTGCCGGTCGGCCATTTCGCGAAGGCTTCCGCGAAGCCCCCGGCCAGCCGTTCAAACTCGTCCTTCTGCTCGTAAGGCGGATCGATCAGCACCAGGCCGCGCCGTTCTTTCGGCGGGACGAAGGCCGGCAACGCGACCCAGCCATCGAGATCGACAACGCGGGCCTGGGTGTCGCGGCGCAGCGCGTCGATCAGCTGTTTGCGCGCTTTCGGCTCGACCTCGCACGCCGTCAGGCGATCCTGCGGCCGCAACAGCGCCCGTGCGATCAGCGGCGATCCCGGATAGGTTTGGAGCGGGTTTTTCGGATTGAAGGCCCTGACGATATCGAGATAGGGCATCATCAGCGGCATCGTGGTTTCGGAGAATCGCGCCTGCATGATGCGCGCGATCCCGGTAAGCCATTCGCCGCCGCGGCTCGCCTCTTCACCTGTGAGATCATAGACCCCGGCGCCGGCATGGGTGTCGATGACGCGAAACGCGGCCTGCTTGTCCTGCAGATAGGTGAGCATGCGCACCAGCACGATGTGCTTGATGACGTCGGCAAAGCCGCCGGCATGAAAGGCGTGACGATAGTTCATGGGGAAGACTTACGGCCTCGATCGCAGAAGGATTCATATGCCTTCTACGCGTCATGGCCGGGCTTGTCGCCGCAAGTCGGGTTTATCCGACTTGCGCAGAGTAAATAAAGCACGGAACTCGTGAAGCGAGTTCCTCGCATCCACGTCTTTGCTAGACAGGACAAGAAAGTAAGACGTGGATGCCCGGGACAAGCCCGGGCATGACGTGGACAATCACCCCCCGCGCATCGGCGGCATCACCACCTGCTCGCGCTTGCAGGCGCGGCGGTCGATTTCTTCGCATGCGCGGAACTGGAGGTCCTTGCTCATGCAGATGCGCACTTCGCTGAGCCGTGTCCGGTTGCAGGTGACCGCGATCGCCGCGCTGGAAAGGCCGGGATTGACCTTGATGAAGGCGTCTTCCACATCCTGCGGCGCGACCGTCTTTGGATCGGACAGTTCGAGAAATTCAGGGGGAATCTTCACCGCCGAGCGTGCCTTGCGGACGGTCTCGAAATAGGCCCGCGGGCCAAGCCCCGAGCAGGTGCCGTGCTTGTCCCACTCGTTGAAGATCAGCCCGGGCGCCGGCATCAGATCGAGCATCGAGGCCATGATGTTGCGATCGAGCCGGGGCGAGGGCCGTTCGCAATAGTCGGGAAAGCCATGTTCGTATTGCGGCCACAGGCCGTGCACCACGAAGGAAAAGGGCCGCCCGCCGCATTGCGCCTGCTGCGAGCGCCCGCCGCTGCCGCGTTCGGCGGCCTCCTCGCAGAAGGAGGGCGACCACGACAACGACAGCACGTAGAAATCGAACTCCCCGGGCGTGTTCTGCCGGCGATCCTGTGCCGAAGCCCCACCAGTTGCGCCGATACCGATCAGCGCCACCAAAAAACCGGTCGCCATCCGGGTCATCCAACCCACTCGAAATTCAGACATGGTGATGCTCTCCCTCCACAACTTGTGCTGGAAGCCTAACAGCAGATGAGAACATTTCAAGAACAAAATATCGATGAGGCGGGGTCTGATCCAGCGCCTCAGGGGAGGGGATCGAAAAGTCCCTGTGAAATCAGGGCCGTGCGGACCGACAGGCAGGGCTATAGGCCCAGTTGCGGTCCAGCCCCGTGACGCACCATTCGACGCCCTGGCTGGTGCTGGCGAAACTGCCATCCTCGATGATCGAGTAATGCACCGTGCGCAGCTTGCCGTCGCTCAGCATCACGTCGCCACTGCAATAGCGGCGCGGAATATTATCCGATTGCCAGGGCCGGAAGGCGATTTCGTGGATCCGGCCGTAGGCGGTGATCTGGAGCGACGAATTCCAGAAGGTGCTTTCCTTTTCCTGGAATTGCGAGGTGATGGTGCCCAGCGCCGACTCGCACGGGGCGATCCGGCCGTCATATTTCGGGCCGGACAGCCAGAAATTCAGCTCCAGCGGATTGGCCGCCTCGGCGGCCTGGCCAAAGACCAGACAGCCCAACACGGCGCCGAGCGCAGCACCAAATCCGGCTCTGCCAAATCTGGTTCTAAAGCTGATTTTCCAAGAGAATGTGAAGAGGTCGCGCATGGTCGGTCCGCCGGATGATCGAACTGGAAGACCGTGCCGTGAAGGGGGGATGAGGTCAAGTGCAGCGGAGACACAGCAGCGAAGAAAACGGGAACGATGTGATTTCGCTGGGTCGGTGGCGCGCGGCTTGAACATCCGAATTAAAGGGGATCGAGGGAGTTACCACCGCTCGGCCGCGAGAGGCGTGCGTATCAAACATCTGGTCACCTGCCGGTCGCAGTAGCGCATGCATTTGTTATTATTGACCCCACCGCCGGGGTTGGCACATCTGCCGATGCAATTTGCGGCTTGATCCTCACATCGCGCGGCTGTCACTGCTTCTGCCGGTGAGTTGAGGAGCACTCCGGTGCCAATGAGGGTGATCGCGAAAAAAAGGTGTCGTGCCATGGTCGAACCTCCTGAGAAAGGCGAGCGGGCCACTCTAAATCCTAACCTCTCGACGAGGCAAAAACCTACTTTTTTCCGATCAGGGCAAGTCGAAAGCTGGCGAGAGCTTCGGTCTCGGAGCATCGAATTTACGATGAAGCGGTTGAGAGTGCCGCTGAACCTGCCGGGTACCGGCAGCCTTACATGGTGCACGCCCTATGGCAGGCAGCCTACGATCATGGGCGTGGACCTATTCCCGACAGCGCGGTCCGGGGAGGAAATCTTTGCAGAAGAAGGGGGTAGCCGTGCCCGTGCTGCGAAATCGGCAAACCAGACAGATCAAGTGCAACGCGGCAACACCGCCAATAACTCCGTCTCGGGCCCGCAGCCGTTCTTTTCACGGCAACCGGGGCGCTCTAAGGTGTGCCTAAGCGAAACGGAGTGTGCGATGCGAATCATGGGGGCCGCGAGCCTGGTTGCCGTCTGCGGAATGCTGTCTTGCGCCCCGGCGCTGGCCGATTGGGTGCCGCCCTTCAAGGGCAACGATACCGGCGGCATCATCGCCTATGAGCTGGCGAGGACGACGGATGCCCGCCAGCTCGCGGTCGATCACTGCGCATCCTACGGCAAGGTGGTGAAATTCCTGGCCGTTGATCCGCAATACGGCGGTTACCTTTCCTTTTCCTGCCGCTGGGTGCCCTATGGCGCCAACGACCGGCCGGTGCGCACCCTCTACTGAACCGAACCATCCCCCCCGCGATTAACGGCGGCGTGGAACATGACGCGACGGCTTGTTTCATCTTTGATGGGATCTTGTCTGGTGACGTTGTTGCCGGCACTGGAAGCCCGCGCGGTCGAGATGCCGCTTCGCAAGGCCGGTCTTTGGGAAATGAAGCTGGTGAGACCCGGTCTGCAGCTGCCCGAACTGACGATGCAGCATTGCACCGACGAGACCACCGACAAGGAGATGGCAACCGCGTTCTCGCCGATGTCCAGGGAAATCTGTTCCAAACGCGATATTGCGCAGACCGCGACCGGCTATGTCACCGATTCCGAGTGCAGCGTGGCGGGCGTCGCGATGACATCGCATTCGGAGATATCAGGCGATTTCAATTCCGCCTACAGCGTCAATACCGCCTCGCACACCGAACGCCCCGTGGGCGGCCTGCCGCGCGACACCACGACTGTCATCGAGGCGAAGTGGCTCGGCGCCTGCAAGCCCGGTCAGAAACCCGGCGACATCGTGATGCCCGGCGGTTTCAAGCTCAACATCAAGGACGCCGAAAAGCTGAAGGGGCTGGCGCCGAAGTAACGGTTTGAGCACCTCGCCCCGCCTGCGGACGATGCAAGAAACCGGGCACTCTCTCCCCCGCAAGAGCGGGGCGAGGGAGAAGAAAGCCCTCACACCGGGATTCGCACCGCCGCGCGAAGGCCGCCCATCGGACTGTCGCCGAGCGTGATGTCGCCGCCATGCGAGCGCGCGATGTCCCGCGCAATCGCAAGACCGAGGCCGGTGCCGCCTTCATCCTGGTTGCGGGCGTCGTCGAGCCGCAGGAACGGCTTGAACACTTCCTCGCGCATCGGCTGGGGAATGCCCGGTCCGTCGTCGTCGATGGTCACCGTCAGATAGCGATGATCGCGGTGGCCGGTGATTGAGATCGTGTTGGCGTGCCGCGCGGCGTTCGACACGAGATTGGCGAGGCAGCGCTTGAACGAGGCCGGCTTCACCGTCACGATGGGAAGTCCGTGAAACGCCACGGTGGCAGCGTGGCCGTTGCGCTCGGCTTCGCTGCGCAATTGCTCGAGCGCCTGCGTCATGTCGGTCGGCTGCGCCTGCTCGCCGCTGTCGCCGCGCGCGAAGGCCAGGTACGCCTCCAGCATGCCGGCCATCTCGTCGACATCCTTGCGCATGCCTTCGATTTCCGGGCTGTCGCCGATCAGCGCCAGTTCGAGCTTGAAACGGGTCAGGATGGTGCGCAGATCGTGCGACACGCCGGCCAGCATCGCGGTGCGCTGTTCGATCGAGCGCTCGATGCGCGATTTCATTTCCAGGAACGCCTGCGCGGCGCGGCGCACCTCGCGCGCCCCGCGGGGACGGAAGTTGAGCGCCTCGCGGCCCTTGCCAAAACTCTCGGCGGCATCCGCGAGGCGCAGGATCGGCCGGATCTGGTTGCGCAGGAACAGCACCGCGACAATCAAAAGGATCGAGGAGGTGCCCACCATCCAGAACAGGAAGATCTCGGAATTCGAGGCATAGGCCGCACTGCGCTGGGCAAAGATGCGCATCACCGCGTCGTCGAGCTGAATGCGGATTTCGACCAGGTTGGAGCGGCCGACGGTGTCGATCCAGAATGGCTTTGCGATTTGCCGCCCCAACTGCCTTGAGAGGGTCTGGTCGAGCAGCGAGAAGAACGGCTTTGGGCCGGGCGGCGGCATGTCGCCGACGGGGAGGAAATCCACCACCAGCCCCAGCCGCTGCTGGGCGATGCGCCGCAACTGCGCGCGGTCCTTGTCCTGCGGATAGCCCTTGTAGACGTCGATCAGCGCGGCGATATCCTGCACCACCGCGGCGGAAAGATGCCGCGTGACCGTGTTCCAGTGCCGTTCCATGAACACGAACGCCACGACCGATTGCAGCACCACCATCGGCACGATCATGATCAAAAGCGCGCGGGCATAAAGCCCGGTCGGCATCCAGCTTTTGAACGCGTTGCCAATCCAGCCGTTGGCCGCGGAAACACGTCCCGCAGCGGTACGGATCAGCGTGAGGCCGGTGTCCAGCGTGCTCATCGGGCAGGATTCACAAAATTCATCCGACTGGATTCATGGCGAAGCGCTCAAGGCGAGGCGACCAGGCGATAGCCGATGCCGCGCACCGCCTGCAGGAACAGTGGATTGGCGGGGTCGCGTTCGATCTTGCGCCGCAGGCGGTTGATCTGGACGTCGACCGCACGCTCGTTGACGGAGCCATCGCCGGTCAGTGCGCTGCGCGGCACGGTCTCGCCCCGCGCCAAAGCGAGGATGCGCAGCATGTCGCGCTCGCGGTCGGTGAGATGGACGGTCTCCTCGCCCTGGCGAAGCTCGCCGCGATCGAGGTGATAGACGTAGGGCCCGAACGCGATTTGCTCCAGGGTTGCCACCGGCGGCGGCGCGCTGCGCCTCAGGATATTGCCGATCCGCAGCACCAGTTCGCGCGGCTCGAACGGTTTTGCGACATAATCATCGGCGCCGATCTGTAGGCCCTCGATCCGGCTTTCGGCCTCATGGCGCGCGGTCAGCATGACGATCGGCACCGAGGAGGAGGTGCGAATGAAGCGGGCCAGCTCGAATCCGGTTTCGCCAGGCATCATCACGTCGAGGATCAACAGGTCGAAATGCAGGCCGTTGAGCTTGGCGCGGGCATCCTGCGCGCTCATCGCCGTGGTGACGCGGTAACCTTCGCCGCACAGGAAGCGCGACAACAGATCGCGGATGCGGCGGTCGTCATCGACCAGCAGCAAATGCGGGGCGTCGTCGGCCGGTCGCGGCGGCGTTCGTGCGAGCGTTGCAGCCTGGGCCACTATTATTCCTTTGTCTTTGCCGTGCCGGCGCCGAAAATCGCCTGCAACACCTTGTCGGGATCGTCGCGATCGATCATCGCGCGGAGGAATTGGCGGATCGTATCGACCCCTGCTGGCGAGATATCGCCCAATGCGCGGCTGAGCCGATCGGTCTGCAGGCCTGCGAGCTTCGCCACCAGCGCCTCGCCCTTCGCGGTGGCGAAAAGAAGGCGTTGCCGCCGGTCGCTGTTGCCGGCCTGCTGCACGATGTAGCCTTCATCGAGCAACTGCTTGAGCACCCGCCCCAGCGATTGCTTGGTGATCCGCAGCACGTCGAGCAGATCCGCCACCTTCAGCCCGGGATAGCGGTAGACGAAATGCAGCACGCGATGATGCGCCCGGCCGAAACCGAAGGCCTCAAGTTCATGATCGGCATCGCCGACGAAATCCCGATAGGCGAAGAACAACAGCTCAATGATGTCCCAGCGCAAACCGGCCGGTGCTGTCGCAGAACGCCCCTCGCTTGCCTTCGAATCGGGCGAAGCGGAGGGGTTTGAGAAATTTATGTCAGCCATATTGACATATCTCGGGTTCAATGTTACAAAACGGCCAACCACGGCGAAACATTAGGTCGCTTCGATCGTGGCGATGTTGAAAGCGGGCCCGAGAAAGCCAAGAGCAAAGCCCGGAGGTAGCGGCAAGGCCGCGAATTGTGGACCGTAAGATTGTCGAGCGGCATTTCGGCAAACATACTGGACTTCCGCGTTCCGCAAAAGCATGTCCTGGGGGACGTCGGTGTGGAGGGGGATGGGGGTCCAGGCGTAACCAACCGCGCTGCGGCGCGAGGCGCGCAAGTCGCGTCGACCCGGGAGAGAGCCCATGGGAGTTTCGTTCGAGCAGGCCCGGAGGGACAGGCCGGCGCCAGACATCGCGCCGGTTCCGACAGCGGGAAGCAAGGAAATGAGTTTGAAATTCGATATCCGGCCTGCGACGAATCCGACGTCCGAGAAGGAGCGCGCGGCAAGGCTCGTGAACCCGGGCTTCGGCCGGGTTTTCACCGATCACATGGCTGTGGTCCGCTACGATCAGGCGAACGGCTGGCATGGCGCGCGCGTCGAGTCCCGCGCCAATTTCCCGCTCGATCCGGCTACAGCGGTCCTGCACTACGCCCAGGAGATTTTCGAAGGCCTCAAGGCCTACAAGCGCGACGACGGCGAGGTGAACCTGTTCCGCCCCGACGCCAACGCCCGGCGCTTCCGGAATTCGGCTGAGCGCATGGCCATGGCGCCGCTGCCCGAGCCTGTGTTCATCGAAGCGGTCGAACAACTCGTGCGCATCGACCGCGCCTGGGTGCCAGGCGGCGAGGGCAGCCTCTATTTGCGACCCTTCATGATCGCGAGCGAGGTCTTCCTCGGCGTGAAGCCTTCCGCGGAATACATCTTCGCCGTCATCGCCTCGCCGGTCGGCTCCTATTTCAAAGGCGGACCTGCGCCGGTGTCGATCTGGGTGTCGGAGAACTACACGCGCGCGGCGATCGGCGGCACCGGCGCCATCAAATGCGGCGGCAATTACGCCGCGAGCCTGCGCGCGCAGGCCGAGGCCATCGATCACGGCTGCGATCAGGTTGTCTTCCTCGATGCGGTCGAGCGCCGCTACATCGAGGAACTCGGCGGCATGAACATCTTCTTCGTGTTCGACGACGGTTCGCTCTCGACGCCGCCGCTCGGCACGATCCTGCCGGGCATCACCCGCGATTCGATCATCGCGCTTTCGAAGGATTCCGGTAGGCGCGTGCGCGAGGAGGCCTACACGATCGACCAGTGGCGCACGGATGCCGCCAGCGGAAAGCTGAAAGAGGCCTTCGCCTGCGGCACGGCGGCCGTCATCTCGCCGATCGGCAAGGTGTGTTCCGCGAGCGGCGATTTTCTCGTCAGCGGCGGCGCGGCCGGCCCGGTCGCCATGGGGCTGCGAAAGAAGCTGGTTGATATCCAGTACGGTCGCGCTGCGGACCCGCACAACTGGATCAGAAAGGTGTTGTGAGGGGCGGCCGTGAACCGCGCCAGGAAGACGAACGACGAACGCTCCAACCTTGCAATTTTGGTGGGACGGTATGGCTAAATTTCTGACCGAAGAGGATCCGCCGGTCATTGACGTTCGTGCGGCTGATGCCGAGATGAACGCTGCGATTGCCCATGCCCGCGCCACGCTTCCGACGTTCTGGGCTTCCTACGATGCGCCGAAGCCGACAGAGTCAGGACATTGCCTGAAAGTTCGTTTTGCCGGTGATGGCTACGTCGAGCACATCTGGATGGCCGACGTGGAGAAGCTTCCGGATGGCAATTATTCCGGCCGGTTCTCGAACGAGCCGAATGATCTGCCAGGCAAGAACATCGGCGATCAGGCCGAATTCGAACATGCCGATATCTCCGACTGGATGTTCATGCGGAATGAAAAGATCGTCGGCGGAGAGACTATCAAGCTGCTGCTGAAGTCGATGCCGAAAGAAGAAGCCGACGCCATGCGTGCGCTGATGGAGCAGCCGCCACATTGAACCGGGTTGCCGCTCGGCGTCCCGGCTGATACCAACGCGCGCACCATGTCCGACAAACCTAAAAAGCCGCAAAAACTGAAGGCGCGCCTGCCGCGCGGGCTGGAAGACCGTGGCCCGGCCGCGATCAACGCGACGCGGCAGATGGTGGAGAAAATTCGCGCCGTTTACGAACGCTACGGTTTCGAGCCGGTCGAGACACCCGCGATTGAATATACCGACGCGCTCGGCAAGTTCCTGCCCGATCAGGACCGGCCCAATGAAGGCGTGTTCTCGTTCCAAGACGACGATGAGCAGTGGTTGTCGCTGCGCTATGATCTCACGGCACCACTCGCGCGTTACGTCGCCGAGCGCTACGGCACCGAAAATCTCGTGCTGCCCTATCGTTCGTACCGCTTCGGCTACGTCTATCGCAACGAAAAGCCGGGGCCCGGCCGCTTCCGCCAGTTCATGCAATTCGACGCCGATACGATCGGCACCGCTGCCGGCGGGCAATCGAGCGCGGCGGCGGACGCCGAGATGTGCATGATGGCGGCGGACACGATGGAAGCGCTCGGGCTTCCCCGCGGCTCGTACGTCGTGAAGGTGAATAACCGCAAGGTGCTGGATGGCGTTCGCGATGCGCTTGGCATCGCCGATGACGGCCAGTGGCTGACCGTGATGCGCGCTGTCGACAAGCTCGATCGGCTTGGCATCGGCGGCGTCAAGCAGTTGCTCGGGGAAGGTCGCAAGGACGAGTCCGGCGACTTCACCAAAGGCGCCGGACTGAAAGAGGCCGATATTGCGCTCGTCGCCTCCTCGGTCGAACAGGGCGATGGGCCGATCGATCCGCGTCTGCGCGACAGCAAGATCGGACAGCAGGGCCGCGAAGAGCTGGAGGATATCGGCAGGCTTGTCGCTGCATCGGGCTATGGCTCGGATCGGATCATCATCGATCCTTCCGTCGTGCGCGGCCTCGAATATTACACTGGCCCGGTTTTCGAGGTTGAACTCCTGCTCGATACCAAGGACGAGAAAGGCCGCCCCGTTCGCTTCGGCTCGGTCGGCGGCGGCGGGCGTTATGATGGCCTCGTCTCGCGCTTCCGCGGCGAGGTCGTGCCGGCGACCGGATTTTCCATCGGCGTGTCACGGCTGCAGGCCGCGCTGACAATGCTCGGCAAGCTCGACACCCGGCCCGAATTCGGTCCCGTCGTCGTCACCGTGTTCGACCGCGACCGCGTCGCCGATTATCAGAAGATGGTAGCCGCCTTGCGAGAAGCAAAAATCCGCGCCGAATTGTATCTCGGCAATCCCAGGAACATGGGCAACCAGCTCAAATACGCCGACCGTCGCAATTCGCCGTGCGTGATCATTCAGGGCAGTGACGAGAAGGACGATCCTGCGGGGCCGCAGATTCTGCTAAAGGATTTGATCCTTGGTGCCGAACTGGCGAGGCTCGAAAAAGATCGCGACGAATATCTGCAAAAGCAGGGCGAGGTCCAAATCAAGGTGCCGCAGGCCGCCCTGGTTGATGAAGTGCGCAAGATTCTTGATAAGCATGGAGTGAAGTGGAATTAGTTTAGGCCGTCATGCCCCGCGAAGGCGGGGCATCCAGTACGCCGTAACGCCGGAGTTGAACGGAAGCGCCGCGGAATACTGGATCATCCGCTTTCGCGGATGATGACGACAGTGCAAGATGGGCCGCCTGCGCTTCATGGCACCAGGCAGCGATAGTGTTGGTAGCAAGAACAAACGGAGTAACAAGAATGCCTGAAATCACCATCAGCATGGCCGCTGGCCGCACCGAAGAACAGAAGATCGGCATGATGCGCGACGTCACGCAGGCGCTGGTGAAGAACCTCGGGGTGGATGCCGACAACGTCGTGATCCAGATCAACGAAGCGCCGCTGACCCACAAGATGAAGGGCGGCAAGACCTTCGTCGAGCGCGCCGCTGCGGCGAAGAAGTAGGGCGGCGCTTTCTTCCTTCTCCCCTCGTGGGAGAAGGTGCCCACGATACGAAGTATCGTGGGCGGATGAGGGGTTTGCATCCGCGGAGAGAGACCCCTCACCCGCCTTCGCGGAGTTTATCATCGGGCGGCGCTCCGCGCCGACCCGTTGGCGAAGCCACCCTCTCCCACGAGGGGAGAGGGGAAGAAGGTAATCCCATGGACGCACGCGACGTCATCAAGATCGGCATGAGCGCCGAACGCACCCTGGTCGTCCCGCCCGAGCGGACCGTCGGACATTTCGTCAAGGGCATGCCGATGGTCTATGCGACGCCGATGATGATCCTGGAAATGGAGCTTGCGTCTGCCGACGCCATCAAGCTTTGCCTCGAACCGGGCTGGATCACGGTCGGGACCGAGGTCGACATAAGGCATCTCTCGGCCACCCCGGTCGGCGCAACCGTGCGCACGACGGCGCGGGTGATCGCGGTGGAGCGCCGCGTGATCCGGTTCGAGGTCGAAGCCTTCGACGACAAGCGCCGCATCGGCGAGGGCCGCCACGCCCGCAACCTGGTGAATGTCGAGGCATTCACCAAGCGGTTGGGGGCGGAGTAAGACAGCGGCCATCGTCTCTAACGCGTCATGCGCGGGCTTGACCCGCGCATCCATCGATCTTCAAAAGAGTCTTGCGAAGGCGATGGATTGCCGAGTCAAGCCCGGCAATGACACAATATGACTACGTCGCCAATTCCTTCGATCGCCCTGTTGCGGCTGCGACCGCGCGCGTCAGCAGCGACTGCATCCCATCGGGTCCCATCAGCACTTCCAGCGCCGCCGCGGTGGTGCCGCCGGGCGAGGTGACGTTCTGGCGCAGCGTCGCTGAAGCTAGATCCGAGCGATGCAATAATTCGCCGGCGCCGGCGACGGTTTCGCGCGCGAGTTTTGTCGCAAGCGCCTCGGGCAGCCCGGCCTCGACGCCGGCGCGCGCCAGCTCTTCGGCGAGCAGGAACACATAGGCCGGACCAGAGCCGGAGACCGCGGTCACCGCATCCATCAAGCCCTCGTCCTCGACCCACTCGACCATACCTGTCGCGCGCAGCAAGCCATCGGCGATATCTCGTTGCGCAGGCCCGACATTCTTCGCCGCCACCGCCACCGTGATGCCGCGCCCGATCGCCGCCGGCGTATTGGGCATCGCGCGTACCACGCTGCCGCCGCAGGCCTCGGCGATCGAGGCAATCGTCGTTCCCGCCATGATCGACACGGCGAGCGTGGCGGGACCGGCAAATGGCCTCAGGCCGGGGGCAGCCTCGCGAAACGCCTGCGGCTTCAGCGCGATCACCAGGGCTGCGGTATTGCCGGCATCCCTGGGCGGCGGATTGAGGCGGACGCCCTTTGCCGCGAGCGCGCGGATGTCGTCGGAAGGATGCGGCTCGATCACCACCACGCGCTTCGCGTCAAGGCCCTGCGCCAGCCAGCCCGCCAGCATCGCGCCGCCCATTTTGCCGGCACCGGCGAGGACGACGGTGCCCTGGATTTGTGCGAGCGACTGAGCGGTGTTCATCGAGATTTCCCCTGGCAACAACATAGCGCGTCATGGCCGGGCTTGTCCCGGCCATCCA
>Ga0210394_10001274_pt1 | contig 41520 bp, 28 predicted proteins | sample IncBWC12MmetaG_FD_160121 | JGI IMG/M metagenome (GOLD analysis project Ga0210394, IMG submission 160121) | Forest soil microbial communities from Barre Woods Harvard Forest LTER site, Petersham, Massachusetts, United States - Inc-BW-C-12-M | ecosystem: Environmental > Terrestrial > Soil >...
CGAAGGTGCCTGTGGTGACGGGCGCGGAGTTGAGTTTGGTGAAGCCGGTGGGCGCGGTGGAGGGGCACTGCCCTGCTGCGCGGTAGATGTTGGATTGGGGCGTGTCGACGGAGTTGGTCCAGGTGAGGGTGGCGGTGTGTTGTGCGCGAGCTGGGGCGGCGAGGATGAGGATGGCGGCGAGTGCGATGGCGACGGGTGCGGAGAGAGTTTTCATTTTGTGATCCTTGATGTGAAGTGAGTGATGAGTGATGAGTGATGAGTTTTTCAGTAGCGTAGGCTTCAGCCTGTGCCGCAAGTTGAATCGGGCTTCGCGGGGTGCGAAACGAGGAAAGGAGAGAATGAGTTGGGTTGATTTTGCTGTGTAGCGTGAGGGTGCTGTTGGCGCGTTCGGGCACGGCGTGCCGTGCCCCTACTGAAGAAACGGCAAATTCAAAAGCGCCGGCGAGACGCCGGCGGTACGAACGGCTACTGCGAAAAGAACGATTTCGCGCTGTGCGCAAGCATTTGCAATCTGCGACGCGTAGCGGCTTGGGGCACAGGCAGGAATGCCTGTGCTACTGAACGGCAAATTCAAATGCGCCGGCGAGACGCCGGCGGTACGAACGGCAAATGCGAAAAGAACGAGTCGCGTTCCTGGCCAAGCATTTGAGATCGAGCTGCGTTGATACGGTGGCGCAGGCTGAAGCCTACGCTACTGAAAGGCAACGTCAAAAACGCCGGCCGGAGGCCGGCGGTACGAAAAGCAGAGGCGACGCGCGTTATCTGTAATGCGCGACGCGGGCTAGGACTTGCGCGGCGTACGCCTGATTGGCGCCGCCGTTCCAGAGCGCGAGGGCGCGTTCGATGACGTTAGCTGCAACGCCTGATGCATCGCTGTTATTTGCGGCGCTTGCCGCGTCGTTTGTGGTGGCGCGCAGCTTGGCTGCGAAGACTGCGCAGCCGATCGCGAGGCCTGTGGCGGGATCGCAGAGTGCGGCGAGGGATTTCGCGGTGAAGCCGTGTTCGCGCGCCACCTGTCCCATCACTTGCATCAGGCCCCAGGAAATTGAGCGCGCTACTTCTTCCGTTGGCGGCAGGCCGAGCGGGGCGACGTAGCGGGCGCGGAAGGCGGGTTCGTAGCGGATGGCGTGCGGGTCCCAGGCGGATTCTTGTTCGACGATGGCGCAGACGAGCGCGGGGTTGAGTGCGTGTTGTGCGGCGGCGGCGCGAGCGAGCGCGATGAGCGCGGCGTTATCGGAGTTGGGCGGCAAGTGATTTTGGTGGGACAGGCTTCAGCCTGTTCGCTTGCGTTCATCGGTGCGATAGCGTGCGCAAGCCAAATTTCGGAAAATTGCCGCGTAGCAACGGCGCACAGGCCCTTCGGTTCTCAGGGTAAACAGGAGTGCCTGTGCCACTGAAAGGCAACGTCGAATGCGCCGGCCGGAGGCCATCGGTACGAACGGCCAGTGCGAAAAGAACGATGTCGCGTCCTGAGCCTAGTATCGCGATCGAGCTGCATTTCTACTGGGGCACAGGCAGGAATGCCTGTGCTACTGAAAGGCGAAAAGCGCTTGCTAATTGCTGCGGTCGTTCAGGTCGATCCAGCGGATTGTTGGGGCGGGGTCGCGTTCGATTCCCTGCTTGTCGCACAGCTTTTCGAGCATTTCGTAGATGTGGGGGAGGTGGTTGGTGGCCATGTCTTCGACGAAGGCGCGGGTGAGCTCGTCATTGCGAATGCGGCGGTAAATCCAGCGGAGAAAAACGACGAACTGCACCAGCGACGTGACGGCGAGCGGCCAGGCGTTCGCTTCGAGGAATTTGAGGAGCTGGGGCACGGAGTCCCGGAGGACACGGAGAGAAACAAAGCACGGAGACGCAAGGAAATGAGCTTGGCGCACAACGCGACATCGCGCTTAGGCGTTACGTTGGCACAGGCGACGGCGAAAAGAACAACGATGTCACGGTCTGCGCCTGGCATTTGTGATCGAGCTGGGTTGTTACGTTGGCACAGGCAGGAATGCCTGTGCTACTGAACTGCGTTAACCAAACAGCGAGGCGATGCTGGAGCCTACGCCGAAGAGGCTGGCTAGGCCGCCTGTCGAGGAGCCGTCGGATGCGCGCTGGCGTACGCCGAGCAATTGTGATGGGACGCCCATGGCGTGGCCGAGGAGATTCGTGTCGATGCCGTAGGTTTGGCCGAGGGCGCTGAGGCCTGCCAACTGATCGCGCGTGCGTTGATTGGCGAAGGCGATTTGATTTTGCTGAGCTTGACTTGCGAGACCCTGGGCCTGTTCGCGGCCGAGTTGCGCGGTGAGTTCGGGGGCGGCGGCTGTGTCATTGGTGGCGGCGGCGCGATTGGCGGCGCGTTCGCGGAGCGCGTCGAAGGCGGTATTTGCGGCGCCCATGCTTTGCTGCGTGATGGCGGACTGCTCGGCGGGCGTGTAGCCGGGACTGGTGAGCAGCGATTGAATTGTGGGGACGAGGAGCGAGCGGTCCTGCGTGCCCTGCTGATTCGATTGCGAGATGAGTTGGTTTTGTTGCGCGAGCTGCTGGTCGGTGAGCTGGCGGGTGCTGTGTTGTGCGCCGCGTGACATGGTGTGCCTCCGGTTTTGTAGCGCCGGCATCCTGCCGGCGTTTTTGAATTTGCGTTAAGTAGCACAGGCGTCTGCCGACAGGCGGCATTGTGAAAATGACGCCTGTGCCGCAAGTTGGCGGGGTCGTGTGTGCAAACGAGGAAGCGGAAGAATGCGTTGGTTTATGTACAGCCGACCTCTGGCCGGCGTTTTTGAATTTGGGTTTCAGTGGGACAGGCTTCAGCCTGTCCTCTTGCGTTCGTTGGGTGCGATTGCGTGCAAGAGGCAAGATCGGAAGGATTGCGGCTTAGCAAAGGCGCACAGGCCCTTCGGTTCTCAGGGTAAACAGGAGTGCCTGTGCCACTGGACGCGGTGGCGCGATTTAAGTAGCACAGGGAATCTATCGCTGATGCTTGGCGCGTGGTGAGCGTGCGTTCTTCCCTTTCAGTAGCGTAGGTTTCAGCCTGCGCCGCAAGCTGGCTTGGTCGTGCATGTGCGAAACGAGGAAGCGAAAGAATGCGTTGGGTTGACTTTGCTGATTTGGCGCGGCGGTGCTGTTGGAGCGTTCGGGCACGGCATGTCGAAGATCCCGCATTGGTACGCGGGGCCGTGCCCCTACTGGAGAAACTAACAGCGACAAGGAACGGTGTCGCGCGGTCGCCAAGTATTTGCGATCCGTGCCCCGGCGCTACGTTGGCGCAGGCTGAAGCCTACGCTACTGAAAAGCGTCAGCGCAGGCGGCGGCAGTATGGGGTCCAGGCGTCGTCGCGGATCCAGCCCAGGGCTTCGAGGCGGTGGCCGAAGCGGCGCGCGATGGGAGGCGGGAGCCAGGCGTGGGCGTCGTCGAAGCCGCGCGATAGCAGATCGCGCGCGCCTGCGTCATGCAATGCGAGGATGCGCGCGTAGCGTTCGCGGGGCGTGCCGGCGTCGGGGTCGGCGACGAGGTACATCTCGCAGGTGATGCGCGCGAGCGATGCGCAGACGGGGCGGCCGGCGTCGTCGTCAACGACGAGCTTCGAGATGAAAATCGGATCGCCGAGATCGGGGAACGCGTAATCGAAGTCCTGGCGCGCGTGGATGCGGCGAAGGGCGTCGAGGTCGGCGGAAGTGTAGGGGCGAACGTGCATGTGTGAGTTTAGTAGCACAGGCATTCCTGCCTGTGCCGCAAGTCGAGTGGGGCTTCGCGTGTGCGAAACGAGGAAGCGAAAGAATGCGTTGGGTTGATTCTGCTGTGTGGTGTGATGTTGCTGCTGGCACGTTCGGGCACGGCGTGCCGAAGATCCCGCATTAGTTCGCGGGGCCGTGCCCCTAGTGAAGAAACAACCAAAAAGAACGATGTCGCGTTGCGCGCCAAGTATTTGCGATCTCACCGCGTAGCGGCCTGCGGCACAGGCAGGAATGCCTGTGCTACTGAACGCAACGGCGAAGAATCTAAAACACGCGGGGGCGCAGGAGCGGGTGGGCGCGGGCGATAGCTTCGGCGGCGTCGAAGGTGGTCGAGCCTGGCGCGACACCGTGTGCTGCGAGCGCTTCGTGCGCGGCGTGCGAGATTGGTTTTGGCGCGAAGGGATGCGGCAGCGCTTCGAAGGCGGCGTCGTCATCGAGCGCGAGGTGAACGCCTTCGTCGGCGTCGACGAGGACGATGATGCGCGTAGCGTCGGGTGGCTGCGCGTCATGCGCGAAGGCGACACCGGGAGGTTGCGCGTCGGGCGCGCTTTGATTCGTGCTGACATCGGTGACAGCGTACGACGCGTCCGCCAATTCCCTGCTGGCGATGGCGTCATTGGCGTCGCCTAGCGCGAGCCAGTGCGAATTTGCGAAGCGGTGCGCGTGGCGGTGCCAGTCGGCGAGCGTTGTGATGTAGTAGCGGCGTCCGGTCATGGGGTTGCAGTGCGTTTAATTCAGTAGGGGCACGGCATGCCGTGCCCGGCGCTAGAACTTGGCGCGGTCGAGCCATCGATGGTGATGCGGGCTGAGTAGCACAGGCGTCCGCCGACAGACGGCAGCGTGAAAATGACGTGTGCCCAAGTTGATTGTGCCTTCGCATCCGCGAAACTGGGAAGCGGAGGAATGCGTTGGGTTGATTTTGCTGTGTGGCGCGAGCGAGCTGTTGGCGTATTCGGGCACGGCCCCGCGCACAGATGCGGGATCTTCGACATGCCGTGCCCCTACTGAAGACAAAAGAACGATGTCGCGGGCGCGCCAAGCATTTGCGATCGTGCTGCGTTGTTGCGTTGGCACAGGCCCTTCGGTCCTCAGGGTAAACAGGAATGCCTGTGCTACTGAAAAGCTTACGAACTGAAGGTGTAGTTGTGCGTCAGCACGGCGGCGGCGTGGCGGCCGGCGAAGAATTGCTGGTAGGGTGCGCAGCTGATCGTTACTTTTTGGCCGGCTTCGATGATGGTTTCGATGCGCAGCAGCGTAACGCGGCCGAAGCGGCCCACGAGAATATCGCTGAGGCAGAGGCGCTCGGCGCGCATGGGCGAACCGTCGGCGAGAGTGAAGATGTGATGCGGAGTGACGTCGAGCGTTTCGCCGTTGGAAAAGTGCAGGCGGATGAACGTGTCGGCGTCGCGCACTTCGTGGCGGATGATGCGCGTCCAACCTTCGGCGGTGCCGCCCATCGCTGCGGCGGCGTTGCTCGAGGCGCTGGTGGCCGCGGTGGTTGCGTCGGCGCGCAGAATCGAAGGGCAGCGCAGATGTTCGCCCACCGCGCACGTTTCGATCGCGACTGTGCCGCGCTCTTTCGTCAGCACCACCGTGCCCGCGCGCAGACAGCTTCCGCTGCCGCCCCCCGAGCCGCCGCCCGTTCCTGAGCTTGTGGTGGCCGCGACGACTGCACCTTGCGAAAGCGGAATGCGCGCTTGCAGCGCTTGTTGTTGCGCGGCGGCGTTTGTTTTCGCGGTGAACGCATTCGCGGGCGAGCCGGCGCTGCTCGTGCCGCCTGCCACCCAGCCGATCGCGAGCGCGGCGTCGTCGTAATAAGGATAAAAATAATACGTGGTGGCGGCGGTGAGTCCGCTGATCGCGAGCGAGCCATTCGCGACGGCGGTAGTGGTTCCGTCTGCGCGCGAAATGGTGAAGCTGGTCCACGACCACGTGATCGTGGTGGTGGTCGAGACATAAGTGAACGCGCCCGACCACGTGGGCGGCACCGAGCCTTTCATCAGCACGCCGGATTTTGCAGGATCCACTTTGCCGCCGGTGAGCGCGCCGGAAGTGACGCGTGCGAAAAGCGAGCCGTCGGTGATCTGGTCGTCGAGCGACCAGCCTTGATTGGGCCCGAGCGAGGCTTCGGCGAGGCGCTTCAGCGCTTCGTAGAGCTGCGGGTTCGTGGTGCGCAAGGATTCGATTTGGGGGACGGTGAGCATTGGATTAGTAGCACAGGCATTCCTGCCTGTGCCGCAAGTTGCTACGTGCGTTTGCATGCGATGCGAGGAAGCGACAGAGTGCGTTGGGTTGACTCTGCCGGTGTGGCACCATGGTGCTGTTGGCGCGTTCGGGCACGGCATGTCGAAGATCCCGCATGGGTTCGCGGGGCCGTGCCCCTACTGAAGAAACGTCAAGTGCGGAAAGAACGATGTCGTGCTGTGCGCCAAGCATTTGCGATCCCTACCGCGTAGCGGCTTGGGGCACAGGCAGGAATGCCTGTGCTACTGAAAGCGTCTGACACTTGTCACCTTGTTTGTCGTACAAATGTCTGATAATATGTCAGATGTTCACGGCAAGCGATAGATTCCACTTTGGATAGGGGTACGAGCCATGGCACGTCGAAAGAAAGTATCAACCACAATTTCACCTGAGAGCTATGCGTTTCTCCGTGCGCTGATTCGTTCGAGGAAAGCGGAGAATATGGCGCAGGCGCTTGATTATGTGCTTGATGAGATGCGGCGAGCGGAGAATCGCGCGCGCCTCGAGGCGGCGACGACTGCTTACTACGACAGCCTTACTCCCGAGGAGATCGCGGAGGAAGATCGTCTCGCTGCCTCGTTTGCGGGCTCGGCTGGAGATATCGATCTAGATGAGTAAGATTTCCTCGCGTGGCGAAATCTGGTCCGCGACCATTGGCGATCCGCCTTCCCCGCACTGGGTCGTTGTGGTTTCGCTCGATACTCGCAATCAGCACTCTTCCATCAGCAGCGTCTTGATTGTTCCGTTTAGTAGCAGGCTTCGCGAAAGCCCCACAACCATCGTTTTGGATCCGGAAGAAACCGGATTGCCGAAGCGGTCCTGCCTGCGGGCTCACTTCATTCAGCCGCTTGCCAAATCGCATCTACGGCAGCGTCTAGCCCAGAAATTGTCGGACAGTCGGATGGAAGAATTGTGCCTGGCGATTCGAAGGTCGTTCGATCCCGACGCGCCGTTTTGAAGAGACTACGCATTTGTGCCGCGGATTACTGCGAAGGGGTCTGGCTTCGCCCAGGGGACCAATTTTGTTACTGAGAACCAGGCGCCTGCTGCGTTTGTGCTTAGCTGGACGCTGATGCGCTCGCCGAGGACGTTGATGAATTGCTCCATGTCGCGCGAGGCTGGGGCGCTGAGGGTCCAGTTGCCTAGCGCGGTGAGCGTTACGTCGCCGGGCGAGAATGCATTGAGCGCGAGAGCGCCTGCGCCCTGCACGTAAGCGGTGAGGTAGCCGAAAAGATTGCGTCCGCTGATGCCGGTGGCGGCGAGGTAGGCGGTGGTGTAGTAGGAATGGATGGCGGCGCCGTCGTCGGAAAACGCGCCGGAGGTGAGCGCACGAATTTTGGTGCTGCCGTCATTGGAGCCGAAGAAAATTTGCGCGACGCCCGTCGAGCGTTCGACGAGCGCGCAGGAATTTGCGGCGATTTTCCACGGCGTCCATTTGCGCGAGCGTTCGGGCGATTGGAAAACGGCGACGAGCGGATCCTGCAACCCTTCGCTGTATTCGAGCGCGAGAATTTCGTTCGGCTGCGTCGCTGTGCCCATCGGCACGCCAACGAGAATTCTTTTGTGCTGCGTGTCCACCACCACCCACAAATTCTGCGCGGCTTGCCAATTGATCGCGTCCCAGGTGGGCTGAATTTCCTGCGAAAGTTTTATCGGCGCGCTGCCGTCGAAAAAATAAAGTCCGCTGCGTCCGGCGATCACCACCCACTCCTCGCCGAATCCGATTCCGTGCGCGGAGGGAGTGCCGACGGCGTTGGAAACTTCTTCGACGCCCCAGAGCGACGGCTCGTTCACGCCGTCAGTGGCGGTGACGTAGAGGCTGCGCTCCTTCGCGAAATATAAATTGTTGCGCAACTTGAACGCGGCGCGAATTCCCTGCCCGTTGTTTGCGGCGATTTCCATGATCCCGCTTACGCCGTCATAGGCTTCGGGCTCGTCGGTGCCCGACGCGCGCACGAGCGAAGAATTCTGCGCGGCGGCCGTGGGAAACACTTCGATGCAATCCACAAGAAACGATTCGCCGCTGGGCCCGGGCGTACCATCGGCATAGACGCGCAGCACGAGATCGCTTGGCAGCAATGCCTGTGGAGGAAATAAATCCGCGATAAATTCCTGGTAGCCGGTGGTGGCGGCGCTGGCGGCGATGGAAAGCCCGCTGCCAATCAGGCCCATCGAGGGGCTGAACGCGTTGATGTGCAGCGTGCCGGCTGTGAGCCCGCCACTGTGTTTCACGCGCGCGCGCACGGAATAATCGACGCCCTTCACGCACAGCGGATCGCCGGCCGCGCTCGTCGCGGCGCTTTGCGAAATCAATCCGCGAATCAAAGTGGCGCCGTCGCCGGTGATGCGATACGCGTCGCCCCAAATCACGTCCGACGATTCCCTGCTGCCGCCCGCGCCACTGGTGGGATCGAGCGTCCAGCCGAGCGGACGGCCGGTGGCGATCGCGTCCCATCCGCCGTCGAACGAAAGATTATTGAACAGCGACATTTTTGAGCGCTCGCCCCACCAGAAAAGCCGCTCGGCATAATCAATCACGCCGAGCTGATCGGGCAGCTCGATCTGCGCGAAAAGATAATCCAGGCTGACGCCAGCGAGCAGAATCGTGTCGCTGAAATCCACGGTGAGCGAAGTGGTGGTGTTGTCGTCAATCACCATTGATTCGGGAACGTGGAAGAAACTCGCGCCGCCTTCGGCCGTAAACGCGAGCAGCCGCTGCACCACATTTGCGGGGCCGGTGGGAATATTCGTCACGATAACTTGTTTCGAGCCCGCGGCGGTCCAGTTGGTGACGGGCGAAGGCGCGGTCCAGAATCCCTGGCGCGTGACGAACACCACGACGCACTCGTGCACGCCCGCCGAAATACTTCCCGTGAGCGCGGAATCGGCGAGCGCGGGGCCTTCGCCGGGCCCCACCTGGCTGACGCGATCGAAAAAAGTGTCGTCAAACTGCCGCGGCAGATCGGCGCCTACGAGTCCATCGGAAAACGCCATGTACTCGCGGCCGAAATGCGTGGTGGATGCGAAGAGCAGATTCGGTTGCAGGCCCGCGATCAGGACGCCGAGCGTGCCGGGGGAAGTTTCCTTGTAAATCGTGCCGGACGAATCGAGAACCAGCAGGCGCTGGACGAGGTTCGTGGTGATGTAGGTTTTGAGCGCGTTCACATTGGGCGTGCCGGCGAGCGGCGCGAATTGCGAGACGAGGCCCGGGAGCGTGCGCACCCCGCCGGGAAAAAATTCCACGTCGGCGCAATCGGGCGACATGCCGGGCGGAACGTCGGAGGGATCGAGCAGCGTGAGCCAGGTGCCGAAGGTGGTGAGAGGCAGAGGCGAAAAAGTTTCGATGGACATGGTTTTTTGTGGGTGACGGATGCGCGGAGGATTGTGTTTTCAGTAGGGGCACGGCATGCCGTGCCCGGCGAAAGAACTTGGCGCGATCGCGCCATTCATGCAGGTTTCAGTAGCGTAGGCTTCAGCCTGCGCCGCAAGTAGCAACGTGTGGTGCGCAAGTGAAGCCAAGGGAGCGAAAGACCGAGGTGGGTTGTGTTTTGCCGGGTATGGCGCGAGCTGCGCTGTTGGCGCGTTCGGGCACGGCATGCCGTGCCCCTACTGACAAGAAAGACGAAAGGAACGAAGCCGCGCGCGAGCCAAGCATTGGCGATCGCGCTGCATTTTTACGTTGGCGCAGGCTGAAGCCTACGCTACTTACTGCAGCTTTTTGAAGATGCCGTAGAACGTGATGGAATCGGCGGTGATGGCGCCGGGGTATGCGCCTGCGGCGAGTTCGGGGAATGCGCCGGCGGCTGCGCCCTGCTGGAAAATTTTCACCTTGTTGGAATTCATCGCGGCGCCGGGCATGAAGACGTAGTCGTAGCCGGCGAGGCCGTCCATCCATGCGGTTCCGTTGATGGGCGGCTGCGCGGAGGCGACGAGTGGCGATTGCGAAAGGTCGAGCGTGTCTCCGCCCGTGGTGTAGTTGCCGGAAGCGGCGATGGTGCCGGAGACGTGGATGCGTTTGCCGTCGTCCCAGGTATCGATGAGAGAAAATGAGAGTGCCATGGTGGCTCCTTTGTTTTGGTAGCGTAGGTCCGCCGAAAGGCGGCTCAGGAAAATGTCGCCTGTGCCGCAAGTTGCTATCTGCGTGGTCGTTGGGAAATGAGAAAGCGATGGCGGAGTTGGGTGCTTTTGGTGGGACAGGCTTCAGCCTGTCCTCTTTCGTTCATCGGGTGCGATATCGTGCGGAAGCCGAGATCGGAAGGATTGCGACGTAACAAAGGCGCACAGGCAGGAGTGCCTGTGCCACTGAGAGGCGTGCTATGATTTGTGGTTTGTCACGCAACCCGTGCGCCTTCATGCGAATCCAAACGCACGAAACGCAGGGCTTCATCAGGGCTTTGGAAAATTCATCCCGGATTGAGCTCGAATTTCTTCGGCAGCGTGGGTCTCAGCTTGTGCCACTTCGATGGCGCTAGGGGAACGGAGAATGATTTGCGGCGAATGAGAGTGGTGGCAGTGGCGGCGGTGATGGCGGCGGCCGCGTTGGCGTATTCCCTGCCCCGGGTTCGGGCGCAAAATTCTTCGACGAGTGGAGCGGCGGGCGCGGGCGTTGCGGTTGCGACCGGCTCGGCGTTTGCGAATGGCGTGACGGCTTCGAATGGCACTGGCGCAACGTCTGCGGCCACGGGTTCTAATGTGCCGATTGTGATCGCGCAGGGAATTTCCGTGCGGGCGCTGGCGCTGGGTCCTGCTGCTGATTCTGCGGCGGCGAGTGGTGAATCCTCGCAGCTTCCTCCGATTTATTTCACCGCTGCGCAGATGCCTAATCGCGTTGTGTCGTTGGGTGGCGAATCTATCGGTGGCGCCGGGACTTCAACTGCTGGAAACAACGCGAGTGCGATGGGTGCTGGTGTGGCGCGCGGTGCGTCGAACGCTACGGCGGCGCAGGCTGAAGCCTACGCTACTGTGGCCGGCAACGGCACGGCGGGATCGCTGGGCGATGGCGGGGCGGCTGCTGCCGCGCAGCTCAGCTTGAAACTCGATTCGATATACATGCGTAGCGGCGTTGCGATCGCGCCAGACGGCACGATATTTATTGCGGATACGGAGAACGCGACGATTCGGCGGATTGCGCCGGCTGGTGGAGCAAGATCACAGAACGCAAGCGCGTGCGAGCCAAGCTTCGGCGATGCGAGTCGCGTAGCGGCTTGTGGCACAGGCAGGAATGCCTGTGCTACTGAAGACGCATGCATCATTACCAGCGTCGCGGGGAAATGGGGACCGACGCGGACAGTGCAGCTTGCTGAGCCGATGGGCTTGGCGCTGGATCGCGCTGGCAATCTCTATATTGCGGATCACGGCGCGGGTGCTGTGATTGAGTTGCATGACGCGACGGCTTCGACCCCCGGAAAAATTGAAGTTCTGGCGCATGTCGCGCAGGCTGCGGGTGTTGCGGTGACGTCCGATGGCAGTCGCGTTTATGTCGCGGCGCCGGAAAACGGAAGCGTGCTGCGATTGGATACTGCCTCGCATGGCCTGACCACGGTTCTAGCGTCTTCGGGCACGGCCCACCCAGGCGCGTCTTCGACATGCCGTGCCCCTACCGGAACTGCTGCGGGCGGCGGGCAAAACTCTTGCCTTGATGGGCTGGCGATTGATGGTGGCGGGAATCTTTTCGTCGCGGATTCAGCTGGCAGCCGGATCTTGCGCGTCGATGCTTCCACGCAGAAGCTGACAACTGCCGCGAGCAGCGTCAGCGTGCCGGGCGAGATCGCGTTTGATGCGGATGGAAATTTATTTATTGCCGAGCAGGGGCGCAATCGCATCAGCGAAATCAAAGGGCTGGGGCAGCCGGTGGCGAGTGTGACGCTCACGCCGCCTCCGCCGCCTGTGCCGCCGATGGGAGTTCCCTGCCCCGTCATCGCGCCGCCGCCGGGCTTTGCGGGCAACACGAATTTCTGCGCGGAGCCGCTGGCGGGCGTCACGCCGACGTCCGCGTTCACGCTGACGAACAATTCCAATGCCGCACTCGCCAACATCGCGATTACAACGATCGGCCTGGCGCCCGCGGATTTCGTGGCGTCGTCCTCTTCCTGCACCAGCACATTGAATGCCGGCTCGAGCTGCCTGATCAATGTAGGCTTCGCGCCCACGGCTACTGGGACGCGCACAGCGACGCTGGTCGTCAACTACACGGGCGCGGCGAATCCGCTGGCGTCGTCACTGGCGGGCACGGGCGACGATTACCAGATTGCTCTTGCGAGCGGCCAGCTGACGCAAATTTCGGTGACTGCCGGCTCTACCGGCACCTTCATGCTGCAAGTGGTGCCCGACAATATTTTCACGGGCACCGTGACGCCAATCTGCCCGGGCAATTTGCCGTTCGAAACCACGTGCATGTTTTCGCCGACGAGCGTGCCGGTGACGACGCCGGGCACGGCCGTGCCGTTCAGCGTGATGTTTCAGACGACGTCGCGCGTGCCGCAGCCGCCGCCGAAGACGGGCGCTGCGCCGATGCGAGGCGGCAGCGGTGGAAAATTCATTGCGCTGGGTGCGATTGGCGCGTTCGTGCTGATCGCGGCGATCGCGCTGTGCTGCTTTGCGCTACCGAAACGCTTCGTACCGATTGCGTGCGCGATTGCGCTGGCGCTGGGGGTTGCCGCGATTCTCGAAGGCTGCCACAGCGGCAGCGGGTCGGGCGGTGGAGTCACCGGGACGCCCTCTGGCATGTACAAGATGACAGTGCAAGCGACGGCGCAGTCAGCGCCGCGCGGAATCACAGTAACCCTCGACGTGGAGTAGCGTGCAGTTTTCAGTAGCACAGGCATTCTTGTTTACCCTGAGGACCGAAGGGCCTGTGCCAACGTGAAAACGCAGCACGATCGCGCCATACCTACGAGATCAAACAACGCGTTCTTTCGTTTCCTCGTTTTGCAACTGGCACGCACCTAGCAACGCAGGCACAGGCACGAATGCCTGTGCTACTGAAATTCAAAAAACGCCGGCCGCGCGCTGAGCGCGCATGGTAGGACTATCAGCAGTACAAAAGGCCGCATGCGTCATCGAAGCTGTAGACGCATAGCATCATCGAGGTCTTAGCATCTTCGGGCACGGCCCTCCTGCGGCGGGTCTTCGCGACATGCCGTGCCCCTACTGCGGAAAATGCAACGACGAAGATGCGGCGCGCGAGCGTGAAGCAAAAGTCAAAAGCGCCGGCGAGCGCCGGCGGTACGAAGGGCGGCGGCTCACAGATAAATTACGCGGCGGTGGTAGCTGTAGGGCTTGCGGCGGCGGCCTTTCACTTGTTCGGGGCGGACGTAGCGCTGAATCAAATCCTCGGTGGCCATTTGCGCGGTGCCTAGCAGATCCTGGGCCAGAGCGCGGGCACCGCGAGAGCGGGCTGCGAGCGCGGCGGTGGCGAATGCCAGCGGATCTGTTGCCGCGCGAATCTGTACCGGATCCGTGCCGAGCGTGAGCGCTGGCAGAATCTTTTCATAACGCACGCGCACTGTGATCGCCTGCGTTGCGCCTACCAGATTAATTTTATCTTCGCGCCATTCCCACAGCCGCAGATACGTGCTCGGTTGCAAATTCAGCATTCCGCCGCCGCTTGTAAATTTTTCCATGGGGACGAACGTGTCTGAGGTGTTTGCGGTGGCGCGTTCCCAGAGCATTTGCGGCATCAGGCAATCGGAGGGAAGCTGGGGGCTGGAGGTGTCGCTGATTTCCATGTTGGTGACGCCGCTCGAGGGATCGGGCTCGAGGTCGAGGTCCTGCTGCTCGCCGAGGACGCTGACGCCATTTTCCGCGAGCTCGCGCTGCAGGCCGCGGTAGGCGGAGTTGAGGAGCGGCATCAAAAGCGCGTCGGTGAAGACGGCGCCGGATGAGTCGTTCATCAGCGCGCGCGCGAGCGTGAGCGCCTCTTCCGCCTGCGAGTAGGCGGTAGTGGGGACGACGGGCATAGCAGCCTCCGGAAAGTAGCACAGGCATTCGTGTTTACCCTGAGAACCGAAGGGCCTGTGCCTGCGTTGAAACGCGGCGCGATCGCGCCATACCTGCAAGAACAAAGAACGCGTTGTTTCGTTTCCATGTTTTGCGTCGCCGTGGATGTAGCGGCGTTGGGCACAGGCAGGAATGCCTGTGCTCCTGAAAGGCAAAGAGCCGGCGAGACGCCCTTCGACGAAGCTCGCCGGCTCTTTTTGGTCATGGTGCGGCAATGCGTTACCATGATTTGCGCTGACATCAACGATCATTCAGGAGGAGACACATGGACACATCGGAGACTCGGACGCATTTTCCGCCGCCGGGCGGGTATGGGAAGCTGCCGTTCAGCATGGGCGTGCTGGTGGGCGGCACGTTTTATTTGGCCGGGCACCTGGGACTTGATTTGACGACGCGAAAAGTTCCGGCGGATGTGGAGCAGGAGGCGCGGCTGATGATGGACGGGTTTCGCGCGACGCTCGAGAAAGCCGACCTGACGATGCAGGATCTCGTCTACGTGCAGATTTTCTGTTCGGATGTGTCGCTGTTCGACCGGTTCAATGCGGTCTATCGCACATATTTCACGGAGCCGCTGCCGGCGCGCGCGTTTATTGGATCGGGGCCGCTGCTTTTTGGCGCCCATTTTGAGATTCAAGGAATTGCGACGGCGCCGTAGATAAGTAGCGTAGGCTTTAGCCTGCGCCGCAAGCTGATGAGTGCTGAGCGTTTGCAAAACGAGGAAACGAAAGAACGCGTTCTTTGCGGTGGCTGGTGTGGGGCGATTTGTGTCGCGAGTTACTTGCGGCGCAGGCTGAAGCCTACGCTACTTAAAGACTAATCGTTTACTACCGGAATTTCTTTTTGCAATGCGGGGATTTTGGCGGCGGCCCAGTCCATCAGGCTGTCGCCTGATAGGCCGAACATGGCGGCTGTGGCGTGGCCTGGCTCGAGTGTGAGATTTACTGGCATGCCCGCTGAGCCGAAGAGGTGCGTGGCGGCGCCGGGGTGCGCGATCCAGTAAGAAAAAGCCGCGGCGTTGACGAACAGGCGGATGCCGAGCGCGAGCGCGTTGGTGCGCAGCCATTCGCGGCGCGTTTTGGTGCCGGAGAGGCGCGATTTCGCGGAGAGGCTGGCGCGTTTCAGCACGTGCAGGCCGTGGCCGGCGACGAAGAGCGTCCAGAGATGCGCGGATTCGGGGATGTGCATTTTGGTAGCACAGGCATTCCTGCCTGTGCCTGCGTTGAAACGCGGCGCGATCGCGCCATACGTGCAAGAACGAAGAACGCGTTGTTTCGTTTTCATGTCTTGCGCCGCCGGTGGCCATAGCAGCGCAGGCACAGGCAGGAATGCCTGTGCTACTTAATTCGGGTTGCCGACGCAGAGCCAGTTGATTGTGTCGGTGCCGCTGGATTGCGTTAGCGTCAACGCTGAGGCTGACGGCGTTACTTTTACTGTGGCGATTGCTGACTGATCATTTGCTACGCAGACTGGTGTTGATGCGAAGGGCGTGGGGAATGTGACCGTGGCGGTGCCGCCTACCAGCGCTACCGTGCCTGCGAATTGGCCCGTGGCGCCTTGGTTGAGGTGCTGTGAGACGGCGAGCGAGCCGTAGACGGCTGAGCCGCCTGAATCGCGGACTGGAGCGTTGCGAATATCCGGAGTTACGGGGCCCATGCTCAGCACCGCGTCGTCGAAGTACACGAAGTTTCCTGCCGCGACGGTATTTTCCATCAAGAAAACGCGCATCGAGTGCGTCACGGTGGTCGAGAGGCTGAACGCATTCGGTACGCGGAAGACGATGCCGAAATTGCGCGTCGGCGTCCAGGCGTTCGCGGTCGCCACCTGCCAGTCGGCGCCTGTCACGTTACAGTTACACGTAATCCCGTTGTTGTAGGTGAGCGACGCGTTCGTGGATTGCAAGTTCCCTGTGCTGCTCGAGGTGCCGTCGTAATTCACCGGCGCAAGCACGCGCGCGTTGGATGACGCGGTGGTGATGCGATCGGCTTCGGTGCAGTTCGCGTCCCAATAGAATCGGAAGCCGGGGCGGAAATTATTCGAAGTGGACGCGGAGGCGACGCGCATCATCAGCGTGTATTCGCGCGTGGAGTCCACTTGAATGCAGGTGGAGTTGACGCCGAGGCCCGCGGTGGCGCCGTCGCCAACGCGCACGTTGAAAGTTCCCTGCGTGTAGGTATCGACGGCGGGATTTGCGCCCGCGCTGGTTTCCTGCAGATAAATTCCGCTGCCCGCTTGATTGATGTTCGTGCCGGAGACGCCGCCCCAGGCGTAGAGCGTGGTGGCATTCTGCCAGCCTTCGAATCCGGAATTACCTAGAAGATTGTCGCCGCCGAGATCGTTCATGCCGAAGTGCATCGAGGGCAGCCAGTTGTGCCCGTTATTGTCGATCGCGATTGTGGCGGTGGAAGGTTCGTTGGGCAGTAGCTGCGCGGTGTTGCTGATGGAGAGATAGGGATCGATCACGTGGATACCGTTGGCGCTTCCGTCGGAGGGAAATTCGAGGCAGTTGTAAACTTTTTCGCAGCGATTGTTGGGGCCGAAGGTGATGGAGAGCGCGCCGACGATGTCGTAGCAGACCTGTCCGAAGGCAGCGGAGCTTGCTTCGCAATCGTTGCCGTAGATTTCGTCGTTGTTGGGATAGTTGCCGCTGGAATCTTTTTTGAAGACGTAGCCGAGCGAGGAAGCGGGCGCAAGCGTGCAGACGTTCTGCTCGATTACCACGGCGTTGTAAACGCCAGCCAGGCTCACGCACGTGTCGCCCGTGGAATTGAGGCCGATATTATTGTGGCGAATCAGCGTGTTGGTGCCGTCGAAGCCTCCGGTGGAAGTGTCGCCAAAAATTCCGAAGGAAGTGCCGCCGGTGCCGAGCGCGAGGTTATTGCTCTCGATGATGGAGTGGCCGATGCTGGTGAGATCCACGACTTTCGAATTCGCGCCGGTGGCGCCGAGATACATGCCGACCACGTGGACGTAATTTATTTTCGACGTGGCCGGGCTGGGTTTGCGCACGGTGGTGCAGCCGGTTGTCGCACAGGAAATAAATCCGGAAGTATCGGGCGCGCTAATGGTGCCGAGTCCGCTCTCCTGGTAGCCGTAGATGGAAGCTCCGTCGCCCATCAACTCGACTGCGTCATTCGTCGTTGAGTCGGTGATGGTGAGCTGGCCTTGTCCCCAGAGCAGCACTGTGCCCGCAGGAATTGAGATATGCGCGGCGCCGGTAAGGGTGCCGGTCATGCCGCGCGCGTCGCAAACGCTCGAAGTGCTTGCGGCGGCGGCGAGGCAGGCGTTGAGTTTTGCGCCCGCGTCGGCACCGGTGAAGCGCTCGGCTTTCTGCACCAGGTTCAGCGAGTTCACCGCGGCTGAACCGTTCACGTCGAGATTCGATTGCGGACTGGTGGTGTTGACGCCGAGCGATGTGGCTGTGAAGCGATGCGCGGATTGCATCAAGTTGATCGGAGGCGTCAGGTCGCAGCAGCCGGCGAAGCCTGTGTCGGTGAAGCTGCTGGTGGACGCGCCGGCGACGAAAACATTGCGCGGCGAGCTGTTGAAAGTGGGCGTGGTGTTGCGGAAGATGCAGTAGCCGGTGATGGCGCTGACCGAGGCGGGCGGAAGCGTCCAGGTGAGATTCACGGCGTTGTTCGGGCTGCCGACAACTACGCCCGCGGAAAATATCGAGGGCGCGGATTCCGTGGAGCTGTTGCAGGCTGTGGCGCCCGTCGCGGTGCGCACCCAATAGGTGTACGTCGCGGGAGCGAGCGTTCCGCCGGTCGTTGCAGTTCCGGCTACGTTTGTGGGCGGCAAGGCCTTCGCGAATCCCACGTCGAGCGATTCCGGGGAGGTCTGATACAGCTGTGCGCTGTAGCCGAAGCTCGCGCCGTCGTTGAAGAGCAAGCCGTTGGCCGAGTCGATGCCCACCGACGCGAATTTATTTCCGGAAGAAGTGGCGCGCATCGGCAATCCATTGGTGTCGTTGTTGAAGGACTCATAGGGATCGGTGCGCAATCGATCGCCGCCGTCGCTGATGTTCACGGTGTGATCGAAGCCATTGGAATTTTGCGATGTGACGGAGCCGAGCAGATTGCCGCTGCCGTCCACCACGGCGGTGACGCAGGAGTTGCAGTTGGTGATGAAAATATTATCGGCGCGGCCGGAAATTTCGCGCACAGCGACGGCGCCGCCCGCGGGGCTATTCCCCGTGGAGACGTGGTTCATGAAGACGCCGCTGACGTTGAGCGTGGGTGCATTGACGGCGAGAACCGCGGTGTTCCCCACCGGCTCGTCAGAAGTGTTCACGTGATCGAAGGTCATGGAGTCGAACGGCCCCATCGCAACGCCTGTGAGCGCGGAAAATGTGAAGAAGTCCGTGGACGCATCTTCGAGCGTGATGTTGCGAAAAACGAAATTGCCCGCCGTGCCGGATTGATTCACGCGCTGGATGTACTGCATTCCTCCGCCGGCTCCGGTGACGTCTTCAATTGTGATCAGGCCATCGAGCGGAGCTTCGCCGGCGATCGGGGCTTCACCTGTGAAAAGAACGATCGGCGTCGTGGAACTGTTCTTGGCCATCAGGCAGCCGCCCGTGAAGCGGACCCAGATCGTGTTGGTGATTTTCAGGGGCGTGTTGTCGGTCTGGCCGGTGGTGCCGTTGACGGCGAGGCAGACGTTGCGGAATAGCACGTTGACAGAATCGTAGAGCGAGACGGCCTGATTCGAGCCCAGGATGGAAAGATTTTCGATGGTGGTGAAGGCGGGCAGTGCGAAGACGGGCGCGGTGTTGGGACTGGCGCCGGCGGTGACGTTGATGGCCACCATCGGCGCGAAATTAAATTGCTGGAGCTGGCTGGCTTCGCCCACGCTGCCGCCGAGCAGGTGCAAACCAAAGCAGAAGCCGCTGGGCGTGGAAAACACGGGCGAGGTGGACGGCGTTTGCGGCTGCAACACTTTGTAGTAAAGCGGCGGCGGCGGAAAAAAGACGCTGCCTCCTCCGCCCGCAGCGGGAGGGCGGCAGGCGGCGTTGATGGCGGCTTGAATCGCTGCGGTGTCGTCGGTGACGCCGTCACCTTTCGCGCCGAATGCGGTGACGTCAACGCGCGGGCGCGGGCCTTGCACCGCTTCGTTGCCGGTGACGGTGAGGGCGGACGGAGTGAGCGTGCCGGGATTGAAACCGCCGGCGGTAAGTGTGCCGGTGACCGTTGCATTACCTGAAACGGTCGCGTTGCCGGCGACTGTGAGATTTCCGCCGAGGGCCAGGCTGAACGCGGAGATCGCGCTGCCGCCTGTGGAGCCGAGGTCGGGCGGGAGAATTACGTCGGGATACGTTTGGACGCCGTTGATGCCGGGGCCGGTGATTTGCAATTGGTAGCGGCCGGCGAGAGCATAGAAGTGATAATTGCCGATGCCGTCACCTTGAAACGGATTCGGGGCCGGGACGGTGAGAGTCGCGTCAGTGTAAATCGCGGCGAGCGGCGAGCAGGGCGTGCCGGTGGCCGTGGGCGCGCAGACGGTGATGGTGGGGCCGGAGACGGGATGGCCTGCGGGGCCGAAGACGATATCGTCTTTGCGGGAACCTTGCGCGCGAGCTGCAGGCGCGGCGATGGTGGCGAGGGTGACGGCGGCGAGCGCGATTGCGGCGAGAGCGTGCGCGGCGCTTCTTGATTTGGTTTTGGTGGGGCAGGCTTCAGCTTGTCCTCGGGCGGTCATCGGGTGCGATGCGGCGCGCGAGCCAAGATCGGAGGGATTGCGGCGTAGCAACGGCGCACAGGCCCTTCGGTTCTCAGGGTAAACAGGAGTGCCTGTGCCACTGAAAGGCGCAGATTCTCGGCGACTGAATGGCCGCAGCGTATGAGTTCGATTCATTGCGATTCCCTTCCCAGGAAATTTGCAGCAGGAGCGCGGCAGGCTGGGCGAAAATCGCCGCACCAGCCGCTATTGTAACGTTAAGGCTATAAGGGGAGTGCGATCACAGTAGCACAGGCATTCCTGCCTGTGCCAACGTAACAACGCAGCGCGATCGTAGATGCTTGGCGCGTGGCGCGATTGCGTTGTTTGCTTTTCAGTAGCGTAGGCTTCAGCCTGCGCCCACGGAACGCCCCAGCGCTATCGCCGGTGCTTGGCTCGTTCGCGATTGCGTTCTTTGGCCTGCAAAAAGTCAAAGTCAAAAGAACGACGCCGGCGTTTCCTTGTCTTCGCAACTCCCCGCACGTAGCGTTTTGCGGCACAGGCAGGAATGCCTGTGCTACTGAAACCCCGTGAATGGCGCGATCTCGCCAAGTTCGTTTGCCGGGCACGGCATGCCGTGCCCCTACTGTCGCGTTGGCGCGGGTGGCGGTGATGTGGCGCGGGTCGCTGCGCTGCCGCTGTTGGCGCCCAGGCCGTGCTCGGCGGCTTTTTCTGCGTCGAGGATTGCGCCGCAATGTTTGCAGACTGCTACGCTGGGCTTCACCTTTTCGCCGCAGGCGGGACAATCGGCGAAACGGGTGGGCACGTAGGCCCATTCGCGTTCGACGCCGAGGGCGATCGCGGCGCGGCGGTGCAGGTCCGAAATTTCGCGGAAGGAATGGCCGCGCGCCCACATCGTGTCGCCTTCGGAAATGAGTTGATGATAGTAGGCGTCGCGCCGCGCTGTAGCGGAGGCGAGCTCTTCGGCGGAGGGGCGCTCGCCGGCGCACACGAAAATGCCGTGCTCGCGCAAATCCTGGAGCAGATCTTCGGCGATATCGCGGGCGGAAATCGTGAATGGGAAGCGGCGATTATCGCCGAGATCGAGCGCGTCGCCGCGTGAGGTGATTGTGACGAGCGCATACGGCTCGCCTGGCGCCCGCGCGGGAAGGTGATAGACGCCGTGGGTGCGCGAAATGTGCCAGTCCTGATCGGAGATGGAGGCGATCGCGGCGGTGGCGGATGCGTCGGCGTTCGAGCGGGTTTCGACGAGGATGTCGCGGGGGCCGCGGCGAGAGTCGGCGGCAAAATCACGAGGGGCGGATGCTGGAGCGATTGTGCTAGAAGGCGGTGCGATGTTAGGTGTCACTGTGAATGTCCTTTTTGTGAAACGGGCTGATTTTGGCGTTTGCACGTTTATGTGCGAATTTGGTTCTTTGCACGAAAACATGCAAAGAATGGAATTTGCATGTTCATGTGCAAACGGCTAAGGCGAAAAGAACGTGATCACGCCCTCGCCAAACATCGCGGGCTGTGGCGTGTTGTTACGGAGGCACAGGCGTCATTTTCACGGGCGCCTGCGGGCGCGGCCTGTGCTACCGAAATGCGTTACGGGGTGAAGACGGCGTCGAGGGCGGCGTCGGCGGTGCGATCCCAGTCGCGGGCGCGGCGCGATTCGCGCTGGGCTATTGCTGCACGCTGATCTGTGCGCGTCTGGCGGCGCGACCATTCGATGGCGCGGACGATGTAGTCGCAGGCGGCGGCGTTGAGCGGCTCGAATTCGCCGGCGTTGGTTTGCAATGTGAAGCAGTGCTCGTAGTCGCCGCGCGCGGGGTATGGACCGAGCGCGGGGATGCGGATGCCGTCTTCGGTTTCGGATGTGAGCGCGCGCCATTGATCGGGCGAGCCGTAAAATTCGGGCGGCATCCAGCGCTCGATGTGCCAGCGATCGACGGGCAAATATTTCGGGACCTGGCGCAACTCGATCGCTTCCCTGCTGATGTTGCCGTGGGCGTCGCGGTCAGTCCAGCGGCCGCCGATCCAGGTGAGGCGCGCGCCGCCCCAGACGACGCGGAAGTTCGGTTCGCCGTAGCGATTGGTGCCGCCGGCGCGCGTGATGCGGGCGGCGATGGCGGCGGGGGTGTGGTGCGTTTCGCGTGTGACGCGGATCCGCGGGGGCGCGGAGTTGCGGGATTTGGAGGGCACGGCGTTGTGCGTGGCGGGTGTGGGGTAAAGGCTGAAGCGAAATCAAATGCGCCGGCCGGAGGCCAGCGGTACGAGAGGCATCGGCGAAGGTGTCGGCGGAAAGCTGTGCGGCAAAAGGCAACGGCAAAAGAGCCGGCGAGACGCCGGCGTTACGGAATGGCAGCAGTGCCGTTCGTGATTGCGGAGTCTGCTCTTGTCGGTGCTTTTCGGTTTTCGCGAAATCGGAAGAAGGTCGCGGAGGAATTCGGAGTTTGTTTGTGGCGAGGGTGCAGTTCTGTAACACCGCCGTCTCGCCGGCTCTTTTTGCCGTTCGTTGTGGCGTAGAATTGACGTGCTTGACAGGCGTGCTCAGTGCACGTTGCGAATTTCAGGGCGGCTGCAGCGACGCAGCCGCCCTTTTTGTTTTGGTAGCACAGGCATTCCTGCCTGTGCCCCAAGTTGCCATATGCGCGGCGTCCCAAAACAAGAAAACCAAAGAACGCGAGCGCGTGAGTGCCGAGGATTGGCGTCACGCGCTGCGTTTTTACCTGCGGCACAGGCAGGAATGCCTGTGCTACTGAGGTGCAAATCAACTGCGCCGGCCGGAGGCCAGCGGTACAGAGGCAACGGCAACGGCGAACGGCACTTCTAGTAGCCCGTTGGAATCGCCAGGTTGTCGATGAAGGCGCCGCTTCTGGGCGATTCGTTCCAGACTTGGAAGCCGGTGACGAAGTAGAAGATGTACGCCGAGGCGAGGCCGCCGCTTGCGCCGTAAATCGGGAACACGGTTTGGCCGCCTACGTCGTAGAAGTCGATGTCCTGCATCACGGCGCGTCCCCAGTGCGAGAGGTCGAGGAAATCCACGCGCGACTGGTTGGCGTTGATCGAAGACTTGATCGGAACGCCGGCCATCGATTTTTCGCCGGTGAAGAGCAGGTCGAGATCGCTGGCGCGGCCGCCCGCACCTTCCTTGATGATTTGCGAGATCGTCACGCCGAGCTGTTCCCACTGATGCTCCTGCTCGAGCGACGTGTACGCAATTAATTTGCTCACCTGATTCGTGCCCAACGCTTTGCGCACTTTGTTGATGGCAAGGCGGACGGCGCCGGGCGTGAGCGTGGAATTATTTCCGTTCACGCGGGGAGTGGCGAGCTCGACGGGATACGTGGCGCGATTCAAGTTGAGCCACGTGCCGGTGGTCGCGTTCGATTGATGATAGAGCAAGCCGAAAAGCGACACGGGCTGCGCGCCGGTAAGGCCATCGTGAACGATCACGTCGTTCGCAGTGGTGCCGGCGGGAACTGCGTCCACCGTAATCGTGCTGGCGAAGGGATCGACGGCGGTGACGTTGCAGGAGCCGCGATTCGTGGTGAGCGTGGGGTCGTAGACCTGGATCGTCTGGTTGTAATAGACCAGCACGGAACCTGGCGGCTTGGCCATCGTGAACGTGGTCGAGGCGATCGAGTTGATCGTGCCGAGCACGCCGTTGCCATTGGTCTGCATCACTTTGTCGAGGAAAGCGCGGAATTGCGCCATCGCATTTTTCACTTCGCGCTTGGCGGCGTTTTCGATCGCTTTCTCGGGCGCGTTCGAAGCGTACTCGACGAGCTTGGTGATTTCGACGGCGTGGCGGAAAAATACGGGCGTCACTTGCGCGACGTCGTAGATGGTTCCGGAACCGCGGCCCAGATCGCCGCCGTCCATATTGGCGAGACCTGCTTTGCCTCCGGGACGAATTTGCAGCGGAAGGCGCATGTTGCGCGAGCTGACGCGTTCGACATCGCCGCGCTGCTGGATCATGGTGAGCAGGATGTCGTCGCGTTCGTAGAGGAGGGGAAGTTTGTCGCGAACTTTTTCGAGTTGCAATGCGACAGATTGCGAATTTTGCATTTGTGCCATGGGGGAGTCTCCGTTGTGGGTTTTGAGTTAGCACAGGCTCGCTGAGGCGAGCCGGTGCCGAGGGTTGCAGTAGCGTAGGCTTCAGCCTGCGCCGCAAGTTGCTATGTGCGAGGTGGTGCGAAACGAGGAGGCGAAAGAACGCGTTGTTTGGTTTTGCTGATTTGCGCAATCGTGCTGCGTTCTTGCGTGGGCGCAGGCTGAAGCCTACGCTACTGAAAGGCAAAAGCTGGATGGCATGCTAATCTTTTCTTATGATGCGACGGTGCGAAATGATGCTGCGACTAACGAAGCTTTCGCCGATATTTCCTGCGCCAGTGATGATGGTGGCAGTCCTTTTTGCGCCTTTCGTCGCACCTGCTCAGGCGCAGGTTGGGCAGCAGCCGGACCGGAATCGGCGGCCGCCGGTGACGGCGGGGTCGCCCGGAAGCAACACGTCGTCGCCCAATGCGAATGGCGCTGGGCAATCAGCGGATGCCAACACGCTGCAGCCGTCCTATCCTGGCGTGAACGCGACGCTCGAGCGGGCGTTCATCGCGATGAATTTGCGCAAGCCGGCGAGCCCGCCGTTTCATCAGCTGGTGCGCTTTCACTATGAAGTGCAGGGCCAGGCGCAGGATGGAAGCTACGAAATACTCTGGTCGGGCATGCAGCACTACCGCGAAACATTCAAGCTGGGCAGCGAGCAGGAAATTGACGTGGCGGTCGGCGACAAAATGTACACGACGCGATCGAGCGTGGCCGTGACGCTGCCGCTGCGCAACGTGCGCGAGCTCGTGAAGTCGCCCATGCCCGCATACCTGATGGTGGACTACGACGTGATCAGCGTTGCCGACGAGCAGGTGGAGGGGCAGGCGCGCCAGTGCATTCACATCAGCAAGCGCGACGCGAACACGAACCAGCAAGGCACCGTGCAGATTTGTTTCGAGCCGGATTCGAAGCAGATCGCTTCGATTAGCGCGCAGGGGAATTTTCTGAATGTGCCATCGGAAGTGAAGCTGACGGCTTTCAAATCGCTAGGCGTGAAGCGCTACCCCATGCACATGACCTCGACCGTGGCGACGGAAAATATGCCAGCCGCGAATATCGATGCGAATGTGGAGACGCTCGAGAACGTGACGAAGTTTGACGGCGATCCATTCACGCCGCCGGCGGGAGCGGCTGTGCGCGATTGGTGTTCGACACTGGCTGCCGCGCCATCGCTCGAAGATTACGACCAGCCTTCGTTTCCGCAGGAGGAGCTGAAGAATTTGACCGAATTCTTCGTGCTGGTAGGCGCCGATGGGCGTGTGCTGCAGGCGGAGCCGGTGCGTGCGGCGGCCGATCCGGAGGGCGAACAGAAAATTGCAACGTGGATCAAGACGGCGCGCTTTCCGATTCAGAATTGCGGTGTGACACCCGTGGAGTACGAGACGTTTTATACGCCGAAGCTGAAGCGGGTGTATTAGGTTTAAGTAGCGTAGGCTTCAGCCTGCGCCTGCACAAAAACACTGCAAAACCGACGATATTTACATCCCACACGATTGCGTTGTTTTCGTTTGCCTTGCGTGCACCAAATGCATAAAGAACTTGGCGCGATCGTGCCATTCGTCGCGTGGTGAAAATTCCAAGCTAAACGTTTTGAAGCGCGCTGTGCGTTTGGATGGCGCGGGTGTGCGTGTAGCGCGTTCGGGCACGGCGTGCCGTGCCCTTACTGTCGGAGAAAAGCAAAAGAGCCGGCAGGATGCCGGCGCTACAAGGGAACGATGCCAGCACTTCCTCGTCTGCGCAACATCCAGAACGTAGCTGCTTGGGGCGCAGGCTGAAGCCTACGCTACTGAGCTACAGATTCAGGATGTCGGCGTCGCTTAGGCGGGCGTAATCCAGGTCGCGCGGGGACATGGATCTGCGGCCGTCGTTCCCTACGCCGCTGGAGCCTGCTATGTCGATGCGGCGCTCGGCTGTGCGCTGGCGGGTGCGGCGTTCGTTGGCGGCGCTCATGATGGTGGAGGTCCATTCGCTGAGGACGCGTTTGGCTACGCCGGGGAGCGCCTGGCGGGCGCGTCCTGTGAGCAGCGAGACGATGGCGCGCTGGTGGCCGTCGTCGAGCGAGCCGGAGCGGAACGCGTCGCGCAGCTGCGCGGCGAATTGCGGATTCGAGCGCAGGCTCGAATCGAGTTCGCGGTAAATTTCGCCGACGACGCGCGTGCGCGCGTTTTTCGCGACGCCTTCGGGGAGCAGGCGTTCGACCTGCGCTTCGATCGCCGCGACGACGCTTTCGACGGCGGCGGCGTTGGCGGAGTGGAGGAAGGCGAGTTGGGATTCGTTTGCGGTGGCGAATTGCGCGTGCGCGTTATTTGCGGCGAGTTGTGCGGCGTTTGCGGCGAATTGTGCGTGCGGAGAAGAAGTCAAAGGCGCCGGCGAGACGCCGGCGGTACGTAAACCATCGGCGTCGGCGTTGTTTGCGGTTTCAGGTAGCACAGGCATTCTTGCCTGTGCCTGCGTAGCATGTGGCTGAGTGGATGATTCGTTGGGCGAGGACGTGGCGTGCGGTGCGTTTTCTGACGCGTTGGCGCGTTGTTGCAGGTTTGGCGCGATCTCGCTGGTTGTTGCTTGGGGCACAGTCGTCATTTCCATCAGCCGCCTATCGGCGGACGCCTGTGCTACTGGAGGTGTCACCTGTGTTGTGTTGGCGGCGATGGTTTGCATCGCTTGCGCTAGCGACGCGAAGGCGGCGGGATCTAGATTGGCGATGGCGCGGGCGAGCGAGGCGTGGTCTTCGGGGCGGCGCGAGAAGAAGAGCGCGTCCATATGATTGACGTCGGCCAGGAGAGCGGTGGCTTGGCGGGCGGCGTCAGGCGTGGCGAAGGATTCGCGGTAGGCGGAAGCGTCGCGCCAGGCGGCGCGGAGTTCGGGGTTGGCGTCGAAGGTGGCGCGGAGGTGCGCGGGTTCGGGGATGGAAGCGTGCGCGTTGTTCGCGGCGTCGCCAGACGCGTCTGCGGCGTTCGCGGTCCTTGTGCCGGCGATTTTCTGCGGATCGTCAACTGCAGGTCCCTCGTCGGGCCACACATCGGCCCTCGCTCGGGATGACAACGCGGTGGTGGAGGTTGGAGCGTCGGCGTCGAAATCAAATTCGAGTTGAGCTGCGTAGCGCGGTGAATTTTTTCGCGGGGAGGTGATGCCGAGAATTTCGTCGTCGGTGGCGCGCGGTGGTGGCGCGGCGGGGGCGGTGTTGCTCGATGGAGCGGATGAAGTTGGCGCGAGTGTTGCGGACGGCATGTGGTTCTCCAGTAGCGTAGGCTTCAGCCTGCGCCACGAGTGCTAGCGGCGATACGTCGCAGTGCGAGGTGGCGTCGGCGGAGTTGGTTTGCGGTTTTGGTCTTGCGCGACAGCGAGAACGAAGAACGAGAGCAAGATGGAGCCAAGTATCCGCGACAGAGGCGCGTTGTTACGTCGGCGCAGGCTGAAGCCTACGCTACTTGGCTTTCGCCCTTGGGCGAAGGCTTGGTCCTGGGCTGGAGGTACAGGTGATGTTCCAGGGGCGCACCTGTACTTTTGCACTGGCTGTGGAAAACTTCGGCCTCAGGACGCGGCAAATGCGGCACTTACCGGGTACCGTGGAAACTGGTACGGGCCGGCTTCAGTTTGAAACCAACGTACTATTTCGCTGGCCTTCGCTTGCCTGTACATCTATATCAACGGGGAGCAAGGTGCGCAGCTATTCCTGAGGAAGCGACCCGGCATTTGAGGTGTGTGAATGAGCTCGATCCCAACGACCTCCGCAGAGGCCCGAAGTAAGTCCGCTGCTTCCGGTTCCAACTCAACTTCCCATCCGTCTTCAAATCCAAAAAACAATCTATCGGGGATCGAACGCCGCCGCCGCAAGCGCGCGAAAATTTCAGCGCAAGTGCACGTGCGCGTGGTGAATTCGCCGGAGCCGTTTGAAGAAGTATGCAAGAGCGTGGACGTGTCGCGCGACGGCCTGCTTTTCACGAGCGCGCGCGCCGGGTATTGGAAAGGGCAGATCCTCGAGGTGACGTTCCCCTACTCGACGGCTGCGGGCGATTTCAACACGGCGCAGAAAGCGGAAGTGGTGCGCGTGGAATCGTCGTCGAACGGCAGCCAGCAGCACGGAGTGGCGGTGCAATTCTGCGCGGCGAAGGCGGACGCGAAGAGCGAGAAGAAAGTGCTGGCGGGAGCGTCGAGCGCGTCGAGCGGTGGGTACGCGTCGAACGGTGCATACGCTTCGAAAACAAAGTTGAGCGTGGCGGATCCGTTTGTGGATTCGCCGCTGGCGCATTCGGCGGCGACGCAGGAAGCTTCGAGCGCAGCCGCGAACGCCGCGGTGAAGCAGCAAGCGATCGTGCTGGCGGTCGAGTCCGACCAGCGCACCGGCGATATCATGCGAAATATTTTGCAGTCGGACGGCTACACGGTGATCGTGGTACCTACGGCGCAGCAGGCTCTCGAAGTATTGCGCACCACGGTGCCGGCCGTGTTCCTCGCGGAAGTGGAGGGCGAGGACATGAGCGGCCACGATCTGTGCCTGATCATCAAGCGTAACGACCGCTTGCAGCGCGTGCCGGTGATTCTGTTGACGCGCTCAGCGCAGCCCGCCGATTATTCCGCGAGCCATCAGCTGGGCGCGGTGGTGTGCATGGCGAAGCCGTTCAAGCCGGAGCGGTTGCTGCACGTGGTGCGATTGGTGGCGCCGCCGCCGTCGCAGAAAAGCGTGTACGGCGCGTCGCGGGTTGCAGGCAGCACGATCGAGCGCACGTTGTAGCGGTTCCCCATCTAAACTTAAATATGAAATCGGATTCGAGGCGAGTGCGCCGGAGTGTGTCGCCGTGCGCTGGGGAGGCGGAGGCAATTTTACAACGCGACGCCCGGGGAAATGTGTCGCACCTGCGGAGCGGATTATTTGCCCGCGATCGGATTGGTGGAGTCAATTTTACGCCGATGGAAGCGTGTGTCGCACCTACGGCGCTCTGGATAATTTCGGGCGACGTGTACCCAGGGCTGGGCTAGGTTTATGCCGCGCCTACGGCGCTGGTTTGGTTGCCGATCGATGGCCCGTTACCTGTGTAGGTCAACCACATTCAAGATAGACGAATGCTAAGCTGGCGTCGCGTGAGCGCCGTAGGTGCGAAATATACCTAGCCCAGGGCGGAAGCCCTGGGTCCGTGGTATATAGACGGGCCAAGCGCCGTAGGCGCGACACATGCCTCATTCGTACTCGCAAAACATCGTGCACGTGATTTTTAGCACGAAGGACCGCCGCAAACTCATCCCGAAAGAATTTCAGCCGAAGCTGTAGGCGTACATCGCGGGCGTCTGCAAGAACCATGAAATTCACGTTGAGGCCATCGGCGGCACGAACGATCACATTCATCTGTTGATTCGTGTGCCAGCGGCGATGAGCGTTGCGAAAGCGATTCTTACGATCAAATCGAATTCATCGAAGTGGATGAACGAGCAGGGACGGCGATTCGAATGGCAAGAGGGGTATGCAGCCTTCAGCGTGAGCGCATCGTTGGCGGCGCGGGTGGCGAAATACATCGATACGCAGGAGGCGCATCACAGGCGGATGAAATTCGAGGCGGAATTCATGGCGATCTTGAAGCGGCACGGCGTGCAATTCGATCCGAATTTTGTTTTTGGATGATTGCATCGATGTGGATGAAATTTCGCGGCGCATGGGATGCGTGTGTCGCACCTACGGCGCTCTGGATAATTTCGGGCGACGTGTACCCAGGGCTTCCGCCCTGGGCTAGGTATGTGCCGCGCCTACGGCGCTGATGAGTAGCGCGCGCGAACCTGGTTTTACGCATTTGTCCGGCAAATATGTTGTACCTGCGGCGCTAGCTACTTCGATGGGCGCGGGGGGAGCAGCGTCGCTGGGTGCTGTAGCAATGCGCCTTGCTGCTTTAGCAAGTAGGATTTGTGCAGCATGGCGTGGGCACGGACGTTGGCGTAGCCGGCGGGGGCTTCGATTTTGGCGACTTGACCTGCGTCGGAGGAGAACCAGCGCATGCAGGCTTCGAGTTCGACGCGATGATTGTCGGCGAATTCGTCGGGCATGAGGCTGGGTAGCATGGTGACGGAATCGGCGGCGCTTTCGGTAGCGTAGGCTTCAGCCTGCGCCGCAATGTGATTGGGGCTGTGCGTGGCAATGTGAGGCGGCTGTGGCTGCGTTGGGTTCGGTTTTGCGTTTGAATTTGGATTTGAATTTTGGTTTTGCGCGCTCGAGAAGAACGATGTCGCGTTGGGCGCTTGGCTAGCAGGATCTTGCTGCGGGTTACGTTGGCGCAGGCTGAAGCCTACGCTACTTACTGGAACCTCCGCGACGAGCTGGGCGATTTCGCGGTATTGCTTGGTGCGGGATTCTTCGTCGGGGATCACCAATTCCTCGAGGCCGATCAGGCGTTTTACCAACGCGAGATTTTCCGGATGCGAGAGAACTGCTTGCATTGCGGGATCCGGGCTGCCCAGGAGCTGCAGCAGGACGCCTCGCTGTTGCGACCAGAGCGTCGGGTACTGCTCGTCCGCCTCCGGGTAGCTGAATAAATTCCCTTTCAAATCTGCGAGACGAATCCATCTTGATTCGAAGGCTGCGCCTGCGCCGAGCAGCGTCACTTCCACATCATTCGGGCGATTGCGGCGGAAGCAATCCACGGCGAGCAGCATCACGTCCGCGTGGAAAAATTTCATGCGGCGCCAGACGAGGCCGATGCGGCCCATGGCCTGGTCGCGCGCCATCGCGTAACCGGCGGCGGTGTCGTTATTGGCCATCGCGCCGCCAAAAAGCGCGGGGAATGCGCCGGTGAGAAATTGCGCGACAGGGCCCATTAAATTCGCGGCGTGCTCGGCGAGATCGGGCGGCACTTCCGCGGGGGCGGGCTGAAAAAATCCTGCGGCGAGCGATTGGCCCGGCTTCGAACGCGCGGGATAGTGCGCGCCGGGCTCGGCGGTTTGATTTTGCAGCGCGTCGAAATCGAGCACCTCGCTATCGGCGTAAATCGGCGGAATGCCGTATTCGTAGGTTTCGATCTGCAGATTCGAGAGCGTGTTGAAACGCTCCTGCACGCTGATGAGCGCGTCGCCAAGTGCGGGCCGGCCGCTCGAGCCGTCACCGGGCAGCGCGTGGAGGACGCGCCAGTGGTCGTCCATATTTTCATTGCGCGATTCGCAGTACGTTTCGCCCGCGAATGCGACGTAAGCGCCATCGGGGAAAAGTTGCAGCAGCTCGTCGCGCAGAGATTTATCGTCGAGCGCGAAAAAAGCCCACGGACGCAGCCAGGTGCGCTGGAACGTGATGAGGTTGATATTGAAATCGCCGCCTTCGGTGAGCGGTCCGCCCTGCGATTGCGCGAGACGCGCGAGGCGTTCGTATTCCTGCGAACCGGTGGCGACGGGCGAGCCGATTTTATCGGCGGCGTGCGGATACGCGGCCCGCAGGCGGGCCTGGTGCACTTCCATGTTCCATTGCAGGTAAGGATATTCGTGCATCTCGCCGGCCCAGGGCGGAGTTTTCAGCTCGAGGCCGCCGACGATGGTGATCACTTCCTGGCCGTTGGGGACGCGCAGGCGCGTTTCGACGGAGGGCACGGTGACGGTTTCGGCGGCGACGAAATTTTCGGAGGTGAGGAATGCGCCGCAGGCGGTGCAGTTGGTAGCGTAGGCTTCAGCCTGCGCCGCAAGCTGATGGGTGCTTGAATTCGCAATTTCAGGCAACGATGGCTGCGTTCTTTCCGGGTTCGCATCTTGCGCGGAGGAGAAGAACGATGTCGCGTTGGGTGCTTGGCTGGCGCGATCTTGCCGTGAGTTACTGTGACGCAGGCTGAAGCCTACGCTACTTGAAGGCGTTTCTTCGCCGCAGTCTGGGCAGACGTAGACGTCTTCGCCGATTTTTACTTCTCTTGCGGCGATTTCGGTTTCTGGGTGGAAGCCGAAGCGCTGGCCGTCAACCACGAAGCGGACGTAGGCGCCCACTTTGCCGTCGGTCCACAGATTGAACGCTTCGTCTACGATTAAATTTCCGATGCGATTGTTGCGTTCGACGAGCTGGGCCACTTCCGTGGCGGCTTTCGCGGCGGAGACATCTTCTTCGGCCTGCGCGGAGGAGGGGAAAAAGCGGACGCGCGGCACGTCCTGCGAAAGCACGCTGACGATCGAGAGGCCGAAGGCCTGGTAAATATTGGTGACGAATTCGTAGCGCGGCAGGTCCTCGATCGAAGACCCGTCGGTGAGTTTCTGTTCGAACGGGAGATGCCAGTTCTGGTCGCGCTCGCTCCACCAGAGGTATTGCAAGCCGCGCCAGAATTGATGCGCCTGCTTGATGCGGCGAATTTCCTGGCGGCGCGTGGATTCGGATTCGGTTCCGAACTGTTGGACGATGCGGCGCAGCGCGGATTGGAGGCGCTCGGGGAGTTGTTCGTTGTTCGCGCCGAATGGCGCGGAGTTCGCGGCGAACGGCGAGGCGCTCGCGGCAGATGTCAAAGGCGCCGGCCGCGCGGCTAGCGCGTCAGAAGTGGTCCCGGCGGTACGAAAACCGTCGGCGCTACTCGACTGCGCAGATTGGGCCGGGCCTTCGATGGGGACGATCGAGGCGTCGGGTCGTGCGGTTTGATTCGAAGTGGACATTCGATTCTCGCTTGGGTAGCACAGGCATTCCTGCCTGTGCCGCAAGTTGCTAGGAGCTGTGTGTTCGCGATGCGAGGAAACGTCGGCGTCGTTGGGTTGACGTCAGTAGGGGCACGGCATGGCCGTCCCCGGCGATGGAACTTGGCGCGGTCGAGCCATTTGTCGCGATGTTTAGATTTGAAAGCAAGGCAAAAACATTTTGTAGTGGCGCGGTGCGTGGATGGCGAGTGCTTGCTTGTAGCGCGTTCGGGCACGGCATGCCGTGCCCCTACTGTCGGAAACGGCTGAAGCGAAGAAAGGAACGATGTCGTGATACGCGCCAAGAATTGGCGATCGCGCTGCGTTGTTGCGTTGGCACAGGCAGGAATGCCTGTGCTACTGGAAGGCGGTTTGCGAGGTCGTACGGTCCCGCCTGCAGGCGGGGCCTGGGCCACTGGAAGCGGTCCAGTAGCGTAGGCTTCAGCCTGCGCCAACGTAACGCGGCACCTCGACTCGCTGATTCTTGGCTCGCCTGTGGGTCGTTCTTTTCTTATGCGGCTTCAAACCAACGCTACCCACGTTTCCTTGGATTGTTGACGCACAGCACCTAGCGACTTGGGGCGCAGGCTGAAGCCTACGCTACTGAAAACCTACTCGATTACTACTGTGGTTTGGCCTCGGGCTATGGCTGTGGCCAGGCGGCCGGCGCGGTCGTCGGAGGGGAAGCCGAACATGCAGTGGATGAAGCGGACGTCGTGGAGGTCCACTTCCCCGCCCTCGTAGCGGAGGTGCGTGCCGATGAAGGTGACGTTCTTCCAGTGAATGCCGTCGAGGGTTTGCGCGGCGCCGACGATGGTGAGGTTTTCGACGTGCACGTTGTCGGCGAAGAGGCGCGACATGGGCGGTTCGAGAATTTCGGCGCCGGAGGGCATGCTGGTGGCGTCGAGAAGATTGCCGCCGAGCGATGCGGGATTGAGCGTCGCGCCGATGACGAGGATTCGGGGCGCGCCGACGAAGACTTGGCCGGGCGCGGAGTTGGTCGCGGGCGCAGAATTATTCACGGATTTCGAATTGCTGGCCGGCGCCGAACCGGGCGATGCCGACGTTGGCTGACTGGCGCTTGATGGCGCACCTGATGGCGCGCTCGATCGAGCGGCGGCGCTCGACGGCGGCTCGGTTGCGCCCATCGCGGTGGCCACCAGCAACTCGTCTATGTTGACCGACGAGGGAGTGCCGGGCGGAACGGGCTCGATGAAAGAGCGCAGTTCCGCGAGCTGGATGCGCGCGTCGGTGACGTGCGCGGTGAGCCGCGAGTTGGTGTGATAGGCGGCGAGAATCTGGTCAAGCTTGGCGAGCGCATCGTCGAAAAAATCGGGCGGCGTGGGCTGCGAGCGCAGGCGCGCCACAAGCACGATGGACGCGGCGCGATCGACGGCGATATTCGTCTCAGTGGCGTCGCCTTCCGAGGCGTGGCGCTGGGCTTCGTCGAGCGCGACGATCACATCGCGCTGCCAGCCGGGAATGATGCCGGTAGCGGGAGTTGTGGCCGGATGGTTGCCAGGGTTCGCGCCTTCGTACACGGCGGCATTTGCGCGCGTGCTGCCGGGGCGAGTGTGGAGCGCATATTGAATGCCGCGCCATGTGACCACCACGATCAGGACGAAGGCGAGAAGAATGATCAGCGGGCGAATGAACCAGGGCGCGCTGGGCTGGCCACGGCGCCGGCGGTGTTCCCAGTGACGGACGCGTCCGCTGGGCGAATCGGAGAAGCGGTGGCTCATGTGCGCGGCGCGGCGTAATGTCGAATGCAGGTCATGTGAGATTGCGGCGCAGGTGCAACGCGAAGTGCTGCGTGCGCGGTGCGCCGATATACACATGAAGTATACGCGAGGCCGCGAAATTCGGTTACAGAGCCAGTAGCACAGGCATTCCTGCCTGTGCCGCAAGTTGCTACGTGCTGTGCGTCGCGATGCGAGGAAACGTTGGCTGCGTTGGTTTGACGTTGCCGAAGGGCCAAGAGGACGATGTCGCGATGTGTGCCAAGGAATTGCGACCGAGGTGCGTGCGTTGGCACCGGCGTCGTTTTCATGAGCGCCTGACCGGCGGGGCCTGTGCTACTGAAAGGCAACGGCGCCGGCTGGAGGCCAGCGGTACGAGGGGCTAGAGCAGAGGCAAAGAGGCGGCCCCGCGAAATTCGAGCGGGACGCAAACTGCGCGCAGGATGCTGGCGCTACGGAAGAACGTTTGCTACTTGCAGTCTTCGGCGAATTGGTCGTGGAGGAAATTGGTCAGATCGTTGTGATTGGAGAAGACGTGGGTTTCGGGGGCTGCGTGCATGGCGCCCTTTGACGACGAAGAGTTGCGCGCGAAGGGCGATGCGGATGCGTTCGCGTTTCCGTTCGCGATTGACGACGACGGCGAATTCGAGCGGCCGGCGAGAGAATCTTGCGATGGCGCGTTTGCAGCGTTGCCATTCGCGTGGCGATGGATGCGGGCTACGAAACCGCGCTGTGCGCGTCCGGAGTGTGAGGGGACGAGCTCGGCGGCTTCGATTTCGACGCGGTGGATTGGGCCTGGCGCGGATTTCGCATAGGCGTCGGCGTTGGAATTAGCGCCGCTGCCGCTGTCATTTGCACCGCTTGCATAGCTACCGCTTGCGCTGGACGAGCTTGCGCCGGCGTCGTCCTCTTCACCTGTGTCGCCGCGCGCCACTTTTGCGGCGTGCTCGAGAGCCTGAAGCGCCGCTTCGGCTTCGCGCGCGGCTTCGAGCGCGTCGCCCACAACCGGATTCATGTAGTAACGACCGCGAATGTACGGCATGTTTTCCTCCGAACGTAGCGCCGGCATCCTGCCGGCGTTTTTGAATTTCAGTTTTGCTGCTGATCTAGCATTTCTTTTTCGTGCAAAGCGAAAGACAAAACGGCCGGCGGGAAGCCGGCGCTACGAAAGAACGTTAGTCGTGTGCGAGGCGAGAGTGACGATGTGCGCTGCGGGTTGTAAGTAGCGTAGGCTTCAGCCTGCGCCGCAAGTTGCCAGGTGCGATGCGTTGCGATGCGAGGAAGCGAAAGAACGCGTTCTTTGGTGTTGCAGGTGTGGCGCGAATTGCGCCGCGATCGGATTGGGGCGCAGGCTGAAGCCTACGCTACTGAGGATCAGCTGGGCCGGCGGGAAGCCGGCCAGTGGTACGAAAGACTAGCGCGCGGTATTAGTGATGGGCCGGCGGTAGCGGATCGGCGGCTGGTTTTTCTTTTTGCGCGGATTCGAATTCGAGCAAGCGGTGGATTTGCGGCCAGGAACGGCGGCGCGTGGGCGCGGCGACGTGCGGGGTTTGATTCGCGCGTGAGCGCGAATGATTTGTGGCGCGCGCGACGGAAGGTGGCGTCGCGTTTTGACTTTGCGTTGCGGCGAGATCGTCGAGCGACGCAGAAACAGGCGGAACGCCGGCGATGCCGAGGATCGAGTTGAGGAGTGCGCGATTTTCGGCGCGGAGACGGGTGATTTCATCATCCCGCTTGCCGATTTCAGTTCCCTGCTCTGCGTTAGCAGCGGGTTCACGCGCAAGTTCGGCTTCAAGGGTGCGCGCGCGGCGGGTTGTGGTGAGGCGACGCCAGGTTTCACGGATTTGCATGGTTTTTCAGTAGCGTAGGCTTCAGCCTGCGCCGCAAGTTGCTGGGTGCGAGGCGTTGCGATGCGAGGAAACAAAAGAACGCGTTGTTCGGTGCTGCAGGTGTGGCGCGATGTGCGTTGCGCGTTACTTGTGGCGCAGGCTGAAGCCTACGCTACTGAACGCGAAAGGCCTCACCTCTGAAGAGGTGAGCTACGTAAATCTCAATCCGGTTACTCAGCGGCGGCGGCGTGGTACGAAGCTTGTGCGGCGCTGCTCTTCTAGCTGAGCTTTGCGGGCTTGGATTGCGCGTACTGTGGGATCTGCGCTGAGCACACGCGCTGCGAGGCGCGCTTCGTAGGGCAGATGCTCGATGGAATAGGCGGCGCGGGTGGCGTAGCGCGATTTCAGGCCGTAGCGGGCCGCGTCGGCTGGGTCGTCGCCATCCATTTTCTCTATGTCTTCAATGCGGGCCATGTCGCGGACGAGCGTGGGGATGGTGCGAATCAGCTCGATGCAATTGTCGGTGAGGAGCCACTCGTCGGCGTCGAGCATTTGGTACATGAGCATCCAGCCGCCGATGCGATCGTTGTCAGCGGGGATGGGGCGCGGGAAGCCGGCGGCGGCGAAGACGTCACCCATCTGGTCGGCGATGGATGCCTCGTCGGTGCGGCGGGCGAAGGCGTCGGGGGAGAGGTAGATGGCGTCGATTTTTTCGTGGGGGTGCGATTCATACGATGGCGCCGTGGATTCACGCGCGAAGTCGTGCCCGTGCACACGCGAAGAGAGATTCCTCGACTGCGCGTCCGCGCGGCCTGATGAAGCCAGGCCGTAAGAAAAAAGCGCGGACGCTTCGCTCGGAATGACAGCAGATGATGCGAGGCTGCGGGCGATGATTTCGTGGGCGAGGTCGCGCGGGGCGGTGCGATGCGTGACGTATTCGCGGTAAGTGATGACGGTTTGTCGCGGCGCGGTGCGCGCGTCCGACGAGCCGGAAAGTTCAAAAGAGCCGGCGGGGACCCCGGCGTTACGGAATGGCACGTTCGCATTTGCCGAATGCGAGATCTGCGTCGATTGTGCGTTTTGCGAAGTTGAAGGCACAGTCGCGGTAGATTCCGCATTTTCGCGATGGCTCAGCTGCACTTCCGTAACGCCGGCGTCTCGCCGGCTCTTTTCAGCGCTAACATCAGGCGCGGCGTTGTGCCATGCATCGCGTTCGGGCACGGCCCCGCGAAACTCTGCGGGATCTGCGACATGCCGTCCCCCTGCTGAAGGATCAACCAAAGGTGCCGGCCGGAGGCCAGCGGTACGAGAAACGGGGGCGGCGGCGGGCGCGGCGGCGTGCCAGTATGTTGCTGAGGGGTGCTCGAAGCCCCAGTCGATGGAGATCCAGCGGGGCCACCAGGGTTTCCAATCCACCGTTTCTGCGCGGGCGATGTGGCGCGTTACGTCGAAATTATCGAAGTATTGGCCGGCGAAAACTTCCCAGTCGCCGTCGAGGAATGCGCGGCGCAGGTGGGAGGGGAGCGCGGCGAGCGTCTTTAGATAATTTTGATCGGCGGCGTAGATGGGATTGTCATGCACGCGCGCTGGGATGAAATCGTAATCGCTCGGCTCGTAGCACTCGGGATTTTCCATTCCTGCGGCGGGCTGCTTATCAATCCACAGTGACTTCACCCAGGCGTGGCCAATGTTGCCGGGATTCGTGGCGCCGGCCATGTTCGGAAAAGCTTTCGCGATCGGGCAGCGATTGCGGCTGGTGAGAAATTGCCACTGGCGGAGAGTGAAGAGAGTGAGCTCGTCGATGCCGATGAAAAGAAATTCCGCGCCCTGATATTGGTAGACGTCATTTTCGGCGGCGCAGTAACCGAAGCGGGTCGTGGAACCGTTGAGCCAGGTGACGACGTGCTTCGAGTCGTTGAAGCTCAAGTAGAGTTCGCGAGGAATTTCTTTGCGGAAATAAAGCAGAAGCGATTGCTCGAGCTCGGGAAACGTGCGGCGGAGGAGGAGCGTGTTGGAGCCCATGTTGTCATTGGCTTGCACGACTGCTTCCATGAGCAGCGCCATCGATTTGCCGGGACCGGCTGCGCCGCCGAAGAGGCGGTACTTGGCGGGCGATTTGTGGAAGTCGCACTGCTTGGCGAAGGGCGCGTAGGCGAGGAAGCGCTTCGCGGCGTTGGCGTCGGCGGCGTTGGGATCGGCGTTGGCGTTTTCAGGATCGGGCGCGTCGAGTGATGCGATGGGCGCGTCGGCGGCGGCGGTGGCGTCGTTCGCAGCGGAGAGGGAGTCAGCGCGCGATCGATCATCGCGCCAGCGATCGAAACCGGGTGTGACGGTGGCGGACATGGGTTTAGGTAGCACAGGCATTCTTGCCTGTGCCGCAAGTGGCCAGAGGCGAAGTGTTGCGAGACGCGAGGGAACGTGGGTGGCGTTCTCTTGTAGCGCCGGCTTGTCCTGAGGAACGAAGGGCATCCTGCCGGCGTTTTTGAATTTGGATTTGTGAAGGCGGACAGCAAAAGTGGAAAGAACGATGTCGCACTGTGTGCCAAGCAACGCGATCGGGGTGCATTGCTGCGTTGGCACAGGCAGGAATGCCTGTGCTACTGAAAGCGAGGCGCGTTCGGGCACGGCTTCGCGAACCCATCCGGGATCTGCGACATGCCGCGCTCCTACTGCTACTTCGTGGGGACGACGGTGCTGGCTGGCGCTGGCGTGTTTAGCGCGCGGATTTTTTTGCCTACGTAGAAGGCGGCGGCGCCGCCTGCGAAGGATGCGGCGATGGCGACGTGATGGAAGCTGAGGACGGCGCCGAGCGCGAATGCGCCGATGCCGCCGAGTTGGACGATATAGCCGATGGTGGTTTTGCTGGCGCTCATGGTGGAGCTCCTTTGGGAAAAGGTGAAATGGGGGATTTTAAGTAGCGTAGGCTTCAGCCTGCGCCAACGTCATGCCGCGCCTGGATCGCCGATGCTTGGCGCGTGTCGCGACATCGTTCTTTTCGCCGTTCGGACGCAAGGTCAAACCAACGCAGCCGTGAGTTCCTCGTATCGCAACACTTCGCAGGTAGCAACTTGCGGCGCAGGCTGAAGCCTACGCTACTGTGAATCTGGACCCGCGGGTGCAGAACTGGACGGTGGCGTGGAGCTTGCGGCGGGTTCGCTCGGTGGCGCGGCGCTGAGTTGCGGCTGCTGCGGCTGTGTTTGCGTGCGAAATGGGCGCGGGACGTTGTGAACCATGGTGATTTGCACGGGTGCTGCGGGGGCGGCGCGCTCGGATTGTGGCGGGTCGAGGTGGCGGCTGCATTCTTTGAGGACGTCGACGAGGAGCTTTTGCACTCCTCCTCTGTCTTTGGTGCCGTCGCTGAGTTTGTCGACGACGCCGGCGAAGGTGCGGGCGACTTTGTATTCGTCGAGGCCGGAGCGGCGCATGGCGTCGCCGATGCGGATGCGCGGCGGGGGGGCGGACGAGATTGGTTGCGCGGTGGAGACCGGCTGCGCGGTGGACGCGGCGGCGGACGCGGGTGAGGATGCCGATGCGCTCGCAGGAGAAGCGGATTTCGCGGCGGGTGAGGATTTCGCGCGCTTGCGTTTTGGCGGGCGTTTTCTTGTTGTCTTCGCGGCGGATTTCTTAGCGGCGGAGATGGTGCGCGCGGCGACTGTTGCGGCAGGCGCCGCTGCGGGTGCGGATGATTTTGCGGCGCGTGTGGCGGATGACGATGCGGCGATGGTTGTGGCGTCGCCGAAGGCTAATTTGAGCGCGGAATCAATCGCGTCCGGCGATGCGAGCTTCGAGCGGTTGCGTTTGCTTGAGCGAGTTCTTTTTGTGCGTGCCGCAGATTTTTTGGCGGCGGGCGCGGATGCGTTTCGTTTTTTGGGCATGGGCGTATAGGGGGCGCGGCGGGCCGACGGTTGGAGATTTCGGCAGGCGCGCGATGTTGTTGAGTCCGAGGATCGCGCCGAGAAGCGCGTCATGATGTGCGGCGCAGAAGAATTCGCCGCGGCGTCGTGGTCGCGCGCAGGGCAGCCAGGCTGGGCTGCGCGAGCTGAGCGGTACGACGGCGATGCAGTGCGAAGGCACGGTTTTGAGTAGCGTAGGCTTCAGCCTGCGCCGCAAGTCGCTAGGGCCTACGGCGTCAGAGATGCGAGGAGACGCTGGCGGCGTTGGGTTTCAGTAGGGGCACGGCATGCCGTGCCCGAACGCGCCACAAGCAACCACGCGCCATCCATCGCGCGATGCGCTACCAGTGTTCGCCCTTGAATTCTCACTCGCGACAAATGGCCCGATAAGCGCCAAGGTTTTTCGCCGGGCACGGCATGCCGTGCCCCTAGTGGGAAAATGCGTAATGCGAAAAGAGGATGTGGTGATGGGTGTTTGTCTAGCGCGATCGTGCTGCGGCGATTCGCTGGCGCAGGCTGAAGCCTACGCTACTGAACTGCTAACCCAGGACCTGGACTGTGATGCCTGAGCCGCCTGTGATGGACGTAATTTTGGCGCGGAGGAAATTGGCGCGGACGCCGCTGACGCTGCGGGCTTCGCCGGCGGTGACGGTGGAGGTGTCGATGGTGGAGTATTGGGCGTCGGCGTCGATCATGGCGGATTGCAGAACGACGCTGATGGCTGAGGGGGCGGTGCCGAAGATGGTTTGCCAGCGGACGGTGCGGCCGTTTTCAGGGAAGCCGGCGTAGCTGGGGAGGGCGAATTGCTGGCTGGCCCGTCCCGCGGCGGGCGCTTCGGAATTGAAGGCCAGGGCGACGTCGCCGGGGAAAATTGAGTAGGGAGGATTTTGCGTGTTGTAGTTCGGCATGGAGGCTCCAAGGAAGTGATGAGTGACGGGTGATGAGTGATGAGCGACTGCTGAGCGAAGGCTGGCGGTGTTTTAGTGGGATAGGCTTCAGCCTGTCCTCTTGCGTTCGTCGGGTGCGATTTCGTGCGAAAGCCAAGATCGGAAGGATTGCGGCGTAACGAACGGCGCACAGACGTCGCTTTCATAACCGCCTACCGGCGGGGCCTGTGCCACTTAAAGGCGGGCAAAAAAAAATGCCAAGCGGAGCGCTTGGCGGATTACGAGGCTAACGTAATACTTTTACAGGAAAAGGCAATTGTTTGTCAAGTGATTATTTGTGTAGAGGAAAATAATCCAAGGTGATGGGCGGCGCTGGGTGCGTTTTTAGGTAGCACAGGCATTCCTGCCTGTGCCGCAAGTGGCCAGGGGCGGTGCGTCGCAAAAGAAGGAAACCAAAGAACGCGTTCTTTGATCTTGCGTGTCTAGTGTGCACCGGGGCGTGTTGTTACGGTGGCACAGGCAGGAATGCCTGTGCTACTGGAAGGCAAACACGCCGGCCCCGCGGAATTCGAGCGGGACGCAAACTGCGCGCCGGAGGCCAGCGGTACGAACTGCTATGGCTGCGGCGGAGCTGGTGGCGCGTTTGGCGCTGGCGCCGACTGCGGTGCTGGGGGCGCTGGCGGTGCCGCGTCTGGCTCGGGCGCTGCTTGCTGCGATTGCGGCGTTGGGCGCAGCGTTATGTTTATGCCGCGCTTGGCGTTTACGTCTACCGTGCGCTGCATGTCGAGCTGGTCGAGGGGGATGGAATTTTCGCCGCCGTAGTTGGTGACGTAGTG
>Ga0210394_10001276_pt1 | contig 41477 bp, 40 predicted proteins | sample IncBWC12MmetaG_FD_160121 | JGI IMG/M metagenome (GOLD analysis project Ga0210394, IMG submission 160121) | Forest soil microbial communities from Barre Woods Harvard Forest LTER site, Petersham, Massachusetts, United States - Inc-BW-C-12-M | ecosystem: Environmental > Terrestrial > Soil >...
GGTCTGTGAATATGGATTCCGGGCTCGCCGCTTCGCGGCGTCCCGGAATGACGCGGAGGATTCATGACCGGGCGCATCGAGCGGCGCTTTGCTGCGCTCCAAAGGGAAAGCCGCGCCGCGCTTGTCACTTTCACCATGGCGGGCGATCCGGATTACGCGACTGCGCTCGCGATCCTCAAAGCACTGCCCAAAGCCGGCGCCGACGTGATCGAGCTCGGCATGCCGTTTACCGATCCGATGGCCGACGGTCCGGCAATCCAGGCCGCGGGACTGCGCGCGCTCCAAGCCGGGCAGAACATGAAAAAGACGCTTGCCGCGGTGCGCGAATTCCGCGCCGGCGACGATGCGACGCCGCTCGTCCTGATGGGCTACTACAATCCGATCTACGTCTATGGCGTCGACCGTTTCCTCACCGACGCCAAGGCGGCCGGCGTCGATGGGCTTATCGTGGTCGATCTGCCGCCGGAGGAGGATGCGGAATTGTGCCTGCCGGCGCTTCATGCGGGCGTCAATTTCATCCGGCTCGCCACGCCGACGACCGACGACAAACGGCTGCCGACCGTGCTCACCAATACGTCGGGTTTCGTCTATTACGTGTCGATCACCGGCATTACCGGCGCCGCGGCGCCGGACCCCGGCAAGGTCGGCGCCGCCGTCGCGCGCATCAAGCGGCATACAAAACTTCCGGTCTGCGTCGGCTTCGGCGTGCGCACCGCCGAGCACGCGCGCGCCATCGCCGACGGCGCCGACGGCGTCGTGGTCGGTTCGGCACTGGTCGAGGCGGTACGCAAGAGCCTCGGACCGGACGCCAAGCCGACGGCGGCGACAGTCGCGGCGGTCACGGACCTCGTTCGCTCCTTGGCAGACGGCGTCCACAGCGCCGGTCATTCCGGGACGCGCGAAGCGCGGGCCCGGAATCCATAATCGCCGAGCTGCCGGAACCGGCACCGGGCGCGATCCTTGTAGCGATGGTGGATATGGATTCCGGGCTCGCGGGCTCACGCCCGCGCCCCGGAATGACGGGCGGCGTTGAATTTCCGGTTGCCACTTCACACATATCCCTTCCAAAGCTGGAGGGAATGCGTCATGGCCCGTGATGTGGCCCGCGATTGGATGTGGTCCGAAGCGTGCGAAATGCTGGCGCGGGCCGAGCGCATGCATCGCGAGCTGTTTCGCCCGGCGGTCACCGAGAAGCGGCTGCCGGCCTGGGAGCCGCCGGTCGATATTCTGGAAACCGAATTCGAGGTTTTGGCGCTGGTCGCGCTGCCCGGCGTGGAAGCCGACGACGCGCAAGCCGTCATCGAAGACGGCGATCTCGTCATCGCCGGCACGCGCGTCGTTCCGGAGCAGTTGCGCACGGCAATCATTCACCGGCTCGAACTGCCGCAGGGCCGTTTTTACCGGCGGCTGCGGCTGCCGGCCGGCCGCTACTCGACGGTGCGCCGTGCCACCGCCGCCGGTTGTCTGGTGATCACTTTGCAGAAAGCGTAGGTAAGCGTGGCTGAAGAAATTCTCGCAAAAAATGGCCCGGCCCAAGGGGTCCAAGGCGGCCAAGGTGGCCAAGGTGGCGGCGGCTCGTTGCCGCCATTGCCGCCCGATGCGCTCATCATCGTGCCGGTGCGCAACACCGTGCTGTTTCCCGGCCTGGTTTTGCCGATCACGCTCGGCCGGCCGAAGTCGGCCGCCGCCGCCCAGCAGGCGGTGCGCGAGCAGCGCCAAGTCGGCATCCTGTTGCAGCGCGAGGCCTCGGTCGACGATCCAACCGCGATCGACATGCATCGCATGGGCACGATCGCCAATATCCTGCGCTTCGTCACCGCGCCGGACGGCACGCATCACCTCGTCTGTCAGGGCGAGCAGCGCTTCCAGATCGTCGAATATTTGGGCGGCTGGCCGTTCATGGTCGCGCGGGTGCTGCGGATTCCCGAGTCCGAATCTCGCACTTCGGAAATCGAGGCGCGCTTTGTCAATCTGAAAGGGCAGGCCGTCGAAGCAATCCAATTGCTGCCGCAGGTGCCGGCCGATCTTCTCGCCGCGATCCAGTCGATCGAGACGCCGTCCGCGCTTGCCGATCTGGCGACCGCCTATATGGACGTGAAGCCGGAGGAAAAGCAGGAGATTCTGGAGACGACCGACATCACGGCGCGGATGGACAAGGTCTCGCGCACGCTGGCGCACCGCATCGAAGTGTTGCGGCTGTCGCAGGAAATCGGCCGCCAGACCAAGGCGTCGCTCGACGAGCGCCAGCGCGAAGTGCTGCTGCGCGAGCAGATGGCGGCGATCCAAAAGCAGCTTGGCGAAGGCGAGGAGGGCAAGGCCGCCGAGATCGCCGAGCTGGAGAAAGCGATCGCCAACGCTGGCATGCCGAAGGAGGTCGAAGACCAGGCTCGCAAGGAATTGCGCCGGCTGCAAAAGATGCCGGAAGCCGCCGGCGAATACGGCATGGTGCGCACGTATCTCGATTGGCTGATCGAACTGCCTTGGGCTTTGCCCGAGGAGAAGCCGATCGACATCAAGGAAGCCCGCAAAATCCTCGACGACGACCATTACGATCTCGACAAGATCAAGCGGCGCATCGTCGAATTCCTCGCCGTGCGCAAGCTTGCGCCGCAGGGCAAGGCGCCGATCCTGTGCTTCGTCGGCCCGCCCGGCGTCGGCAAGACCTCGCTCGGCCAGTCGATCGCGCGCGCCATGGACCGCAAATTCGTGCGCGTGTCGCTCGGCGGCGTGCACGACGAGGCGGAAATCCGCGGCCATCGCCGCACCTATATCGGCGCGCTGCCGGGCAATATCATCCAGGCCATCCGCAAGGCCGGCTCGCGCAATTGCGTGATGATGCTCGACGAGATCGACAAGCTCGGCGCCGGTTTCCACGGCGATCCCGGCGCGGCGTTGCTCGAAGTGCTCGATCCCGAGCAAAACAACACGTTCCGCGACAATTATCTCGCCGTGCCGTTCGACCTCTCCCGCGTGGTGTTCATCACCACGGCGAACATGCTCGACACCGTTCCGGGACCCTTGCGCGACCGCATGGAGATCATCAGCCTTGCCGGCTACACCGCCGACGAGAAGCTCGAAATCGCGCACCGCTATCTGGTGCGCCGGCAAATGGAGGCGAACGGGCTGAAAGCCGGTCAGGTCGAGATCGACGACGATGCTCTGCGCGACATCATTCAGAATTACACCCGTGAAGCGGGCGTGCGCAGCCTCGAACGCCAGATCGGCCAAGTGCTGCGCAATGCCGCCGTGCGCATTGCCGAAGGCGGCAGCGGCCCGATCCGCATTACGCGCGTAGATCTCGTGGCGATCCTCGGCGCGCCGAAGTTCGAGAACGAGGTCGCGATGCGCACCAGCATCCCGGGCGTCGCCACTGGGCTCGCCTGGACGCCGGTCGGCGGCGACATTTTGTTCATCGAGGCGACGCGGATTCCGGGCTCCGGCAAGCTCATTCTCACCGGGCAGCTCGGCGACGTGATGAAGGAAAGCGCGCAAGCCGCGCTGTCGATCGTGAAGAACCGCGCCGCGGCGCTCGGCATCGATGCGAAACGCTTCGAGAAGAGCGACATCCATATCCACGTGCCGGCGGGTGCAACCCCGAAGGACGGGCCGAGCGCGGGCGTTGCCATGTTCATGGCGCTCACCTCGCTCATGACCGAGCGCACGATCCGCAGCGACACCGCGATGACCGGCGAGATCAGCCTGCGCGGCCTCGTGCTGCCCGTCGGCGGCATCAAGGAGAAGGTCGTCGCCGCGCACTCGGCCGGCATCCGGCGCGTCATGCTGCCGGCGCGCAATCGCCGGGATTACGACGACATCCCCGAAATCGCGCGCAAGCAGATGGAGTTCGTCTGGCTCGAACGCGTCGAGGAAGCCGTCGCCGCGGCGCTCGAGCCGAAGCCGGCCGCCGACAAAGCGCCGGCCACCGCGCCGCAGTTGGCGGACGCCGAGGCGTAAGAGAAGCACCTCCCCCTGCAGGGGGGAGGTCGCCCGCCACAGGCGGGCGGGTGGGGGCAAGTGTGCCGAGGTACGACTGACGCCAAGTTTCTTCACCGCCGTCACCCCACCCCGCGCCCTTCGGGCGCGACCCTCCCCCTGCAGGGGAGGGTGAAACAAAAGCAATCCCGTTCTCGCGGCGCATCTCCACGCCCGAGCCGCCAACTCAACCCTTTCAAAATCCGGCCCCGCACGAACGGGGGGCTTTTCTCTTCTTCCCTTTGCCACTGAAGCAAAAAGGAAGCGGAACGCCGACAGACGCTGTTTCTCAACCTCCGCATCTTGCGATGCGGCCCGCGCCTTGCAAGGCGCGCTCGCCTGTCGGCGTCCCACCGCGGCTCTCGCCGAGGGGACTTACGTCACCCAGGGCGCAACTCAGGCCAGGCTTCCTGGGACTTGGTCTGAACGGGCGTTACCCGCCTTCGCCTGTCCCAGTCCAGTGAGCACCTCACGCGCCGATCGTAGTATCGGCAGGCATGATGCCTGAGCCGGCCGGGGAACGGGCCGTATTCTCCCGCCCGCGGCCACCGCACCCGCTCCGCATTCCCGAATACCTTCGCGAAAGGCGTCCTTGAACGAGCGAGTGGGGCGTATGTAACTGTACTGGGGACAATTGTCAAGGGATTGTCTTAATAATAGTGACAGAAGGCTCCGCTCTCCGGGGTTGAATCATGGCATAACGTCAGAGGCGATCGATTGGGCGGGGGCCGGCTTGAAGACCACGCGCTATTTCGAAGAGCAGGTTCTGCGCAAACGGCCCTATATTCGACGCCAATGGTGTCAGGACATAATAACTGCACCAATCCGACGCGCGGTCCAAGCGGACGGTCGCATTCGCTTTTGGGGCAGGATCGCGGTGCTTGGCGAGGCTCGACCGCGCTATCTGCGGGTTGTAACACTGGACGACGGCGAAACGGTCCATAACGCGTTCTTCGACCGCAATTTCCGCGAGGATGGACGATGAAGCTGCATTACTATCCCGAGACCGACAGTCTTTATATCGAACTGACCGAAGCGCCCGGCGCCGAAGCGCGCGAGATTGTCGAGGGCTTGGTGGTCGATTTCGATGCGGCCGGCAATGTCGTCGGCTTCGACATCGATCACGCCTCCCGCAAGCTCGATCTGTCCAAGGTCGAGACCATCGCGCTGCCGCCGGTCAGCGCGGCGGAGTAATTCTGCGACGGAACCTTTAGGCGGCGGATTAGGCTTTTGGCTGATCTCCCTGAGCGCTGCTGAACGGAGATGGCGGTGGCAAGAACAAAAAGCTTTAAAGACCTGGTCGAGCATAACGTCAAAACCGACAAGAAATTCGACCAGGCGCTTTTGCGCGAAGCACCGTAGCCCGGGTTGAGCGCCAGCGAAACCCGGGAACGATCGCCAAGCTCGCCCACCAACCCCGGGTTTCGCTATCGCTCAACCCGGGCTACGCTCGCTGTATCCTTAAATCGCTAAAGCGACGAAGCCAATATGACTAGATACGTACTGTGTCGTCACGCGATAGGTCAGCGCGGCGAAATTGAGATTTCCGAAGCGGAATATCATGGTCTAGCCGCGGACATCGACATGCTGGTCGAACTATCCGATCTTGAGGAGAAGTATAACGGGTTCATCGACAATTATTTCGAGCTTGAAAGGGGCCTGTTAGAGGAGGCTCTTCGGGCAATGATTTACCGGGACTATAGTACAACCGGGTTACAAGGAGCCAAGAACACGATCAGCAGAAGAATCATGAATCTCCTGACGTCGATCAAGCTTTACCTTGACTCCTTTCCGCAACATGCAGACCGACTGCTAGCCGGAGAGCAGTTGCTGAACCTGAAGAATGCGCCGGCGCGGGCGTATGATCGGTCACTCTCGTATCGGACGATGGAAGCGCTACGAAACTACGCACAGCATGAGGCATTCCCGGTCCATAGCTGGGCCGTCAAACAGGAGTGGGACACCTCTACCGAGCCAAAACTATTGAGGGCTACGGTAAAACCCAGTCTCGACCTTCTCCGTCTCGCCAAGGCCAATCAATTCAAAAAGAAAGTTCTTGATGAACTTAAAAACACTGCCGCTCCTATCGAATTGAAACCGTTGATACGCGAATACATCGAGCAGTTGTGGATGGTGCACAGTGAGTTTCGGGCCGCCACCAATTCATTGATGAGCAAAGCTATGAGCAGCGTCAAGGCGGCGGTCGCTCGGTTCACCGCCGAATATCCCGGAAGCGAATTGTCTGTGGTTGCTCTTCCGGTCGATAAGGACAGCCTTAAAGTGGGCGAGCCCGTATACCTTTCGGCAACAGTCGTAGAATACCTACCACACCTGATGGCTCGGATCGGCCCATTGTTAAAATATTCAAGGCGACGCGTAGACTACTAGGGTCTGGACTCACATCTTGATCCAATAGAGAGCCCCGACGAGGGCTGTGGCGGCGAGGAAGTTGCGGGCGAGTTTGTCGTAGCGGGTGGCGATGCGCCGCCAATCCTTGATACGGCAGCGCGTAGGATGGGTGGAGCGAAGCGATACCCATCACCGGACGTCGAGGATGAGTGATGGGTTTCGCAAGGGCTCAACCCATCCTACGAAGCGACGATCAACCATCAATCCCCGGCAGATTCAGAGCCTTATCCACTAGCGCCCCGGCCCGCTTGAAATCGAAATTGCGATACAGATTCTGCTTCGCCACGAACGGCGGTCCGCCGTAGAATTTTTCATATTGCGCCTGGCGGCTGCCGAATTCGGAGCCGAGGAAATCCCAGATCAGGCGCATGAGCTTAACGCGGGTCTTGGCGTCGGACGTGCCCGAGCGCATGTAGCGATCGAGGTCGGCTGCGATTTCCGGATTGGTGAAGTCGGCGTCGGAGGAAGGTAGCGTGATGAAGGCGGCGCCGGCCATTTCGCGAAAAATTTCGAGCATGCGGCCGTTGAACTCCGACTGCAGCGCGGAAGCCGCGTAGAACGCAGTCCGCGACGGCCACAGCACGCCGTCTTCGATGGTGCCCGCGACCTCATGCGAAAGCAGCATGGAGTCGTAGATCGAGACCAGCGAGGCGAGCTCGCCCATCATGCCGATCACGGCAGGATTGGCGATGTTGCCGGTCATCTCGTTCATGCGCTGGGCGAGGCCGGCCATGAAGCGCAATTTGGTCACGTAGCGCACCTGCGCCTGGTGATTGCCGTAAAGATGCGACGGCGTCTTGCGCCACTGGTCGCGCGACAATTCGACATTGCGATAGATGAAGACTCGCTCCCACGGCACGAACACGTTGTCGAAGACGACGTAAGAGTCGCTCTCGTCGAAGCGGCTCGACAGCGGATAATCGGCGGCGCTGCCGGCGCGCGAATAGGGCTTGCGCGGATAAAGTTTTACGCCTTCGGCTGAGACCGGAACGGCGAGGCAATTGGCGTAATTCTCGTCGCCCGGCGCCAACGGATGGATGCAGCTCAGATGGATGTAATCGGAGATCGCAGCCCCGGTCGCGAGCTGCTGCGCGCCTTTGATGACGATGCCGTCGTCGCGCTCCTTGACCACGCCGGCATAAAGCGTCGGGTCGCTCTGCTGGTGCGCGGGCTTACTGCGATCGATCTGCGGCGGCACGATGGCGTAGCTGCAATAGATGTGATTGTCGCGCATGAATTCGTAGAACGCGACCAGATTGTCGGCGAATTTTGGTTGCCCGGCGCTGGCAAAAAACTTTGGCGTCGCCGCATAGCCGGCAAAGAAGCCGGCGACATGATCGGGCGCGCGGCCCATCAGGCCGAAGGTTGCTTCCGCCCAGGTCTCGGAGAACAAACGCCGCGCGCGTAAGTCGGCGTGGCTGTGCGGAATTTGCCAGCCGCGCTGCACCGGCTCGCCGGTCTTGGGCGAGACAAACGTCATGCGCTCGCGCAATTCCGGCGCCGCGGCGATATCATAGAGATTGGCGATCGAGCGCGCGGCGCCACGGAACGCCGGATGCGCGGTGACATCCTTGACCGGCTCACCGTCGACAAAGACGCGCCGGCCGTCGTTGAGCGATGAAAGATATTCAGCCCCGGTGCGCATTGGCATTTCCTCCGTACGGGAGTTTTAGCCTGAGCGCACCGCGGCGGCCATCGCCTTTGTGCTGGCGTTCGTCCGCTCCGCGTCCCAATCCTTGCCGACACCCGCGCCGGTTGGAAATACCAGCGACTTGATGACGACCGGCACCGCGCCCGACGTGTCGAGGATGGTGCCGATGTCGATATAGTCGAACTCCTTGAGTTCCAGGCCGTCGATCGAAACGATCGGATTTTCGATCTTTAATTCCTCGCAATAATGGATGCCGATCAGGCCGCCGACGTCGCCGTCGCCGGCGAGCACGATCGGATGGCCGTGGGCGAGCACGGTTTCCAAGCCGTCGGCGATGCCTTTGCAAAAATCGTCGAGGCGCCGGAACGTTGCCGAACCGCGCCAGGAGACGAACACGGCGACCGGACTTGCGCCGTCGCCGAGATCGAGCCGTTTCAGCGCCGCTTTGATCGCCGTCGCTATCGCGACAGGATCGATGTCGTTCTCGCCGAGCGGCAGTTCAGGCGCGATCACCGGCACGTTGCGCAGCGGCAGCGTTTCGAGCGGCGATACGAAGATCGTCGAGCCGGAGACTTGCATCGTATATTGCGAGGCGCCGATCACGGTGGCGCGGATGCGCGCGTCGGGCCGCGCCAGTTGCGGGCCACCTTTAAGCCGCGTGCGCAATTCCGCCGCGAGCTGCGGGCCGATATCGCCGAAACTCTTCGCCTCGCCGCCATAAATGTATTCGGCTACGCCGCCGGAAAAGCTTACGTCGGAGATTTCGCCGCGATAGCCGAGAGCATCGAGCCGCAGCAGGTCGGCGCCGCCGGCGCGCGGGGAGCCGCCAGCCATGGCGTCGAACAATTTATCGGCCATCAGGGCTGCCAGCGCGCCCGCCTCTTCTTCGGCAAGGATCACGCCCGGCGCGAGCTTGAGCCCAAGCTCCGTGCCGAAGCGGCGGCCGGCCTCTTCAAGCCGGACAATGCGGCGGGTCTCGTCGAGCACGATAAGCCGCGCGCCGACATCGAGCGCGGTGACGTCGATCACCTTGCCGTCGGCGCAGACCGCGATTTTCGCGGTGCCGCCGCCGACGTCGACATTCATCACCGCCGCGCCGCCCCGGATCGAGCGCGCCGCCGCGCCCGAACCGTAGGCCGCCATCACCGATTCGAGACTGTCGCCGGCCGAGACCGCGACCATCCGGCCGGCTTGGCGCGCGAACAATTCGCCGATGGCGCGTGCGTTCCTCCGCCGCACCGCGACGCCGGTCAGGATCAGCGCGCCGGTATCGATCTCGCCGGGGTCGATCTTGGCGTCCTTGTACTGCCGGTCGATGAACAGCCCGAGCGCCTCGGCGTCGATCTCGTCTTCGGCCGAATAGGGCGTCAGCAGGATGTCGGACTGATAAAAGCTCTCGCGCTCGGTGACGACGTAGCGGGCATCGAGCCGCTCCAGCACGATGCGCGAAAATACCAGATGCGATGTCGACGAGCCGATATCGACGCCGACCGAGAGCACGCACAGCTCGTCTTCCTCGCCGAACGTGCGCCCGGTATTGGAGAAAAAAATACGGCCGCCGGTTTCGTCGCTCATGCGGCCGTCTCGATCGCTCGGTGCAGCGAAGACAGCGGAGTCATTGTGCCCTCTCCCCTTGCGGGAGAGGGCGGCATCCTAGGTGCGGCTCGCGCAGTTGGGTGAGGGCGCGCGGCCCGACCCCTCACCCGGTTTTTGTTGTTGCGAAGCCGAGCAGCCCTCTCCCGCAAGGGGAGAGGGCACGCCTGCCGGCGCCCCGTGTCCCGCATTGTCATTCCTTCGGCAGCAAGCCGCGGTAGTCGCGCTCGTAATATTCCGCCCGCATGCGGTTTTCGGCGCCTTCGCGTTTCATGCGTTCGGCGTATTCCTGGCGCAGGAACGGATCCTCCATGTAATAGGGGATCGCGGTGCCGCCCTCGGGAATATCCATAGCCGTATAGTCGGTGTGTTTCTCGCCGGGCGGTCCCGGCTCGCGGCCGGGATTGTGCGGTCCGAACCACGCGGTGAGGCGGAACGGCTCTTTCGATGCGCCGAAATGCTGGTGGAACCAGCGCGCGCCGCCGGGCGCCGCCGACACCATGCCGACCGGTTCGTAATCGACGCGCTTGACCTCCGCGGCCTTGCCGTCCTTCCACGGCGTCAGCCCAAGTTGCTCGGGCCAAGTATAAGTGTAGCCCTTGCCTTTGACGCAGATCAGCACGGCGGCCGAGGTGTGCGCATGCGCCTTCGAGTAATGGCCGTTCTCGTGCTGGCCGATCCACAGATAGAAAGTATTGCCGGTCATGAACGGCTCGACGCGGCGCCAGCCCGGCGAGCGGCGGTTGTCGAGCGGCAGATCGCAATTGACGATGTCGGGAATGAAATTGGTGCGCCGCATGGCGAGCCCGCGCACCGGATCGGGCTCGATATCGTCCTTATATTTGTAAAAATCGTCAGCGCCGGAGAAGCGGTCGCGGAACTGATACGGGCAATCGAAGATCATCTCGACGTTGTTGATAAGGTTCATCAGATTGGGCGCCGTGGTGCCGGCGAGCAGCAGCGCCGGCGCCGAGCTGGCATTGACGATGCGATGCATGGCGTTGACGGGGATCGAGAACAGCGAGCCCTTCTGCCATTCGAATACGTGGCGCTTGCTTTCGCCTTCGAGCCAGACTTCGGTCGAGCCGCGGCCTTCGACGACGAAATAGATTTCCTCGTAGATGTGCTTCTCGGCGTTGAGCGCGCCGGCGCCCGGCACTTCGACGACGTAAGCGCCCCATTTGCCTTCAGTGCCGTGCAACTGAATGTAGCTGCCGCGTCCGCCCATGCGCGGCCACGAAGCAAGCGGCAAATTCTGCACCTTGCTGACGCCGATATCGCGATAGATCGGAATGTCGTCGGCTTCCATGAACAGGTCGTACGGCGTCTTCGGCCGGTTGAACTTGCCGAAGCCGGCGCGCTTGAAACCGGACGGCTCATGCCAATGAACTTGGCCGGTGATTTCGTGCATCTGTTACTCGATTGCCTGGGCTTTCGCCCCATGTACAATGCGCTCCAAGTGAATGCAATGTCATTGCAATGGGCGCTGCGGCGTCCGCTGTTGTTCGCGTGGAAATCCAGTCATGCCGATGAACAAGCCGCATCTTGAGTTCCATAGAGTCGACATGAGGGAAGGCTGGGCGACGCCGCCCGGTTATCCCTCCGGCATCCAGCAGAAAATCCTGGCGAGCGATCTCGACGAGACACGCAAGATGGGCGGCCGCACGCGGCTCCTTCGCTTCGCGCCCGGCGTCTACACCACCGCGCCGTTCGTCCACGACCACTGGGAAGAAGTGTATTTGCTGTCGGGCGATCTCGTCGTCGGCAATGACGACAAGGGCAACGGCGGCGAGCCGTTCGAGGCGCCGACCTATGCCTGCCGGCCGCCGGGCGTCCATCACGGCCCGTTCAAGTCCGAGCGCGGCTGCATGCTCTATGAGATTCACTATTACGACGAGAGCAAAAAGTAGGGTGGACATAAATCGCCGAGGCGGAACCGCGTGGGCCATAAGGGCGTTCTTTACGCCCGTCTTCGACGGGCTATGGCGCGCATTCGATTTTGCCCACGCTACTACGCTTGCGAACGCGCCATGCCCACCCTACAAGAGAAAATGATCATGCCGGAGCAAACAAAGCCCGCCATGCGGTCGTATCTTGCCGCGCGGGCGGATTTCGCGTCGGGACAACAGACGCCGCGGCAATTCCTCGAACGCTCGCTCGAATTGCTCGCCCAATGGGAGCCGCGGATCGGCGCCTTTGTCGCCACCGATGTGCCGGGTGCGCGCGCCGCGGCGGAGCAATCGAGCGAACGCTGGCGTGCCGGAAAACCGCGCTCGGCGATCGACGGCATGCCGGTCGGCATCAAGGACATTATCGAGACGCTCGATCTGCCCACCCAGATGGGCTCGCCGCTGTTTGCCGGCTGGCGCTCGGAAAAAGACGCGGCCAGCGTGCGCGCGCTGCGCGACGCCGGCGCGGTGATCCTCGGCAAGACGGTGACGACGGAGTTCGCGGCCTCCGAACCGCGCGGCACGCGCAATCCGTGGAATATCGCGCACACGCCGGGCGGATCGTCGAGCGGCTCGGCGGCCGCCGTCGCCACGGGCATCGTCAGCGCGGCGCTCGGCACCCAGGTGATCGGCTCGACCGTGCGGCCGGCGAGCTTTTGCGGCTCTTTCGGCTTCAAGCCGAGCGTCAACGCGCTCAATCGCGAGGGCAGCCACGATTATCAGAGCCAGAGCTGCACCGGAATTTTAGGCGCGGCGCTGGAAGATGTGTGGCAGGTCGCCCACGAGATCGTCGTCCGCGTCGGCGGCGATGCCGGCACGCCCGGTCTGCGGGGGCCGGATTCGCTGCCGCCGGCGGAGCAGCCGCGCCGCCTTGCCGTCCTCGAAACCGCCGGCTGGGACAGCGCGTCCGTCGGCGCCAAGCTTGCGCTCAACGAATGCGTGATGCGGCTCAAATCCGCCGGCATCGAAATCCGCACGCGACACAACGACGACAAAGTGGCGGCGCTGGAGAACGATCTGGTCCACGCCGCCGAACTGTCGCATCGCTGCAACGGCTGGGAGACGCGCTGGTTTTTCCGCACCATGCGCGACCGCGACGCCGCGAAGTTGAGCCGCAACGTCATGGAGCGCGTGCAAAAATATGAGAATCTGACGCTCGCAGATCACCGCGCCGATCTCAAAGAGCGGGCGCGGGTGCGCGCGGTCCATGCCGAACTCGCCGCGAACTGCGATGCCTGCATCACGCTCGCCGCGCCGAGCGGAGCGCCGGAGGGACTGGCGTCGACCGGCAATCCCGAATTTGCCGTGCCGGCGTCGCTCCTTGGCGTGCCGGCGCTGTCGCTGCCCTTGTTCGAGGTTGGCGGCATGCCGCTCGGCTTGCAGCTGATCGGCTATTTCGATCGCGACGCCGACGCCTTCGCCATCGCATCGTGGATTACGTCTTCGTTGATGGCGGCGCGCTAAACGGGCGAGAATCGGAAAAAGCGGGAAGCCCATGCGCACCATCGACGCCTTCAATCACTTTTTTCCCAAGCGCTATTACGACGCGCTGCTTGAGACGCCGGCCGGCGCCAAGGACCTCGGCAAGCGCGTGCGCGGCATTCCGGCTTTGTCGAACGTCGAATTGCGGCTCGCCATCGTCGAATCGTTCGACGATTACACGCAGCTCCTCTCGCACGGCCTGCCGCCGATGGAGCGGCTATGGGGTCCGGACAAATCGCCGGAAATGGCGAAGATCGCAAACGACGGTCTCGGCGAGGTCGTTGCACAACATCCGAAGCATTTCGTCGGCTGGTCGGCGCTGTTGCCGATGAATGCGCCGGAGGCCGCGGCAAAGGAGGCCGAGCGCGCGTTGCAAAACGGCGCCAATGCCGTCCAGCTCGGCACCAACGCCAACGGCGTGCCGCTCGACGCGCCGCAATTTCTGCCGATCTTCGAAGTGATCGCCAAATCCGGCAGACCGATCCTGCTGCACCCGGCGCGCACCCGCGACATGCCGGATTATCCGACCGAGAAATATTCGAAATACGAAATCTGCAGCGTGCTGGGCTGGCCGTACGAGACCGGCGTGACGCTGGCGCGTCTCATCTTCTCCGGCATCATGGACCGTTTTCCCGACCTGAAAGTGATCGCGCACCATTTGGGCGGCGTCGTTCCTTATCTCGAAGGCCGCGTCGGCCACTCCTTCGATCAGCTCGGCGTGCGCACCTCGGACGAGGATTACGGCGCGCTTCTCAAATCGTTGAAGAAGCGGCCGTACGATTATTTCAAGGATTTTTACGGCGACACGGCGGTCGAAGGCGCGCGCGCGGCGACCGTCTGCGGGCTGGATTTCTTCGGCGCCGATCACGTGCTGTTCGCATCCGATTGCCCGTTCGATAAGGAAAAAGGTCCGGGCTACATCCGCGACACCATGAAGGTGCTGGGCTCGCTGCCGCTATCGAACGCCGAGCGCGAGAAGATTTATTTCCGCAATGCCGTGAAGCTGTTCGGATTGGGGGGATAATTTCCCTCCCCCTTGTGGGGGAGGGTAGGGTGGGGGGTCGGGAGGTGACTCTCGGCGAGGATGGCTTCTGAAAATTTGTCGACGCTTGCGCGTTACCTCTCGACCCCCACCCCTATCCCCTCCCCACAAGGGGGAGGGGAAGAGTTTACGCCCGCTCATCCACAATCCGCGCGCGCAATGTGCCGATGCCGGTGATCTCCACTTCGAGCACGTCGCCCGGCTTCATCCATAGCGGCGGCTTGCGGCTGTGGCCGACGCCTTCGGGCGTGCCGGTGGCGATGACGTCGCCCGGCGATAGCGCGGTGAAGTCCGAGCAGAACGCGATGATTTGGGGGATCGCATAGATCAACTGATCGGTGGTGGCGTGCTGCGCTTCCTTGCCGTTGAGCCGTGTCATCAGCGTCAGCCTGCTCGGATCGGGAATTTCGTCGGTGGTGACGAGCCACGGACCGAGCGGCCCGGTGCCGGGAAAATTCTTGCCCGAGGTGACCGAGAATTTCTGATAATTACGCACGCTGCCGTCGACAAAGCAGGCATATCCGGCGACGTGTTCGAGCGCGTGTTCCAGCTTGATGTGCCGGCCGGCTTTGCCGATGACGACGGCAAGCTCGCCCTCGAAATCGAAATTGTCGGAAACCGACGGCCGGACCATCTCGCCGCCATGGCCGACCAGCGTGTCGGCGAAGCGGACGAACATGCTCGGCTGCTTCGGCAGTTCGCGGCCGGTCTCGGCGGCATGCGAGCGGTAATTGATGCCGGCGCAAAGGATTTTCTCCGGCCGGGGAATAACAGGCAGGAATTTTATATCGGCAAGCCTGCGATCGGGCTTGGCGTCTTTCGCCGCACGGCGCATCGCGTCCATCGCACCGGCCGCGAGCGCGGCGCGAAGATTTGGCTGGCCGACCTTATCGTTCAACGTGACTATGCCATCGCTGCTTACGGCCCCGAAACAGTCCTTGCCGTCGGCGGCGAAACTCAAAAGTTTCATTGTCCCGCTCCCTTTCGCGATTCTTGCGCGCTCGCCTGTTTTGCGTTGCGGCGGCAGTGTAATGTCCGCGCCATCGACCGCAAGAAGCATGAGGAGTTCAATGACCGATCAGCTGCGTATGACGCTCGCCGACGCCGGGCGCGTGCTGGCGATGGAAGGCCACGGCGATTACGTCGCCGGCCATATTTCGGTGCGGCTTCCCGGAAATTCCGGACGCTTCCTGATGAAGCCGGCCGGCATCGGCATCGAAGAGATGCGGCCCGACAATATCATCACCGTCGACATCGAAGGCGACAAAGTGGCTGGTGCGATGCCGCGCCACAACGAGGTCTATATCCATTCCGAAGTTTTACGCGCACGGAGCGATGTGAGTTGCGTGATCCACAGCCATCCCATGCATGCCGTGGCGTTCTCCTCGCTCGGCCGGCCGCTCGTCGCGGTCGGCAATTCCAGCGTGCATTTTACCGACGGCCGGCTGCCGATTTTTTCCGAAACGACCGATCTCATCATCAGCCAGGAGCGGGGCAGGGCGGTGGCGCGCTGCCTTGGCGAGCATGCCGCACTCATTCTGCGCAATCACGGCATCGTCGCCACCGGCGGCAGCATCGAGGAGGCGGTGTGGACCGCCATCAAGCTGGAAAAGGCATGCCAGTTGCAATTGCTGGCGGAAACCGCCGGCGGTCCCAAGCTCCTCGCCGAGGGCGAGGACCTCGACAAGAAGCGCGGCCGCGCCACACGGCCCGATCTGCACAACAACACGTTCAGCTATCTGGTGAGAAAGTGGCGCTGCCAATGCTGCGGCGAAATCGTACCGGCGCCGCACGTCACGACATTCGAAAACAAGGATCAGCGCTAGCGCTGGTCATGCCTTTCCGAAAATACGAACTCGGCCGCGCTCAGAACTTGATCATGTCGGACGTGGTGAGCGTCACCCCGTTGACGAAAGTCGGGGTCGCGTGGACCAAGTTCCAGACGGTAAACTGCACGGCATAGAGGTCGTCGGCCGATAGGCCATCGACCGGCACGATCACCTTGTAGCCTCGCAGCGCCGCTTCGCCGGCTGTATAGAGCACGCCGCCGTTTGCCGCAGTGCCGACGACGATGACGGTCTTGATGCCCTTGTCCTTGAGCATCTTGTCGAGGTCGGTATTGAGAAATTTGTCGGCGTTGGAGTGGATCATGGGCTCATTTGCAGGAGGGGCGATATCTTTGATGACGTCGGACGGCGTGGATTTTTCGAAACCGCTGTAGATGATCATCGCGCCTGCCCCTCGTGCCGCGTCCAGAAGCTTCTTCATCGCCGGCATTTCGGCCAGGCAAGTTGGCCGGTGGCCGCAGTTCCCCTGCAGAAAATCGAGCATCAGAAGCACGGTGGTCTTCGGATCGATGGTCACCGCCTTGAGCTCGGGCGCCGACGGCATCTTCACGTTCGCCCATTCGTCGATGATGTCGGCCGCCTGCGCCTGAGACAGACAAATCCCGCCGGTGAATAGCGTCGCAGCCAACGCGATTGAGCTAATGACAGATCGGTAATCACTCATGATTTTTCCCTTGCTGCTTTGCCGAATGCGCTCAGAATTTCATCATGTCGATTGTGGTGAGAGTGGTTTTGCTCGACACGACGGGCACGTTGGAGAGATGCCAGGCAGTATACTGCTCGGCGTAAAGAGTAGGCGACGACATTCCGTCGACCGGGACGATCACCTTGAAGCCCAATTCTGCTGACACGCCGGCGGTCGTAAGCACCGCGCCGTGGGCGAAGGTGCCGACCGCAATGACCGTCTGGATGCCTTTATCCCTCAGAGTCTTTTCCAGCTCAGTCCCGATGTATTTGTTCAGAAACCCGACAAAAAACGGTTCGCCCCCGTTAGGAGCGACCTCAGGCAGAACATCTTTCGAGGTAGGTTTTCCGGAAGCAGTAGGATAGACGGTATAGACCACCAGCATGCCGGCGCCGCGCGCCTCATCGAGAAGCTTCTTGACTGCTACCAGGGATTGGACGCAGCGCGGATTACGTTCCACATTGCAGGGCTGCTTGAAAAAATCGAGCATCAACAGCGCGGTGGTCTTGGGATCGACCGTCACCGCCTTGAGCTCCGGCGGCGGCGGCGCCTTTACGTTGGCCCATTCGTCGATGATCGAAGCCGCATGCAGGCTGGAGACGCCAAAACCGACACAAGCCATTAATCCGAACACCAGCGCACATTTTGCGCGCATCATATCTTCCTCCCATTTAGGCCGGCACATTTTTAAACACCGGGCCTTCGACCCTATTCCTAACCGTTCTGGCGTCTCATGCAATTCCCAACTTGCTGCGGCCGACTGCCCGCCATGGACGAAAATCGCTGGTCGGGCCAATATCGGCAGTGCAAGCAAGCGCCAAGCGGAATCAACCCTTGGCACGAGGAGGCGTTAATGGACATCAAGGTCGGCAAGCAAGCGATCGCCGAGGCGACGCAGAAGCTGAAGAACTGGGGCCGCTGGGGCAAAGACGATCACATCGGCACGCTCAACCAGGTCAGCCCGCAGGACATCGTCAAGGCGGCGAGCCTCATTCGCAGCGGCAAGGTGTTCGCGCTCGGCATTCCGCTCGACGCCCAGGGTCCGCAGAACGGATTGTTCGGCGGCCGCTTCAATCCGATCCATCAGATGCTGGCGACCGGCACCGATGCGATCGCCGAGCGGCAGGACTGGAACAAGATCCGCTACGCCGACGACACGCTGATGCTGTGCGTGCAGGGCGCCACGCACTGGGACGCGCTCGGCCACGTCTTTTACGAAGACAAAGCCTATAACGGCCATGACGCCAAGCTGATCGATTCCAAGGGACTCAACGTGCTCGGCATCGAGCACTCGAAAAATAAAATGGTCGGGCGCGGCGTGCTGCTCGATATCGCGCGGTTTCGCGGCGTGCCATGGCTGAAGGACGGCGAAAGCATCGCCAACGACGAGCTCGATAAATGCGCCAAGGACCAAAACGTGTCGATCGGCCGCGGCGACTTCGTCCTCGTTCGCACCGGGCAGATGGAGCGCTGCCTCGCCGAAAAGGAATGGGGCGGTTATGCCGGCGGCGACGCTCCGGGGGTGAAATTCGAGAACTGCTATTGGTGCCAGGACAAACAGATCGCCGCGATCTGCACCGATACCTGGGGCGTCGAGGTGCGGCCGAACGAGACCAAGGAAGCGAACCAGCCGTGGCACTGGGTGGTGATCCCGGCCATGGGTCTGTGCATGGGCGAGATCTTCTATCTCAAGGAGCTTGCGGAAGATTGCGACGAGGACGGCGTCTACGAGTTTTTCTTCTGCGGGCCGCCGCTCATTATCACCGGCGGCACCGGCTCGCCGATCAATCCGCAGGCGATCAAATGAATTCACCCTCCCCTGCAGGGGGAGGGTGGCGAGCGTAGCGAAGCCGGGTGGGGCCGTGCGAGGCTTGCAAGTCCGCACCCCGGCGCTTCGCGCCGACCCTCCCCCTGCAGGGGAGGGTGAAAGGAGTCACCCATGCCCCGCCATCTCAAGCGCGGAATGGACGCAAGCGCGATCAAGGCGGCCGATGCCAAGGTGCGCGAAACGGTCGAGCAGATTCTCGCCGACATCGACGCACGCAAGGACGTGGCCGTGCGCGAACTGTCGCAGAAATTCGACAACTGGTCGCCGGCTTCGTTCAAGCTGACGCCGGCCGAGGTGGAGCGCGCCCTCGGCCAGGTGAAGAAGCGTGATCTCGACGACATCAAATTCGCCCAGGCGCAGGTGCGCAATTTCGCGCAAAAACAGAAGGAGACGCTGCGCGATCTCGACGTCGAGACGCTGCCGGGCGTCGTTCTGGGGCACCGGCACATTCCGGTGAATTCGATCGGCTGCTACGTGCCCGGCGGGCGTTATCCGATGGTGGCGTCGGCGCATATGTCGATCGTGACCGCGCGCGTCGCTGGGGTGAAACACATCGTCGCCTGTGCGCCGCCGTTTCACGGCGGGCCGCACCCGGCGATCGTGGCGGCGATGCATTTCGGCGGCGCCGACGAGATTTTCGTACTCGGCGGCGTGCAGGCGGTAGCCGCCATGGCGCTTGGCACCGAGACCATCGCCGCGGTCGACATGATCGTCGGGCCGGGCAATGCCTATGTCGCGGAAGCCAAGCGGCAATTGTTCGGCCGCGTCGGCATCGATCTCCTCGCCGGGCCGACCGAGACGCTGATCATCGCCGACGATACGGTCGACGGCGAAATCTGCGCCACCGATCTGCTCGGCCAGGCCGAGCACGGCCCGACGTCGCCGGCGATCCTCATCACCAATTCGGAAAAACTCGCGCGCGACACGATGAAGGAAATCGATCGGTTGCTGGCGATCCTGCCGACCGCGGAGATTGCCGGCAAGGCATGGGCCGATCTGGGCGAGGTTATCGTCTGCGACGACGAGGCCGAGATGGTGCGCGAGGCCGACCGGATCGCGTCGGAGCACGTGCAGGTGATGACGCGCGATCCGGATTACTTCCTCACCAACATGAAAAACTACGGCTCGCTGTTCCTCGGGCCGCGCACCAACGTCGCCTATGGCGACAAGGTGATCGGCACCAATCACACGCTGCCGACCAGGAAGGCGGCGCGCTATACTGGCGGGCTGTGGGTCGGCAAATTCCTGAAAACCTGCACCTATCAGAAAGTGCTCACCGACGAGGCGAGCGCGAAGATCGGCGAAGTCTGCTCGCGGCTGTGCATGCTCGAAGGCTTTGTCGCGCATGCCGAGCAGGCCAATGTCCGGGTGCGCCGCTACGGCGGCCGCAATGTGCCATACGGAGAGGCGGCGGAGTGAGGCCGTCATTCCGGATTGCCGCGAAGCGGCAAGTCCGGAATCCATAACCCCCGCACTGGGAGTATGGATTCCGGGCTCCCTCGCTTCGCTCGGGCCTCGGAACGACGACGGATGACGGATGATGTCATGTCTCTCAACCTCACAAGAACTCCTTCCTTCCGCCTCGACGGCAAGCGTGCGCTGGTCACCGGCGGCGGGCGCGGCATTGGGCTTACAGCGGCTTCGGCTTTGGCGGCGGCTGGCGCGCATGTCACGCTTGCGGCGCGCACTAAGACCGAGATCGAGGACGCGGCCGCAGCGATCCGCGCGCGGGGTGAGCAGGCCGATGCGCTGGTCCTCGATGTGACCGACGTCGAGGCGCTGCGGCGGGCGATCGCCGGCGCCGCGCCGTTTCAAATCCTCGTCAACAATGCCGGCATGAACCGCCCGGCTCTTCTGCCGGACGTCAAGGTCGAGGAGTTCGATGCGATCTTCGCGCTCAATGTGCGCGCCGCGTTTTTCATGGCGCAGGCGGTCGCATTGCGGCTGATCGAGGCGAAGCTTCCCGGCTCCATCATCAACATCTCCTCGCAAATGGGCCATGTCGGCGCCGCGCGCCGCACCGTTTATTGCGCTTCGAAGCACGCCATGGAGGGTTTCACCAAGGCGATGGCGATCGAGCTTGCGCCGCACAACATCCGCGTCAACTCACTCGGCCCGACGTTTCTGGAGACGCCGATGACAAAGCCGTTCTTCGAGAACAAGCAATTCCGCGACGAGGTGCTGTCGAAAATCAAACTCGGCCGCCTCGGCCAGCTCGAGGAATTGACCGGCGCCATCGTGTTCCTGGCTTCCGACGCCTCGTCGCTGATGACCGGCTCGGCGCTCATTCTCGACGGCGGCTGGACCGCGGAGTGACGGTCATGGACGACGCCGAGCTTAAGCGACAGATCGTCGGAACGTGGCAGCTCGTCTCTGTCGTCTATGAGGATCAGGCGACCAAGGAGCGCATGCCGGTCTATGGCGAGCATCCCAAGGGCATCCAGATCGCGACGCCGGAAGGCCGCTGGCTTGCGCTGATGACCGCGGAAAACCGGCCGGTGCCAAAGACCGACGAGGATCGCGCCCAAGCGCTCAAAACCATGATCGCCTATACCGGCCGCTATCGCGTCGACAACGGCAAGGTCATCACCAAAGTCGAAGCGGCGTGGAACGAGGCCTGGGTCGGCGGCGAGCAGGTGCGCAACATCCGTTTCGCCGGCGACCGGCTTTACATCGAAAGCGCGCCGATGCCGCATCCTAATATGAGCGACAAGACGGTGCGGGTCATCGTAGTGTGGCAGCGTGAGAAGGATGAGGCATCGCGCAGTTGATGCAATGGAAGGTGAGGGAGAGAATATGGCACGCATACCGATCATCGACCGCGCCAACATGAACGCCGAGCAGGCGCGCGTGTATGACGTGGCCAAGCAGGCGGGCGGCCCCCTGGGCGGGCCCTACTACGCCTATATCCGGTTGCCGAAATTATTCGAGGCGGCGCAGAACCTGCGCGGCACGCTGGCTTCCGGACCGCTATCGCGCCGCGAGCAGCAGATCGTCAACCTCGTCGTGGCCCGGCACTGGAACGCGAAATATCCCTGGTTCGCGCAGGCGCGTGCATCTCTCACCGTTGGCATCGATCAGTCGATCGTCGACGCGATCAACGCGCGCAAGACGCCGAATTTGCCCGATGCGCGCGAGCGGACATGCTTTGTCGTGTCGAGCGAAATACTGGCGAACAAAGGTCTCAGCGACGCCACCTACGCCGCCGCGGAGAAGACCATGGGGCTCGAAAGCCTGGTGGCGCTGGTGGCGATGACCGGCAGCTTTTCGATGACCTGCATAACGGCAGGAACGTTCGGCATCGAACCGCCTGCCGACAATCCGACGCCGCTCGCGCCTTAAGCACTGATCGGATAAATCGCCTTCTCGCCCGATAGCACCCGCGCCACGTCGCTTGCGCATTTGATCTGCAATTCCTCGAGCGCCTCGACGGAGTAGAACGCCGTATGCGGCGTGAGGATCACATTGTCGCGGCCGAGTAGCGGGGAGTCTTGAGCGAGCGGCTCGGTGGTCACCACGTCGAGCGCGGCGCCGCCGAGATGGCCGGAATCGAGCGCGGCAATGAGTGCCGCCTCGTCGATCAGCGGGCCGCGCGCGGTGTTGATCAAGAACGCGCCCTTTTTCATCTTGGCAAAGGCTCTCGTGTTCATCAGGCCGCGCGTCGCCGGCTGTAACGGCGCATGCACCGAGATAAAATCGGAGCGCGCCAGCAAATCGTCGAAGCTTACGCTGTCGACGCCCGTCGCAGCGAGCGCGTCCGCGTTCACGTAAGGATCGTAGGTAAGGACCTTCAATCCGAACGCCTTGGCTTTCGGCGCCAGCGCGCGTGGAATATTGCCGAAGCCGACGAGCCCCAGTACTTGGCCTTCGAGGCGGCGCAGCGGCACGATCGGCGGCACCTCCCAGCGCCCGGACTGCACCAGTCTGTTGGCAAACGTCACCTTGCGAGCGAGCGTCAGCAACAGCGCCATGGCGTGGTCCGACACTTCACGCAGGCAATAATCCGGAACGTAATTGACGGCGATGCCGAGTTCTTTCGCCGCCGACAGGTCGATATTGTCGACGCCGAGCCCGAAACGGCCGATCGCCTTGCACTTTTTCAGCTCGCGTAAGAGTTGGCCCGGCAGCCTGGCATAGGTGACGAGCACGGCGTCGGCGTCGCGCGCCACGGCCAGGATGTCGTCGGCGGATGCGCTCTTCGCCATGCGGTATTCGGGATCGAGCCGCGCCAGCGCCTTTTTGGCGGGGTCGAGCGACGGAAACGGGCTATCGGTGACGGCGATCAGTGTACGGGGCATGGAAACTCCGACTATGACTCCCTCTCTCCGCACGCGGGGAGAGGGTGGGGTGAGGGGGCCTCGCCGCTTAGCTCAGAATCGCGGTGAGACCCCCTCACCCTCGTTCGCTTCGCTCACTCGACCTCTCCCCGCGTGCGGGGAAAGGTAAATCCCTCACAATGCAAACACCTGCGGATTAACGCAATTGGGCAATCTATGCCCGCCCAACAACGCCAGGATATTGTCGACCACCATGTTCGCCATTGTCTCGCGCACTTCGGGTGTGGCGCTGCCGAGATGCGGCGTGAGCGCCAGGTTGAACATTTTCGTCAAAGCCTTGGCGATCTTGGGCTCGTGCTCGAACACGTCAAGGCCGGCGCCGGCGATCTGCTTGGTCTGCAGCGCGCGCACTAATGCGGCTTCGTCGACGATTGCGCCGCGCGCGGTATTGATGAGAAACGCCGTCTTTTTCATCAGCCGCAGCTGGCGTGCGCCGATCTGATGCCGCGTTGCCTTGTTCAGCGGTGCATGGATCGAGACGAAATCGGATTCGCGCAGCAATTGGTCGAGCGGCACATAGGTGAGGCCGGCTTCGCGCTCCTCGTGTTCCGGTTTGCGCCGCGGCGTCCAATAAAGAACCTTCATCGAGAAACCATGGGCGCGGCGCGCCACCGCCTTGCCGATCAAGCCGCCGCCGCCGATGAGTCCGATGGTCTTGCCCCAGACGAACGATCCCATCAGGTGCGCCGACTGGCCGCCGGGAAATTTCCCGGCGCGCGCCATCCGGTCGCCCTCCAGCATCCGCCGCGCCACCGCGAGCATCAGGCCGAAAGTGAGGTCGGCGGTCGCTTCGGTAGTGAGCGGCGCCGTCACGGTGACGGGAATGCGCCGCGCCGTCGCCACCTCGACGTCGATGTTGGATGGCGTGATCGATTGCGCCGCGATCAAGCGCAAGTTCGGATTGGCCATGATGACGTCGCGATCGATCTTGTCGTGCAACAGGCAAAACAGAATGTCCGCCTTGCGCACGGCTCCGATCAGCGTGCGTTTGGGAACGATCCGGCTGGAATCGGCAAACAGCGCCACTCGCGCCACCGCGCGCAAACGCTTCAGCGCCTGCTCGGACACCGGCTGCGTTACAAAAATACGCGGACGAGCGGAGTTCTTGGCCATCAGGCGAGCCATCGCACCACGCCGGCGACGCCATCGACCGCGACCTGGGCGCCGTCCGGAATGCGCAGTGTCGCATCGAGCACGCCAAGCACCATCGGGATGCCGCGCTCGCGGGCGAGCGAGGCCAGATGCGAGGTCGAGCCGCCCAGTTCGGCGACGACGCCGCCGACCCGCGGCAGGATGTGGGAGAGCGCCGGTCCGGCAACGCGGGTGACAAGAATGTCGCCCGGCGCGACGCGCGTCAGTTCGCATTCGCAATTCACCACCACGGCGCGGCCGGAGCTCCAGCCGATGCCGGCGGGATGGCCGTTCAGCCCGGGATGCTTGAGCCAGATTTCATCCGGCACCTGCGCAGGGGCGACATGCAGCGGTCGCGCCTGCAGGAGCTTGAAGCCTAAGTCGTCGAGCGCCCATTCGATCTCGACCGGCATGCCGAGCACCTGTTCCGCCTTGCGCATCAGCCGTCCGAGCGCCGTCGCTTGGCCGGCTTCGAGGCACGGCGCGCGCGCGAGTTCGTCCGGCACTGCCTGCGGCAAAGTCCCGGCGTGCCCGCAAGCTTCGCGGTGATGCTTGCGGCCGGGTTCGTTCGAGCGCACGAAACCGTGGCGGCTGAGCACGATGCGGTCCGGCACGACTTCGCCTTGCGCGATCGCCGAGCCGAGGCCCCATGTGGCGGAAATGAGCATCTGGCCGTCGGCGGTTTTGCTCAAGCCGCCGCCCGACGCGCGCGCGTTAACGAGCGGCTGCACCAGCACCGCCATCGCGGTGCCGGCGGGATCGAGCCCGTGCTGCGCCATCGATCGCCGGGCGGTTGTGGTCCACAGCGCCGCCCAGCAAGCGCGCAAGCTCGTGAGGAATTCGCTGTCCTCGCGCACGCCGAGAAAGCTCTCGAACTGGCCGGCGAAATTCGATTCCGCACGATCCTCGATCAGCGACGAGGAGCGCACCGCCGCCGGCTTGTCCGCCGCCCACCACGCCGACAGAACATCCGCCAGCACGTCCGGCGCGAAATCGCTTTGATAGAGCTTCAGCCGGATCTCGACCGCGAACCGGCGCTGCGTCGGCTGATCGGCGTTAGAATAGGCGGCGATCGCGTCGGTGAGTTCGAGATGTTGGATTTGCCGCCGGTAGGCATCGGCCACGATGCAAAATCCGCCCGGCGTCGATAGGCCGGCCTGCGCCAGCGCCGCAAGGTTCGCCGCCTTCGGTCCGACGCGGTCCGGCGCGGTCGCGGCGGGGGAGGAGAGGGGGAGGATGAAAGTGGACGCCATTAACTTATGCCCCTATGCGTCACCCTGAGGTGCTCGGCGCGGAGCGCCGAGCCTCGAAGGGCGACAGCCCGTGACTCCTCGGCCGGCATCCTTCGAGGCTCGCTGCGCTCGCACCTCAGGATGACGGCACTTTAATTCGCGCGATCCTATTTGACATGGTCGCCGTAGCCGGGCAGCGGATCGACGACGGTGATCTGCTTGACCGGGAAGTTCGAGACGATCTCGATATCGTTCTTGTGCACGATCAGCATTTCCTCGATGCGTACACCGTAATGGAATTTCTTGCCGTGCTGGGTCTCGAGCGCAAAGGTCATGCCCTCTTGAATGTCGATCGGATGATCGAGCGACCAGATACGCGAGATCACCGGCGGATCGTATTGCGCGAGACCGAGCCCGTGGCCCCACAGATTCGCCGCGGCCTGGTCTTCGTCTTCGTAGCCCCAGGTTTCCATCGCCGAGGGCCATTTCAGCGCGATGTCGCGCGTCGTGGCGCCGACCTTCACCGCGCCGATCGAGTCATAGAGCCACTTCAGCGCGGTGTCGTAGGTGTCTTTTTGCTCCCGGCTGGGCTCTTTGCCGACGCAATAGGTGCGGTAATAGCACGACTTGTAGCCGTTCCAGGTCAGCGCCGCCAAATCCATGAACACGATGTCGCCGGGCTGAATGATGCGGTCGGAGAAATTGCGCCAGTTCGGCCAGGTGTTCGGACCCGACGAGACGATGACGTCCTCGACGTCCTCCATGCCGGGAACATTGTAAAGATATTGCATCAAATGCGCGGTCACCTGGTTCTCGGTGATGCCGGGGCGCAGAAATTTCATGCATTCCCAATGCGTCGCGTCGCCGATGGCGCCGACGATGCGGAAGCATTCCTGCTCGTCCTCGTTCTTCACCGCGCGCGCATCCATCATGGCGCTCATGCCGTCGGTCCAGTTGACGTTGTTCTCCTTGAAAATGGCGATCATGTTGATGTCGATGAAGTCGACGCCGAGCTTTTGGCCGGCAACGCCGTTCTCCTTCATCGCTTGCAGCAACGCCTTGGTGAATTTCGTCACCTGCTGGGTCGATGCGGGCCCGGCCGCGCCTTTGATCCAGGCGAACGAGTGGCGCACGTTTGCCTTCGGAATCCACGGCGAATGCTTTTCGATCTGGAAGCCGAGATCGCCTTGCTCGAACAGGATCGGCGCGCCGTCGCCGCACAGCATGGCATAGCGCAAGCCGGGTTTCAGCCTATTCCACCCCGGGGTCAGGGTGCCGGTCAGGTAGCGGACGTTCTCGTCATACATGCACAGGAGCGCGCCGAGCCCGTGCTTCTTCATCATCGCGCGGGCCCGCTCGGTCCGGTATTTGCGCAACCGGTCCCAATTGACCCGCTGCTGCCAGTCCATCCCCGCGATGCCGAAATTCGCTCCCATGACGTTCTCCCACTCCTCGCTCTACGCGATTAGAAACCTTGCCCACCTGTGTCCGAAAAAACCTGACACCGCAAGATGGCGGCGCGATTTCTTAGACGAATTTCCGCTGCGATTTGAAGCCACAGGCCAGCACATTAGAATTGGTCTTGACAGGGACGCGACGTGCGGGATCGCGCGGCGTACCGACGCGGGGACGGCAGATTACGGACGTCCCCCGATCCTTAATTAAAAGGCCAGACGACGATCGGCCTCACGCCTTGAACTTCACCACCTTCTGCCGCTGCTCGCCGAGCCCGTCGATGCCGAGCGTGACCACGTCGCCGGCTTTGAGGAATTTTGGCTCGGGCTTCATGCCGAGCCCGACGCCGGGCGGGGTGCCGGTGATGATGACGTCGCCCGGCTCCATGACGAAATATTGCGAGCAGGCCCAGACGATGTGGCGGCAGTCGAAGATCATGGTCGATGTGTTGCCGCGCTGGCGTTTCTCGCCGTTGACGTCGAGCCACATGGCAAGCTTCTGCGGGTCCTTGATCTCGTCTTTGGTGACGAGCCACGGCCCAAGCGGCCCGAACGTCTCGCAGCCTTTGCCCTTGGTCCATTGCCCGGCGCGCTCGATCTGGAAGACGCGCTCCGATACGTCGTTGGCGAGGCAATAGCCGGCGACGACGTCGAGCGCCTTGTCCTTGCTCAGGTAGCGGGCGCGGCTACCGATCACGATGCCGAGCTCGACTTCCCAGTCGAGCTTCGTTGAATCCTTCGGAATCATAGTGTCGTCGTTCGGCCCGCAGATGCAGGATGGCGCCTTGTTGAAAATGATCGGCTCCTTCGGGATCTGCATGCCCGCCTCGGCGGCGTGGTCGGAATAATTCAGCCCGATGGCGATGAAATTGCCGACCTTGCCGACGCACGGACCGATCCGCGGGTTGCCTTTGACGAGCGGCAGCTTTTCCGGCTTTAGCTTGCGCAGCTTGTTGAGGCCGGACGGCGAAAGCGCATCGCCCGAGATATCGGGGACAACTTTCGACAGGTCGCGGATGTGGCCCTCTTTATCGAGCATGCCGGGCTTTTCGCGACCGGGTGCGCCATAGCGAACGAGTTTCATGGATTACTCCTTGGACTGGTGATTTTAGAAATCTCTTTAGAACGCGCCGGGGAATCGTCCCCCGTCGATGAGAAGATTCTGTCCAGTGATATAGCCGGCTTGCGCCGAGCAGAGAAATGCGCAGGCTGCGCCGAACTCGTCGGGCGTGCCAAGCCGCCGCGCCGGAACCGATTCGATGTTCTGGGCGAGCGCATCGTCGTAACTAGTGCCCCGTTTCTTCGCGGTCGACTTGACGTTGGAGCGGAAGCGGTCGGTGTCGAATATTCCAGGCAGCATGAAATTGATGGTGACGTTGGACGCGGCGACCGAGCGCGCCACGCCGGCAAGGAAGGCGGTGAGGCCGGCGCGCGCGCCGGAGGACAGATCGAGGCCGAACAGCGGCATTTTCACCGAACCGGACGTGATGTTGACGATGCGGCCGAATTTCTTAGCGATCATCGAGTCGATCGCCTTCTGGATCAACTCGACCGCAACGATCATGTTGGCGACGACGCCATCGAGCATCTTCTGTCGGTCGAGCTCGCGGAAATCGCGAAACGGCGGCCCGGCATTGTTGTTCACCAGGATATCCGGCTCGGGACAGGCGGCGAACAGAGCCTTCTGGCCGTCCGGCGAGGCGACATCGCCTAAGACCGGGATCACCTTGGCCCCGGTCGTCTTGAGTTCGGCGGCCGCGGCGGCGAGGTGTTCCTGGTTGCGGCCGTTGATCACCACCTCGCAGCCGGCCATGGCCAGCGCCTTGGCGCAGGCGAGCCCGAGCCCGCGGCTCGAGGCGCAAACGATCGCCTTGCGGCCGGCGATTCCGAGGTCCATCCCTAGGCTCCCTCTTGTATTGCTACGTCTTCGCTCAATCGTGCGACTGTTCTCGTAACTGAACGCGCCTTAGTCAACGGCTGAATCCGCCACCGGTTTTCCGTCATATGCCGCTTCTTCCGGATGCATCGCTCGTCGAACTTACGATGATCGTCGCCTTGGCGGCCTTCTCGGCCGTTACCGGCGGCGTCGCGGGTTATGGCACCGGCGCTCTGATGCCGCTCATCCTGGTGCCGATGGTCGGCGCCGCGCCGGTGGTGCCGATCATTGCCATTTCGGCGATGTTCACCAATTCAGCGCGCGTCCTGGCGTTCCGCCGCCTGCTCGATCCGCGCCGCGCTGTGATCGCGGTCATCTGTGCGCTGCCGACCTGCGTGCTCGGCGCTTGGCTGTATACGCTGCTCACCGGCCGCGGCGCCGCCTTGGTCATCGGCACGAGCTTGATCGCGACCGTGCCGTTGCGGCGCCTCCTCAAGCGGCGCGGCCATCAACTCGGCGAAAAGGCCTTTGCCGCAGCTGCGGTCGGCTGGGGCGTCGTGGTCGGCGGCACCACCGGCGCCGGAGTGATCCTCTTGTCGCTCCTCATGGCGACGGGTCTCGAAGGCGCCGCCGTCATCGCCACCGACGCGGCGGTGTCGATTGGCATGGGCGTCGTCAAGATTTCAGTGTTCGGCGCCGCGGGCGTGCTCACGCCGAAGGTGATCGTCATCGCGCTGTTGATCGGCGCCGTCGCCTTCCCGTGCACGTTTTTGGCCAAGCTCCTCGTCGCGCGCATGCCGGTCCATGTGCACACCGCGTTGCTAGATGCCGTGGTCATTATCGGCGGCACGGTGATGATTTTCGGGGCGCTGCGGCATTAGAACGCTCGTTTCCCGGGCGCAACGCAGCACGGAGCGCAGCGAAGTGATGCACTGCAGAACCGGGATCGTCGCAAATTCTGAGTTCTTAACGATCCCGGATCAGCGATGCACCGTCGCACGCTGCACCGCGTCCCGGAAACGCAGCTCAGCTACGGCCACTTCACCACCGGCGGCATCGAGGACAGGATCGACTCGACATTGCCGCCGGTGCGCAGCCCGAAAATGGTGCCGCGGTCGTAGAGCAGATTGAATTCGACGTAACGGCCGCGGCGAATGAGCTGCTCCTCGCGCTCGGCCTCGCTCCAGGCCTTGGCAAAATTCCGGCGCACCAGTTCGGGATAAGTGCCGAGAAAAGCGCGGCCGACGTTCTGGGTGAAGGCGAAATCGGCGTCGAAATCGCCGCTATCGAGCCAGTCGTAAAAAATGCCGCCAGTGCCCCGCATCTCGCCGCGGTGCTTCAAAAAGAAATATTCGTCGCACCATTTCTTGAATTTGTCGTAAGGCGCGACGCGAGAATGTGCATCGCAGGCGGCCTTCATCGCGGCGTGAAACGTGATCGTGTCGGGATCGTCCTGATTGCGCCGGCGGTCGAGAACCGGCGTCAAATCGGCGCCGCCGCCGAACCAGGCTTTGGTGGTGACGACGTAGCGGGTGTTCATGTGCACGGCGGGCACCTGCGGATTGTGCGGATGCGCGATCAGCGAAATGCCGGTGGCGTAAAACCGCGGGTCGTCGGCGGCGCCGGGAATTTCCTTGCGAAATTCCGGGGCGAAGGTGCCGGACACAGCCGAGACATGGACGCCGACCTTTTCGAACACGCGGCCCTTCATCATCGCCATGACGCCGCCGCCGCCCGGTGAGCCGGTGTGGTCGGTGCGGCTCCACGGCGTGCGCTTAAATCGGCCTGGGGGGCGGTCCGCGAGCGGCGCGTTGGACGGCAGCGCGTCTTCAATATCCTCGAAGGCCGCTAAAATCCGGTCGCGCAAGGTCTCGAACCAGACCTTGGCTTCGGTTTTGTGCTGTTCGATTTTGCCAGTATCCATGATGGTCGCTTAGCTGCCGATCCGGTGGCGCAAGAATGTCATAATAACGCGCGAATATGTTGATCCATCGCAATCGCAGACCCGAGATTCGTCATGCCGCCTAAATTCCCTCGAAGCCGCCTGTCCCGTCGCCGCCTGATCGGCGGCGCGGCCAGCGCCGGCCTTGCCCTGATCGCGGCGCCGGCAATCGTCCGCGTTGCCGCGGCACAAAGCTGGCGTGCCGGCAATCCATTCAGCCTGGGCGTTGCGTCCGGAGCGCTGCGGCCGGACGGCTTCGTGCTGTGGACGCGGCTGGCGCCCGATCCGCTGTCGGACGATCCGGAGAACCCCGGCGGCATGAGCGGCGGCGACGTGACGCTGCGCTACGAAATCGCGTCCGACGAGGCCATGGCAAAGGTCGTGCGTCGCGGCGAGGCCGCTGCGGAACACGCCTTCGGCTATTCGGTGCATCTCGACGTTGCCGGCCTCGATCCCGGCCGGCCCTACTGGTACCGCTTCTCAAGCGGCGATGCGACGAGCCCGGTCGGACGCGCAATCACGCTGCCGGCGGCGGGCGCTGCGCTCGATCAGATGCGCTTTGCCTACGTTTCCTGCTCCAATTACGAGCACGGTTATTTTTCCGCGTACCGGCATCTCACCGACGAAAATCCGGAATTCGTGCTTTTCCTCGGCGATTACATTTACGACAACGTCACCGAAAACCGGCCGATCGTGCGCCGGCACTCCGACGGGGTCGATGCAACAACCTTGCCGACCTATCGAAACCGCTACGCGCAGTATCGGCTCGACCCGGACTTGGCGCGGCTGCATGCCCAAGTGCCGGCGCTCGTGACCTGGGACGATCACGAGGTGCAGAATGACTACGCCGATAAATGGTCGGAATATTTTGAAGATCCGGCACAGTTTCTCCTGCAACGGGCGGCGGCCTACCAGGCGTTCTACGAGCACATGCCGGTGCGGCCGATCCTGTCGCATCCCGAAGGACCGCTGATGCGGGTGTACGATCGGTTCAGCTTCGGCGACCTCATTGAAATTTCGCTCATCGACGGCCGCCAGTATCGCTCGCGCGAAGCCTGTTACGGCCCGCCGAACAAGGGCGGCGGACATCTGGAGACCAATATCGGCTGTCCGGAGCGGCTCGCGGCCGGCCGTTCGATGATGGGTTTCGCACAGGAAGCATGGCTCTATTCCGCGCTGGCAAATTCCAAGGCGCAGTGGAATTTGATCGCGCAGGACGTGTTGATGGCGCAGTTGCGGGAGAAACAGGACGGCGTCGATGCTTTCTGGACCGACGATTGGGACGGCTATCCGGCCAATCGCGCGCGGCTTTTGCAGCACATCCATGACAGCAAGGTGCCAAATCCCGTCGTCGCATCGGGCGATATCCATTCCTTTTTCGCCAACGATCTGAAGCTCGATTTTGACAACCCGAACTCGCCGATTGTTGCGACGGAGTTCGTCGGCACTTCGATCTCGTCCTATGGGCCGCCTTACGATCTGATCGCGCAAACGCTGCCGGACAATCCGCACGTCCATTTCTTCGAGAGCCGGCGGCGCGGTTATGTCTGCGTCGATTTGCAGCGCGACAAGATGCAGGTGCGCATGCGGGTGGTGTCCGATGCGCACGATCCCAAGGCAGATATCTCGACGCTAAAGACCTATGCAGTCGAGAGCGGCCACCCCGGCGTGGTGGAGGCGTAACGCGGTCCACTCGTGCTATTCGGCGTCAACTTTTTCCGCCAGCCATACCTTGATCAACGATTGGTACGGCACGTCGCGCTTGTTCGCCGCGACCTTGATGCGGTCGAGCAAGCCCTGCGGCAGGCGCAGCGAAATCGCAGTCGTGGAAAGCTTCAAGTTCGGAAATCGGACACGCTGTGCTTTGCTTAGGTCGAAGTAGTCGGCCGTGTCATGCGTCTCCCAGAATGTGCGTTCTTCCGCCTCATTGCGGAATTTCGGAACGGTCTTAAACTTCTTGTTCATAGCGGGACCTTTCCCTTCGGCTCATGCTTCGGATCGAGATCACTCGCACCAGTGTCGCATCCCGCCGCATTGTGAAACTGACCTGGAGAAGACGGCCTGCCGCCGCCCGGCCATAAGCGTGATAGCGGGTCTCTTCATCGCTGTGCTTCACATCGATCAACACGAGAAGCTTCGGATCGAGAAAGACTTGTTCCGCTTCCAGTTGGCTGACGTTGTGTTTGTCCAGGCTCTTCCGGCTGTTCCCGTCGTCCCAATCAAATCCAGTGATTTGGCTCAGGTCGAGCATGAAAGTATATTAACATAATATACATTTCACTTGCAATCCGTTTCACCCTTCATTGGATTGGCTGGCATCCCCCGATCTGCCGTAGCGCTTCGCCGGCGACCATAGCGGCGGCGAGTGCGACATTGAGCGAACGCAGGCCCGGCCTCATCGGAATGACCAGCCGGGCATCAGCCGCCGCGTGGACCTCTTGCGGCACGCCCGCGGTTTCGCGGCCGAACAGCAGAATATCGTCGGCCCCGAAGCGGCAATCGAGATAGGACATCGTCGCGGCGGTCGTGAGCAGCACAAGGCGATGGCGTTCCTGCCGCCGCCAGGCTTCGAATTCCCGCCATGAACGATGCCGCACCAGCGCGACGGCATCGAGATAGTCCATCCCGGCGCGGCGGAAAGCGCGATCCGAAGCGGGGAAGCCGGCAGGCTCGATTATATGCGCTTCGATGCCGAGGCAAGCGCACAGCCGCAACACCGTTCCGGTGTTTTGCGGGATGTCGGGCTCGTACAGCGCAATTCGCAGTGTCATGTCGGGGCGGCAGGCGACGTTCGACGGCGATCCGCAGTTGGACGGTTCAGGCCGGGGAAAAGGCACATAAGTTGCATTGTGGGTGTCGATGCGGCCACACTTGCACTATCGCGGCAAGGGTGCCAATAAAACGCCGCCGGAATGCGTCGCCTCGGACCGTCCCACGGCCGGAGGCGACCGGTTCTTCCGCCGCCTGAACCCCCTCCCTATCCTTCCCCGCTTGCGGGGGAGGGTAGGGAGGGGGCAGCGGTTTGCAGCGCGGACGGGGCGACCGGTCAGACGTAAGAGGGTCGAGGCTGTGACAGCAATCTCAACGGCGGAGCCCACACGCCGGGATTTCCTTTCCATTGCGACTGCGACTGCCGGCACTGCGACGGATCGGCGAAGCGTCGCCCAATCAGGCATATAAGGTTCGACTATGAGCGGACATTCGACCTATCAGCCGCAAAGCTCCTTCATGCAATGGCTGGAGCGGCGGCTGCCGATCGCGAGCCTCATCTATTCCTCCTTTATCGCTTATCCGACGCCGCGCAATCTGAACTATTGGTGGACCTTCGGCGGCATTCTCACCTTCATGCTGGGCGTGCAAATCGTCACCGGCGTCGTGCTGGCGATGCATTATACGCCGCACGTCGATTACGCCTTCAATTCCGTCGAAGGCATCATGCGCGACGTGAATTACGGCTGGCTCCTTCGCTACCTGCATGCGAACGGCGCTGCGTTCTTCTTCCTCGCCGGCTACGCCCACATCGCGCGCGGCATGTATTACGGCTCATACAAGGAGCCGCGCGAGGTCTTATGGATCCTCGGCGTCATCCTGTTCCTGCTCATGGTGGCGACCGGTTTCATGGGCTACGTGCTGCCATGGGGGCAGATGAGCTTCTGGGCGGCGACCGTGATCACCAACTTGTTCTCGGCGATCCCCGGCGTCGGCGGTTCGGTCGTCACCTGGCTGTGGGGCGGTTACGCGGTGGGCAATCCGACGCTCAATCGCTTTTACTCGCTGCACTACCTATTGCCGTTCGTCATCGCCGGCGTGGTCGTCCTGCACGTCTGGGCGCTGCACATGGTCGGACAGAACAACCCGACCGGCGTCGAGCCGAAGACCGAGAAGGATACGGTGGCATTCACGCCCTATGCCACGGTGAAGGATGCCTTCTTCATCGGCTTGTTCTGCATCGTCTTCGCCTGGTTCATCTTCTACATTCCTAACTATCTCGGCCATTCCGACAATTACATTCCGGCTAATCCGGGCCAGACGCCGACACATATCGTTCCGGAATGGTACTACCTGCCGTTCTACGCCATTCTGCGCGCGATCCCGAGCAAGCTCCTTGGCGTGACGGCGCTCGCCGCGTCCATCATCGTTCTCGCCTTTATGCCGTGGCTCGATACTTCGCGCGTGCGCTCGGCGAATTATCGGCCGCTGTACCGGCAGTTCCTGTTCATCTTCTTCGCTGCCGTGGTCGGGCTCGGCTATCTCGGCTCGCAGGAGCCGGTCGGCGGCTACGTGATCGCGGCGCGCTTCCTCACCGCCTATTACTTCGCGTTCTTTTTCATCATCCTGCCGCTCTTGGGCCTGTTCGAGCGGACCAAACCGCTGCCGAACTCGATCTCGGAATCGGTGCTGCACGAAGCTGTTCCGGTCGGCGCATCGGCACCGCCGGGCGCGCGCGGTTAGGGAGGCCCGGCCAATGAAAATTCATCGCGGCATCATTTTGGCCTTCACGCTGGCGGCGTCGCTCACCGGTGTGGCGAAATTGGCGTCGGCGCAGGAGGCGGATGCGCCGCCACGGCTGCATTGGTCGTTTTCGGGCCCGTTCGGCACCTACGATCCGGGGCAGCTGCAACGCGGGTTCAAGATCTATCGCGAGGTCTGCTCGAACTGCCACAGTCTGAAACTCTTGGCGTTCCGCAATCTCGCCGATCCCGACGGCCCCGCCTTCACCGAGGCGCAGGCGATGGCGATCGCGGCTACTTTCCAGGTGACCGATGGTCCGAACGACCAGGGGCAGATGTTTCAACGGCCGGGCAAAATTTCCGATTATTTCCCGCCGCCGTTCCCGAACGACGAAGCCGCCCGCGCGGCGCTCGGCGGCAAGCTGCCGCCGGATATGTCCGATCTCGCCAAGGCGCGCAGTTACGAATGGGGCTTTCCCCAATTCGTCTTCGACGCATTCATCATGTATCAGGAGGACGGGCCGGACTACATCCATGCCATCCTAACCGGCTATGCCGATCCGCCCACCAGCTTCGCGCTGCCGCCGGGCGGGCAGTACAATAAATATTTTCCCGGTTACACCATCGGCATGCCGAAGCCGTTGAGCGACGGCCAAGTCGAATACACCGACGGCACGCCGACAACGGTCGACCAATACAGCCGCGACATCGCCGCGTTCCTGATGTGGGCGGCCGAGCCGACGCTCGACGCGCGCAAGCGGCTCGGCTTTCAGGTGATGATATTCCTCATCGTGTTCACCGGCCTTCTCTACTTCACCAAGAAGCGGGTCTGGCACGCCGTGCTGCACGATCCGGATTTGGCGAAGCCGCGCGCCGGGTGAATATAAGAGCTGAGCCAAGCCGGCGACCGTGGGGCCTCTGCCAATGACCAGTGTCGCGCTCGAGAACGATCTCAAGGCTGCAATCCGCACCATTCCGGATTATCCCAAGCCGGGGATCATGTTCCGCGACATCACCACGCTGTTGGGCGATGCGCGGGCCTTCCGCCGCGCCGTCGACGAACTGGTGCAGCCCTGGGCCGGCGGCAAGATCGACAAGGTTGCCGGCATCGAGGCGCGCGGCTTCATTCTCGGCGGCGCCGTCGCGCATCAGATTTCGTGCGGCTTCGTGCCGATCCGGAAGAAAGGCAAGCTGCCGTTCAAGCGCGTGAGCATCGGCTATTCGCTCGAATACGGCATCGACGAAATGGAAATGCATGAGGACGCCCTCGTCAACGGCGAGCGGGTCATCCTGGTCGACGATCTCATCGCCACCGGCGGCACGGCGGAGGCGGCGGTGAAGCTCCTCAAGCAGGTGGGCGCCGATGTCGCCGCCGCTTGCTTCATCATCGATCTGCCGGAACTGGGCGGTGCCGACAAAATTAGAAAGCTGGGCGTGCCGGTGCGCACGCTGGTCAGCTTCGAGGGGCACTAGAGCCTTATCGGTTTTGATGGAATCAAAACTGGGCTCCAGCTTTTTGCTTGAGCATGATCTTTTCCGAAAACCGACATCCACTTTTCGGGATCATGCTTTAGATCGCGCGGTCAGCGGGCCTGCCGAACCGGTTCCTTCATGCCGCTGCGCAGCGAGGATTCGAGTTCGCCGATCAGCAGCCGCAGTTCGAGATCGCGAAATTGCGCGAAAATCCCGCCGATCCAGCTATGCACTTCGGTCGGGCCGCCGGGTTGACGCGACATGTAGGTGGAGAACGAGAAGCCCGGTCGGTCGATGACGCCGCGCACGATCGGCGATAGGCGCGGGAGGTGGATGACGCCGCATTCCGGACGCGTCGGCGGAAAATCCTGTGGAACGAACATGAAGGCCGCCGCTTCGTTGTGCACCGGCACAAAAGTGGTTCGCGGCAAGCGGCGGCGCAGCTCGGCATAGCTGCGCGCGGTGGTCGGCGCGGAATCGGCAATGAACAGCACGACCGGGTTGATGCCCCGCCGCCGCGCTTCCTGCTCGAAACCGATTTCCGCCATCACGGTGAAGAATTGCTCGAACAGGCTGTAGCCGAGATCGATGACGGTCGTCCGCCACTCGTCGCTAACAAGCCGGTCGAACAGCGCCATCTGGCCGCGGATCTCGGCGATGTCGACGGTCCAGACCAGGTTGGGGAAGTAGGGCGCCAGCGTCGGCTCGCGCGGATCGAGATCGTAGCCGACGAGGGAGGCCCTGCCGCTTATGCGGAAGTACTCGATCAAAAGCCGAGCGATCAGCGTTTTGCCCACCCGCGGGTGCTGCGAGGCAATGATGTAGAGTGGGGTCTGCTGCGGCATTCCCGCGAAGGGTCCAATCCAGTGCGACTGAATCGAGACTATGACGAAATCGCGACAGGCTCTAGCTAATTGCTAGAGCCGCGTGGGAAACCCCACGGATAGCCAGTTCTTAGGACCGGTTGACGGCCTGTGCGCGCGGAGCCGAAACCCCGCTGGCGGAGGTATCGAACATGTCGAGAAGCTTCACGCGATCGTATTCGCCCCAAACGTTGCCGAGCCAGTGCCGCACATAGCCGCGCAGCACGAACGAGTAATTGGCGGTGTCGCCCTTCGGGTTCTTGTTGGCGACGAAGGTCAGGAACGGAACCGAGGCAAGCTCGACCTGCTCGTAGGCCATCTCATTGAGCTTCGGAATGTTGATCGTCACCGCGTCCTTCAGCTTCTTGAAATACGAAGCGTGGGTGGCCTGATCCCATTCGAAGAAGTTGGTGTTGTTGATGAAGTTCTTGACCAGGAAATACTTGGCGTCGGCGGTGAAGGGGGCTGTTTCCTCGATCTCGTTCAACGAGGCGATCGACGAGCCGAGAATATGAAAGACGATGAAAGTGATCTGCCCCTTCTTCACAGCGTCGAGGAAGCCGATATCGCGCAGCGCGCGCAGCGTCGGCGAAAGCAGCCCCGCGCGCACGTCGACCACCGTGACCGTGGCGTCGGTGGTCGACAGCGTGTCGATAATCCGCATCTGGTCGGCGACCATGGTGGCGTCGACGATGTCGCTGGTGTCGGGATGGAAGCGCTTCAGCGTCCCTTTCGGCGCTTCCGAATCGAACGCGCGGGTCGGCACATGATGCGCGGTGAAATAGTCGAGTAGCGTGCGGGCAATCGTGGTTTTACCTACGCCGCCCTTGTCGGCACCGACCAAAATCAGAGCTGGTTTAGCCATGATCGAACCCTCGCTGACGCCCTAAGCTCGCGTCCTCCGTCTTCAACTTTCGCTTCTACACAGCCCCGGCGCCGTTTGGAAGCCTCATTGTCCGACCGGGAGCCGGCGACGGCGGTTTTGGCCCTGTTTGTAATTTGTTATGGTTAATTCCGCCGCCGAAACGGCTAGTTGCCGCGGTGCGGTCCCCAAGGGCCGGGCGGTGATTCCGAGGCAGGCAGGGAGGTCGGTCGTGGCGGGTCGGCGGCCGGACCCGACCACGGGCCGGGGGTGGCGGAAGCGTCCTGCGGCGCATTTTCCGGCGCCGTCCAGGGTCCGCTCGATGGGTCGACGGCCGCTGCTTGGTCGTCGGTCACGTCGCTTTCCGGCGGCGGCAGCGCGATCGGGCCCGGATCATGGCCGCCGGCGAATTTGACCAAAGCCGCGACGCGGCTGTCGACGGTCGGGTGAGTGTCGAACAATTCGCCAAAGCCTTCGCGCGGATTGTCGACGCACATTTCCATCACGGCGGAGGTGGCGCGAGGCAGCTCGCCGCGACCCTCGATCTTGCGTAGTGCCGAGATCATCGCGTCCGGATTGTGAGTGAGCTCCACCGAGCCGGCATCGGCAAGGAATTCGCGCGAGCGCGATAAAGCCAGACGAATGACGAACGACAACACATAGGCGACGACCAGGAGGCCTACGGCAATCAGGATCGCAAGCCCGGCGCCACTGCCGCCCCGGCGCTCGGATCGCGAGCCGCCGAAGCCGATGCTGTTGTAAAACCAGAGCCGAAAGACCAGCTCGACGAAGAACGACACCGCGCCGGCGATAATGACGGCGATGACCATCATGCGGACGTCGCCGTTGCGGATATGCGTCAACTCGTGGCCGAGCACGGACTCGATTTCAGCGTCGTCGAGCCGCTTGAGCAGGCCCGTGGTGACGGTGATGGAATATTGCTTCGCGTTCATGCCGGTGGCGAAAGCGTTGAGCGCGTCGGAATCCATCAGTTTGAGCTTGGGCGTCGGGATGCCGCGCGAGATGCAGAGATTTTCCAGAATATTGTAGAGCCGCGGCTCCTCGCTGCGCTGCACTTCGCGGCCGCCGGTGAGCGCGTCGATCATGTCCTGATGAAAGTAATAGGCGATGACGATCCATAGCGCGGAGCCGACGGTTGCAAACGGCGCCGCTTTCAGGAAATCGATCCAGGCGAGCTGCAGAAGCGTGTTGAGATCGGCATTGACCGACAGGCCCTCGGCCACCAGCGCGCCGGCATAGACCAGCACATAGACGAGGAAAAACAGCCCGGCGAGCAGGATTATCGAACGGCGGCGGTTCGACTGAATATGGCTGTAGAGACCGTAAGCGGCCATGGCTCGGCCCCGGAATGGCGAGGCTAGAACTTGACCGCCGGCGCCGCCGTTTCAGCCTGGCGATCCGCGCCGAGATCGAAGTAATCCTTCTGCGCGAAGCCGAACGCGCTGGCGAACAGTGCGGCGGGGAAGCGCTGAATGCCGGCGTTGTATTCCTGCACCGCATTGTTGAAGAAGCGCCGTGAAGCGGCGATTTTGTTTTCGAGATCGGTCAGCTCCGCCTGCAATTGCTGAAAACTCTCGTTGGCCTTGAGGTTAGGATAGGCTTCCGAAAGCGCGAACAGCTGCCGCAAAGCGCCGGAGAGCATATTCTCGGCCGCCGCCTGCTGCGCCGATCCCTGGGCCGCCACCGCTGCATTGCGCGCCTTGACGACCTCGTCGAGCGTGCCGCGCTCATGGGCGGCATAGCCTTTTACCGTCTCGACCAGGTTGGGAATGAGATCATGCCGCTGCCGCAGCTGCACGTCGATGTCGGCAAAGGCCTCGTTGACCCGCTGCCGCATGGAAACCAGACCGTTGTAGACGGTGATCGCCCACAAAACGACAACGACGATCACGGCAAGAAGGATGATGGTCGAAGTGGACATTATGGGCTCCGTGGCATGGCTCGGCGGCGCAATCGGTCTTCTGGCCGCGAGCAATAGATAGTCGCAGTATATGACGACCGCGAGCTTCCGCCGGTTCAACCGCCGGGCGCTATCGCCGCATCCCTTATGACGGCCCGTTGCGCCGTTAAGGTTAGCGCCGGATCGCCATCGCGTCGATGGGGTGCGTCGGTTAAGGATTCAGCCCAAAGCAGGTGAATGCAAATGTCCGAGCATTATCTCGGTTCTCTGCCGTCGGGCCGCGCCGGCGACGATGCCATAATGGCCGATGCTCGCAGCGTCGAGCCGCCACGCCGTCGCGCCACCGATAAGATCGCCGGAGATACCCGTGCGCTGGCGCGGTTCGAGCAGGGCCAGCTTGCCCGCGAATTTGCCGATATCGAACGCGCCACTGCCGCGCTGCGGCTCGGCGAGCCGGGGTTGCAGTCCTGGACCGAGCCGGCGGCGCCGGCGGCCCCAAAACCGCGGCCGCTATGGCTTCTGATCGGCATCTTGTGGCTGTCGACGGCGATCGTCACCGCCGGCGCCGTCGCCGCGATCGCGGTGCTTGCCGGCTAGACCGCTTCCACGCCAGCCTGATGTAACGTATCCCGGGCGCAACGCTGCACCATCGGCTCCTTCACGCGCGTCTTCGCGTGCTATGGTGCTGCGCTGCAGAACCGGGACCGTCGCAAACGTGCACGTCGCACGCGCGTTCCGTCGCAATCGGTTCGCGCGCAATTTAGCGTTGCGCGTAAACGCCCCCTGGAGCGGCCGACGAGCTGTTCCAGGTCGAATTGGAAGAAACGACCGTGAGGGAGACTCGAGTGATCACGATGACAATGAGGCTGGCCGCAGTCGCAATCTTGATTTCACTGGCACACGCGGCAATGGCGCAGACGCCGCCGCCGGCTCAGCCGGCGGCCGCTCCGTCGCAGCAGCAGCTGTCCGACGCACAACTCGACGCCCTGGTGTCTCCCATCGCGCTTTATCCCGATGCGCTGCTGTCGGAAATTCTCATGGCATCGACCTATCCGCTCGAAGTCGTCGAAGCCGACCGCTGGGCGGATACGAACAAGAACCTCAAGGGCGATGCGCTCAAGGCGGCCGTGGATCAGCAGAGCTGGGATGACAGCGTAAAGTCACTCGTCGCGACGCCGGACGTGCTCGATATGATGAGCACGAAGCTCGACTGGACGCAGCAGCTCGGCAACGCGGTGCTGGCGCAACAACCGGACGTCATGGACGCGATTCAGCGCTTGCGGACCAAGGCGCAAGCCAACAATAAGCTCGCCTCGAACAAACAGCAGACCGTCTCGACGCAGCAGCAGAGCGGCAAGCAAGTCATCGTCATCGCGCCGACTCAGCCCGACACGATCTATGTGCCGTATTACGACCCGTCGGTGGTCTACGGACCGTGGCCCTATCCGGCCTATCCGCCTTACTACTGGCCGCCGCC
>Ga0210394_10001277_pt1 | contig 41446 bp, 38 predicted proteins | sample IncBWC12MmetaG_FD_160121 | JGI IMG/M metagenome (GOLD analysis project Ga0210394, IMG submission 160121) | Forest soil microbial communities from Barre Woods Harvard Forest LTER site, Petersham, Massachusetts, United States - Inc-BW-C-12-M | ecosystem: Environmental > Terrestrial > Soil >...
CAGCCGGGTCTCGTGCTCGGCCTCGACCGTGGCGGCATGTGCCGGGGCATCGCCTTTCGTGTCGCTGCAGCAGCACGCGAGAAGACCCTCGCCTATCTGCGCGCGCGCGAGCAGGTGACCACCGTCTATCTGGAAACCATGCGGCGGATCGAGCTCGAAGAGAGGGCGCGGCGGCAGGTGAGGGCGCTGTGCTTCATCGTCGACCGCAGCCACGTGCAATATGCCGGGCGGCTGACGCTCGCCGAGTGCCTGCATCATGTCCGGCAGGGCCATGGCCGCTCCGGGCCCAATCGCGACTACGTGCTCGACGCGGTCCAGTCGCTGGAGGCGCTGGGCTATCGCGAGACCGAGTTGCATCTGCTCGCCGAGCAACTCAGCCATCAGGGATCAGGGTCCCAGGTATCCGCCGCTAAGCACCGTCAGGCATCCAAAGTCGCTGATCCCTGATTGTTCATGACCGATTCCTGCACCAGTCGCGCGGTTGCCGCCTCGGTCACGCTTTGCAGGCGAGCGAGGAACGCCCGCCGGTCGAGGCCGGGGGGAATCGGGTCGAGGATCTCGACCAGCACGGTCCCAGGGAGGCGGCGCCACGACCGGCGCGGCCAGAACAGCCCGGAATTGAGCGCCACCGGCACGCAGGCAAGCCCGGTCTCGGCGTAGAGATAGGCGACGCCGGAGAGATAGCGCGGCTCGGCGCCCGGCGCGCGGCGCGTGCCTTCGGGAAAGATCACGATCTGTCGCCCGCGCGCGATCTCCATGCGCGCCCGCGCCGCCATGCGCCCGAGCGCCGAGATGCGGGCGCCGCGATCAATCGGGATCATCCCGGCTCTGCGCGCGAGCCAGCCGAACAACGGCACCCACATCAGTTCGCGCTTGAGGACGTAAGTCGGGTCGTCGAGAATCTCGAACAGCGCAAAGGTCTCCCACGCCGATTGGTGCTTGCAGGCGACGATGCAGGATCCGTGGGGAATTTTCTCGCGGCCGCGCCATTCGACGGTAGTACCGCAGATCACCCGTAACAGCCAAAGGCTCGAACGCGCGTAGCGGCGCAACACACCGTGCAGGAATGGATAAGGAAGCACAATCGTCGGCAGCGCCACGAGCATGCGAACGGTGATGTTCACATAGAACAGCACGTTGAAAAGGATCGAGCGGACGAGGACGAAACGTTTCACTTAGGACGCCGTCATTTCGTGGTGCCGGGCGAGAACGCCGCCTCCGAGATCGGTGCGCGGCAGGGCTCGCGCGTGCGAAACACGGTTGTTGTTGCCGGCTTCGGCAGCCACCGAGTCGAAGCGCATGCGCACTTTGGCGAAGAGGTATTTCAAATATACCGACAGCACCAGGCGCGTGGTGTCGCCGTTCGACCACCACGGCTCGACGCGCAACCGGTCGGAGACCACCGGGAAGGGGATGAGAGCGACGTCGGGAAGCTGATGCGCGATCTCGGCGAGCGCCCGCGGCATATGGTAGGCGGAGGTGACGATGATCAGCGAACGGAAACCGCGGTCGATGGCCCAGCGGCGGGTCTCCACGGCATTGCCGAGCGTGTTGATCGCGGAATAGTCGAGGTCGACGCAGCAGGCCAGGACGCGGCTGAAGCCGGCGGCCTGGTGGGCAATGTCGGCGGTCGTGGTGCCGGGATTGACGCCGGTGATGAGCAGGCGCTTGCCGTGGCCGGTGGCGAGGAGTTCGAGCGCGTCGGCAACGCGCGAGGTGCCGCCGGTCAACACGACGACGCCGTCGGCATTGCGGTCGAGCGCGACCTCGTCGCTCGGCAGCAACCAAACAAAAGCGATGAAGCCGAGCACAAGCGCGATGCCGCCAAAGACGGCAAGTCTGACCGCAAAAGACCTGATCCGCCGCGTCCTGACGGCGCTCCTAAGGCTGACCATCGCCGCGCGTCCCTCGCGCCAAGTTTCTTTCCGATGACCGGCATCGGCATCCAACCGCCTTAAATCATAGCCGAAATTCCGCCGGCAAGGCGATCGCGCCGCCCCGGCTCAATCGATCGACTCCAGGGTATGGTTGACGGTGCGCCGCGATGCGAACGCCGTGACCACGGCCATCAGCACGATCTGCCCGAGGATCGCCAGATAGCCGAAAACGCCAATGGTGAAAGTGCCGAACAGGGCCGCGACCTCATCGCCCCCCGGCGTTCCGGCAAGCCAGGCGTTTGCCGCCTCCATGGTGCCGAACAGCAGGATCGCCGCCCCGCCGCCGATGGCCCCGCCCCTGAAGCCGAGGATGAGGAAGTGATGCTGGAACTGACTGCTGATGAAGTTGTCGGTGGCGCCGACATAGTGCAGCACCTCAACGATCGGGCGATTGGTGGCCATGGCGCCGCGGGTGGCGAATGTCACCGAAAGCACGGTCACCACCAAAACGAGGGCGAGCACGGCGAGGCCGGCGACGATCGCGGTCCCGGCCATGGTGCGCATGCGATCGATCCAATGGCGATGATCATCGAGGCTGGCCGGCGCCACCTGGGCCGCGAGCGCCTTGCGCAAAGCGGCGAGGTCCGGCCGTGCGCCGGGCACGAGTTTGACCACGATCAGGCGCGGGATCGGCAAGTCATCGAGAGCAAGGCCGGCGCCGAGCCATGGCTCGACGAGGCGGGCGGATTCTTCCTTCGAATAGGCTTGCACGTCGCCAATGCCGCTCGTTGCGCGCGTGATCTCGACGGCCTTGCGCACGTCAGCCTCGAGGTCGCGACCGGATACGGGCCGCACCTGGATGGTGACCTCGCGGCTCACGTCCGACTGCCAGTCGCTCGCCGCGCTCACCACCAGCATGACGGCGCCGGTCGTCAACGCGGCGAGGAAGGTCATGATGGCGACGACGGCGGCCAGCGAACGGCCGGCGATTGAGCCCTTGGGCACGATCGGCGCCGATGCCGGCGGCGCGCGGCCGCGCATCGGCGCCGCGTCGAGCTGATCCCATGGCTCCGCCATGGTTCCGATCGGCTTAGTCTTAGTCATAGACATGCAGGCGACCCTCATGCAGCACCAGTCTGCGGGCGTCATACTCGTCCATCAGCGCAATGTCGTGCGTGGCGATGACGACGGCGGTCCCGGTCTTGTTGAGCTCGACAAACAGGCGCAGCAAGCGCTGACCGAGATTGGGATCGACATTGCCGGTCGGTTCGTCGGCGAGCAGGAGCTGCGGCCGCGCGATGACGGCGCGGGCGATGGCGGCGCGCTGTTTTTCGCCGCCGGACAGGATCGGCGGCAGCGACCCCATGCATTCGCCGAGGCCGACCCATTGCAGCAACTCGACGACTTCCGCCCGGTATTGCGACTCTTCCTTGCCGACGACGCGCAGCGGCAGCGCGACATTTTCATATGTCGTCATGTGATCGAGTAGCCGGAAATCCTGGAACACGATGCCGATCCGCCGCCGCAAGGTGGCGCGGCCGTCCTTGGTCAGGGTGGCAATGTCCTCGTCGAACATATTGATGAGGCCGCGCGTCGGCTTGAGCGACAGGAACATCATCCGCAGCAGCGAGGTCTTGCCGGCGCCGGACGGGCCGGTGAGGAATTGGAAGGAATGGCTGTCGATATCGAAGGTGAGGTCGCGCAGCACCTCCGGGCCGAGCCCATAGCGCAAGCCGACATTCTCAAACCGGATCACGGCGTCCTCCGACGAGCCTCCAGCGCAGGTTTCCGCGGCCCGGCCGACTGATTCGCCCTTCCCGCAAACTTAACACCCAGTGCCGGGGGAGGGCTTGCTGCCGGCATGGTTTCCAATTCGTTAACGGTCAGGCGGTAGGGTGGCGAGCCCATGACCTGTTGCTGATTCGCCCATGCTCATCGTCTGCCCGTCCTGCGCTACAGCCTACAATGTCGAGTCGGAGAGCTTGCGGCCGGACGGTCGCCAGGTCCGCTGCGTTCGCTGCCGCGCAGTCTGGCAGGCCGAGCTGAGCCGCGCCGACAAGCTTCTCGCCGCCGCCGAAGCGATCGGTCCGGAGCAGGAAGTCGCCACCGAGGCGCCGGTGCAGTTTGTCATGGCGTCGGATCCGCCGCCCGGCTCGGCCGCAACGGCGGAGGAATTCGATGCTCCTTCCGACCAGCCGCTCGGCGAAGAGCATTTGACGGACGGCCGTCCCGACACGGTGCCGGCCGATATCGACGATTCAGGATCCGCTCCCGGCCAAGATCAGCCTGCCGCCGCGCCGTCCGAGGCGGTGGCTGATGTACAGGCCCCGCCGATCGCGCCGGTCGATCTCGACGAGGGTCGGCCGCCGATCGAAATCGACGCCGATCGGGCGGCGAAGCGGCAGGCCGAACCACGCCGGGACATCGAGGCGATTGCCGCGCGGCGACAGGCGGGAAGCGCGAGGCGACGAAGCACGCGCTGGCCGCTCTCGCACCTGCAGACCGCCATCCTGGCGCTCTTCTTTGTCGATACTTTGCTCGTCGGCTGGCGCAGCGATTTCGTGCGCGCCCTGCCGCAGACCGCTTCCTTCTATGCGGCGATGGGCCTGCCGGTGAACCTGCGCGGGCTCAGCTTCGACGGCGTCACCACGGCCGCGGAGCAGCACGAGGGGGTGCCGATCCTTTTGGTCGAAGGCAACGTCGTCAACGACGCGCACAAGACCGTCGAAGTGCCGCGGCTCAAATTCATCGTTCGCAATGCGGCGCGGCAGGAAATCTATTCTTGGACCGCGGTTCCCTCGCGTACGGCGCTGCCGCCGGGCGAGGCCGTATCCTTCCGCACCCGGCTTGCGTCGCCGCCGGCGGACGCGCGCGACGTGCTCGTGCGCTTCGTTACCCGGCGCGACATTATGGGCGCGGTACGCTGAGGCCGACGCCATGGCGCGCATTCTCATAGCCGAAGACGAGGAGGCGCTCTGCGCGCTCTGTGCGCGCGCGCTCACAAGCGACGGCCACGAGGTTGCGACCGCGTGCGACGGCAGCGACGCGCTCGAGCTGCTGGTGCGCGAGGCGGGGCGCTTCGACCTTCTGCTCACCGACATCCGCATGCCGATCATGGACGGAATCGCGCTTGCGCTCGCCGCCGCGCGGGATTTTCCCGAGCTCACCATCCTGTTGATGACCGGTTATGCCGAGCAGCGCGAGCGCGCGCACGGGCTCGACGCGATCATCCATGACGTGATCGCCAAGCCGTTCTCGGTCGCGTCGCTCCGCCAAACGGTGAATGAAGCGCTGACGGTCAAGGCCAGAGCCTGACGCGGCGACAATTCAGTCCTCGTCCGATCCGGCATAGGGACGCGGCAGCGGCTCTGAGCGTGGCTCGGAATCCGGACGCTGGAAATCCGGCGTCGGGGTGTCCAGACTGAGAGCGCTCATGCCGCGCCGGATCGCGCGGCGCTCGGCAAAGAGGTTGAACAATGTATCGCCATCGCCGCGCCTGATGGCGCGCGTCAGCGTCGCCAGATCCTCGTTGAAGCGGCCGAGCACCTCGAGCACGGCGTCCTTGTTGTGCAGGAAGATGTCGCGCCACATGGTCGGATCGGACGCAGCGATCCGGGTGAAGTCGCGAAAGCCGCCGGCGGAATATTTGAGGATTTCCGATTCGGTTACGTGCCGGAGGTCGAACGCCGTGCCGACGATATTGTAGGCGATCAGATGCGGGACGTGGCTGGTCACGGCAAGCACCAGATCGTGATGTTCGGCCGACATAACCTCGACGCTGGCGCCGAGCGCCTGCCAGAACTGCGACAGCCGTTGCACGGCGGCTTGGTCGGCATCCTTGGCCGGTGTGAGAATGCACCAGCGGTTGACGAACAATTCGGCGAAGCCGGCGTCGGGACCGGAATGTTCGGTGCCGGTGACCGGGTGCCCGGGTATGAAATGGACGCCGGCGGGAATGTGCGGCGCCATTTCACGCACGATGTCCGATTTGACCGAGCCCACGTCGGAGACAATCGCTCCCGGTTTGAGATGCGGGCCGATCTCGCGCGCTATGGCGCCGCTGACGCCGACCGGGACGGAAACGATCACCAGATCGGCGCCTTCGGCTGCGGCCGCGTTGGTGTCTACCACCGCATCGGCGAGGCCGAGCTCACCGACCCGCCGCCGCGTCGGTTCCGATCGCGCGGTGGCGACAATCGTTTCGACGATGCCGAGCGCGCGTGCCGCCCGCGCGATCGACGAGCCGATGAGGCCGACGCCGATCAACGCCAGCCGATTGAACAGCGGTGCAGGCTTGGTCACAGCATCACGCCGCTTTTGCCAGGAAATCTTTGAGCGCGGCGACGAGGAGCCTGTTGGCCTCCTCGGTGCCGACGCTCATGCGCAGCGCGTTCGGCAGCTTGTAGGCGCCGACCTGACGCAGGATGAGCCCGCGCGCGGTGAGGAAAGCGTCGGCCTCGCCGGCGCTACGTCCTTTCTCCCGCGGAAAGTGGATCAGTAAAAAATTGGCGACGCTCGGCGTGACCTTGAGCCCGAGCTTGCCGATCTCCTGCGCCAGCCAGGCGAGCCAGCGGCTATTGTGCTCGCGGGCGCGCTCCTGGTGCTCCACGTCCTCGATCGCGGCGATGCCGGCCGCGATCGCCGGCGCGTTGACGTTGAACGGGCCGCGGATGCGGTTGACGGCGGCGACGACATGGGCGGGACCGAACATCCAGCCGAGCCGCAGCGCCGCAAGGCCGTGGATCTTGGAGAAGGTGCGGGTCATGACTACGTTCTCGCTCGTGGCGACGAGCTCGATTCCGGATTCATAGTCGTTGCGCCTGACATACTCGGCATAGGCGGCATCGAGGACGAGCAGAATCTGCGGCGGCAGGCTGCGGTGCAGCCGCTTGACCTCATCGAAGGAGATGTAGGTGCCGGTCGGGTTGTTCGGATTGGCGAGGAAGACGATTTTGGTCTTCTTCGTCACCGCGGCGAGGATCGCATCGACACTGGCGGTGTAGTCCGTCTCCGCCGCGACGACGGGGCGGGCGCCGGTGCCGCGGGTGGCGATCGGATAGACGAGAAAGCCGTGCGTGGTGTGGATCGCCTCGTCGCCGTCAGCGAGATAGGCGCGCGCCAGCAAATTCAACAAATCGTCGGAGCCGGCGCCGCAGACGATGCGATCGGGATCAAGCCCGAAGGCGCGGCCGATTGCCTCGCGCAGCGTGCTTGCCGAGCCGTCGGGATAATCCTGCAAATGCGCCGCGACCGATTGATAGGCCGCGATCGCGCGCGGGCTGGGGCCGAGCGGCGTCTCGTTCGACGACAGCTTGAATATTTTGGCCGCGCCCGGCGCGTTGCTCTTGCCGGGCACATAGGCCTCGATCTCGAGCACCCCGGGGCGGGGCTGCGGATGCATCGCACTCATGACTTACTCTTTCGTCCCTTTCCCGCTTGCCGGGGAGGAAAATCAGGGGACCGTATAGCGGGTCGCGTGGCTGCCGACGAGGGCTCGCGAACGGATCGAGACGCCGGTGCCGAGGAGCGCATCGGCGACCGCGCCGATGCCGCCGCGCTCGACCGAAATGAGCAAGGCGGCGCCGTCGAACGCCCGGTCGGGCACGGCAATCGCATCGGCAAGCCCGGCCAGCCGGTCGACCGCGGCCGCGCTCCAGCCGGAGACGCGCATGCTCCACACCTCGGTCTCGGTCACCATGGCGTCCGCGGCGACGCGCGAGACCACGAACACCGGCATGGCCGCGGGATGATCGGCGCGTTCGACGAATGGCAGCCGCGCGATGATCTTCGGGGCGTCGTCGAATTCGAGCGCGGTCCACCACGGGCCGGCGCCGGCGATCGCGAAGGCGGGGACGAGCCCGAGATCGCCTTTCGACGTGGTGACCGCAGCGACGACGCTTGCCGCGCCGAGATGCGGCACGAACGGCACGGTGAAGCCGAAATGGAAGCGCGCGGAATCGCGCATCAGCGCGTCGCCGGCGGACAGGTCGGCGTGCACGGAAAAGGCGGCCTGCACATAGGTGAAGGTCGAGATGATCACCCGCCAGATGCTTTCGGCGGTGTCGAGCGGCAGGCTGCCATGATGGCGCTCGACCAGCCGGCGCATCATGTCGGCCTCGCGCGCCGGGCGGAATGCGGAGCCGGATTCCTGGGTTTTCTTCACCGCGATCAGCCGGTCGATGATCTCGCCGCGCTCGATCAGAAGCGCGTGCATCGCCTCGTCGATGCGGTCAATCTCGAGCCGCAGGTCGGCGAGGGAGCTTGGCTTGGTGGACGGCGGTTTGGGCATGGCTTTGCTTGGGATTCGGCCCGCAAATACGACCCGATTGATAGGTGCCGCAAGGCCCGAAATCAAAGAAAACATTGACTCCGACGGACAGCGGCCTATTTACGGCCATTTGCCGCTGCAGCGGCGAACGCCACGACGCCGGGAAGCGTCAGTCCGGGAAGCATTTATGGCCGAGGCCAGCGCCACGCTCGATCTCGCCGACCGTACGCGTGAAGCGGACGATCCGCATTCGCCGGTCGTGCGCTTTCCGGCGAACAAGCCGCTGCGGCTCGACGCCGGCATCGATTTCAGCCCGCTGCAGATCGCCTATCAGACTTACGGCACGCTCAACGCCGAGCGCAGCAATGCCGTGCTCGTCTGTCACGCGCTCACCGGCGATCAGCACCTGGTCAACACCCACCCGGTCACCGGCAAGCCGGGATGGTGGGAGACGATGGTCGGTCCCGGCCGGCCGATCGACACCGAGCGTTATTTCGTCATCTGCCCCAATGTCGTCGGCGGCTGCATGGGCTCTTCCGGCCCGGCCTCGACCAATCCGGCGACCGGCATGCCCTGGGGCCTCGATTTCCCGGTCATCACCGTGCGCGACATGGTGCGCGCACAGGCGATGCTGCTCGATCATCTGGGCATCGAGACGCTGTTTGCGGTCACCGGCGGCTCGATGGGCGGCATGCAGGTGCTGCAATGGGCGGCGAGCTACCCGCACCGCGTCTTCGCGGCGCTCCCGATCGCGGCCTCGACCCGGCATTCGGCGCAGAACATCGCCTTCCATGAGGTCGGCCGCCAGGCGGTGATGGCCGATCCGGATTGGCGCGGCGGGCGGTATTTCGCCGAGGGGACCAATCCGAGGCGCGGGCTCGCGGTCGCCCGCATGGGCGCGCACATCACCTACCTGTCGGACGTGGCGCTGCACCGAAAGTTCGGCCGGCGCTTCCAGGACCGCGCCAATCCAACATTCTCCTTCGATGCCGATTTCCAGGTCGAGTCCTATCTGCGGCATCAGGGCATCACCTTCGTCGAGCGCTTCGACGCCAATTCCTATCTCTATCTCACCCGCGCCATGGATTATTTCGATCTCGCCGGCGACTATGACGGCGTCGTCGCCAATGCCTTCCGCGGCGCGCCGACGCGGTTCTGCGTCATCTCGTTCACCAGCGATTGGCTGTTCCCGACGCCGGAATCGCGCGACATCGTGCACGCGCTCAACGCTGCGGGCGCCCGCGTTTCTTTCGCCGAGATCATCACCGACAAGGGCCACGACGCTTTCCTGCTGGAAGAGCCGGAGCTGTTCGCCATCGTCCGCGGCTTCCTGGACGGCGCCGGCAGGGCGCGCGGTCTCGCGCCGGCAAGGAGATAGACCATGCTGAGCCGGCTCAAACATGATCTCACCATGGCGGAGGCCGCCCGCAGCCCGGGCGGCGCGCGCGTCGACTTGCTGGTCGTCGCCGATATGGTCGAGCCCGGGGCGCGGGTGCTCGACGTCGGCTGCGGCGATGGCGAATTGCTTCGCCTTCTGGAGACGCGCGGCGTCGACGGCCGCGGCATCGAGCTCTCGCGCGAGGGCGTGAACGAATGCGTCGCCAAGGGCCTCGCCGTGGTCCAGGGCGACGCCGACACCGACCTCGAAGATTATCCCGACGACGCGTTCGATTTCGTCATCCTGTCGCAGACGCTGCAGGCGACGCGCCGGCCGCGCGTCGTGCTCGAGCACATGCTGCGCATCGGCCGCCATGCCATCGTCTCCTTCCCGAATTTCGGCCACTGGAACATCCGCCTGCAGCTGTTCTTCGGCGGCCACATGCCGTTCACCGACAATCTGCCCTATGCCTGGTACGAGACGCCGAACATCCACTTCTGCAGCATCAAGGATTTCCGCCTGCTGTGCGACGTCGCCGGCGCCAAGATGGAGGAAGCGGTGGCGCTCAATGCCTGGGGCCGGCGCATGCGGCTGAAAATGCCGTGGTGGTTCTGGAACCTGTTCGGCGAGCAGGCGGTATTTTTGCTCAGCCGGCGCGGGTAACCGGTCGTTGCTTCGGGTCGCTCGCAATGATTTTTTCGCGACAGATCGTATAGTATCGGACGCCTTACCTTCGTTGGTGCAAACGAAGGCGCGGGCCCGTAGCTCAATGGTCAGAGCCAGCGGCTCATAACCGCTTGGTTGGAGGTTCGAGTCCTCCCGGGCCCACCAACCAATTAAAACAAGCACTTAGCTGACTTATTGGCGGCAATGGCGACAGTCATTGGCGACAGGTCGGGGCGGAATTTCGGCAATTACGTTTTCAACCGACGCGCCGCTCAGAACCGGAGAACGCTGCGCCGCGGGTTTCGGCTAAGCTGTCTGTTGATTCGCAACAGTCTGAACGACAAGGGGAATACCTCCATGCCGAAGGTCATTGAACAGTGGTTTGATGGCATTCAGTTTCGCTCCAAGACCGAAGCAAGATGGGCGGCCTTTTTCAAAGCCTGTGGCATTCGTTACGAATATGAAAAAGAGGGCTATGACCTTGGCGGAGTGATTTGCTATCTGCCGGACTTTTGGTTGCCAGACTTGAACCGATGGTTTGAGGTCAAGGGTAAGGAGCCATCACAAGAGGAACTTGAAAAATGCAGCGCGCTCGCGATTGAAACCGGCAGCGAAGTGTTGTTGGCAGCCGGTTCGCCCGATCCTGATGTGGAGCAAATAATTCGAGTCTATCCCGGCTTTGATTGGGTTGTTGCAGATAAAGACTGGCGCGACCACAGGCTAAAGACTTGGCGTGCGGTCGGGCCGACCGATGTGTGGGAATACGGATGGCAGTTCGCCGACGACCATTTGCAAGACGGAATATTTTGGGTGGATAGCAGCGAGTTTGGCGCGGACTGCATTGGTCCCAACAAAGCGGGTCGCACGGACCATCATCCGAGCATTGCACGCTCTGCAACAGGGCGCGGCTTCAAGATTGCGCGCCGCACGCGATTCGTCGATTACGCAGCGCGCTCACCAAATCTGCCGTCGATGGGTTGAAAAGCCCAGCGCGCCCAACACTCAGGACCATGCTAATAAAGACGTTGCATCTCGCTAGAATCAAGATTTCGCTTTCGTGCCTGTCGCAAAAATTCTAGGCGCTTTTTGTCTGCGAGCTGCTCTTTCGCCGGAAGTACTTTTTCAAATTCATATGCATCACGCTCGCAGCCGCTATTTGAATGCAGCCTCAATGTCGGCCGGGTCCACGTTGATGCTATCACTATTACCACCCCACAACACACCTACCCATTCGGACGCGTCGCAGAGGGCTCCGAAAGCGTTTGGATTCTTCCGACACGCCCGTCTTTCGAGTGGACCAATTCGCCGATCTTCAGTTCGGCTCCGCCCTTATTGATGAGGCGCACAGCAGTCCTTTCCGCCGCTTAAGGTCTAGCAGCTAGGGGCTGCGACGTTCGTGCGTCAATCTCGAAATCCTTCGATCTCCGAAAGGGCGTAGCCGTCGAGACGGCCAGAAACGTTCTGATACATCAGGGCGGTTAAATCCACTCTTTCGGTGGTCGGCCACTTTCGCTCAAACCTGAACCTTAGATAAGGCTCGATCCGCTGCAACTGACGAAGCTCAGTGCGCTCGTCTTTCATCATCTCAGAGTCGGTTTCGAACGTCATGAAGCACGAGCGATCCGACGCACGAGCAGCATGACGGAAGCGGCGTAGAGGAAAGCGCGTGCGGAGTCGATGGTGGCCTCGAAGTCCTCTGCGAGCCGTCGATTGCGGCCGATCCAGGCGAAGAACCGCTCGACGACCCAGCGCCGCGGGTTAACAGCGAAACCGACCTGATCGGGGTTCTTGCGCACGATCTCGACTGCAATCAACGTGGCCGTGGTGACCTTCTCACCGGCATACCCGCTGTCGGCGAAAACCCGCTGGATGAACGGGAAGATGCGACGCGAACCCCGCAGAAGCGGTCCGCCACCGTCGCGATCCTGGATGCTCGCCGGATGCGGTTCGAGCACGAGGCCACGCCCGTCGGTGTCAACCAGCGCGTGGCGCTTGCGCCCGTTGACCTTTTTGCCCGCATCGTAACCGCGTGGCCCGCGGGCCTTGGTGGTCTTGACGCTCTGGCTTCTCTGTCGCGGCGTATGATGTCAAGCGCCTCCTTTGCTAAGCGATTGCTGTCGGATCCCCACGGGGCTCGCGCTTCTCTCCGTGGTCGGCGCTTGGCCGCCACATGATGGGATCAGAGAGGCGAGGCGGATCAATCTGTCGAGCGTGCTCAGCAGCCTTCTATCAGGCTTAGCCGGCGACACCCAGAGTGGCGATCTCGCCTCGTCCACCGTCCCCGCGAGGGGAGCGTGTCTGCGACGCAGACCCTTTTACGCGGTTAAGAGATTAGGCGGCGACCGGCTCCGCACCCCAACGAAACTCAGTGCTGTCAATCCACATACGATGCAGGATCACTGCGATCTTCCTGGCGACAGCAACAGTAGCCTTTCGGAGCCCTCGACGCATCGCAACCCTGACGCCCCAGGCCTTCAGACTTGACCATCGGTGCGTATGGGTTAGCAAAGTGTGCGCCGCTTCATAGAGAACTGAGCGCATCATTGCGTCCCCGCACTTCGAGACACGCCCAGAGTAGTCTGTTTCACCGGAACTATGTTGACGAGGGGCAAGGCCGAAGTGCGCTCCGACTGCCTTCGACTTCGCAAACCGCTGCGGCTGATCGACGGTGGCTTGGAAGGTCAAGGCGACAACTGGGCCAAACCCGGCACGGTCATGAATCTGGCGCAGATTGGATCCGAACGTACAAGTATAAGCAACATGCGATGGAGAGCTACAAATTGCGTTCGAAGTGTCCCACGCGCGGCAAGTAGCGGTCCGACAATTGCGGCCAGCGCGGGATGTTCGACGACCAGCTCGCGCACGCGCTCGTCGAATGCCCCAGCACTGGTGGCGCCAACTTTAAGGCCAAAGGTTCTTAGCGAGCCACGCAGGTCATTCTCGAGAGCTCGTATTTGCCCCTGGAGCAACTTCCGGCTCGTGAGCAGCATTCGCTTCTCCTGGCTGATGCGGGTTTTGACGTGGACAGGGCGATAAAGGCCGACGCGCATCATCTGCGCGATGCCGCGTGCGTCATTGCGATCGGTCTTGTTCACCTGCGCCGCAAGCGCCGCCTTCATGTGACGCGTCTCAACACAGATCACCGGAAGACCCGCTCTGGCGAGTCCGTTGAACAGCCATTGCGACAGCGGACCTGCCTCAAGCCCGATGCGCCGGCAAGCAATGCCGGGCGTGGTCAGCACCTCGATAATAATGGATGGCTCGGTTGGAACACGAGCCTCCTTCACAATCGTACCCGCTTCATCGACGATGCAAATGCTCGTCTCGCGTACCGATACATCCAAACCAACGTGATGAGTCATGTGTAGCCCTCCTCGTGGCCATCGAATGACGCCTAGCCACGGTACGGGGCGAATCACCTCATTCGGTCATGGATGCCCCGGAGCCGCGACATCCCATCTGTCGATGATCGCGGCCGAGGGGCTGGCGTCGCGCCCGACCCGTTCGCGATCCGCCATCACGAGCGCGTGGTTTATCCGTTCAAAGCGCCCGTCATCACGCCAGGGGGCGAACCAGCGGTAAATCGTCCCCCATGGCGGCAAATCATTCGGCACCAGCCGCCACGGGCAGCCTGCCCGCATGACATGAAGATGCCGTTGATGATCTCACGCATCGGCCACTCGCGCGGCCGGCCCGTCGCGCAGGGCTTCGGCAAGTGCGGCGCGATCACGCGCCATTCTGCGTCGGTCAGATCGGTCTGGTATCGGCTGACGGGGCGGGTATGCTGCTGTCGAGTAGTCGGCGTCCACATGGCGAATCCAATGTTGGTTACGGAAACCCCTTGGAATCACGACGGGCGCCGATGACTCAACCCTTTTCAAAATCAGCCGCTGACAACAGCCAAGGGGACTGAACTTGGACATCGACGGTTGGCTGCGGAGCCTTGGCCTCGAACAGTACGAGGTGGTGTTCCGAGACAATGAGATTGACGACAAGGTCCTGCCGATCTTGACGCACGAGGACCTGAAGGAAATCGGCGTCGGTCCCGTTGGCCATCGCCGAAAACTGCTCGACGCTATCGCCGCCCTGCGCACTGACGCCAACGCCACAGCGCCGGCACTCGATGCTCTTCCGACGATTGACACGTCTAAGGACACTGCCGAACGCCGGCAAGTCACGGTAATGTTCTCCGACCTGGTCGGCTCGACGGCGCTCGCCGCCCGCATGGACCCGGAAGATTTGCGCGAGGTGATTTCCGCCTATCAAAAATGTGTCACCGCGACAGTGGAACGCTTCGGTGGGTTCGTGGCGAAGTACATGGGCGACGGCGTGCTCATCTATTTCGGTTATCCGCAGGCGCATGAGGATGATGCCGAAAGTGCGGTGCGCGCCGGACTTGAGCTGATCGCCGCGGTCACCTCGCTCAAGTCGCCAACTCCGCTGCAAACCCGTGTTGGCATCGCTACCGGGTTAGTTGTTGTCGGCGACTTGATCGGATCGGGGGAGGCGCAGGAGCGCGGCATCGTCGGCGAGACGCCGAATCTTTCCGCGCGACTTCAGGGAATTGCCGAGCCGAATATGGTGGTCATCGCCGAAGACACGCGAAGGCTCCTCGGCAATCTGTTTGAGGTGCAGGACCTCGGAGCCAAAGACCTCAAGGGCATCGCCGGGCCGGTGCGGGCTTGGGCGGCGCTGCGGGCGAGGTCGGTGGAAGGCCGCTTCGAGGCGCTGCACGCGAGCGGCCTGACCGCGCTCGTCGGGCGGGAAGAAGAAGTCGAATTGCTGCTGCGGCGCTGGGGAAGAGCAAAGACCGGCGAGGGCCAAGTGGTGCTCCTGTCCGGCGAGGCCGGCATCGGCAAATCGCGGCTCACGGCAGCGCTACTGGAACGCTTCGCCTCCGAGCTGCACACGCGCTTGCGCTACTTCTGCTCCCCGCAGCACACGAGCAGCGCGTTTTACCCGATCATCGGCCAGATGGAACGCGCTGCCGAACTGGCACATGATGATACTCCACAAGCTAAACTCGACAAGCTCGATGCAGTGTTAGCGCAGACCTCGACATCAGCGCAGGACGCGACGCTGTTTACCGAGATGCTGTCGCTGCGGAACGATGGACGCTATCCTCCGCTCGAACTAACGCCGCAACAGCGCCGACAAAGAACGCTGGAAGCCTTGACCGCACAACTCGCGGGGTTGGCAAGTCGGCATCCGTTGCTGATGATCTTCGAGGATGCCCATTGGATCGACCCCACGAGCCTGGAAGCGCTCAGTCGAGCCGTAGACCGAATAAAAACCCTTCCAGCGCTGCTCATCGTAACGTTCCGCCCCGAGTTCAACGCGCCGTGGGTCGGACAGTCGCATGTCACGAGCCTGACGCTCAACCGGCTTGGAGAGCATGAAGTGACCGCCATCATCGCGCGCCTTGTTGGAAACAAGGAGCTACCGACCGATGTGATGGCTGAGATTGTCGAGCGCACCGACGGCATCCCGCTGTTCGTTGAGGAGATGACCAAGGCGGTGCTGGAGGCGGAGAGCGAAAGTGAAGCCCGACGCACGGCCGCGGCGGTCCCATCTCCAGCTCTGGCAGTCCCCGCAAGCCTGCACGCCTCGCTGATGGCGCGGCTCGATCGACTAGGTCCCGCGAAGGACGTGGCGCAGATCGGGGCGGCTATCGGGAGAGAGTTTTCCCATGGGCTGCTGGCTGCAATGGTACGCAAGCCGGAGGCCGAACTGAATTCTGCACTCGACCGTCTCATGGCGGCTGGCTTGCTGTTCCGGCAGGGCGCCCCGCCGCATGCGACCTATCTGTTCAAGCATGCGCTCGTTCAGGACGCAGCTTATGGAACCCTTTTGCGCGAGCCGCACCGCGCACTGCACGCCCGCATTGCCGAAACCCTTGAGAGCAAATTCGCGGAAATCGCGGAAAGCAAGCCGGAACTGCTGGCGCGTCACTGCACCGAGGCCGGACAGATCGAGAAAGCCGCGGGTTGGTGGGGCAAAGCGGGACAGCGCTCGCTGGCGCGCTCGGCGCTGGTTGAAGCCGCAGAACAGCTTACGCGGGCACTGGAGCAGATCGCGAGCTTGCCCGCCACGCCCGCGCTGCGCCGCGAGCAGATCAAGCTTCAGGTTGCGCTCATAAACCCGCTCATGCACGTCAAAGGCTTTGCGGCCCCCGAAACTACGGCGGCAGTGGAGCGGGCACGCTTGCTAATCGAGCAGGCCGAAGCGCTCGGAGAGCACCCCGAAGACCCTCTGCTATTGTTCTCGGTTCTGTACGGCTTCTGGGCCGCGAAGATGTTGGCATTTAATGGCGATACTACGCGCACCCTGGCGACGCAGTTCCTGACGCTTGCCGAGAAGCAAGGGACGACGGTACCCCTCATGATCGGGCATCGTATGATGGGCCTTTCCTTGCTATGTTTGGGGGACTTCGCGCGAGGCTGCATACACATCGATCGGGCGATAGCTCTTTATGATCCTGCCCAGCATCGAGCACTGGCGAGCCGATTTGGCCACGACATCCGCACAGCGCTCTTGGCCTATCGGTCGGAGGTGCTATGGGTCCTTGGCCATCCCGAGGCTGCGCTCGCCGCGGCTGAGCGCGCTCTCGACGATGCGCGCGAGATCAGCCAAGCTCCTACTTTGCTGAATACGCTGTCCTTCACATCGACTACCCACTCCTTGTGTGGCAACTACTCTGTTGCAACCGAACAAGCCCAAGAGCTTTTCTCCGTTGCGGAAGAAAAGGGTGCCTTGTTGTGGAAGGCATACGGATTGATCAGGAAAGGTCAGCTTTTAGCTCTAACCGGCAAAGCTGCGGACGCAGTCCAAACGCTCACCTCCGCTATCGCTGCTTGTCAGTCAACGGGAGCAACAACACGAGTGCCCGATGCCATATCGCATTTGGCGCGAGCCTACGCCAAACTCGGCCAATTCGATAACGCTTGGCGCAGCATCAGCGAAGCGATGACCATGGTGGAAACAACAAAGGAGCGCTGGTGCGAGGCCGAGGTCAATCGCGTGACCGGGGAGATCGCGCTTAAGTCGCCGGAACCGAATGCGACGAAAGCAGAAACGTATTTCGAGCGTGCGCTTGCGGTTGCTCGTGAGCAGCAGGCAAAGTCCTGGGAACTGCGCGCAGCGATGAGCATGGCGCGGCTGTGGCACGATCAAGGGAAGCGGGATAAGGCCCGCGATCTCCTCGCTCCGGTCTATGGTTGGTTCACCGAAGGCTTCGATACGCTCGATCTGAAGGAGGCCAAAGCTTTGCTCGATGAACTGCACGCCTGACAACCAGTTTCGAAACGGCCTCTTAGTATATTGGATGTTTGCACCGGCAACCAAAGGGGAGCGTCAGCTTCATGTAAAGCGTGGTCAGAAACGCGCTATTTATAACTGAAATTGCTTACATCAAAGAAGGAAACCTTGGCAGCGAACCGCTTGGCGGCGGCGTGGAAGCGGTGACGACAAGGAAGCGGCCAGGGCTAGGACCATCCTAAGAAAGTGGTCACGCGTGAGCAGGATGGCCACCGTGTTGGTTGTGAACGTCAGTGCCCCCTGCCTCGACCAAACATTGCAAGGAGACCACATGCTCACCCTTATCATGGACGGTTCGCCCTGACCGCAAGTGGCCGTCGCAGCCAAGGTTGTTACGTTCCTTCTGAATCGGAGGACATCGATCTGAGATAATGTTGGGCGTACTGGTAGTAGTTCTCTGCCCCAACTGTGTTGCCGATTTGGGCTTCAGTGCGGGCGAGCGCCAGATACCGCTCGTAGTTTCTTCGCGCGTTTTGAGGGTGTATGGGCGCGGGGCGGGCGGCACTCGATGTCCACCGCTTTGAGCGGGCAGCATATGACGCTGCCGGTCTGGGTTGGCGCGCACTCATGTTTGTCTTCGGGCCATTTTGCATGGCTTACTCCTTGGTACTTTCGGACAAATGCTCCGTCCGACACGCGAACGATAGAAACCAGAGACGGCGGCATGCGGATTCTCTGAAGGGCGGTCCGATGCACCGCTGAAGCCCTTGGTCTGCTGCGCACCGCATTCATCAAGCCATTTGGCGGCCGCCTCGCTCCAACACGAAATCCCGGGCTAACAGAGGCGAAAAGGCCCTCGGAGGAAATGATCGCAATGTCAGGAGCTGATTGGTTCAGTCGCTGCGGCGCGCCCGCCGACTACACGCGGTATAAATGAACCAAACGTGTACGCGTATGAGGATGGCTGAAGAAATTGTCAAGTACGGGAGCGCCGCCGCCGATCTGAACAGTCGCGATCGACCAGGCCGGCCACACAGCGACCTCTGCGTAAAAGCGGGCGCCCGCTATTGTCCTTTATCTCCGGCATACCCATTGTTGTCATATACAGGCAAGCAGTTGGCTTGTCCGAAGAGCTGCCCAAAAACGAGGACGTACCGAAGTCTTCGCTTCCTCCAATGGCAGCCAAAGTGCCCATCGGCTGGCACGATTTCAAATATCGAAGTCGGTTCGTACCTGTGGGTGCCGTCGGCACCCGGATTGTACATATCCGTGCGCCATTGGCCCCGGGCCCCTTGGCCATCACCCATGACTTGCTCGATCGAAGAGGAACGCCGCGTGCAGGTTCTCGTCCGTGACAACAATGTCGACCAAGCCCTCAAGGTGCTGAAGAAGAAGATGCAGCGCGAGGGCGTATTCCGCGAGATGAAACTCCGCGGCCATTACGAAAAGCCCTCCGAGAGGAGAGTCCGGGAGAAGGCGGAAGCCATCCGCCGCGCCCGCAAGCTCGCCCGCAAAAAGCTGCAGCGCGAGGGTCTGCTGCCGATGAAGCCTCGGGTGATCCCGGGGGGCCCCGGGAGAGGCGCTCCCTTGCGCGCCCCTCGCTTCTGATCTCGGAACAACCGTAACCGATGCCCTCGGATAGAAAACTTGGACTAAAAACCCTTCTTCAGCGGCACCGTCTGCTCAGCGTCGATTGTGTGAAGATTCATGGCAAGCAAGATCAAGGTGAGGCCGCAGACGGAAGAGATGTTGGAGAAAGGCGGTCCCGAGACCCCGCTGCTCGACCTTTCCGACGCGGCCGTCAAAGAGCTGATCCGCAGCGCCAAGACGCGCGGTTGTATTACTTACGACCAGATCAACGCGGTGCTATCCTCGGAGGAGGTCAAGTCCGAGCAGATCGAGGACATCCTGGCGAAGTTCAGGGAGATGGGCGTCAACGTGGTCGACACCAAGGAGGCAGAGCTTGAGGAAGAGGTGGCGACCGGTGAGGAGCCCGAGGCGGAAGCCGAGGACGAGAACGCGCTAGTCGAATTCCAGCAACGGCCCGTTCCGGCCAAGTCCGTGGCCAAAGATCCCGCTGGGCGCACCGACGACCCAGTGCGCATGTATCTCCGCGAAATGGGTTCGAAGGAACTTGTTTCGCGCGAGGGCGAGATCGCCATCGCCAAGCGCATGGAGGCCGGCCGCGAGGCCATGATCGCTGGGCTCTGCGAGAGCCCGCTCACCTTCCAGGCCATCATCATCTGGCGGGACGAGCTCAACGAGAGCAAGGTCTTCCTTCGCGACATCATCGACCTCGACGCAACCTACGCCGGCCCAGACGCCAAGGCCACGCCGGCGTTGGTGATTGGCCCCGACGGCCCGTCGATCGACGGCGTCGCCGTCCCCGGCCGACCCGAGCGGCTGCCGCAGATGCCGGCACCGGCCATTGCGCCCGTCACCACGTTCACGCGGGCCGACGAAGCCGCCGACAGGGAGCAGACGGCGGGCGACGGAACGATCAGCGCGAGCAACCTCGACGACGACGATATGGACAATTGGCTCCCGGTTGCCGCAATCGAGGCGGAGCTCAAACCCAAGGTGATCGAGACCTTCGACACCATCGCCGGCACCTACAAGCGGCTGCGCAGGCTGCAGGACCTGGACATCCAATTCCAACTTAAGCGGCTGTCGCTCTCGCCCGCGCAGGAACGCAAGTATGGGAACCTCAAGAGCGACATAATCGGTGAGGTAAAATCGTTGCGGCTGAACCAAGCGCGCATCGACGCTCTGGTCGAGCAACTCTATGAGATCAACAAACGCCTCGTCGGCTACGAGGGCCGCCTGATGCGGCTGGCCGAGAGCCACGGTGTCCCGCGCGAGGATTTCCTCAAGAACTATCTTGGCTCCGAACTCGATCCGCTCTGGCTCAACCGCGTGTCGAAGCACTCGGCCAAGGGCTGGAAGAGCCTCGTTGCCAAGGACAAGGACAAAATCAAGTCGCATCGTCACGATATCCACGCGCTAGCGGGCGAGACCGGGCTCGAGATCGGCGAGTTCCGAAAGATCGTGCATATGGTGCAAAAGGGCCAGCGCGAGGCGCTCCAGGCCAAGAAGGAGATGGTTGAGGCGAACCTGCGCCTCGTCGTCTCAATCGCGAAAAGATATACTAACCGCGGCCTGCAGTTCCTCGACCTCATCCAGGAAGGCAACATCGGTCTGATGAAGGCGGTCGACAAGTTCGAATACCAGCGCGGCTACAAGTTCGCCACCTACGCCACCTGGTGGATCCGGCAAGCCGTCACCCGCTCAATCTCCGATCAGTCGCGCACCATCCGCGTGCCCGTGCACATGACCGACTCCATCAACAAGATCCTGCGCACCAGCCGGCGGCTGCTTGGCGAGCTGGGCCGCGAGCCGACGCCGGAGGAACTTGCCGAGAAGCTCCACATGTCACTCGAAAAGGTACGCAAGACGTTGAAGATCGCTAAGGAACCGCTCTCGCTCGAAACACCGATCGGCGAAGAAGGAGACTCGCAACTCGGCGACTTAATCGAGGACAAGAACGCGATCCAGCCGATCGACGCCGCGATCCAGTCGAATCTGCGCGATACCACGACACGCGCGCTGGCTTCATTGACGCCACGCGAGGAGCGCATCGTACGCATGCGCTTTGGCCTCGGCATGAATAGCGACCACACGCTGGAAGAAGTCGGCCAACAGTTCTGGTTGACGCGCGAGCGAATTCGACAGATCGAGGCCAAGGCATTACGGAAACTCAAACACCCGAACCGATCAAGAGTCCTTAGAAGCTTCCTCGATAGTTGATGTGCCGGCCGTGGCCAGGCGCGCACATGCAAGCCGATGTTTGCTACTGTGCCTTTGCGCCGTGGTGAACTCGGGGCGGAAAGCTACTAGCTAATCAAATCGTCCATCAGGTGAGAATAATGGGTACCTGGAAGCGACTGAGCAGGATGGCTGACGGCGAACAGGTAGATGTGAACATGGACACCGTTCTGCATATGCAGCGCTTCAAGGATCATACAACGATCCATTTTCCGGTGCCGCAAGGTGACACAGTTTACACTCTGTCTGTCAGAGAGACGCTTGACGAAATTCACTCACGGCCTCCCCAGGCCTCCCGCGGCGGGTGACCGGCCCGCTCGATTATCTTCGGCACCTCAAAGAGTGATCACAGCGACCGATGATGCAGATGCGATATGCGGGCAGGCGCGGCGTCGAATGAGCGGCGGCTAGGGGGACGGCATGCGGCGATCATAGCATTGAAGGAAACGCGCTCGCTCATTGGGCGGGTCGTGCCGCAGCGTTCCTTGATTTCAGGACTTGTCAGTATAGGGTGACCGGCTCTGTTTAGTCTTTTCTTCGGCCAGAAGCTTTTGCAGCAATCCCCGCTTAGTGCGATTGGTTTCTGTTTTCAGTAATTTTATGTAATGCGCGATGTTCAGGAGCGCGACGAATTTGTCCATAAGTCATCCACTGGTCCCCTCGGTCACAGGGTGCGCCCGGCCTATGAAGGCGATCTGATCAATTTTGAACACTTGGCGCGAAACTTGGACAGGCGTTTGCTCCGCAAATGACCGCAAGCATATAAGAAACCTTTTGCAGGTTCACGCGTTTGCGTTGTCCTTCTCGAATCACGAGATGAGGCCCCAAGCGGCGCGATCTGCGCCGAGGCGGAAAGCAAAATGTGGAAATTTCTCATCACCGAGATTGTAGCCACTGTGACACTCGCCTCTCCGATTCCCGGCGTGTCCCTGATGAAGGCCCTCAGCTCTGCAGATTTTACTCGTCCGCCATCCCCGGTGAGGGTTGGCGGTGGCGGCGCGCGCCTTGGTGGCGAGCCGCCACCTTCGGTGCCGGCGCCTGCTGGGATGATAAAAGCGGCCAGCCTCACTGCCACGTCTAGAGCTACGACGCTTTGCAGGACTGAGACCTCGCGCCAGTAGCTACGATGACGGACATTATATAAGGTCCAGCGGATGCGAATTGAGCAATGGTAACAACCTCAATCTTGATAGTGGGGGGAGTGTTGCTTGCGGCCTTGGCCGTAATATATTTCGCTATTGCACGAAGGAGGTGACCCAGGACATAAGCAGAAGGCGTCGGCGGTGCGGTCAGCAATCATAGCAACGCCGGCACGTCTGCTGAACAGGAGATCGCCAACGCCATCCGGCACGCGGGCTTGCAGGTGGGCGAGCACCATGTTCGCTTTTCGTACGACACTTGGCCTTGGCTACGGCATAAAGTCGCCTTCTCCATTCTTGGCATATCGGCCGAGTCATGAAAAAGCGCGGCTTGCGCCGCGCCTTTTGTTTACCTGAACAAAGACGATCAGTAGTCCATGCCACCCATGCCACCGCCAGGCATAGCCGGGGTCCCACCGTCCTTCTTCGGCCTTTCGGCGACCATGGCCTCTGTGGTGATGAGCAGACCGGCTACCGATGCTGCGCCCTGCAGCGCTGCGCGCACCACCTTTGTCGGGTCGATAATGCCCTTCGACATCATGTTTACGTACTCGCCCATCTGCGCGTCGAAGCCGTAGCCATACTGATCCTTCTCCAGGATCTTTCCGACGATGACGGAGCCGTCCTCGCCTGCGTTTAGGGCAATCTGGCGAGCCGGCGCACTGATCGCCTTACGAACGATTTCCACTCCGACCTTCTGGTCGTCGTTTTGGACCTTTAGTTTCTCCAGCACCCTGGTAGCGCGCAAGAGCGCAACACCGCCTCCCGGTAGAATGCCTTCCTCGACCGCAGCGCGCGTCGCGTGCATCGCGTCGTCGACGCGATCCTTGCGCTCCTTCACCTCGATCTCACTCGCACCGCCGACGCGGATCACCGCGACGCCGCCCGCGAGCTTGGCAAGGCGCTCCTGCAACTTCTCTTTGTCGTAGTCGGACGTCGTCTCCTCGATCTGCACTTTGATCTGCCCGATGCGAGCTTCGATTTCGGATTTCTTGCCGGCACCGCTGACAATGGTTGTGTTTTCCTTCTCGATTGTCACCTTTTTGGCGCGCCCGAGCATAGCAAGCGTGACGTTTTCAAGCTTGATGCCGAGATCTTCGGAAATCGCCTGGCCGCCAGTGAGGGTCGCGATATCTTCAAGCATCGCCTTGCGACGATCACCGAAGCCGGGAGCCTTTACCGCCGCGACCTTGAGCCCGCCGCGCAGCTTGTTGACGACGAGGGTAGCAAGTGCTTCGCCCTCAATGTCCTCGGCCACGATGACGAGGGGCTTGGAGGTTTGCACCACCGCCTCCAGCAAAGGCAGCAGCTCCTGGAGTCCCGACAGCTTCTTTTCGTAGATGAGGAGGTAGGGATCCTCCATCTCAACGCGCATCTTGTCGGCGTTGGTGATGAAGTAGGGTGAGATGTAGCCGCGGTCGAATTGCATGCCCTCGACCACTTCGAGCTCAGTCTCCAGGCTCTTCGCCTCTTCGACCGTGATCACGCCCTCGTTGCCGACCTTCTTCATTGCTTCGGCCAGGAAGCGGCCAATCTCCTGGTCGCCGTTGGCCGAAATCGTGCCGACCTGGGCGATCTCTTCGTTGGAGGTGACTCTCTTTGAGTTCTTCTTCAAATCCTCGACCACAGCCTCGACCGCGAGGTCGACACCGCGCTTGAGGTCCATCGGATTCATGCCGGCGGCAACCGCCTTGGCACCTTCCCGCACGATCGCGTGGGCGAGGACAGTGGCGGTGGTGGTACCGTCACCTGCCTGGTCGGACGTCTTCGAAGCGACCTCGCGGACCATCTGAGCGCCCATATTCTCGAACTTGTCCTTGAGCTCGATCTCTTTTGCGACGGTAACACCGTCTTTGGTGATGCGGGGTGCCCCGTAAGATTTGTCGAGCACCACATTGCGACCCTTGGGGCCGAGCGTTACCTTCACCGCATTGTTGAGGATGTCGATCCCGCGCAACATTCTGTCGCGCGCATCAACCGAGAATCTAACTTCCTTGGCAGACATTTTGCTACTCCCTGGATTTTTCGGTGATGGGATTGCTCAGGCGGCCTTCTTCTTGGCCACCGTTTCCTGGAGCACGCCCATGATGTCGCTCTCCTTCATGATCAAGTAATCGACGCTGTCGAGCTTGACCTCGGTGCCCGACCACTTCCCGAACAGCACGCGGTCGCCCTTCTTCAGGTCGATCGGAATGAGCTTGCCGGCTTCGTCGCGGCCACCCGGGCCGACGGCGATGATTTCGCCCTGCGAGGGCTTCTCCTGGGCGTTGTCGGGGATGATGATGCCACCGGCGGACTTAGCTTCGGGATCAATACGCTCGACAACAACACGATCGTGTAGTGGGCGGAATTTCATAAATTTGCTCCAACGTTTGGACTGCTGAGAGGGCGTTTTCAGGTGGCGCGGCCCGCTACTGTCCGCTCCGCGTCATGAATACGGTTTGGTCCTTAATCCCTTGTAGAAGACGGGTAACTTATAGCTTCCGCCTTTCGAGGAGGCGAAATGCGCGCCGCGAATAGCTGCGGACCTGCGGGCAGGGGTGCAGACGGCACCCGCGCCCGAATGAAGCTCAACTTGGAGTGATGTTGTGCCTGCCGACGGCACCAGCGCTGCCAACTGAAGGGAACGGAGACTTCGGTAGGTCCCCGATTTACCGGCAGCTCTCGGACAAGCCACTGCTTGTTCTTTGTAGATTACTTGGGGTGCCGGACGTAAAGCACAATAGCAGGTCGAGAAATTAAGCACCGAACACCCGCGATGCCCAGCGTCGCCTGTCAGGAGAACGCTCGGCTCTCACGGTGCCTTTGCGCGCTTTTTCAATTCGGCAAACGCACGGCCAGCCAAGCGGCCAAGTTTGGTCGCAGCGGAGTCGAGTTCGTCGGCGTGGTCGGTGCGCGGCGGCTTGGCGACAGCTTCGGCGATTTCTTCAACTTTCATGTGGCGCAGTATAGCACCGCCGGGCTTGGCTGAGGCGCGGACGGCGATTGGTTGCCGAGCTGGTCGCTTTGCGGGGGCGCAATGCCGGGCGGTGGGGCGGTTTGCCGCTACTCGGTAATAGGTGTTGTCCCTTCCGAAAAGTTGATCCATCTAGATTCGCAGCGTGAGGCAGAATCATCGCATCATAAGTTCGATGCTTGCCATCCTGCACTCACTCGTGATGTTCGGCGCCGACCTCTTCAAGTCGCGACGCAGGCTCGAAGCCGAGAACCTCTTTCTCCGTCATCAGCTCAATATCGCATTGAGGCGAGTGCCGCCTCGTCTGCGGCTGCACGGTAGCGACCGGGCGCTGTTGGTGTGGATGATCCGGATTTGGCCCACTCTGCGCGACGTATCCCAGGTCGTAAAGCCGGAGACGATCTTGCGATGGCATCGCCTGTGGCTTCAAAGCGTTTTGGCGCTGGAAATCCCGAAATAGGGCAGGGCGCCCAAAGGTTGATCGTGAACTCCGCGATCTCATCCGACGGATGGCCAGCGAGAATCCACTCTGGGGTGCGCCCCGGATCCATGGCGAACTGCTGATGCTGGGGTTCGAAATTGCCCAGTCGACGGTCTCCAAATACATGATGCGGGGTCGGAGGCCGCGTTCGCAATCCTGGAAGACGTTTCTTGAGAACCACGCTGAGGCGATCGCTGCTGTTGACATGTGCGTGGTCCCGACGCTGACCTTTGAGCGCTTGTTCGCGTTCCTGGTTCTGGGCCACGGCCGGCGGCAGCTGCTGTGGTTCGAGGTGACCCGGCATCCTACAGCCGTGTGGCTGGCGCGACAGATCACCGAGGCCTTCCCCTGGGCATCGGCGCCGATCTACCTGGTGCGCGACAATGACGGTGCATATGGACATGCCTTCTCGCGTCGGGTGATGGCCATGGGTATCCGCGACCGGCCTATCTCACCCCGGTTACCATGGCAAAATGGTCATATGGAGCGTCTGATTGGGACCGTGCGCCGCGAGTGCCTGGATCAAATGCTGACCTTCGGCGAGACGCATCTGCGGCAAATTCTAACCTTGTACGCCTCCTACTATAATGAATCGCGCACGCACCTATCGCTGCGCAAGGATACGCCGCTGGGTCGAGCAGTCCAACGGTACGGAAACATTGCCGCTACGCCCGTTCTGTCGGGGCTGCATCATCGCTACGCGCGGATATGATTTCTGGAAGGGACAGGGCTGTCAGGTTGCGTACCATGCCCTGGCGTCGCGACCGGCTTTCTGTCCCGAGGCGAGGTGCAGGTCGGCCGTTATGCCGGCATGTGGCGAGCCAGTGATGAACACACCGAAGTCGTCGCCGCCGCCTTGAAGGACGACGCGGGGCGTTTCGTCAAAGAGCGGATAGGAGGCCGCGGCATCGTACCAGCATGTCGGCGAAATCCGCATTTGAAAATGCAGTTTGCCGCTTGACCGCTCCAATACGTTCGGCTCCGCGCCTGGATTCGAGAAGCTCGCTATGAACTGCTCGTAGTTTTTTGTTTGCAGGCCATGCACGATGAGAGTGACCATGCGCGAGCAGCTTGGCGCGCTTCTCCACCGCCCCCTTCCGCCCCCAACCAACATCGCGGCCCGCTCCCAAGCTGCGTCGCCATTTTAAAGAGGCTACCCGCGGAGTGGAACAAAAAAAAAGCAACAAAGCGGTGCCCGTCTGACGCGGACAAACGAAAAAACCCCAGCCGCCACGCGCGCTGGGGTCTATCCGAGAGTCATGAGGACTTTTCTGGGTAGAAGCGCGTACAGTTTGCCAGTCTGATATAACAGACGCGTGACGATGCGAGAACCGGGGGCACTCGCATGCTGAGGAGACATCCTAAGATCATCCTCGCCGCCATGCGCCGCCGCTCGCAGCCGCCCAACGTCAATTCATTGAGGGACTCAAGGCTACTGGTAGTCCTACGCTCGACGCGGAGCGGATGCTTATGATCTACCAAAGTTCCCTCAGGCATCTCGAAGCTTGCGAGGAGAAGCTCAGAAAACAGCGAAAAAATCCGGAGACAAAAAAGCCCTGGCTTTCAAGAAAACCTCATGACCGCACTTCGTTGTACCCGGAGCGAACGAGCCAAGTGATCATCGGCCTGTCGGCAAAGTTTCATCGAGAACTCTCACAGTTCGTAGCTTTGGTGTCGCGTTCGACCGGCGCAGGGTGATCGCGAAAGAACCGCAGCATTTCCTTGGCCGCGTCCGGCCCTCGCGGATCGGTGTAGGAGCCGGTGGGACTGCCGCCCGACCAAGCGTGACCAGCTCCATGGATGCACCATTGCTCTACGATTGTTTGCCCGTTCGTATCGATATGGATCGTGCAGGTATAGGCATGGCCGCCAGGTACTTGCCCGCGACGCACTTTCTTTTGCCAACTCGTAGCTCTCATAGAACGAGTGATGACATGGTCGGCGTTTCTTGGATGTACTACGGTGTCACAATCGCCGTGAAAAACGATGGTCGGGACAGCCGGCCCGTCTTCGAGAACGGCTGAAGTCTCACCGAACTCGGAAGAGGATCCTAAACCACCTTGCCGCATGGCGGCGAATGCGGAGACAAGATCGTCGGCGGCTCCGCAAGGCAAACCCGAATGCACTGCGATCGCGGCATATAGATCCGGATAAGTTGCTCCCATCACGGCGGCCGCAGCCGCTCCGGCTGACAATCCCCCAACGTAGACGCGTCGCGGATCGACAGAATAGTCGTGCATGACTTGGCGCGTGATGCCCGCGATGAGCGAAGGCTCACCGCGATCCCGGCGCTGGTCGTCCGGGCGAAACCAATTCCAACACTTCGCCGGGTTCGCGTGACTGGGCTGTGCGGGATAAACCACGAGACACGTCTCTTCCTCCGCGATCACATTCATGCGCGTCCCGGCTGCGAAATCGTCAGGCGTTTGAGTGCCGCCATGCAGCATGACGATTAGAGAAACCGCTTGGCCATGATAGCCACTGGGGATGTACAGCTTGTAGGTGCGGCTTCCGGCTGAGTTGGCAAAAATCGCTTCAATGAACTTCCCGCCTTCTGGCACAGTGTCCAGCGTGGATGACGGTGCGGGCGCCCTCCATCCCCCCAGTCCATGCCTTGAAAAGTGTTTGAAGCAATGTTTTGGATCGCGCAGCGGCCGGAAATCAGACGGCTGAGCGGAAGCCGCCGCGTCGAAGTGGGGAGGTTTCGTTTCATCGATGGCCTCTGCATACCCATCAATGGTTGGCGGCCTGTTTCCGAGACGAGCAATCTCAGAATCGGTGTCGCCTCGAAGCATGCGCTGAATGAGCTCCGTGGCCTCGATGAGTCGGTTTGCGCGCGTAAGCCGCGTTGCCTGGAGCATCATCTCATTCATATCGAAAGCTACCTTTTGCTCAGCTAGCCACGTCCAACTGTAAATCTTCGTCAAAATTTCCTTCGCCTGCATGTTTCTTCGTCATCGCATTCTGTCGGCGAGAGCGGCCTTGACCTCTGGACGGGCGTGCAACGCTCCCAACACAACGACGGAAGCAATGGTGGCGCGGGCTAGCGCAGGAGTGACATCGGGTGCGATAGTGGCGAGGCCCAATACGTTGATATCGACCATCCTGCCCGCGCGACGCGCGTCCTCGAGGTCCTCGCGGCTATAATTCCGCAGGCCGAGGTCTAGACTTTTTCGAACGGTGGACCGTTTGACGACGTCGGCATGGCGTTCAAGTTGGTTTCGAATTGCTGTTCGAATGAAATCGGTCCGGTTGGAGTAAAAACCGTCCTCCACCATTAGGTCGATGTGGCCAAGATCGACGTAACCGAGATTGATTGTGATCTTTTCGGTATCACTCGGCTTGGGTCGGAGCTGATGTATATTATCTGCCATTTCTACCATCCATTTAACATCCATATGGATGGTATATGGATGGCGAACAGCCTCCGTCAAGGGGTGCCTTCCAATCAGTAGGGCCTCTCTGTGCTCCATTTTTCGGATATTAGGCGGCCTCCTTGGCGGCCTTAGGTTTGTACTCAGGAATAGGCGCGCCGCTGAATAAGCCTTTACGAAGAAAATGGGGCGTCTGGTGGGATACTCGACCTATCAACTTTCGTGTTGGACTTTTTCCCCAACTTCTTCTTCGCCTTCTTCGCAGCCTTCTTCGCCTTCTTTGCTACCTTCTTCGCCTTTTTTGCTGCCTTCTTCGCGGCCTTCTTTGCCTTTCTTGCCGCCTTCTTCGCGGCTTTTTTCGATTTCTTGATATTCTTAGCCATAGGTGCGCCTCCCAATTGTGACTGCGGCATCGCGGACCGCGCTGAATGCGATTCGAGGGGCCAAATTCAAATCGCGAAACTACCAAAAGGCTGGTCAAGCCATAGCCAGGCCCGTAGCAGCCGTCACCGCAGCTGTCATACATCGGTCCGCCGCCGCCGAATAGCGCCCGCCCTCGTAGTAAGCTCGGTATCGAGCACCATGACCGCCACGGGCAGCACCTCAAGTTTGTGGAATTGTTTTTCGCTCATCATCCACATTCTGGGAGCGCTATTTTGCAATGTCTCGCTCGTCAGCGAATCTTAGCCAAGGCGCGTTCATATTCCATCCGGACAACGTCTTTGCCGTAGACACGTTCGAGCCGTCGAACGGTGAAATGCCCTTGAGCCACATCCTGAAAATGCTCGATAAACGCGTAGTTCACGGCAGCGCCGCCTAGCGCGCCGACGACCGGAAGAGCCTGCGCCGCGACCTTTTGGGTCACTACCACTCCGAAGCGGGACGCTACTTGCGTGATGAAGCGGACGAGAACTGGACCGCCTTCCTTGATAACACCACGCTCGGCGATGAAGCGTGCGGCTTCAGTTACACTTTTTGCCAGCACGCCCCGTACGGCGAAATATCCGCTTTCAGACGCATCGGCCGATCCAGCCCGTCCGCCCAAGGCAAAGACTTGCACGCATGAGAGTGCCGATTCCGGGTCGGAAAGATCCTCGCCGTGGGCTCGTGCGATATCCGCGATGGATCTAAGCATGATGATCGTCGAGACAGGAAGCTCGATTGGAAGTGTCGCCAAGCCGAAGGCGCCGCCGGCAGCACCGGATGCCGTGACTAAAGCCTTGTGCAGGAGCTCCGATCCGGCGCGAGGGGTACGTTGCATCGTCCGCAGCGCTACCTTCAGGGCTGCCTCAAGACCTTTGGAGGTGGCGGTCGCAATTGCGTGTGAAGCGGAAGCGGGGAGTACGCGCCCAACGAGCTCGACGGGCTTCCCCACCATATTGGTGAGGCGCGCAGCAAGATCTGGATGTTCAAGCGAGCGCACGGCTCTTCGCAGCGCGGCTAGGTCTTCCGCTGTCATGTCTGATACTTCTTCGACTTTACTGAATTGCCGCCTCAATTAGTCCACCGAGTCGACTAAGTCCGGACATCAAGTTCGTCGTCCCGTGTTAAGCGTGTCTTCCTGGGAAGCGTGACCGCCGATATCACCGAAATGAATAGTGCCTTTCACTAAATCTCGATCTGCCGCCCGACCTCCACGTAGTTCTCTGGAGGAAAGCTGAATAGGTCTACCTCCCGTACCGAATTGCGGAACATCAACATGAAAAGGCGCAGCCTGGCCCGCAGCAGCCATTTGCGCCGCCTGGAGCAGACCAGAGTATCCCGGCCACCGAAATAGATTGCCTCTTTGAGGTCGACAGGACACCCGTTTTCTTTCGCCTGCTTCAAGGCCGCGGGAATATTAGGCACCTGGACGAAGCCGAAGTGCACGGTGACGTGCCAAAATCCGTCAGGGAGCTTAGTTAGCTCGATGCGCTCGCGAGGTGCGACGCGGGGAATATTCTCAAACCTCACCGTCAGCGCGATAACGGTCTCGGACAGCGCCCTCATCTGCGCAACGTGCTCGATGATCAGGAACGGTATCGCAGTAGCGAGCCGCGTCAAAAAGACAGCGGTGCCGGGCACACGCGGAACTTTGCTTTCCTTGAGACGACGGAAGAACTCATCCGGCGTTACCGTCAATGCCGCGTGGCGTTCGCGCATGGCTTCGAGGCCGAAGTGCCACGAAACCATGACGATGAACACCAGCGTGCCGAACGTAAGCGGGATCCAGCCGCCCTGTCGAATCTTGAGCAGATTTGCCGCGAAGAACGCGAAATCGACGGCGAGAAACAGCCCGCTCACGGTCAGCGCCAATCCTGCCGGCCAGCGCCAGCGCTCGCGCATGACGTTGTAAAGCAGTGCTGTCGTCAACAGCATGGTAGTCGAAACCGCGGTGCCATAGGCCCCCGCCAGGCGATCCGAGCGGCCAAAGCTGACGGCGAGTGCGACCGTCAGCACCATCATCGTCCAGTTTACGAACGGTACGTAAATCTGCCCATATTCCTCCGAGGAGGTCTGACGGATCCGAACGCCAGGGAACCAGCCCAGCTGCATTGCCTGGCGGGTTAACGAAAACGATCCGGTGATGATTGCTTGGCTGGCAATGATCGTGGCAATGGTGGCAAGTCCCACGAGCGGATAGATCGACCACGACGGCGCCAGCCGGAAAAACGGATTGCCGTCCATGACCGGGTCGTTGAGGAAAAGTGCGACTTGCCCGGCATAATTGAGCAGCAGCGCAGGCAGCACGATCCCGTACCAGGAAGCGCGGATCGGATTGCGGCCGATGTGGCCCATATCCGCATACATCGCTTCGGCGCCGGTCATCGCCAGAAAGACCCCGCCGAGCACAGCGATCCCGCTCCAGCCATGTCCTATCAGCAGCGCGATACCATATCGTGGATCGACGGCGGCGAGCACCGCGGGATGGCGGGAAATGCCGGCAACGCCCAGCGCGGCGATGACCGCGAACCACAGCAGCATCACCGGCCCGAACGCCTTGGCGATCTGGGCGGTGCCGCGGCTCTGTATTACGAACAGCGCGAACAAGATGGCCACCGCCATCGAGACGACATGCGGCTTGAATATGTCGGTTGCGACGTTGAGCCCTTCGAGGGCGCTCAATACCGAGATCGCCGGCGTGATGATGCCGTCGCCGTAGATCAGTGCCGCGCCGAATAGCCCCATGACGATGAGGATTCGCTGGCCTCCTGACCAGCTCGCGCCCGTCATCGACATCAGTGCCAGGATGCCGCCTTCGCCGTGATTGTCAGCGCGCATCACGAACAGGCAATATTTGATGGAAATGGTGATGATCAGCGCCCAGACGATCAGCGAGAGACTACCGAGCGCTGCCTCGTGCGAAAAATGTCCGCCGGTCGCGCCGACGACCGCCTGCAGTGTATAGAGCGGGCTGGTTCCGAGATCGCCATAAACGATCCCGAGCGCAGCGAGCGCGGCGACCGGTGTGGTCTTAAGAGCGCCGTGCCTCAGTGTCGGATCGTCTGCTTGAACGAGGTCAGGGGGCGCCATCCTGGTCCCTTAGGGGCGTTTTATCCAATAGTACTTCGGCGCCTATGGACCTACACTTCGCCCGCGATGATCGCGAATTCGGCTGATCATACCCCCAAATCCCTGGGTTCGCCGAAGTCAACTGGTTGAGTAAAACGTCGATCGCCGACGTTTAAGCACCGACGCTCCGGGCCGCGGCTCGGTCAAAGCGGACGGTGCATGCGGCCCAACAACCATCCTAGGCCGACAGCGATGGCGACGGCCGTGTAAGGCTGATTTTCTATCGTATTACGCAACGCCTTCTCGAAAGATCCCGCGGTTTTACGCGCGGCGTGGGACGTGGCGTTGCCCAGTCGTGATGCGCGGTCTGACGCTTGGTCATAAAGGTCTTGGGCGGCGTCGGAGACCTCACCGGCGATGCCGGCGGCCTGTTTCTTGGCACCGCCCAAGGCGCGGTTGAAATCCGAGGTAGAAGAATGGCCTTCCGGCATGTCCGAGGCTCCTTGATCGTCCGCTTGAGGCGCGATGCGCAGCCCAACACGCGAAAGCGCGAAAAGTTCCTCCGCCGGAATCTTCCTCTGTGTCGGCGCGAGTTAGTTTGCGGCTTGGCGGCAAGCACGTTGTGAGCAGCTAGAGGACGGCGGATACCCTTGAGCATGAACTCCCCGACGGGCTCGACTGTCCACGGCTCGTAGAGTCGGCGAGGTTGCGACAAGAAGATCTATAATACAGCGGAAATCCGAGGCGCCATTGTGGCCCACGGCCACGCTCTTTCGATCTGCGCTGCCAACGAAAAAAGCAGCTCCTCAGATCCAGCTCGGCCGGTCGCAAGTACGCCGATTGGTAGATCATCTTCGTTCCAGTGCAGCGGTAGCGACGCCGAGGGAAGACCGGCCCCATTCGCAATAAAGCAGAAAAACGTGTAGCTCATCATCCGCTCGGCTGCTTGAGAAATCGTCTTTTTGTCGGCATTCAGATAGCCAAGCGGCGGCGGGGGTATCATCAAAGTTGGTGTGAGCATCACATCGAATTGGTCAAAAAAACGGGTTATATCCCGCGTGTGCCGCTGCATGTCTTGAACGATGAGAAGATAGTCACCGGAAGATATTTTTTGGCCTCGCTCGTAGAGAAACCAGGTAAAAGGTTCAAAATCTGATTCTGATATCCGTTTGTCGATTCGCCTAGCCCAGTCTTTTATTGCCCAATTGGCTATTCCTGAGAAGATATGAACGCATCGCTTGTGGTAAGCGACAGCGTCGTGGGTGAACTTTGCGTCCTCAACGATATGGCCTAGATCGGTAAGATATTGTGCAGCTTTCTGGCATGCCTCGATGCAATCCTTGTGAATCGCATTCTCTCCGCCTGTTTCAGTTACCAAACCGATGCGTAACGGACCTGGGTCCCTTTCTGTTGCCGACAGAAATGTGGATGTCGGCTTCGGTGCGTAGTACGGCTCTCCCGCCCCAAGATGTGAGGTCACATCCAGGAGCAGTGCGCTGTCCCGTACACTGCGCGTAACTGCATGTTCGGATACGATGCCACTCCCGGCATCCCCGTAGAAGGGACCTAAGGGATTGCGAGCGCGTGTGGGTTTCAGTCCGAACAGACCGCAACACGAGGCCGGAATGCGTATTGAACCACCAGCATCGTTGGCATGCGCCATTGGTACCATACGCGCTGCCACCGCCGCGGCGGAACCGCCTGAAGATCCGCCTGTCGTGTAGTCGGGTGCCCAAGGATTTATCGAGCAACCGTAAATCCTTGGCTCACAGTCCGGTTTCATTCCGAATTCCGGTGTGTTCGTTTTACCCACCAGGACAAGACCCGCCTCTCGCCAGCGCGTCACGAGTTCGCTGTCTTGTGTGGAATGATAGCAGCCCCTTAAAAATTCGGAGCCCTCATGGAGCGGGGCGCCCGCAATCTCAGCGAATAAGTCCTTGGCGAGGAAGGGAACGCCATATAGTGGCGAGTCCGGATTTAGTGACGACAACTGATCGCGTGCTTGTGCATAGAATTTACATATTACCGCATTGAGACGAGGATTCAGGTTGTCAATAGAGACGATTGAGGCTTCCAAAACCTCAGACGCAGAAACCCTCTTGCGGCGAATTTGGCCCGCGAGGCCAATAGCGTCAAAACAAGCAAATTCGTTTCGAAATCCTGTCATGCGAGTAAATTATCCGAAGGATTTGCGGTTACGTTATGTCCCAGTTCCGCGAGCGCCGCGTCGCCCACAGGAAACCCTTTTAACTTATACGGCTCCTGCCCTCACATGAAAAGCGCAATGCTGAGGTAGATCCAAACCGACGCACGCCTTCCCCACAAACTGATAAGGAAACATGCGCAAGCCGGAGGCGGAGCTGGTGCGATGTTTGCGCAAGGTCTGCTTTGCTCTCAATATCGACCGGTAGCGCGGCCAGTCCGAGTCGGGTCGGTTGCAGACATATTCAATTTCTTACTGGTAGCGCGCGCCGCTGGGCCTCCCGGCGTGCTAGCCATGCCGATATCAAAGGCCGCCGAGGTCCTCCTTGACATTTCACGCCCGCGACTGCTTCGCGTCAGCCGGCGCTACGAATTTCTGCTGCTGGATCAGACTTTTCAAATACGCTTGATCCTGAGTTCTTTCGTAGAACCGCACTTCTTACATGCGTGAGATCCTCGAATTCCCCGCCGAACAGAATTGGTGTGATGCGGATAATGACCATTCCGTTCCGCAGATAGGACACGTCGAGGAAGCCCCGGCCTCTGGTGGCATTCCTTGACTAGCCACGTGATTTCCTTTCGCCGAAGCGGCCAAAGGATTCCCGCGCGGCTGCGGTAATTTGCGCGTTTTCGCCGGAAGCGGTCCTCAAGCGGAAGGTGGGTGTCAGCGTTGCAAGGCTGATTGCCACTGCTTGGTCGTGCACGAGGCGGAGCCGGGTGTAGCGCCGCCAATCCCCTTCGGCTTGTCCGGAAACGCATTTATGACGCCCAGATTGCCACGGAGTTGCTCTCGAATTTTTTGCGCTTTGAGGATCACTCGGTATTGGGGAGCAGCCTGCCGCGTGGCATACGTCAGTCCGTAACAATGCCGACAGCGCCAAGGGTAACCAAAAGGGGCATAGAGCTTCCCGCCGCGTTACTCATGTTCGCTGTGATCACGCGCGCGAATAAAGGCGACTGTTGACCAGCCTCCCTGGCTTGAGCTTTTCTACGAAGAGTCCCATTCCAACGAACGTCTACGCGTCAGCGTTTGGATTGTGCAAAGACTCGATGATTATGCAGTCAAGAAAACCGTCGAACTCCGACTTCTGGCGGTCTTTCAACATGTAGCTGATCCAACCCGCGTTCGCACCGTCGCGGACTAGAATTCGGCCGTGGCCCCACTCGACCTTCGCCCAACAGTCACAAATCAGCTTTTCAAGAGCAACAGCATCAAAGTGCGAAGGCAATTCAATTGCACAATGAATATGCCATCGACCGGACGTGCCACGTTCCCACGGACGCAATGAGCGAGCGCGGACCTCGCCTTTTTCAAGTACCGGTAACACACGAAGACGTTTGCCGTACCGACGAAATGCAGCTCCATAAACCCCTCTGTTGAGGAGATTCATGAAGTGCCGAAAAGCTTGCCTGCATCGATAGTCGTCGATCTTTACCCAGCCGCCGCTGTCCGGCTGGTGGCCTTGTTTCAAGGTCAGGGTAACGTCACAAAAGTCACTCCAGCTGCCGGTATCGAAGAAGTGTGATTTGGCGGATTCAATTGGATCAGATCTAACCTCCATCGAATCGTTATTCGCGTGTATTGCGAAGGTGGTGGAAGATCTCACGGCAGCGTTTGATCGCCGATCTGCGCTTTTGCCTCCCGACTCCGCCTCGAACACGACTTACACTTCCTGGCTTTGACGCTTGCCGCCGTACTATATTCTGGCTTCTTGGCGATTTAGCCGACGACAAGTACGCCATGCTCATGCGGGATATAGATCTTCGATGCTTGCCCACTCGTCGGGACGGAGCAACTCCAAGTGATACCGGAGGATTTCCGGGTTCGGTGGGCAAGCGATGCTCAATATTAGTCGCACTCACGCGCTAAATTGAAGAAGGCATTGACCAACACTATTGACTAACGACTACGCGTTCGGCCTGAAGAAGCCACGGCGTAGGCAGATAAGGCAGCGACCGGCTTCGTCAAGCGCGAGGGGAATGGTACCGGCATGCCCGGCGAGATGTCTCAGATGGTCACCATACGTCCAAATGCCGGCGCCGTCAGGCACCAGGATCGATGCGGTGTCATCCGCTGTCCGAGGGGTGGAGGTCTTATTCCGATCGCTGCTCACGGTATCACTCCCATCGACGTCGCTGCCGAGTCTTAGAAATGTCCGCGCGGGATTAGCCCGCGTTCCCCTGACGAGCGCTTGCTCGCTCGGCTGGTTTCGCTGTGGCTTGCTTGCCCTTCTTGCCCGGAATGGGAAGCAGCATCTCGCCCTGTCCCTCAATTCGCCTACGCCCTTTGTTCGGCGGAGTAGGAGTTGCTTTTTCCTCTGCAATGCTGCGGCGGAGCGCGTCCATGAGGTTCACAGCATTCTGCGGCCGCGGCGCGGCATGCTCCCGCGATACCGGCAAGCCGGCCTGCTTTTTCTTGAGCATCTCGACAACGGCTTCCTCATAGTGATCCACAAACTGCGAGGGATCGAAGTCCGTCGCCTTGCTCCGGAGGATGTGCTGGGCGAGCTTGAGCATGTCCGGCTCGACCTTCACGTCGGGAATGTCGTCGAAATACTCCCTCGCGTCCTTGATCTCGTAGGGATAGCGTAACGTGGTGGCCATCAGCCCCTTGTCCCAAGGCTCGAGCATGATGACCCGCTCGCGCTTCGCCAGCACGACACGAGCGAGCGCAACCATGTCCTTGCCGCGCATGGCTTCGCGGATCACCGCAAATGCGTCCTGTCCGACTTGGCCGTCCGGCGTGATATAGTAGGGGGTGTCGAGATAGCGCTGATCGATCTGCTCGCGCGGGACGAACGAGTCGATTTCGATGGTGTGTTTGCTTTCGATCGCAAGGGCATCGAGCTCGTCGTCATCCACCGGGATGTAGGCGTTCTTGGCGTATTCGTAGCCCCGGCCCTTATCGTCGCCCTCGACCGGCTCTCGCAAGACCTCGTCGACCAGCTGTTGGCGCAAACGGTTGCCTGTCTTCTTGTTGATCTGGCGGAACGAGACACGCTCTGTCGCTGATGTCCCGGTGTAGAGGGCGATCGGACACGAGACGAGCGAGAGCTTGAGGTAGCCCTTCCAAAACGCACGCGCAGGCGCCATGGAGATGTCTCCGCTTGGTTGCAGATGCCCCACCTGGGCTACCTGCCGCGTCCACGGACCACCTTGCTCGGAGAAGCGCAGGTTGGTGCGGGCCAATCCGTCGAAGCCCGTCTCAGTACGCTGAAACTAATGTAGGGTGCGGTTTCGCAGGGGCGAATCTTCTCGCTTGCGATGGTTAATCGGCTATTTCCGTACTCCTCTCGCCCCGCTCTTCATAAGCCCGTGCATTAGTGATGACAGGAGCCCTGCGTGCCCGACGTGGTCGATCGCGACTGCGTTAGGTCGGCGGCGCCTCACAGTATTGACAATTTCTTCGGCTGCCTTACCTGTCGCTCAGGTTTGATTCACTTATATCGCGTTTAGTCGGCAAGCTCCGACACGGCGGCTGAACCAATCAATCCAGAAATTGATCATTCCTTCAGCGGTCTTTATTTGCTGGGACGAGCAGGCCGCCACCGAGGTCCGCGTCAGCATTGTGGATTGATGAACGCTACTCATAGTAGGCCCTGCGCTTCAAAAGTGTGTCGGATTGCTCTTCAGAGAATCCCGCCATCGTCTCTGATTTCTATCGCTCGTGCGTCGCACGGAGGATTTTACCCGCAACTGCCAAGGAGTGAGTCATGCAAAATGGCTCCAAAACCATCACGAGTTCCAACCCAAACCGGCAGCGTCACTTGCCTGCCCGCTCGAAGCGGTGGACATCGAGTGCCGCACGCCCCGAGCCGGTAAGCCCTCAAAACGCGCGAAGAAACTACGAGCGGTATCTGGCGCTTGCCCGCGCTGAAGCTCAAATCGGCAACACCGTCGGGGCAGAGAACTATTACCAGTACGCCGAACATTATTTCAGATCGATGTCCTCGGATTCAGAAAGAACGTAAGAGCCCCTTCGCCCACTGCGGTCGGGAATAACCGTCCAATGATAAGAATGAGCACGTGGCCTCCTGCAATGTTTGGTCTAGGCTGGGACTGACGTCACAGCCAACTCGGTGGCCATCAAGCTCGGGCGTGACCACTCTTGTAGGGTGATCTTAGCCCTGGTCGCTTCCTTGGCGCCGCGCTTCTAAGCCGCCGCCAAGCGGTGCTCTGCCAAGGCGTCCTTCTTTGATGGAAATAATTTCGGTCATAAATAGCACGCTGCGGATTGCGCTTTACGCGGAGCTGATGCCCACTTGGGTTCCCGGTGCAAACATCCGATATAATAAGGAGAAGAAAGCGAAGAAGGCGTCGAAGTCATGATCACCCCAGAACATCGGCAAAAATCTCGTTCAACGGAGATAGCGCATATGAATGACCTGCTTGACGAGGCGCTGAAAGAAACGTTTCCGGCCAGTGATCCGATTGCAATCAGTTTCGAGCTTGAAGCACCCGAGCACGAAATAGCTACAACACCTGGGTTTCATACTCCACTCAGACGCACACTGCGCCGTGGACGCGGTACCGGCGACGAGAGGCCACGGCGGGCCTGAAGCTGGAGCCGACGCATGAGCAGTCCATTCTCTCGCGTAACGACGCGATTCGCCTATGGCGCTAGCCAGTTGCCGCGCATCGCCTGGTATGTTGGGCACAGCCTCGCCGTACGCCGGCTATCCGAGACGGCGCCGCGACGACGTGATAACAATGCGCGACCGCGTGCCCATACCAATTTGCCGGTTCCCGACCGTGAACGTCTCTACGCAGATATGGCCATCCTTCTCCAACAGGATCTCGCCAATGTTGAGGCCGGCCTTTACCCGCTGCCCGCCGATCATGACGGATCGTTGCTGACACTTCTGCATCGCTCGCGGATTTTCTTCGATGATCTACCCGCAATCCATCGGCGTCGCGAAAGCGGCTCGCACAACGATGTCCTAACCGCGGAGACGCGTGGGAAGCGGCCTCACTACTATTTGCAGAATTTCCATTTCCAGACCGGCGGCTGGATGACGGACGATTCAGCGAGCCGATATGACACGCAAGTTGAGGTGCTCTTCAACGGAACTGCCAATGCGACGCGCCGGCAGGCCCTGCCTCAACTCCATGAAGTCTTCGCCGGACGCGACCAGCGCAAACTAAGCCTTCTCGACATTGGCTGCGGGACGGGACGGTTTCTCGATTCTCTCAAGCAGGTTTGGCCGCGGCTCCCGACCCTTGGGCTCGATATGTCTGAGCCGTATGTCAGATACGCCAGGCGTCACTTGAAACGCTGGTCGCGAATAAACCTCGCAGTTGGAAACGCGGAGTCGCTGCCCGTGCCCGATGAAAGCCAGGACGCGGTGACCGGCATTTTTTTGTTCCACGAACTACCGCCGAAAGTTCGCCGTATCGTTTTTCGCGAATCTGCCCGGGTGCTGAAGCCGGGCGGGCGTTTGGTCCTCGTAGATTCTCTCCAGCGCGGCGATCAGCCAGATTATGAGGGGCTATTAGAGCTCTTTCCGCAGAATTATCACGAGCCTTATTATAGGAGTTATACCAAAGAAGACTTTAGCGCGCTCGCCGCGGCTTGTGGTCTGACGCACATCCGAGACCTCAAGGCCTTCGTCTCGAAAGTGATGGTATTCGATAAGCCACATTAATGGCCTGACTTTATTTTCTGGCTTGACACGGCCAGACCTTGAGCGGTGCCTGCGTCAGCAGTCGAAGCTTATGCGTCAGGCATTGCGCAAATGCCTATTTCCTGACCCGCTACACATGGGACTTAGTGAAAAAAGTAGGCCGCTTCCAGGCGACCTACATCAGGTCTGCCTCAACTGTCAGCCCACGTAGGTGACGCGCTTCTGGGCATCCACCTCAGCTGCGGTCGCCGGCTGCGCAGGCAGTTGCAGCACTGTTGCCGCCTGACCTTCGCACAGGTGCGTCAACAACACGGTCCGCCCATCCGGAAATTCGAGCGCATCGTGATGTGCGGCCATCTTGTCCTTATTTACTTGTCGAAAGATTGCCGTCTGGTGGTTGATTGTCTTCGTCCTCCACCCGAGTAGGCCAGTCGGAAGGCAGGCAACTTCCCCGGCGAAGGCCAGCTCCGTTCCGGGCATCACACACACTGCGAATCCGAGGTCGTCGGCGGCGGCGAAGCCGCGTGTCCCGGTGCCGAAGTCACGCGTCACCAGCTTATCGCCGACCTTCGCGGGCCGTGAACGTACGCTTTGGAGGCTAAAGTCACACATCTCTAGAACTCCCTTGTTGGAGCCCCTTCAGCCCAACCAGATATTAGCGCACTCGGAGTCCTCCCGCATTACACAAAATGTTGCGCACGATGTCTTCTCATCGCCCGCTGTGGGCGTCGGTGGCGCGCGGACGGCGGCAGCGCGCTCGAATAAGCCTGCTGGTTTGCACGTCTCATCCTCTCGCAGACCTCGGCAGGTAACAGTCGATTTCTCATGCAGAACTACGCCACGGCTGGTCTTGCTTCGAAGCCTCGGCCACGAGCCAGAACGCTCCAAGCGATCCGCGCCAGCTTGT
>Ga0210394_10001278_pt1 | contig 41434 bp, 28 predicted proteins | sample IncBWC12MmetaG_FD_160121 | JGI IMG/M metagenome (GOLD analysis project Ga0210394, IMG submission 160121) | Forest soil microbial communities from Barre Woods Harvard Forest LTER site, Petersham, Massachusetts, United States - Inc-BW-C-12-M | ecosystem: Environmental > Terrestrial > Soil >...
CCCGGCGCCGCTGCCCGACGCCGAAATTGAGGTTCTGGTTAACGGATTAGCCAAGGGGATTCGCGCCGAACCGCATCCCTATTTGAAAGTCGGACATCGAGTGCGCGTGAAATATGGCCCCCTAGGCGGCACTCAGGGCATTCTGGTGCGCAGAAAAGATAAGTTTCGGGTTGTGCTGTCGATCGATTTGATCATGCGTTCGGTAGCAGTGGAAGTGGACGAAGCGGATGTCGAGCCTTGCTGAAGTGTCATCCGGCTTGTTATTCCCATCAAGCGCACAGTTCCGTGATCAACGTGAGAACCCGATTCGCTGCTAGCCGCGCAGAGGTGTTATGAGCAGATTTTTCCCGATTTTTCGTCGCTGTATTTCGCTGATTTTGCTGGGAACACAATTGTTCCTCCCAATCGCATGGAGCCAGCAGCCCGCCACTTATAGCCGCAGCACGGCAATCGATCAGGCCAACTCTCGCGCGGAACGGGAAGCGGAGCGCATGGTTTCGTTTTCCGCTGACAGAATTCTTTCCCTCCTTCGTCAAGAACCGGGATTGCTGCTGCAAGTAAAAAAGGCCGTGGTACGAAAAGCCTTCGAACAGGGACAGATACTGAATCCAACCGATCTAACCGATGACGCTCTATTCGACCTCATTAGGAAGGACGACAATGTCCGGGTTATCGCGACTCAGGAAATCGTAGACCGCGGCTATATTAAAGCGAAACCAAGGCGGGAAGAGCTCGCGCGCGATTTGCCCTGCCGCCAGCCAATGCCTCTTGGCAACGAAGCGGCTGTTAATAAGCCAGAGGATCAATCATCGCTTACGAATTCGAAACGTTCGCCGAGCCAAGAGGAGACCTACTGGACAAAACACGAGAACGACTTAGATTGTTACTTAACCCAGTATCTTCCCTACGGAGTGCGGCCGTATACTTCAGCGCAACCACAGTACACGCAGTCACCTTTCCAGCAGCAGCAATATCCAGGATCGCAGTATCCGCGGCAACAGCCGCAACTTCCGCAGCAGCAGTATCCCCAACAATCTTATCCGCCGGGCCAGGAACAGCCTGAGCCGAACCCGTCGACCGACTATCGCCGTCAGCTGCAGATGACACAGGCGCAGCCATCGCAAGGCTATTTTGGGATGGATACGGATCAGAGCGAGATGGCCAGCCTCCAGCCGAATGACCTTCCCAGCCTGATGAACGCTAGCCAGTCGGGTGGGATGTCAGGTCGATCAATGAGTGACGGGGAGAATGGGATGGGCGCTTTGGGTTCAATGCGTCCACCGAATTTAGGTGCGTCGCCAAACTCGCCTTTAGGTTCTATTGGTTCTCTGCTCGGAAGTCAGAATCAGGCGTCGGGATTTCCTCAACAGGCACGCCTTGAGGATCAGTACCGCTTTCCACTGCAACAGTATTCGTTTCCCAAGCCAGCCCAGCAGCCCATGCTTCGTCATCGGCCTAACCCGTACGCCGACGTTCCCTCACTTTACGATTTGTATGCGCAGTATTCGAAGCGTTCACCGAAGCTTGAACGCTTCGGAGAGGATGTTTTTCGGAATGGCACCGGCAACCTGGACGAACTCCCTATGGACTTGCCAGCCGGGCCCGATTACGTGGTAGGTCCGGGCGACGGTTTGACCATCAATCTCACGGGAGGAATTTCACAGCGGCTTCAGCGAGTCGTTGATCGCGAAGGCCGTCTTGCGTTGCCTGAGGTCGGAGCCGTCGAAGTCTCGGGACGCAGCTTAGGCGACGTGCAGCATCTGGTGCAGACCGTTCTGCGCGGGCAGTTCCGCGGCGTTGACGCCGATGTCTCTCTGTCCCGCATTCGCACGGTTCGTGTCTATGTGACCGGCGATGTCGAACGTCCCGGCGCCTACGACGTCAGCTCATTATCGACTCCGCTCAATGCTCTTTACATCGCGGGAGGGCCGACCTCTGGCGGATCGTTACGAGTTCTGCGCCACTATCGCGGCAAACAACTGGTTGAGCAAGTCGACGTGTATGACTTGCTGTTGCACGGTGTTCGTGGAGACGTGCAGAGATTGCAGGCTGGAGACACCATCCAAGTCCCGCCTCTTCAGGGCGAGATCACGATCGAAGGCATGGTGAGACGTCCAGCAATCTACGAATTGGAGGGCGAAAAAGATCTGGCGCAAGTTTTGGAATTAGCCGGAGGCGTTCTGCCTTCTGGCACGTTGCGTCATGTGGATGTGGAGCGAGTTGAAAGCCACGAGAGCCGAACCATGTTGCGTCTCGACATTCCGGAAACGGATAGCGATGCCAGCGTTAACAAGGCGCTCGAAGATTTTACCGTTCAGGACGGCGACAAAATCAAAATTACGCCCATCCTGCCTTACGCCGACAAGACGGTTTACGTTGACGGCCACGTCTCGCGGCCCGGCAAATTCGCCTATCGCGACGGCATGAAAGTTACGGATCTGATCCGGTCCTACAAAGATTTATTGCCGGAGCCCTCGACCACTCACGCGGAAATCATACGGCTCTCCCAGCCTGACTTTGCTCCCGAAGTCCTAACCTTCAATCTGGGCGATGCGCTCGCCGGCCACGATCAGGATTTAGTTTTGAAGCCTTTTGATATCGTACGCATCTTCGGCAGATTCGACTTCGAAGATCCGCCAGTAATCACGGTCACGGGGGAAGTCAGAGACCCCGGCGATCACCTGACCAACGGCGCTGCACACTTTCGCGATGCGGTCTATCTCGCAGGCGGCGCCACCGGCGACGCCCTGTTGGACGACGCCCAAGTCTTCCGCAAGACCAACGATGGCAAGCTCGAAGTCATCAACGTCAATCTGGCCAAGGCGCTCGAAGGCGATGTCAAAGACAATATCGCTCTCGAACCCAAAGATAGGATTTTCATCCACCGCGATCTCAACAAACTTGATCCGCCGACTGTAACCATAGAGGGCGAAGTGGGCCGACCCGGACAATATCCGCTCGGCGATAACATGACCGCGGCTACGCTGGTGCGACTTGCCGGCGGATTCACGCGTGGCGCATATACTGATGAGGCGGACCTCACCCGCTACGAAGTGGCGCAAGGAACGAAAGTGGTCAGCGATCACGTCAGCGTGCCAATCGCGAAAGCGTTAGCCAGCGAACCGGACGCTGACGTCCGCTTGCGCGACGGTGATGTTCTCGCGATCCGACAGCTAGCCGGCTGGAAAGATGTGGGCGCGAAGATCACCGTCACCGGTGAAGTCGTTCATCCCGGTACCTACGGGATCCAGGAAGGGGAGCGGCTCAGTTCCATCATTCAACGGGCCGGTGGTTTCCGCAATGATGCCTACCCGTACGGAGCCGTGTTTGAACGGCAGCAGATCAGGGAATTGGAAGAAAAGAATCGCGCTGACTTGTTAGATAGAGTACAAAGCGAAGCAGCTGATATCAAGGGTATCCCCGAGCAAAATCAGCAAGACACCTTGGCCAAGCAGGCCGCCGTTGAGCAATATCAGGCCACAATACAAAAGCTGCAGAACGCTCCTCCGCAAGGGCGCATGGTCATACATATCTCGAGCAATCTCAAACGTTGGATGAATACATCGTCTGATGTGCAGGTACGAGCTGGCGACACAATCTACGTCCCGAAGAGGCCAAGTGTTGTATTGGTGGATGGCTCTGTTTACAACCCCACTGGGATCACTTTTAAGCCTGGCAAGAGTGCAGGTTGGTATCTCAGTCAAGCGGGTGGTCCCACGGGCACCGCGAACAAAAAGGGCGTATTCGTGATCCGCGCCGACGGTTCGGTGGCGGGCGGTGCTGCTGGCTTGTTTGGCGGAGGCGCCGAGAGCGCGGCGATGCAGCCAGGGGATATGGTGGTTGTGCCGGAGAAAATATTCACGGTCAGCCGTGCTTGGCAAAACACGGCAACAGCCGCCCAGATTGTCAGTGCAATCGCTCTCAGTGCCGCATACGCGAAGAATTTTTAACTTTTGGGACGCCGTTTGATTCTATCGCGAGTTAACGGTGCGATTTTGCGGTCCGCGATACTGTTATCCGCGCTGATCGCTTCTGCCGTCGCACAAAATGCCACGTCCGACGTGCCCACTGCGTCAATCCAAAACCCGGATGGTCGAAGTGCGGCGATCAGTTCATCGCACTCAGCAAAGACGAACGCTCCTGACGACCGATACGCTCTGCAGCCTGGAGAGGATCCCGAGAACCGTTTGCTTTCCCCATTTGTAAAACACATCGTGTCCGATCAGAAAGAGTTCTGGACCAGTCCAGCGCGCATTCGCACCAAAGACCTTAAATGGATCCTGCCCGGCGCTGGCGTAGTGGCAGCTTTCATTGCCAGCGATAGCTGGTGGGCCAAACAGGTAAACCCGGCTCATGAGCAAACCAGCCTGCATATCTCTGACTACGGCGCATATTCCATGATCGGGTTGGGCGGAGCCTCTTTTCTCTTTGGTGAGGTGACGCATAACGATCATCTGCGGGAAACCGGACTTCTGGCGGGTGAGGCTGCAATCAACAGTACCGGAGTAGCATACGCCTTCAAAGAAATCACGCAGCGACCGCGCCCACTCCAAGACAACGGGAACGGTGATTTTTTCAAAGGAGGCGCGTCATTTCCATCGGAACACTCCGCGATCGCATGGTCCATCGCGAGTGTCTGGGCTCACGAATATCCGGGTTGGCTCAGCCAAACCGCAGCCTACGGGTTAGCATCGGCGGTGACAGTAACCCGGGTCACTGCGAAGCAGCATTTTCCCACGGACGTAATCGTCGGCAGCGCACTAGGCTGGTACTTCGGACACCAAGTCTACCGCGCCCACCACGATCCGGAATTGGGCGGAACAGCTTGGGGCAATTTCTTTGACGAAAAGCCTGAGCAGTCGCCGCGCAATCCTAACTACATGGCGTCACCTTACGTCGCCCTGGACAGCTGGATCTATCCCTCTTTAGAGCGGCTGATTGCTTTGGGTTACATGCGATCCAACATGCTTGGGATGCGTCCTTGGACCCGCATGCAATGCGCGCGGATGGTTGAAGAGACCGGAGACAGGCTGCAGAATGATGACGAAGCGGGTGAAGCGGGGAAAATATACAGGACGTTGAGCGATGAGTTTGCCACCGAGATCACGCGCCTGGACGGAGCCCGCAACGTCGGGGCCCGGCTGGACTCCGTCTACACTCGGTTCACTGGAATTTCTGGCACTCCGCTTCGCGACGGTTACGACTTCGGTCAGACCATCATTAACGATTATGGACGACCCTACTGGACTGGGGTGAACAATGTAACGGGCATAACTGCGGACGCCGAGGTGGGGCCGGTAGCATTTTCTTTTCAGGGCGAATACCAACACGCGCCGGCAATGCCTTCCGATCCTCCACAAGTGTTGGCGGCGATAGCCGCAGCTAATCTGACACCGCCGCTGCCTAATGGAACGCCCACGGTCAATCAATTTCAGCTATTGAACAGCGCAGTTTTGCTCAACATAAACAACGTGCAGTTTTCGTTTGGCGAAGAGAGTCAATGGCTCGGCCCGGGCGAATCCGGCTCGCTGCTAATGAGCAATAACGCCGCTCCATTCCCAGCGTTCAAGATCGACGACGTGGCGCCGCATAATATCCCAGGACTGTCGAAAATCCTGGGGCCCGTTCGCACAGAATTCTTTATTGGACAGCTCTCAGGGCAACATTGGGAATTCTGTACTGTGCCCACCTGCCAATCGTTTCCAGGATACCCTGGCGTGGTTGGCCCCAATGTGTCCCCGCAACCGTTCATCCACGGAGAAAAAATCAGCTTTCAGCCCACTCCAAATCTTGAATTCGGAATGGGCATTACCGCGATGTTCGGTGGCCCCGGCCTGCCCGTTACATTCGGAAACTTTTTTAGTACTTACTACGTCCACACGCCGAATCTAGCAAAGAATCCGGGTAAACGGATCTCGGCTGCCGACTTTACTTATCGCATTCCTGGTTTACGGGATTGGTTGACGTTTTACCTTGACTCGCTGGTCGTGGATGAGATCTCGCCCATCGGCTCTACCCGCGCTAACGTGAACCCTGGCATTTACATGCCCAAAATACCGAAGATTCCAAAACTGGAGTTGCGCGCCGAAGGAATCAATGAATCTCGAACTAAGGAGTTCGTGCCGGGTTTTGTCTATTACGACGGTGATCGCTATCGTTCTGGTTACATTAATGACAGTTTTCTCATGGGAACTCCATTTGGACGAGCAAGCCGGGGTGGACAGGGCTGGTTAACCTACTGGTTCTCTCCCCGCAATAAGGTGCAAGGAGGCTATCGCCTGCAGACGGTATCTCCCAGCTTCATAGAAGGTGGACGCCTGGTGGACTATTTCGTGCAGAGCGAAGCGATGCTAGGCCACAGCGTCTCGTTCTCGGGTCTTTTTCAATACGAGCAGTGGCGGTTCCCGGTCTTCAGTTCATCACGCCAGTCAAATGTCACAGCGTCAGTGCAACTGACATTTTACCCACATTGGCAGGCTCGCAAGTGACGAATAAAGGCTTAAGCGCTAAGCTTCAGTGAGGTGCATTGTCGATTGGGTTTCCCCCCTTACCAAATACAATTGGCACACTATCTTCACTGGTTCGGCAGCCCTCTGAGGACGGAGGCTCAACCTAGATGGGTCGCATATCTCAAAGGATCGACGAAACCGTGGAAGTGCATGATGTGCCTTACCGTGGAACCGAGCCTGACCCGGTTGCGGTAGAACGCTCGGGTCATCAATCCGCTGCGTTGGCTTTTGCCCGGTTGCTATGGGAGCAACGCGCCCGTCTCGCGAAAGCCACAGTTGCCGGATTAGTGATTGCCGCCGTGGGGACGTTGCTGATCCCCAATCGCTACCAAGCCGTCATTCAGTTGATGCCACCGGACGGGAATTCCTTATCTGGAGGAATGGGTACGCTCACTGCTCTCATGGGCATGTCGCGGCGTGGTTAGGGCAGTGGCTCGCCAGGGGGCTTGGTCGGTGGTCTTGGCGAAGTCCTGGGGGGAGGGAAAGTCGGCGCGTTATTCATTGGAGTACTCGAGAGCCGTACAGTCGCCGATCGGATTATCGATCGATTCGACTTGCGAAAAATATATTGGTTGAAGACCTACACTTCTGCTCGCCAGAAACTCGCCTCACGAACAATAATCGACGAGGACAAGCGAACCGGAATCATTCAAATCGCGGTAGAGGATCACGATCGCGAGCGCGCCGTCGCCATAGCACAGGCATATGTATCAGAGCTGGACCGATTGTTGGCGCAAGTGAACACCTCTGCAGCTTCACGCGAAAGGGCGTTCTTGGAACAGCGCTTATCCCTCGCAGACGCGCAGCTCGAGAATGATTCTAAGAAACTAAGCCAGTTCTCCTCGAAGAATGCAACCTTGGACCCGCAAGCGCAGGGCAAAGCGATGGTAGAAGCTGCTGCCGTGCTGCAGGGGCAATTGATCGCAGCCCAATCTGAGTTGAGCGGTCTGGAACAAATCTATACCACGGAAAATGTGCGCATCCGTTCTCTGAAAGCGCATATTGCCGAATTGCAAAACCAGTTGAATAAGTTAGACGGAAAGAACTACTCAGGGGCGACTACGCTAGATTCCGCTGACTTGTATCCGTCTCTGCGGCAACTGCCGGTGCTAGGTCTGGAATATGCGGATCTCTATAGGCGCGTGAAGGTGGATGAAGGGGTTTTCGAGCTTCTGACTAAAGAATATGAACTTGCCAAGGTTCAAGAAGCGAAGGAAACACCGGTTGTCAAGGTTCTAGATGCCGCGCGCTTGCCGGAAAAGCGGTCCTGGCCCCCTCGCGGATGGCTGACTGCCGTCGGCGCCGTTCTAGGTTTTCTGCTTGGCAGTTGTTGGATAGTGGGTAAGGAGCTTTGGAATGAAATCGATTCGGCGGAACCTCACAAAGAATTCCTTTCCAATATCTGTCGCGAGACCTGGGCTTGGATCGCTGAGACTAGATGGCAGATTCGGAGCCGCCTGTCGAAGGTGCGAGGCCCTGGTAATTCACCTACGTCAAGATCAGATTAGCCAAGATAGTCATTTAGATTACATAAAATACCAGAATACTGATGGCCACTAGCTCGACACCGCTGTTGACGGCGCTTCGCGGATATCGCACCGAGGAGTTTGGTGCTGGGCTCCCGTTTCAAAGCTTGTTGACATTTCTAGGCTGTCTAATCCCGGTGGCACTGTGTCTTTACTTGATGGATATTAAGCCCCTATTCCAGATCGGAGATGTGGAGTTTACCCAGCCGGACCTGGTGCTGGTCATCATCGTTATGCTGGTTATTGGACGAGCCATATTTCGCGGGTTCCATCCGCTCCCGAGAATTTTTGTTCTTCCCGTTTCCCTATACTTGCTTTCTACAATCGTGTCGGGGCTGAATGCATCAGATAGTCTTCGGGCGGCGGCCGCCGTGATACAGGTGTTGGAGTTCAGTTCGCTGGCGTGGTGCTTCATGCTGGTGACTTCGCCGAAATACTTTCTCAGAATAATTCATGCAATTTTTGGCATCTTCATTTTCGAGACCTTGGTTGCGATCAGCCAATTTATAGCGGGAGATGCGGCGCCGAGAGCTACGTTCCTTCAGCATCAAGAGTTTGCAATGTATACGAGTTACGCTGCCGCTATGGCGTTCGCGCTGTTGATGAATCAGGACCAACCCGGTAAGCGCTGGTACTATGGTGTCATCCTTTTTGTTCTTCTAGTAGGTTCTTTGCTTGGTCAGGAGCGAGCTCCGTGGCTGGGTTTTGTCTTCTCGGGACTTGCGGTTGCTTATTATTCGGGGCAAAAGCGGAAGCGTCTTCTCCGAGCGTTTGCGATCACAGTGCTGGGAGCGATCATGCTCATCGCGAGTGTTCCGCAGCTGCGGGACGTAACTTTGAATCGTCTGGCGGAAGCAGGAAGCGATTCCGAGCAAAGCAATTCACTGTTATCACGATTGGCGTTGTGGGGAGTCGCGTTTCAGTTTTTTGTTGCACATCCGGTTTTGGGTGTGGGCCCAAAGAACTATACGAGCCTCATTCCGCACTATCTTTCAGTTGACGAAATGATGGGGTCTGACAAGTTGGATCCACACAACGTGTGGATCCAAACATTGGCGGAGCAAGGCATAATCGGATTCGTGACTTACCTCGGTTTCTGCGTCGCTGTTCTAAAGCTGGCGGTACGCGGATTACGCCAACAGTTGCCACCAGCGATTCACGGGCTATGGGCTGCAGCCCTCGCCTATCACGTCTTTTGGATGACGATGTCCTACCATTACTTTGCCAAGAGTGCGGGTCATACCCATTTCATGATTATTGGGTTAATGTTAGGATCTTCGACGATGTTCCGCGCTAAGCCAGATGGCCACACCTCTCCTTCTCTTCCTAGGTCGAACTAAGTGCAATTATTTCAGATTATTCGGAAGGACGTTGCGAACAAAGTTGGGGGCGAAGTCGTCTCACGACTGTTTTTTTTGTTTTTTTTCTTCTACGTTGCTCGGAAGTTCCAGACGGCTGACTTCGGCGCTCTCAATGTTGCGATTTCATCCACCTACATTCTGGGAGTCATATTTCTAGATCCCGGGCTGAACCTGTCCACCATACAGTTGCTGGTGGAACGCAAGGACGAGAGCAAATCGATTGCTAGTGCAATTTTCTCTTTCAAGTGTCTAATGTTTGTTCCCATGCTGATCACGTTATACGCAATTAGCCGCGCGTTTGCTGGAAGACTTCCGTCCTTTTCTGTTTTGCTTTTTGCTGCGATATATACATTGTTTACCGCATTACTTGAGTACCTTTGCTCTGTGACGAATGCTTTCCACCGCATGGATCTCGAAGCTGCTTTAAAGGTCGCGAATCGTCTTTCCATTGTTGTATTCGGGGCCCTTGCATTGCGGATAGGTGGGACCGCAAGTGTACTTTGCGCCATGTGGGTGGCGACGTTGCTGGCCTGCATCGTGGCCCTTGTTGTACTTCGGCGTCAGCTCGTTTCGATTAACTTTGGCTGGGACCGCGCCATTATTGTTCAGGCTTTGAAAGCTGGCCTTCCCATTGCTGGAACAGTTATCGTCGGCACAATTTATCTCAAGTGGGACTTACTGGTGCTTTCCTACTTCAATGTGGGGAAAGAGCAGATTGGTTGGTATGCAGGTGCCTTCAAAATTGTGGAAGCTTTTTCCGCGTTGCCTTCGATTCTGGGGGCAGCTTTATTCCCCCTGATTTTGCGGCTTAGAATTACGAACCCTGATGCACTGGATCGATTACTAGGGAGTAGTACAAAAGCTATCTTGCTCTTTGCCATACCGGTTGCCGCTACCATAAGCTTGTTCAGTCGTCCGATGATATCAGCGGTTTATGGAAAAAGTTATCTGCCTGGTGCCCGCGTTCTGTCCATCTTAATCTGGTGTATTGTGCCAATCTTTATGTACTTTTACTTGATGTTTGTCAACATCGCTTCGGGTCATGCTAAACATAATCTTTTGGCAGGCTGCGTAGCCTTGGTTGCTGGATTACTTGCCAACGCTGTCCTTGTTCCCCGTGTGGGATATCTTGGTGCGGCATGGTCAGCGCTGATCGCAAACACAAGCTTTGCATTGTTGTCTTTTTGGAAGGTGTGTTCTGTTTTTCAGAACGCGAGTCTACCATCGATGTTGCTGAGGTCAATGGTTGCGGGGGCATTCATGGTTGTCATGTTCTTTTTTCTGCCCGTTTCCGCTTCATTTCAGTTGGCGTCGGGATTGGTCGCCTATCTGGTCGTGTTGGTTGTACTAGGTTCATTGAGAGGCGCTGACATCTCTCTGGCTTTCCGGCTCTTCCAGCCTAGTGCAAATGACTGATGACGCAATCCGGTAAGGGTATGAGAGACACATCCAACTACCAATAGTGTCTTGCAATATTTAGGGCGCCAACTTGACCGGCTCAGGGGCGCTGATACCGACAATCATGAAAATGCTGATGGTCTCGAAGTCTGCCGTCGTGGCTGCCCACCATGGAAAGCTGCAAGAACTAGTCAAGCTGGGTGTGGATTTAACTCTTATTGTTCCGTCACGCTGGGGCACTCAACAACTGGAAGTGACGGAGGCTGCGAGCTATAAGATTCGCGTTCTTCCTTGTTGGTTCAATTCCAACCTACACTTTCATTTCTATCCGACAGCCATGAGATCGATTGACGCCGACATCGTCTATCTGGAAGAAGAACCTTGGAGCGTAGTAACTCATCAGTTCATGCGGCTCTGCGTTTTATCGCGAAAGCCTGTGCTCTTTACTACTTGGCAGACTATTAATAAAAGGTATCCTCCGCCATTTAGCCTGTTCGAGCGTTATACATTTCGCCACGCCCAGGCCGCAATTGCAGGGAACAGTGAGGCAATGGAACTTCTTCGTAGGCGCGGATTCACCAAGCCGATCGCCGTCATTCCCTACGGGGTGTACCCTGACGTGTTCTTTAAAAGGGAAGTGGAGTCTCTGCGGCAGAAACTCGGCGTGGCGAACACGTTTGTTATCGGTTACGTCGGTAGGGTTCTGTCGATTAAAGGCCTCGCGGACTTGATTCAAGCGTTTGCCCTACTGCCCTCGAGTTGCTCGCTTTTGATAGTGGGAGAGGGCGATTTTCGCGGTAAAGGAGAAGAGCTTGCACAGAGCTTAGGAGTCGGCTCAAGAATCCGATGGCTGCCGCCAGTAGCTTCTTTGGATATTCCCGACATTATGAACGCGATGGATGTGTTAGTCCTTCCCTCACGCACTATGTCCAATTGGAAAGAACAGTTTGGACGTGTTCTGATTGAAGCGATGGCATGCGAGACGCCTACCATCGGTTCCAGTTCGGGAGAGATCCCGACGGTGATCGGGGATGGTGGCTTAGTTTTTCCTGAGGCAGATGTTGGCGCGCTTGCGAAACAACTCAAGTGCCTCTTTGACAGCCCTCAATTAAGAGTGGAATTGGGGCGGAAAGGCCGTGCCCGAGTACTTAGCAACTTTACCCAGCAAAGAATGGCCCAGGAGCTGGTGAATCTTTGCCGAATTGCCTTGACTGATTCGTGTGAACTAAGACCAAGGGCCGCAGCAGTGCAGGAAACGGGTAAGGTATCGTGAACACGATCCCCCATCAGCATTACGACGCTTCGTATTTTGCCTGGCAACGCAAGCACTGCGGAGGCCCTCAATCGGCGTTAATGGATCGCTGGAAATTTGAGTCTTTCCTTAGTCCTCGCGATGTGCTCCTCGATTTTGGGTGCGGGGGCGGTTTCCTATTGCAAGCACTTTCTTGTGGATCAAAGTACGGGGTCGAAGTAAATTCTGCCGCTAGAGAAGAGGCCGCACTCAACGGACATGTATACGCGGACATCGAAGATCTGCCTGAGAGTATTGCCTTCGACGCAATAATTTCTCATCATGCATTGGAGCATGTTGACAATCCGTTGGACATACTCCGCAAGTTACGCGCACGTCTAAGGCAGGGAGGCAAAGTAGTTTTCGTCGTTCCTACGGAAGAGTGGCATAGGCAGAAACGCTATAGACCCGACGATATCAATCAGCATTTATACACTTGGACGCCATTGAGTTTGGGTAACTTGTTTGCACGTGCCGGATTCCAGGTCGAGCGCGCCGAGCTACTGCGGCAAAGGTGGCCACCCAAAGCTCAAAAACTCTATAGGATCATGCCAGCATTGATTTTTCATATAGTCTGTGGCCTATGGGGTACGGTTACCCACAGCCGAGAGATTCGCATCGTCGCGTTGAAATCGACAGCGCAGTGAACAGGACTGGTCTGCATCCGATGGCGCAAACTGCTGAAAACTTGATTGAACGTCAAATTCCGAGTCGGAAGCCGCAGGCAGATATTCGCGTGATTGTGGCCAACGATTTTGCCCATGTAAACGGCGGGGCAGCACAAGTAGCTCTGAGTTCGGCGGTGGGGCTCGCCGAGCGAGGCTATCCAGTCACTTTCTTCTCCGCGGTCGCCCCGATCGCGGATGAGTTACGGCATCCGAGTATTAATGTCGTGCTCACCGATCAATTTGATATAAAGAGTGATCCCAGCCGGCTTCGAGCTGTCACCCAAGGCATATGGAATCCAAGATCAGCTCGAACGATGGAACAGGTTCTGGTCGGGGCCGATGCGGATCGAACCATTCTGCATGTGCATGGATGGACTAAGGCGCTGACTTCAAGCATTATTCGAGTGGCGCTTCATCGCGGCGTCGCAGTGGTGATTACCCTGCATGACTACTTCTACGCCTGCCCGAATGGAGGCTTTTTCAATTTTCAAAAAAAGCAGTCTTGCCCATTGCGCCCGCTGTCGGCCGCCTGCCTCAGGGAGCATTGCGACCGTGATGGCTATCCGGAGAAACTATGGAGGAGCATCCGACTCGGAGTGCAAAACCACTTTGGTTTTTCTAATTCCAAGCTATTGAACTTTATTACTATCTCCGACTTTAGTGAGAACGTCCTCAAGCCCTTCCTGCCGCCGGATGCAATGATCTATCGCATCGAAAGTCCCAGCGACTTCACGAAAGAAGCAGCCGTTGATGTGACGCGCAACAACCAGTTCGTCTGTCTTGGCCGGTTATCGCCAGAGAAAGGGGTGAACTTGGTAGCAGCCGCAGCTCGCGACCTTAGCTGTGAGGTTACATTCATTGGCGAAGGGCCGAGTCGCGATGAAATCACTTCGATCAATCGACAGGTCCGGATTACAGGCTGGCAATCTAGGGCACAGGTGAAAGCCCACCTCCGCTCGGCGCGATGCTTGGTGTTATCGTCTCTTTGGTATGAGGCTCAGCCGATGGTCGTTGCTGAGGCGGCGGCGCTTGGGATACCGGCAATCGTTGCGGACCAGTGTGCCGGTCGCGAAATGGTTGAGAACGGAGTCACCGGGCTTTGGTTTCGGAGTGGTGATCATGCAGATTTGCGCGAAAAAATGACGATGCTGCAGAATTCCAATACCGCAGCTCGAATGGGGCGAGCGGCTTATGAGCGCCATTGGGCCGCTCCCTTTACGATTGGCAAACACCTCGATTCACTGGAAACCTGTTACGGCTCAATCCTGACCGGAAAGCAACTGGGTCACAACTAAGTAGCTCATCGAACTGTCAATGGTCAAAGTGGTAGATTTCTTTAACTTGCTATTAAAGCGTCCTGGCGATGCCTGTGGTCGGCTTGAGGGGATCGCCGATTCGCGCCTTGAGTCGCTCTGGAGCAAGCTGCCCAACTATCACACGTCCAATCTAGGGTCGGTCTGTTCCAGGCTGCACGACGAGGCAGGGTTGCCGGTTGATGAGTTTCTCGTGGAACCAGCCCTTTGGGAGGTCGAAAATCGGGTTCAGTCTGGGTTAAATGAATTGCCTGAGGATGCTCCTTTCCCGAAAGGTCTGAACGGCGACTTTGCGATGGCAAGATTATGTTATGCATTGTGTCGGGCATTGCGCCCCTTACGAGTTGTCGAGACGGGCGTGTGTTATGGAGTCACTAGCGCATTCTTTCTTCAAGCTCTCAGACAGAACGACAGGGGCACGCTTTACAGTATTGATTTACCGCCGTTGGGTAGAGACGCTTCTGCTTTTGTCGGGAGGCTGGTTCCGGAGGACCTCCGTTCGCGATGGGAGCTTCTTCGCGGCACAAGCAGGAGGCTGTTGCCGCGGTTGTTGAAAAGGATTGGTACTGTCGATTTGTTTATCCATGACAGCCTTCACACACGCCGCAACATGCGACGTGAACTTCGGACCGTCACTCCTCATCTGTCTTCCACTGCGGTTGTACTCTCGGACGATATCGAAGGCAACTCTGCATTCTGCGAATGGGCGGAAGAGGTGAAGCCGCGTTACTGGGCTGCGCTGCAGCAGCAAGACAAGTCCTCATTACTAGGGATAGCCGTTGCGTCGGTTTTAGAGTGCCAGATTTTTCCGAAGCCCCAAGGTTCGGTGGTATCCCGAGTATGAATAAGTTATTGGAGAATGTGCCGGCACAATTCCGGAATCTTCGCGTTGCCATCGTGCATTATTGGTTCGTCGATTATGCTGGCGGCGAGCGCGTGACAGAGGCCTTGGCGGAGATGTTCCCGCAGGCGGATTTATTTGCTTTGGTAGCTAACAAGGATACACTCAGCCCTACTCTTCGAAAGCACCGGCTAACGACTTCGTTTCTTCAACGGGTTCCTGGCGGAGTGCGCTGGTACAGACATTTGCTACCGCTGTATCCGTTGGCTCTCGAACAACTCGATGTTTCTTCCTACGACCTGATCCTAAGCTGCGAGTCGGGTCCAGCCAAGGGTGTAATTTCACGTTCGGAAACCTGCCACATTTGCTGTTGTCTTTCGCCAATGCGCTACTTGTGGGACTTTTATCCTGATTATCGACGCGCTCTTGGCCCGCTCGTGGGTGGCGTTTTTTCGCTGACTGCTCATTACTTACGAATGTGGGACTTGGCGTCGGCTTCGCGGGTTGACAGTTTTATCGCGATTTCCCAAGCTGTGGCTTCGCGGGTCCGGAAGCATTACCGTCGCGATGCTCCAGTGATCTATCCACCGGTCAATGTCGCGGCGGGCTACATCTCGGATGCAGTGGAAGACTACTATCTAGTCGTCAGCCGTCTGGTCGATTACAAGCGTGTCGATCTCGCCATCGAGGCCTGCAATCGCCTGAAACGTCCGCTCAGGATTATCGGCGCTGGTGATCAATTCGATCGCCTGCGGGCGCTGGCTGGCCCAACCGTTAAGTTTCTTGGACGACTAAGCGACGAAGTCTTGCGCGAGAGCTATGCACGCTGCCGCGCTTTACTCTTCCCTGGAGAAGAGGATTTCGGAATTGTGCCCGTGGAAGCGCAGTCTTTTGGACGTCCGGTAATTGCCTACGGACGCGGGGGAGCATTGGAGACTGTAATTGGGCTTACCCAGGATAATTCCCCGCCTCCTGAGTTGGCGACCGGAGTTTTTTTTGGCGAACAAACTCCGGAATCGCTAGCAGACGCTATACTGAGATGCGAATCAGCCGAGACCCGATTCTCTTCAATGTTCATTCGCTCCAGCGTCGAGCGTTTTGATATCCTTCGCTTCAGGTTAGAGATGTATGAATTCATAGGGGAACGGATAGCAGAACATACCAGATCCAGAATGGCGCATTTAGACAGCATCGCGGTATGACTGAGTTTATTTCCCCCCTCTTCGGGGCAAACCTGCTGAGTATCGTTTCTGCTCGGTGCAAGGAGGAAACCAGCGAATGTTGCGCAGGTAATGGCGAGGGCCATATCAGTAGTTTCATACTTCTGGACTAGCAGATACCGGTTTCGCATCGCAGAACTTCAATCGAGCGATATCTTAGGGGGCTGAATTGACACGCAAGGCATTGGTGACAGGCATAACGGGGCAGGACGGTTCATATCTCGCTGAGTTTCTTTTGTCCAAAGGATACGAAGTTCACGGCATGGTACGGCGAGTGGCAGTAGAAAATCCCGAACACCGCCTTTGGCGCATTCGTCACTTGCTTCCGGATCTCATAATCCACGGCGCGTCGCTCGAGAGTTATGCCAGCCTCTGCAAGCTTCTAAGGGATGTGCAACCTGAGGAGTGTTACCATTTGGCCGGCCAGAGCTACGTGAGCTACTCATTTGATGACGAGTTCTCCACCATGCGCGCAAATGTTCAAGGGACACATGAACTGCTCACTGCTCTGAAGGACGTGGTTCCTGAGTGCAAATTCTACTTTGCCGGGTCCAGTGAGATGTTTGGTAAGGTGCACTCGAGTCCGCAAAATGAAGACACCCCGTTCCATCCGCGTTCAACCTACGCGATTTCAAAAGTGAGTGGTTTTTATCTTTCCCAATATTATCGAGAAGCTTACGATATTTTTGCCTGCACCGGAATACTGTTTAACCACGAGTCTCCTCGTCGCGGTCTCGAATTCGTAACCCGAAAAATTACTTCTCATGCGGCGAGGATCAAGCTTGGTCTTGCGAGTGAACTACGATTGGGGAATCTTGATGCAAAGCGGGATTGGGGCCATGCGCGCGAGTATGTTGAAGCCATGTGGATGATGTTGCAGCAGCCGGTGGCAGAGGATTATGTGATTGCGACCGGTAAAAGCCACTCGGTCCGCGAATTTTGTGAAGTTGCTTTTCAGCACGTTGGCCTAGATTACGAGGAGTGGGTGAAAGTTGATCCAGAATTGTTCCGGCCTGCTGACGTGGAGGCTTTAGTTGGTGATCCGGCTAAAGCGGAGCGCGTCCTCGGATGGCGCGCGAACATCTCGTTTAAGGAATTGGCCTTGGAAATGGTCGAAGCCGACAAGGTGGAAGCGCAACGATCCTTGCGCGCTGGTGTGAGTGCGGATCATGCCGCACGCGTCGCGGTGCGATGACGCTATGGAGGACATTTCGCTATTCGTGTGGAACTTTTGGGTAGGTTGGGATGCTGAACTCATTGCATTGGGAAAAAGTCGGGTGGGTTTGCTTCTGATCTGCGCGAGGAAATATTGATGAGTTGGGTCCAAAGCGATCCTGCTCTCACCCAGCAAGTTCTGGGGTCGGGGAGACAACCTGATACGTGTGGTGTCCCTATCCCCTCTCGCCCAAGTTGGGCGGAGGTAATTAAACGCCTTATGGATTTGGTGTGCGCGATCTTCGGGTTGATCCTATTTTCCCCGGTCTTTCTCATCGTGGCCGCACTGGTCAAGGCCCAAGACGGAGAATCGATACTTTATCGGAGGAGAGTAGTCGGACGAAGCGGAACTTTCGACGCGTTCAAATTTCGCACTATGGCGCCAGACGCGGATGCGCTTTTGCATGCCAACCCATCGATGCGGGAGCGCTTCGAGCAAAATTTCAAGCTCAAGCGTGACCCCCGCGTTACGCGAATCGGAGCGTTTCTTAGGAAGCTCAGCTTGGACGAACTGCCGCAACTGTTCAATGTCTTGGTCGGTCAGATGAGCTTGGTTGGCCCCCGAATGATCACGGAGCAGGAGTTGACAAAATACGGCACGTATGCTCCGCTCTTGCTCTCTGTAAGGCCGGGTCTCACCGGCTATTGGCAAGTAAACGGAAGGCAGAATGTGGGCTATTCTCATCGCGTCGAAATGGACGTGTACTACATTCAGCATTGGTCGCTGAAACGTGATCTCTCCATCTTAATTCAGACGCCATGGAAGGTTCTAAAAGGAGAAGGCGCTTCCTAAGTTATGGCCAATATTTTGGTTACGGGCGGTGCGGGTTACATAGGGTCAATCTGCTGCGATCAGCTGATTAAGAGGGGACATTTCGTGATTGTGGTGGACGATCTTTCCACAGGTTTTAAAGAAGCCGTTCCGATTGGCGTTCCTTTTTATCAAGCACACATTCGAGACCAGCAGTCCATACGGGAGATACTCCAGCAACATCCTATCGACGTAGTTTTCCATTTTGCAGCCAAAGCACTGATTCCAGAGTCTGTAAGCAATCCGGGTCTGTTTTTCGATGAAAACGTGGCTTCTGGCATTCTCCTGCTCGAACAATTGCGTTGGGCCAAAATTCGCAAGTTTGTTTTCTCTTCTTCAGCTGCCGTATACGGCAACCCGGAGACGGTGCCAATTGTTGAGAGTCACGGTAAAGATCCAGTTAATGCCTATGGTGAAACCAAGTTAATGTTCGAGCGACTTCTGGCTTGGTATGCTCGCGCCTATGGCTGGGGTGTCGCGGCGTTACGATATTTCAATGCATGCGGTGCGTCCGGTGCCTTGGGAGAGAGGCATGATCCCGAAACACACATTATTCCGCTACTCCTCCAGGCGGCTGTAGGGGAAATCGAAGTGTTCAAGATCTTCGGGACCGATTATCCGACGCCGGATGGGACCTGCTTGCGCGACTACGTTCACGTGCTCGACATTGCGGACGCCCACATCCGCACCATGCAATCATTGGACACGCCTGGTATGGAGGTTTTTAACATTGGTACAGGGAAAAGTCACTCGGTGAAAGAGATCGTCCAAGTTGCCGAGCGAGTTACGGGTAAGCGGATCCCCGTTCGTGCTACTAAGAGGCGGCCGGGTGACCCCGCAGTCCTATGTGCAAGTCCTGAGAAGCTCCAGCGTAACTTCCAGTGGGAGCCGAAACATTCAGATCTCTCCAATATCGTCCGCACAGCGTGGGACTTTCAGCAGAGTGCCAAGAGTCAATTGTCAATTTGAGCCAGTCGTGAAATCGTTAGTAAATCCATACTAGGAGCGTCGTTGCCATGATGAGTTCCCCCCAGAGAGTATTTGTCGCCGAGGGTTCTCTGTCGTTGTCCGAGATTAATTGCTCCGAAATCTATTTCGCCGGACTCTCCCGGACATTGCTGCGTTTAGCTCACGCCGGCATCGATGAAGTCGCCGAGTCTTTATTGCGAGCTTATCGGGACGACCATGCCGTGTTCGTTTTCGGAAATGGTGGTAGTGCAGCGCTCGCGTCACATTTTTCTTGTGACCTTGGAAAGGGCACCGCGATCGCCGGACGCAAACGCTTTCGAGTTCTGTCGCTCACCGACAACGTACCCTTGATGACTGCCTGGGCGAATGATGAGCGGTACGAGGATATATTTGCCGAGCAGCTACGAAATTTTATTCGACCCGGGGACGTGGCGTTCGCCATCAGTGGGAGTGGGAATTCGGCCAATGTGTTAAATGGTCTTCGCGCAGCGCGAGAAGCTGGGGCCTTCAACATCGGCCTTGCTGGCTATCAAGGCGGGAGGATGAAAGCCTTATGCGACATGTGTGTTGTCGTTCCATCGGAGAACATGCAGGTTATCGAAGATCTGCACCTGAGCATCAGTCACTGCATTTTTAGCCTAGTTCATAACGGAATCGCCCAACTCGCTCCGGCGGCCATTCAGGGTTGCAGATGATCAGCAGCACGGTGCGAATCGAACGAAGCAGATTCGTCCACACCTGCAAGAATCCGGCCACGGACAGCTTCCTACAGGCGACGGGCGATATGTGATGGCTTAGCGCTGACCAAATTATCCCCCTATTTCTCGTGGAACGCCTCCAAACAGCAATCATCGGCATTTTCTCAGCCGGTGAGATTCATTGAACAAGATATGACATTGCGGGCACTTGCTAGAATCTGTGCTCTCGGATATTTTTGATATTCCCATCGTTTTCAAATATTTAAGTGAAATCATGAAAAAGCAAAAGCTTCAGCACTGGATTCTCGCCGGAGATCTGACATGGGTGTTGATTGCGATGCCGATGGCGTACCTCATCCGGTACGGCCCGACGTGGTATGGCCCTGTTGGAGGGTCTTTCGTGACCTTCGTTCCTGCGTTGTTAGGAGCACTGGTCCTTTGGACCGTCATGTTTTCAGCTATGAAGCTGGATGGCTTTCGGCGCGGTTGGGACTTCTCGGCTATCGTTTCAGAGTTATTTCTCGGCGTTTGTCTTCTTGTGGCACTCCTGCTCGCGGGTAGCTACCTCGCGCTTAGTTTTGTGTCCCGATTGACCTTAGGGTATTTTAGTGTGCTCCTATTCGGTGGGTTCATTGGGATCCGCTGGATGGCGAATGCCATCTTGGGCTCCGATTATCTTACAGGAGCTGTTCGACGGGTGGTTATAGTCGGCAATGGTCCCGTCGCGCGCGAGATGGCGATGAAAATCGAGCGTCATCCCGAGATGCTATGCAGGGTGGTGGGTTTCCTTTGCTCCGTGGACGCCTCGATCGATAGTCGCTTGCCGGGATCATTAGACGAGACGGTTCCGGTGCAGACCTTAGGGGTTGTCGATCTTCTTAAGAAGTGGCGAGTTCACGAGGTCATCATCACTCTTTCCAAGCCGGGGCTTCCGGAAGTCATGAATTTAGCTGCCCGCTGTCGGACGGAGGGTATCGGTGTCAGTGTGGTTCCTCACCCCTACGAACTCTACCTTTCCAAGCCGCAACTCCTCGATATCGGCGGATTGCCGGTACTGCATTTGCGTGAGGCAAATGCGAATTTCTCGAATGCGTCTTGGAAACGCGGAGTGGACATCGCTTTTGGCTTCACGCTTCTGTTGTTTTCTTTGCCGGTGATTGCTGTTGGCGCCCTGCTGTTGCTTCGCAAGAAGGGAGGCCCCTTTCTACGAGAGCTCCGCTGCGGACAATCGGGTAAGCTATTCTGGATGTGTCGGCTGAATTCCGATCGGGATTGCGAGACCCTGCCCCGATATGAAGTAATCCTCCAGCAATTGAGTATCACCGAGTTACCTCAACTCTGGAATGTGCTACGCGGAGAGATGAGTTTGGTCGGTCCCAGGCCTGAGCCGCCAGAGCGAGTGAAGCACTATTCCGATTGGCAAAGTCAGCGCCTCAAGGTAAGACCGGGAATGACTGGATTAGCCCAAGTGCATGGATTGAGACAGCAGCATTTGTCAGAGGAGAAGGCTCGGTTTGATCTCCAATACATGTTACATCCTTCATTATTTCTAGATGTGTCCTTGCTGTTGCAGACAATGTGGACCTTGGCGGGTAGGTTGCTCAGAATGGGCGGGCGCAAGCTGAAAGTCGAGCAGGATGAAAGTAAATCCAACATATTCTTGGAAGGAAGCTTACCCAGTGCTCATAGTACGCAGTCCAGTGCGGATTAGTTTCGGGGGCGGTGGCACGGATCTGCCTGCCTATTACGAACAATTCGGAGGTGCGGTCCTTAGTGTGTCGATCAATAAGTATTTTTACACGATCCTGGGCGCGCGCAACGATGGTCGTATTCAAGTGATAAGTTCAGATCTGCGAGTTTTTGAAACTTGGAATGACATTGCGAACATGCCGCTGAAAGGCAGCGAACTGGAGATCCCGCTTGCTGTGCTTAAAGAGGTCGGGTGTAATATTTCTGTCGATCTCTTCTTGGCATCGGAAATCCCGCCGGGGACGGGACTCGGATCTTCAGCGAGCGTCTGTGTGAACATTCTGAAGACGCTGACTAACTATCTTCAGAAACCACTTTCGAAATATGATCTGGCGGACCGATCCTTCCGGATCGCGCGCCACATGTTGGGCAGGCACGTTGGTAAACAGGACGAATATGCTGCCGCCTTCGGGGGGTTAAACTACATATCCTTTCATCGCGATGGCGGCACACAAGTGGAGTCGCTTGATTTGGACGCGGTCATCTCGCGCGAGCTCCATTCCAAGCTCATGCTCTTCTTCACCGGTTCCGCTCACCATTCCTGGACGATTTTGCGTGAACAAGAAAACTCCACGCGATCACGTGCCGGTTCTACAGTTGATGCGCTGCATGAGGTCAAGGAGTTGGGGGCTCAGATGCGGCGGGCTCTGGAGCGGGGGGAGCTGAGGCGATTTGGAGAACTCCTTCATGCGGGTTGGGTAGCGAAACAACGGGTTTCAAACAAGATCTCGACCCCGCGGATCGATCTGCTGTATGGGTTGGCTCGCGAGCACGGGGCGGTCGGTGGCAAGATTACCGGCGCAGGCGGCGGGGGATTTTTGCTTCTTTACTGCGAGGCGGAGCACCGGCAAGCTGTGCGCGATGCTCTGGTCAAGGAAGGAGTGCAGGAAATGGCCTTTGAATTTGATATGCAAGGGGCGCAAATCCTGGTGAACGATCCGTTTATTGATGCCGACCAGAAAGGCGGTTCCCGCTGGGTCTTTGTTCCAACTTCTGCAGCGTCTGGTTCCTGACATTCGAACAGTGGAGTCTGACTTGAAGGCGTTCCTGTTGGCTGCTGGACATGGCACACGGCTACGACCTTTGACAGACCAGACACCTAAGTGTCTTCTACCGATCGGTGGCAAACCAATCCTCCAGATCTGGCTGGAGAAGTGTCGGCAGTTTGGTATTGACCAAGTCTTGGTCAACATTCACGCCCACGCTGGGATGGTGCGCGACTTCCTGGCGCGCTACAACAACGGCGTGGATGTTCAACTGATCGAGGAACGGGAACTTCTCGGTAGCGCGGGGACGTTGCTCGCCAATAGAGAGTGGCTGAATGGGGAGGATTTTTTCTGGATTTTCTACGCGGACGTACTCCACCGAGTCAATCTCTCGACAATGCTTCAAATGCAGGAGTTGAGAAAACCCAGTGCAACTATCGGGGTTTACCGCGTTCCCGATCCGGCGCGATGCGGCATAGTGGATGTCACGGAAGATGGTATTGTCAGGGAGTTTATTGAGAAGCCGGAACGCCCGAGAAGCAACTTGGCTTTCGCTGGGCTTATGGTTGGCACTCCGGCCCTGCTTGCGGCTATTCCGCTGGAGCGTCCGGCAGACATCGGCTTTCACGTTCTACCTCGATTGACGGGGCACATGGTGGCGTACACCATTTCTGAATACCTGATTGATATTGGCACCATTGAGAACTACCATGAGGCCCAAAGGACCTGGCCAAGTGTGGAAAAGGAGAAAGACGGCGGAATATGCTGAAGGGAGTCATCTTCGATATGGACGGCGTATTAATCGACAGCCATCCAGTGCATCGCGACGCTTGGCGGAAGTTTCTCCTCACCGTTGGCAAAGATATCAGCAGTGAAGATCTTGACTTTATCCTCGAAGGCAGACGCAGGGAGGAGATTTTGCGGCGCTTTTTTGGTGAGTTGCCCGAGGATGTGGTTGCTGAATACGGTCACCGAAAAGACCAGCTGTTTCAGGAAAATTTCGACAGTGTGCAGGTTATCCCCGGGATTCGAACTTTTCTTGAAAGATTGAGAACTGCGGGAATGCCAGCCGGTATTGCGACCTCCGCGAGTTCCGGCAGAACTCGGGCGACTTTGCGCGCTCTCAAGCTGGAGAATGTTTTCGTCGCGGTAGTTACCGGCGATGACGTGCCGGCCGGCAAGCCAGATCCCTCGGTTTATCGGCTTGCTTCAGAACAAATGAAGTGCGCACCCGAAGAGCTACTGGTACTCGAAGATGCTCCTTGTGGTGTCCAAGCTGCTCGCTCCGCCGGAATGCATTGTATCGGGGTTGCGACTAACGGACGAACGGAGGCATTGCTCCATGCTGGGGCTGACTGTGTCATCCCTGATTTCGTGGGGCTATCGGTTGAGAAAATGCTCGACCTTTGGACTGCCATTAACCGGAAAAACGGTTCGCTCGTGCATTCATCCGCTAACAACGCCTAAACCTTCCTAATTTCCCTTCCCCTTCCACGTGGCGACGCATAGAGGGGCGAAGCTTTGTCCCATGACAAAGCGAGGCGTAATAATGGGATGGCTTCCGCAACTAAACCCTCGACAATGGGTTGTGAACTGGAGCACGACGCGTATCCTGTTGTTCGTCCTGCCGCGTGGCGTTGACTGAACCTAAGGAGCCGCATATGCATTCCTTTCGCAGCTCGGTAGTATTTATCGTCAGCATGCTGTTGCTTTGGCTTCTGAGAATTCCCGCACAATGCCAAGTGACGTTTTTCTCCCCTCCAACGTACACCGTAGTTGGTCCTCCGTTATTCGTAGCCGACTTCAATGGCGACGGAAAACTCGACTTGCTCGGCGGTAGCCCGGGCTCGGGCGGCTCTTCTTTGCAACTGGGAAACGGTGATGGCACATTCGCCAAGGCGCTTCCAGTACCAGGAACGGTGTTGGCGGTCGCTGATTTCAACGGCGATGGCAAGCCTGATCTGCTGGAGCAAGGTACAGGAACGCTCTTGGTCCTTTTGGGAAAAGGCGATGGCACTTTCCAGGCACCCATTAGCACAAATACCGGTGCGGGCACATTGCTGCAAGTTGCAGTAGGCGACCTGCGCGGCGATGGCATGATTGACGTCTTGGGCCTATACAACAACAACCTTGTTGTTTTTCTTGGTAACGGCAATGGCACGTTCGCAGCAGCTGTTTCCTATCCGGTGGGTAATACCGGGTTTGCAGCGGAGGCCATTACGCTGGGCGATTTCAATGGCGATGGCAAAATCGATGTTGCTGTGAGCCTTGCCGGCAACGGCGCCCCGGGGCAAGAGGTCGTGTTCCTAGGAAACGGCGATGGAACTCTCCAAACACCGCCAAAAATGTCCAGTGGAGTGAACTCTCCGACGTCGGCAGTTGCAGGAGATTTCAGCGGGGATGGGAAACTCGATCTCGTAATGGCAGGTTTTGCCGATAGTTCCTGTGGCCAAGCGCAATCTGCGGTTGCGTTTTTGCGGGGAAATGGCGACGGAACCTTCGCAGCGCCTACTACGATATTTTGTGGTAGCAGTAGCGGCGGTATAGCGGCCGCGGACCTGAATGGCGACGGCAAGCTGGACCTGGTTTTTGACTTGGACCTAATTCAAATTTATCTCGGGAATGGCGATGGCACGTTTTCCAATCCTTACAGCTACGAAGCCAACAACGCTGGCGGCGGGGGCGGTCTAGCCATCGCGGATTTCAATCGGGATGGGAAGCTGGATATTGCTGCCAGCTTCGTGCTGCTGGGCAACGGCAATGGTTCGTTTCAGGGGCAACCGGCAGCCCCGGTCCCTTTCGAAGCAGACTATGCCGTGACTGGAGACTTCGACAAGAACGGAACTCAGGATGTCGCAATAGCTTCGAACAATCCGTCGGACTCGCCGAACCTGGGTATTTTTCTCAATGATGGGGCAGGAGTTCTCACATTGACGCACACATATAACCTGCAGCAGCTGGCTGTCAGTATCGCGACAGCAGATCTCAACGGAGATGGCAATCTCGACCTCATAGTAGCAAACGCCGGCGGGTACAGCATATTGCTGGGGGACGGAAATGGCACTTTCCAGCCACCGGTGTTTTACCCACTGGGAATTGGTCAGGTGGGTACGACGATCGTGGTTGCCGATTTCAATAACGACCACATTCCCGACCTTGCATTCTCGGCAGCGCAGGGCAATTCTGCCGCTGTCTTGCTGGGAAACGGTAATGGCACATTCGGGACAGCAAATTACGTGTTTGACGGCGGAGGGCCCGCCTTAGCTGCCGGGGACTTCAACGGCGATGGCAAGATCGACTTGGCTTCCTCCAATGTATCCGCCGGCGTACAAAATGTATTCGCCATTCTGTTTGGCAATGGCGACGGGACATTCCAGCCCGCATCTTTTCCTCCTGGTGAGGCGTCTTGCAGCGCCTCCTTTGCCGCGGATTTGAACAGGGATGGCAAGCTTGACCTTGTAGGTGTAAATAATTTAGAGATCCAGGTGTGTCTGGGAAACGGGGATGGCACCTTCACACCTCTCAGTTCTTTTGGTGGAGGCACGTATCTTGCACCAGGCGTCAGCGCCATAGCTGATGTAAATGGCGACGGAATACCCGATTTGGTCGCAGCCGATGTTTCCGGCGACGGATTTCGCAGTGTAACTGATGGCGTCTTCTTAGGGAATGGCGATGGCACCTTCGGTCCCTTTATCCAGTCGTACTCCTTCAATGCGCTCGGCCTGTTGCAGACCTTCCAGCTTGCTGCGGATATGAACGGAGACCACAAGCCCGACCTGGTTCTCGGTGCACAGGCACTGAACGTTTTCGTGATTCTGAACACGACACAATCGGGTTTCACCGTCTCAGCAGCGCCGCTGTCGCCAACCACGATAGCAGCGGGCAGCTCGGCAACCTCGACCGTTTCGGTGAGGCCGAACTTTGGATTCACCCAGGGTGTAATGCTTTCCTGCAGTAGCATCACGCTGAATGGCTCTCCCGTGACTACGGCCCCACCTACTTGCTCGTTCGGCCCGCCTTCGGTTGCCAACGCTTCAGGGACTTCGAAGCTCACGATCAGCACGACGGCAAGCAGTGCATTGCTGGCTCCGACTTCGACGGATCATCACTATCTTTTCTACGCGATGTTGTCCCCGCTGATCGGCATGGCGCTCATCGGAGCGGGATTTAGCGCCTGGAAGAAAAACGTTTTGGGAGTTCTGCTGGGATGCCTGATGATTTCCGTTCTCATGTTTCTCGGTGCTTGCGGCGGTGGAGGTAGCGGTGGCGGTGGAACTGGCGGTGGCGGTGGCGCCGGGACTCCGGCAGGGACCTATACCATTACGGTTTCGGGGTCTGCGGGTTCCATGCTGAACACTACAACCATAACGCTGGTCGTTCAGTAGTGCGGCCCCGCCGAATCCCGTCAGCCTAGCAGTTGGGCGGTGCGCGAGCGTCGATTCTCCTTGCGAGCGATAGGGCTATAGGGCCCAATACAGCAGTAGGGGTTGAATGCCCAAGCTTATTCCTTTCGGCGCAATCACGGAGACATCTCCGTTAAGGTTTTTCGCATGGTTTACGTGCCAGGACGCCGGAATGTCCATCGAGCTCGGGCCGTCCGGGTTCCACACGATTTTGCTGATTGTGTTGCCCCGTTGAAGATCGCAAGTCCACGTCGCATGCGAAGCGTGCCAAGCTTGCGGAATATCGGCTGAAGTGCACGACTTAAGCACCGCCCCCATTAACCACTCTTGCAAGACGCCAAACGCTTTGCCCGCAGGGGTTGGAGTCACGCCGTCTGCACCGACGAGTGGAAGCGGAACGTTAGGATTGCCCCACTGATACCAGTAAGCCCTGGGCGTTCCCGCGGCAAAGCTAAGAATCATAGCGCGACCTAAATATGCGACTGCGGTTTGGTCGTCAACTTTATTCCCGGTCCAGCCAAATTCCGTATTCCACAGCGGCTTTCTCACTCCATGTTTCGCCATGATTGAGTGGACTTGCGTGACCTCGCCGTAAACGCTTTCTGGAGGAGACGGTGCAAAATAGAAGTGAAATCCGACAATGTCTACGTAATTCCCGCCGCCTTTTTGTAGGAATTCATCCATCCAGCGAAACCCAGAAGCACCTACCGGAGAAGGTGAAATGATCTGGTTGGCCGGGTCAATCTTCTTCAGTTCCTCGCGTGCGACCTGCGTCAAGGTCACTAACGCGCTCACACTGCTTTGATAAAAGGCTCCTTCACTCGGCTCGTTCCAAATCTCCCAATAGTGCACCTGTCCCTTATATCGAGTTCCCATTGCCTTGACATAGTCGCGCCAGTCCTGGATATTTGCGGGTTCCCAACATGCGCCGGGGCCTACAGTGCAAGTTTTATTTGGCTGCGAAGAAGCCCAACCCGGACTGAACGCTAAACCCGCAATCAGATCCACATTGTGACTTGTGGTCGTTTGCACCAGGGTGTCCGTCTGTTTGAAGTCCCATGTTCCGCGGTCCTTCTGCACCCAGGTCCAGCTCAGCGTGAGTCTCCTGCCACCGATCGCAACTGACGGCCAGTGGTCCCCCTGTAAGTGCATCCCAAAGGAGTTAGCGGAGATGGGAGAAGTATCCGGATTTTCAGGGTCAGCCATACTCACGACACTCGAACTGAAGAGAGTGAAGGCCAGAAAAAGCATCCCCAGCAGGATTCCCAATTGCTCCTTGTCAATTTTCCATCGCATCGAATGTGTCCTAAGTTGTCTTATATTCAAGAAGGCCCCCTCAGCTATCAACCCTTTCGCTACATGAAAGCTCCCAGCCGAACCTCGTCAACATGCCAACTCTCCCAATCCGACTCGGCGGACTGAGATGCAAGACAGTATTCCTGGGTTTGACAATACTGAGCCAGTCGTCAATAATCCGCCCTTGGTCAAAATAAAGCGCGAAAGGTTTTGTCGCAGTCTTTTCTTCCTGTGTCCTTACACGATAGCAACATAGTTCGTAAAATCAAGCGCTTTAGACCTTTGGTTGCCCTCATCAAGGATAGCCAGCGCCGTGCTGGGTTGATGGTGAGGCCTATTCTGGTGTCGCGCTACATGAAGGCGCATAGCGTGCGTAAACTTCAGATCGGAGCGCATGTTTGCGTGATGCCGGGATGGCTAAACACGGACCTGTATCCGCAATCGATACGCTCTGTGACGCTTGACGCGACCAAGAAGTTTCCGTTTCCTGATGCATCTTTCGACTATGTGTTCAGCGAGCATCAATTGGAACATATTGGGTATGAGGACGCGTTAGTCATGCTGAGCGAATGCCGTCGGATACTGCGCCCGGGAGGCAAGATCCGGATCGCGTTGCCTTCGCTTGATCAGATGCTTCAATTATTTGGCCCTACAAGAACTGATCTGCAGGACCGATATATCCGTTACGTGGCGAACAGTTGCTACCCAGGCGCGCAAAATCCGAATCCTTGCTTTGCGATGAATGCTGCTTTCATGAATTGGGGGCATCGATTTATTTGGGACCAAGCGACTTTGAGCGCAACATTGAAGACCAAAGGCTTCGCCCACGTTCAGTTCTTCACGCCGGGGCAAAGCGACGATCCTAACCTCTCCGGCATTGAGACCCGTACGTCAGAAATGGATATGTACGAGACGATGGTGGCGCAAGCCATACGCGTATGACGCCAAATCCGCCCACCAGTTTCTGCTCGCAGACCAATTGCACTGATGGTGACTCACCAAGCGCGGGGCTGATTCAAGGCACCGATGGAAGCTTCTATGGGGGACGGTGTCCGGCGGGGATCCCAAGTCCATGGAGAAGCTTGTTGACGGAACGCCCACATACCTGTGCTGCGGAACGGTATTTCGAATTACCCCAGCCGGCGCACTGACCACGCTGCATACCTTTGAACTTACGGACGGCGATTAACCCAGTGGCACCTCCTTCAGGCCACTAATGGGATTTTCTATGGCGCAACCGGAGGCGGCGGGCCCGGCCAAGGCAATGGCGATGGCATCGGTGGTGGCACTGTATTCAGCCTGTCCGTAGGCCTCGGCCCGTGATCCCCGCGTACGCACTATGAGCGACCACAGGATGTCTGCCGCCAGGGGGAATGAGCGTTTTCTGTTCGGGCGGGTGACCTTCTCATCGGCCCGCAACGCCCGTGATTCGGATAGCGACTTGCTCGTCTCGCATGACGTAACCCAAGTATTCGAATTGCAGCCGCCGGGCGGAGATAAACTCCTGGAAAGCTCGAAATTCGCCTTCTTTCCATCCGGGATAATTGAAGAACTCGTCAAACACTAGAACAGTACCTTTGACGATCCGGTCTCCTAGAATGTCGAATACGGTTTTTGTGGATGAATAAAGATCGCAGTCGATGTGCACGAAAGAGCATTTTTCCCGATGCTCAAGGGCGAAAGCTGGGACAGTCTCATTAAACCAGCCTTTCAAGAGCTTTACGTTCTTTCGAACACGAGGCAGGTTTTTCATTTGGAACGTGCCCTTTTCGACGCCGGGTTGCCAGTCCTCGGGAAGTCCTTCGAAGGAATCAAATCCATATACGGTGTTCCGAGTGCGCGCCGCGATGAAATTGATAGTCGATCCGCTGTATACGCCAAATTCGCAATAAAGACCTGCGCCAGGCGAGGCAGAGTCCAGTGCCGCCTGGAGCAGACTTAATTTGTCGCCGAACGACTTCGTACGAGGCATCTGCTCCTCGACGAAAGTAACGGTTTCGGCTAACGCCTTTCTTCGCATCGCTCGGTGAAGATTCTTGGCGTCGGCATCTAGTACATGGTTGGCGACGCGCGCGAGCGCGGTTCTCAACAAAGCCTTCGGCGTAAGCAGCATACTCACAGGTTAAATGATGCGCCGCCTGGCCGACAATAAATGCTGCCCAATGGCCGGACAAACGTTTTCGCCAGTTCTCGCTGATTTCAACGGCGACCACATTCTGGATCTCGCCCTTGTACAGAACTACGCGTCGATGGTCATATTTTTTGGCAATGGCGACGGAACATTCCAAGCGCCCGTCAGCTACTTCGCCGGTGAGGAGCCAGTCGCATTGGCTGCCGCTGACTTCAACAATGATGGGAAGACCGATGCTGCGGTCTTGAGTGAAGCTGGCTTGGGCATCCTACTGGGCAATGGGAACGGAACTTTTCAAAACCCAACCTTCTACGCTACAGGGATCACGTCCCACGCAAACAACGGCGCGCTATTTGCCGGAGATCTCGACGGCGGCAACATTATCGATTTGATTGGTGAGACAGACTTCGGAGAGCAAGTGTTCTGGGGTAAGGGCGATGGGACATTTACGGCGCTTGCACCGGTCAACAGCCTGAACGTACAGGTCTTGGCCGATCTCAACGGCGATGGCAAACTCGACACAGCAGCAGGCGGAGCCATACAACTCGGAAACGGAGATGGTACATTCGGCAGCCCGATCACGCTGATGACGTGGTACAAGTTCTGCTGCGGTGGAGGCATTAGCGCCGCTGCAGATTTCAACGGTCACAGTCTTCCCGACCTCGCCGTCAACACCGAATCGAACGGTGCTGGTGGAATAATTTTCCTTCTGAACAACACGGCGCCGGGGTTCGAGATTTCCGCCTCTCCGTTGTCGCCGGCCACAGTTGTGGCGGGAGGTTCAGCGTCTTCGACTGTAACCTTAGCTCCGATCGCGGGATTCAACGGCACGGTATCGCTTTCGTGTGCAGGCCTCCCCGGCGGAGCGGGATGCCTCTTTAAACCTCCATCCGTGCCCGGAGGGTCTGGCACATCCCAGCTCACAATTACCACTTCTTCTGCTACTGGCGGAGGCACTTATCCGGTGAAGGTGACGGGAACGTCTAATTCACTAGTTCAAAGCAGCGTGGTTTCGTTAGTTGTGCAAGCGGCACCCGACTTCGCCATTGGCCCCGCGTCGGGGTCGCAAGACTCACAAAGCATCAGCGCAGGCCAAACCGCGGCGTTCGATTTGGTAGTCACGCCTGCCGGGTCATTCAGCGGGGCGGTCGATTTAACGTGCAGCATCAGTCCTGTGGCCACAGCGGGGCCGACATGCAGCCTGCCAAATTCGGTACAAGTGACGGCAGGTAAAGCGGCGCCGGTGACGGTCATGGTAGCAACCACGGCACCTGTGACCACGGGGACGATTTCTGAGCTTAACGTTCCGCCGGGGGCCTTGCGGTTTGCGTGGACATTACTCTTGTTCGGCGCCGGATTTTTGCTTATGCCCAAGCGACTGAGATTGCCGGTGCTAGCTGCGCCGACGATTGTTTTGACGTTAGGTTTGCTTGCGGGATGCGGAGGTGGCGGCGGTTCGTCTTCGCACACCACGCCAGGCACGCCCGGAGGCACGTACACGGCGACGATCACCGCGACATCGGGGAATTTGAAACACAGCACGGTGCTGACGGTTGTAGTTCAGTAGATTCTTTCGAAACTAGTATTCTGGAACAGTGTTGTAGAGTGCGGTACTCCGCATTCGCCCTCCCCGGGGCGGTCGGGGTTTGGCACTTACATTCGTCAGGAGTCTGCGCCATGAAGTCTTCGCTGCCGTTTGCTGTCCCCACCGTTCGTCTGTGCATCGTAGTTTTATTACTCGGTTTTTTCTCACCCCACCTCGCACGAGGCCAAGTTTCTCAGATTTACGAACCGCGGTCCGTCGGGGCCGAGGCTCAGACTGCCTCGGGAGTGCGCTCGCGACGCGGGAACGCAAAGTCGCAAGTGCAGAACGGACCCGAGCAGATCCCGTACACGTTCCAGGGTGGGAGTGACGGAGGCACCCCGAGCGGCACTCCAATTTTTGATCCTTCAGGTCGTCTTTATGGGGTCACACAGTTCGGAGGCGGAGGGGCATGTAGTACAAATGGCAACACCGGTTGTGGCACGGTCTTCAAGCTGAGCCCCAACTCGAGCGGAAGCTGGACAGAGAGCATCATTTATAGCTTTCAAGGAGGCAATGACGGCGCGCAGCCATCCGCGGGGTTGATTTTCGATCAGGCCGGAAATTTGTATGGCACGACTTTAGCAGGAGGGGTCTACAGCAGTGGCACCGTCTTTGAACTTAGTCCCAACGGAGGCGGACCATGGACGGAGACCATCCTCTACAGTTTCGGAAGCAGCAACAGCGACGGCGCGGAACCACAAGGCCTGATCTTCGATAAGTCGGGAAATTTATATGGCACAACTTTGAGCGGGGGCAACCACGAATGTGATCACGACGGGAGTGCATCGTGTGGCACTGTCTTTGAGCTTAGTCCCGATGGGAGCGGAGGGTGGGCGGAGACGATCATTTTCAGCTTTCCCAATGGCGACGGCGGCGGTTTTTGGCCGAACCCTGGCCTGATTTTTGATCAATCTGGAAATTTATATGGCACGACCTCACAGGGCGGGGCGTTCGTTTGCATGGGCAGCGGCGGCTGTGGCACCGTCTTTGAGCTCAGTCCCAGCGGCGGCGGAGGATGGACGGAAACCCTCCTGTATAGTTTCGGGGCAGGCAATGATGGAATATCCCCTGGCGCCGGAATGACTTTTGATCAGTCCGGCAATTTGTATGGCACAACCCTGCAGGGCGGCCCGGCGTGCGTTGGTTACGGTGGCGTCGGCCTCTGTGGCACAGTCTTTAAACTCAGTCCTAGCAAAAGCGGCGGTTGGACTGAGACGATTCTCTATAGCTTCCGAGGCGGAGGGGATGGCGCAACACCGGCCAGCGTACTGATTTTTGATCAGGCCGGAAATTTATACGGCACAACCGCCTTGGGTGGTGAGCAGAACACGAATTGTGGTTTCCTCGCCTGCGGCGCGGTTTTTGAACTTACTCCTAGTGGGAGCGGGGGCTGGACAGAAACCATTCTCTATAGATTCCAGGGCGGCAACGATGGCAGCAACGCGAATGGTCCGCCCTCTGCCGTGATTTTCGGTCGGAGCGGAAATCTTTATGGTACGACTTCGACAGGCGGAGGGACTGGGTGCAACCACGTTGGCTGTGGCGTTGTGTTTGAAATCAGCCCAGATTTTGCCATCGGACCCGCGCCCGGGTCGTCGAGTTCGTCGACCATCACACCCGGAAAGAGCGCGACTTTCAATTTGATGGTCACCCCAGCCTTAGCGTTCAGAGGAACGGTTAGCTTGACCTGCAGCATCACGCCCGTGGTGACACCGGCGCCGAGCTGTACCTTGCCGGGTTCGGTCAACGTGACCGGAGGTGCGGCTGCGCCGGTGATGGTCACTGTGGCTACGACAGCGCCCGGCACAGCAGGCACAATGTCGTCCGCCAATTTCCCGTCAGGCGCGAGGCTCGCCACTTGGATGCTGATTCTGTTCGCTTCGGGCTTGCTTTTCGTCAACAAGCAGGGACGGCTGTCTACTCTGGCGGCGCCCATAATTGTTTTAGCATCCATCGCTATGGCGGGTTGCGGTAGTGGCGGCTCCTCGTCCCCCACTAGCACGCCCGGAACGCCCGCTGGGACATATACCGTTACGGTGAATGGCAGTTCGGGAAGCTTGAACCACAGTACAACTCTGACGGTCGTGGTACAGTAAACAGGGATTTTTGGAAAGTTCCGTATTCTGATCGTTAACAACAGCATAGTAGTTCTTTTTTGATGATGAAACTTTGCGTTGGCAGCATGGCATTAACATTTCTTTCTCTTGTTCTTTCAATGGCAGCTCAGACTGCTAGCGGCAACCCCGCTGCAGTGACTGCTCAAGTGCCGCGATTGGTGCGTCTCGGCGCAACCATCAAGGACGAGTCCGGCAATCCTCTGGCTGGCCGAATGAATGTTACCTTCTCACTTTATTCCGAGCAGACCGGCGGAACGCCACTCTGGCAGGAGACGCAGGACCTGACCCTGGATGCCAACGGCCACTCCTCGGTCATGTTGGGTTCCACATACCCCAATGGCATCCCGCTTGGATTGTTCAGTTCAGGCGAAGCGCAATGGTTGGGGGTGCAGCCAGAAGGACACGCGGAACAGCCGCGAGTGATGTTGCTCAGTGTGCCTTATGCGCTCAAGGCGGGAGACGCAGCAACCTTGGGGGGACTACCGCCCTCGGCTTTTGTTCATGCAGCGCCCGATGAGCTTCCTACATCAGGATCTTCAGGCACATCACTCATTGAGGGCCTGAGTGCGCCAACCCTCGCCACACCCGAAAACATCGGTGAACTTGGCAACACGCCCAAAGGTGATGTTGGCATGTCAACACAGACGACGTGTCGATTCGCCGGCATGCTCATCGTTAACCCTAATTGCTTTGCTGGCAAGGACATCTTCGCGCAGATTAACACCGCGATGGCCAGTCTCCCCAGCACTGGGGGAACCATCCTGGTTCCGGCTAAGAGCGATGGCTCGTGTTACACCGGTAGCACCACGATCACAGTTACCAAAGTTGCCAGCATTCAGGGATTGGGGGCGAGTCCAACTTGCCTAAACTATACCGGGAGTGGCGTAGCTGTTGCAGCTAATTGGGGCAGCAATCACTATCCCGAGAAGCTGTTATACCGGATTCAGTTGATCGGGCCGGGAGCAAACACAGCTTCAACCGGCGTCGTAATTGGAAGTTCACAAAACACCGATCAAGTTACGATTGAGGAAAGCCGAATTTCTGATTTCGGCACAAACATACGATTCGCGAATAACTCCTACAACGCTCTCCTGATGAAAGTCAGTCTTTCCAAGGCCGCAAGCTGCGTTCTGTTTTCCACGATAAACGAGGAGACTCGCATTGAAAGCAGCACTTTTAGCGGTTGCGGCGAATCCTTGACGTTTAGTAATGGCACTATTGATGTCACACTAGTGGGGAACTCTTTTGACGATCAAGCCACTGCAGCATGGGCCATTCACGCGAGTGGTGGGGGAGCGTGTTTCAACTGTAACGTAGAGATCTTCGGATTCGGTAACCACTTCGAGAACCAGTCTGGCAGTACAGCGCAGTATATTGCTGTAAATGCTAGCGGAGACGGACCAAGGATCTTCGAATATGCTGGTGACATGAATGACTACACGAGGAGCGGGAGTATTCCGCAAGTGATTAAGTGCGTCGGATGCGACACCTTAGTTATGGATGGGGTAGAGATATACAGTGGAGGCCGAGTAGCCACAAGTATCGTGAACGTCACCGGGTCTCCAAGTGTAGAACTCAAATTTGTTAATTTGTCTCCCAGCTACTTATCGACCAATTGCATTGGCTGCATTGGTGGCCGAGCGGCCATCATGGATATTCGCACGCTGGGGCCGGCCCAAGTGCCCTGGAATCTTATTAATGTCACGCTCGCCTTCACTAACGGGCGTTTAAAGCTGAGCGATCAAGGTGTTTGCACGATGGTGTCGGGGGCGTGTTCTCAGCAAGGGTTTGCCACCCCCTACAACTCGGCGCCGGTCTGCTTCGCCAATTGGACCGGGACGGGTACGTTGGGAGGAATTATCAGGTTGCCGTCGACAACCACTTATGTTACGCCTCAGTCAACTGTTAATACCGATAATGCGCAAGTCGGTTGGGCGTGTTTAGGAACCTGAAAGGGCAGTGTTCTCCGAGTTCACAGCGCGAATCGGAAACTTAAACCTGCCGCCATTCCGATCGCTAATCACAGTGACTTTTTCAACACCCACGCCTGATTACAACAGTTACGATGTGAGCACTGAAAATTCTCATATCGGGTCAATTGTTGACGACAAACGTGAACATGCCCGCATAGGAATTACCATCCGCCGCTGCACCGTTAATGCTAAAAGTGTACCCGCCTGGCGTAGTGCCTCCGACGCTTCCTCCGGCTGAACCACTCCCACCACAATTAACGAGGGCAAATGTCACCGCGAAGAGCACACTGGCGGTAATCCATTTTTTCTTTTCCATCCGGCTACCACCGATGAAAATGCCGGAAAGCATAAGCCCACCCAGCGGGAGCCAAAGGCCGTAGGCCCAGCGCAAATCATGCTTCAACCTTGGGGGGTACAGGGCGCCGGAGCCCCCGGTCGTGTAAACAACAAAACTTGCGGTCGCACTTCCGCCGTTGACTATGTTCACAACGGAAGGGCTTACGGAGCACGTAGGTGGATCAACGGGAGGAGGAGGAGGAGGGGGAGGGGGGCCACCGGGAGGAGGCGGCGGAGGTACGTAAAACGCGCAGCTTAGAGACACTTGAGCACTATAGTTAGTGTCCGCGAGAGCCGATACCGTAACCGTCGAAGTGAAGGATTGTCCGGCAGTGATGGTGGTGCTGCTAGGCTTCACGTCTAAGATAAAAGGCGCGGAACCAACCGAAACATTCAGAGACGCATTGACCGTCAAATTGCAAGTGGCTGAGTAGCCAGAGCCAGAGCACGCTCCTCCCCAAAAGACCGGGGGGGCATAAGAGAGGGTGGTTTGCGTCCCCGGGTAGTAGGAATAGTTCGGGAAGATTGTGTTCGCGTTCAGGAAGGCAGAGTTAGAAGCAATTGTGTTCGTCGCCCCAGTCGGCGCCCCGATACCGGTACACGGGATAGGATACGAAGGACAAAACAAATATTCTGTGACGAAGACTGTATCCACAGGTAATGTGTCGCTCAAAATTGTAACGAAACCGTCGCCGGCCCCGCCCTGATAGGTTTGCCCAATTGGCAAGGGGCTTACGACCGGAAAGTTTGGCGAACTTGTATTCCCAGCCAGGTAGATGGCCACCTGAAACGGTTGCGTTTCAAATGGCATGTACGGAACGACATAAATTGCTCCAATGGCGGCGTTCGCGCTCGAACCACCCAGGCTGTTTTCGGTGCCGCTGCCCCCGAGGTAGCTCGAATAAAGCAACGGTGGCCCAGGAGTCCCCACGATCTTGAATGCGGTTATGAACGCATCGGCGCCCCCTGCGTTGGTGGACTGAAATGGAGCTTCCAAGGCGGGGCCGGTCGGGAAATCGGTGGAGTCGGTTCTGCCTGTCACATACACATTGCCCAAATAGTCTGTCGCAACCCCCGTCCCTTCATCGTCGCCACTGCCGCCCAAGAAAGTCGAATAGCTAAGCACGGGGTTACCCGTGCATGTGGATCCTGATGCTCCAGATGTTAGGTTCAACAGGAAGACATCATGCTGCCCACTGTTGCAGTTGCCATCTGTGCCACATTTCGGTTGAAATGCGTCGGCCGTGGTAGGGAAATCAGGTGAAAGAGTTTTTCCGGCAATCCAGTATTGGCAACGTTCGGACTGCTCGGTCGGCCCAAGCCCAATGATTGCAGACGCCTCATCAGCGCCGCTACCCCCGAGAAAGGTGGCCCACTCTAAGTATGTCTGGTACGATGTCCCGTCGTACGATAGCGTGGCCACAAAAGCGTCGTCCAGCCCTCCATTGCAATTGCCATCACTGCCGCATTTGGTTTGAGGGGCGCCAGGTGTTACCGGAAAGTCAGGCGAAGCGGTATAGCCAGTTACGACAAGATTAACGTTGGGATATGCCATGGCTGTTATTCGATCGTTCTGGCTCCCGCCTAAATACGTTGACCCGGAGAACTTCCCGCCGGCCAGGTCTACATAGGTAAGAAAACCGTCTTCGCCTCCCTTATTAACAGCTTGATAAGCGTTGACGATTGGAAAGTCTGTCGAAAATGTCCCACCTGCTACCCAGGCCCCATCGGTACCGTTTACGATCGCGGTAGCAGTGTCACTGCCGCTTCCGCCGAGATAGGTTGCATAAAGCAAATCAAAGTTACCAGTAGCGTCCAACTCGGCCACAAAAGCATCCTGCGCCCCACCGCCATATGTGCTCTGCGCCGCGTGGGCCGGAATCGGAAAATCCGTGGATGAAGTTACCCCGGCTACATAAACGTTCGGAGAGAATCCAGTGATATAACTGATCGCCGTTCCCTCATCGTCTTGACTACCGCCCAAATAGACTGACCCGTATAAGACCCAGCTAGACCCTTGTTCCATTAGTTCGCTAACAAACGCATCGTAGCCGCCGGCTAGCTTCAATTGTTGTCCGGAGCCGCTCTGAAAAGCCACGGGGAAATTAATCGAGTTCGTTCTCCCCGTGACACAAACTCTGCCGGCACATGTAGTCATGGCTTCAATATCGTCGTCGCCGCTGCCGCCGAAATAGGTCGAAAACACGAGTGATGGATCAATAATCAACTGCCGCGCGGAATCGTAAGCTCCGAGTTTGAATGTAATCCGCCCATGCCAGCCGATTGCAAACTTTGCATCGACCGGATGCCGCACTCCCGTTGTTTCTTGATATGCGATCGGCTTGCGCAAGTGAATCTCGCCAACACCTGTCGTCAGCACCAAATCCCCAGCTGCGTCCACTCCGATGCGGCTCGCACCGTCGAACTCGAGTGCGATTTTGTGAGCGTTGGCCTGAGGAGCGACCGCGAAATCGAACTCCAACTCCTGCTGCGAGTCATGAAACATCAAATCCACGCCGGGATACACGTCGCGATATGACACGTGAGAGAATTGGGGGACATCCCTTCGCCACTTACTCGGATCATTTCCCAGAAAGTAGCTGCTCTTCCCCGGCAACTCTCGACCCGCGACCATCTCCGGGGCAGGTCTGGCACCGACCAGCCTCATGCGCAGAGCGGTAATTGAGGGACCTGCCGAACGCGCTGGAAGGCCCTTTTGTTTTGTAGCTGTGGCAGGCGATCCTGCGCGAAAAGCCATAACCGTCCCTGAATCCGTTAGAAAGAGCGTGTACTCGTGGCGGCGAGAAAAATACCTTACCTGCGGATCAGTCTGACCCTGATTCGGTTCGAAGTAAGCCGGCAGCGCTGCGAAACTCCGCTGAACGCGAGACTGATCGGCGGACGAGAGAATCGGATTTGAAGCAGCGGCATCGGGAACTACATATCGCAGGCACAGAGCAAGGGCCGTGGCCGATAGGACAAGGAAACCGACTAACGGGGATGATCGTATCCTGATCGCTCCTCCTCGGAACCGGGATTCATGCCGCTGACAAGTCACAGTCTACAACACCACCTAGCAATGTTTGTTGCGGAGGAGACTGGACTGCTAACGATGTGGCGGGCTGGCCGTCTGTGCAGATGATTTCAAGTTTGCTGCTTCTCGCGGCATGCGGCGGTGGTAATAGTGGCAGCGGAGAGGGAGGAGGCGGTGGTGGGGGCGGTACTCCTGCGGGAACTTATACGATCTCTATCTCGGCATCGGCGGGCTCTACGGTGAATACCACCAAGGTTATGCTGACCGTAAAATAGCCCTTCGAGTAAATCGGGCGGAGGGGATCGGTAGTGTCTGTTCGGACACTAGCATTTTTCGATCGCGTGTTCCACTAGCGGCACTTTGGTAAATAGCGAACGGTCCATCTCTTGAGCGGTCAATGGCTCATTACCACGCGACTCCGGGATACAGACTTGGAATCCGGTATGCGCGATAGGCGTTGCTTCCTTGTATGGTCATCTGCCAAACGATCTCCGGATTTGTGGTCTGGGTGACTTCGGTGACCAGCGAACCCGATGGGTCTTGTGGAAAGGGCTGAGACATGTCGAACTCGACGTTTCCGTTTGCGAGTTGATTGATGCTCCCACCCCAAAATGTGTAGAGCCCGGGTAAGAATTGCCAATCCAAGCTCGCGACCCTTGTGCTCTCGTCAATCTCGAAGATGGAGGCGCGGCTGTAGCACGCCGCGTTACCGGGCACGCCGCATATGTCTCCTTTATCGTCCAGGACTCGCTCATTTCCATCATCGAAGACGGCCAGAGTCATTTGAGGGCCATTTATGTTCACTGGGGAGGGAAAATGTTGGGCATAAAACCATTGGCTCGGATCGCCTCCCGCTAGCGCGAAATCTCCATCATCTCCCAACTTCCACAAAATATCCCCAGTCCCTTGACCGTTTGCATAATCGAGCTTGAGGATCCAACTCTGATTTCGCATAGAAAGCAGAAGATTGCCATCGTTTGGGGTGTACACGAGTGCGTTGCTGTGAGTCCAGTCAGGCAGGCCCATGAGATGGCGGTTAACATCCAAGTGATCGAATGACGACCAAACCCATTTCACATTGCCATTAGCATCGACGTCGATCAGCACGTCGCCTAACACGTTAATGGTTCCCGGATAACCCGGTAGATCGGTAAAATCCTTAGCGACTTGGGCTATGCCAATCCAATCGCCGTTCGGCAGAACGATTGCGTCGTGGTGGAAAACAATAACAGTATAGGGATAGCCCTTCAGCTGAAGCTGTTGGTCGACTTGCTCTACGGAGACCTGCCGGATGGTGTTGCCAGCCAAGTCAATTTCCCGCAGTACCTCTTGCAATCCCACGAGAAAATGTCCGTTAGTCATAGGTCTGATGGGGAATGCATAGTTCCCGGCACCCACGTCGTAGTACCAAATGATATTGCCTTGAAGATCGGTGATAAAGGTATCCAATAAGTGGCTGCTGCCCAGGTTTATCAGGTTGACCAATTCCACCCCGCCTGATGGACTAACGTTTGGACTGGGGCGGGTGACGGTGATGGTCGGAACGACCCAAGGTCCCCCACCGCCCACTGATGCCAAGCCTTGCTTGGGCAAAGCACCCGTCGTGAAGGTCTGATCTTGATCGACCCAGGAGAGGCCTGGGTACCAGTCGACATGCGCCCGCATGTGGTAGGTCGTGCTCGGTAGCATTCCTGCCACCAAAACACTAACGGTTTGGCCGAAGCCCCCGGTTGCTGGCGTCACCGAGGTTTGCTTCCCATAACTAGTATCTCGCCCAAACTCGACCCATACACTACCCTCTTTCCGCGGTAGCGTCACATTGTATTGGGCTACGAGGGAATTTTGTGTTGCAGCGATGGAGCTTTCGGGGTTCGAGTAGTTGGATCCGGAACCGCAGCCAAGAGTTACGAGACTGAATACAGCGACTGAGAAAAAAGCAAACCACAGCCTAAGCCGCCGAGTTCTCATAGTTTTTATGTTTCCCCCTCTTAGCTAGAAGCTGTC
>Ga0210394_10001279_pt1 | contig 41427 bp, 36 predicted proteins | sample IncBWC12MmetaG_FD_160121 | JGI IMG/M metagenome (GOLD analysis project Ga0210394, IMG submission 160121) | Forest soil microbial communities from Barre Woods Harvard Forest LTER site, Petersham, Massachusetts, United States - Inc-BW-C-12-M | ecosystem: Environmental > Terrestrial > Soil >...
ATCCGCGCCGCTTCGGCGCCTACACCTCGAAGCGTTACGTCGTGAAGAAGAACGAGGAGACCTATCGCGACGTCTTCACCATCCACTTCCCCGACGAGGAGCGCCCCGCCGGCCGCCCGGCCAAGACGAGCCCGGTATACGACAAGCTCAGCGCGCGCGGTGCGGTGTGGGGTCAGCGCTATGGCTGGGAGCGTGCCAACTGGTTCGCACCCCCAGGCGTCGAGCGTCGCGATCACTGGAGCTTCAGGCGCAGCAACTACTTCGCGCACGTCGGCAACGAGGTGCGCTTGATGCGCGAGCAGGTCGGCGTCATCGATCTGACGCCCTTCACCAAGCACGAGGTCACGGGTCCCGGCGCGGAAGCCTGGCTCGATCAACTGGTCGCCAACAAGGTGCCCACCAGAATTGGACGCCTGGCGCTCTCGCACGCGCTCACCGCCCGGGGCGGCATCCGCTCCGAGTTCACCATCACCAAGATCGCCGAGCAGCACTTCTACGTGGTGAGCGCCGGCGCCGCCGAGCGCTACGACGGCGATTACCTCTTGAAGGCGCTGCCGCCGGACGGCTCGGTGAGCCTGCGCAATATCAGCAACACGCGCGGCTGCTTCGTGGTCGCGGGACCTGAGTCCCGCGCGGTGCTCACGCAGCTCACCGACACCGCGCTCGACAACGACGCCTTTCCATGGCTCACGGCGCAGACCATCGAGGCGGCGCTCGCGGTCGATGTCTACGCGCTGCGCGTCAACTTCGTGGGCTCACTCGGCTGGGAGCTGCACTTCCCCATCGAGTACGCGCACGGCCTGTTCGATGCGCTGTTCGAGGCGGGTGCCACGCACGGCATCGGCATGGTCGGCATGCGCGCCATGGAGTCGCTGCGCATGGAGAAGTCCTACCGCATGTGGGGCAGCGACATGACGCCCGACTACACACCCTTCGAGGCGAGCCTCGACCGCTTCGTACGCATGAACAAGGCTGCCTTCATTGGCAAGCAGGCGCTCGAGCGGCAGCTGGCCGCCGGCGTACCGAACCGCTTCGTCACGCTCGAGGTACACGGAGTGACCGATGCCGACCCGCTCGGCAACGAGCCGCTGTCCGACAAGAGCGGCCGCATGATCGGGCGCGCCACTTCCGGCTACTACGGCCATCATCTCAGCAAGAGCCTGGCGATCGGCTACGTCAAGGCCGACTACGCTGAAGTCGGCACGCCGCTCGGCATCGAGATCCTCGGCGAGCGCAAGCCGGCCACTGTGGTGCACGAATCGCCCTACGACCCGGAGAACCTCGGGCTCAAGGCCTGACGGGCCATCGTCCGCGCGCGCGTGGCCCAGCCTGCGGCGCGCACGGCACGCTGGGTTTGTCGCGCGGCCATAAGAGGCCCCGCTGGGGCAGCTTCGCGGAACTGTCGATCGCGTCACACATCCGGCATCGCACCGCGGCTAGGTACGCGAGCGCACGGATGGCGCCCCAGGGGCCAATTCAGGCTAGTCGAATGCTACACGAATTCCTTACCGCCCAACGAGCCGACCTGATCGGGCGGTGTAAGGTTAAGGTCGCTCAAAGAACTGCACCTGGAGAAATTTCGCCGGGGGAAAAAAACGGAATACCGGACTTCCTGGACCAGCTTATTGAGACCCTTCAGGCGGACCCGGAGCGAAGCAAAAAGCTCTCCGGAGCACAGGACAACAGCAGCAAATCGGCCTTGTCAGAAATGGGCGTTTCGGCGACGCGGCACGGGCGCGAGCTGTCCCGGCAGGGATACACGGTTGAGCAAGTCATTCGTGACTACGGTGATCTGTGCCAGGCGATAACGGACTCGGCTCTCGAACACAACGCCACGATCGAGGTTGCCGAATTCCGCACACTTAACCGCTGCCTGGACAACGCCATCGCGGATTCGGTGACGGAATGGGCCTACCATCACAATCTCGCCAAAGCAGACCAGAACATTGCGCGGGTGGATTTCTTTATCTACGAACTGCGTAAGCTTATTCATACCGCGACACTTGCCGCTATTGCGCTCAAAACTGGCAATGTCGGGATAGGCGGGGCGACAGGGGCTGTACTGGACCGCAGCTTGATAGAACTGCGTAATCTATTGGATCGCTCCCTGGGCGACCTGCGTGGGCGATCTGCAGCGCCCACACAACACAAGCTCATCTCCGTTGCCGACTTTGTCGGTGAAAGCCAAATCTGCGCATCCCTCGAGGCGCAAAACCGGGAGTGCACATTAGCCGTTTCCGCTGTTGATCCCAAACTAGCGATTGACGCCGACCAAGCCATGCTGTTCGCGGCGGTGGGCAACTTGCTGGATAACGCGTTCAAGTTTACGCGGCGCAAGACCGAAGTTTCGTTGAAAGCCTACGCAGCCGGCGAGCGCATATTTATTGAGGTTGAAGATCGCTGCGGTGGCCTTCGCCCGGGCGGGGCGGAAAGCATGCTTCTGCCGTCGACGCTGAAGGGCGCGGATGCAGCGAACGGCGGACTGTCTATCTGCCAGCACAGCGTCCAGGCAAACCATGGAGTTTTGAGCGTGCGCGACGTACCCGGTTCGGGATGCGTCTTCAGAATTGACCTGCCGCGGCACACTCTGCCCGCCTTGCCCGGCGGCGCGGTCCCGGGCAGGTCGCATTCAGGCAAGAAAGGCGTAAAATCCGGCATGTGATCCTCCCCCGCACCAGCTACGCCTTTCTGACACTGCCGCGCTACTCGATGATCGCGCTGTCGAGCGCGGTCGAGCCGCTGCGGATGGCGAACAGCGTCACCGGCCAGACCGTCTACGAATGGTCGATCGTGAGCCTCGATGGCCAGCCCACCCCGGCCAGCAACGGACTGCAACTCTCGCCCACCGTCGCAATCGAGCAGCTGGGTACGGTCGATATCCTGTTCGTGTGCGGGGGCGTCGATGTGCAGGAGGCGGTCTCCCCGCGCATGCTGGCGGCGCTGCGCCGCCTGGCGGAGCGGCGCATCCCGCTCGGCGCCCTGTGCACCGGGGGCTACGCCCTGGCGAAGGCGGGGCTGCTGGACAAGTACCGCGCGACCATCCACTGGGAGAACCTCTCGGCGCTGCGCGAAGAGTTCCCGCGCATCCAGCTGAGCGACCAGCTGTTCAGCATCGACCGCGATCGCTTCACCTGCTCGGGCGGGGTGGCGCCGCTCGACCTGATGCTGCATCTGGTCGAGACGAAACTCGGCGCACAGGTCTCGCAGCTCATCTCCGAGCAGTTCATCGTCGATCGCGTGCGCAGCGACCGCGACCGGCAGTACGTGCCGCTGCGCGCCCAGATCGGCGTCAGTCACGAGAGCCTCATCCGCGTCGCGCAGCTGATGGAAGAGAACATCGAGAAACCGCTGTCGCTCGACGAGATCGCCGCCGCCACCGGGCTGTCGCGCCGCCAGATCGAGCGCCTGTTCAAGCGCCACCTGAACTGCGTTCCCAAGCGCTATTACCTGCAGATGCGCCTGCGGCGCGCCCGCGAGCTGCTGCTGCAGACCTCGATGCCCATCATCGACATCACCACTGCGTGCGGCTTCCAGTCGCCGCCGCACTTCTCGCGCTGTTATCGCGCGCAGTTCGGCTGCCCGCCGAGCGCCGAGCGTCAGGCCCGCCAGGGAAAGGCGGAGTTGGCAGCGGCCCAAAACGTGACGCCCGTTGGTTGAGCCACTTGCCTTAATTCGCACACTGTCGCTTGCGGACACGCCGCGGTCGCGAAGTAATCAGTAGCGCCCACAGGCGCCCCTTACCATGCTGCCAAGCGACCGCGAGCTGCTAACCCAAGGTCGCGCATGGAGATTTCGACCATGGCCGAGTCCGCCGACGCCGAATTCAATCTAAGCGATCTCAACGACCAGGAGCTCACCGAGCAGGTGCACGACGACCTGTACAACGGGCTGAAGGCCGAGGTCGAGCAAGCGACGCGCATTTTCCTCGAGCGTGGCTGGAACGCGGAGAGAGTCCTGAACGATGCGCTGGTCGAAGGCATGCGCATCGTCGGCATCGACTTTCGCGACGGCATCCTGTTCGTGCCGGAAGTGCTGCTCGCCGCCAACTCCATGAAGGGCGGCATGGAGATCCTGCGGCCGCTGCTCGCCGAGACCGGCGTGCCGCCGATCGGCAAGATCGTCATCGGCACCGTGAAGGGCGACATTCACGACATCGGCAAGAACCTGGTTTCCATGATGCTCGAGGGCGCCGGCTTCGAGGTCATCGATCTCGGTATCAACAACCCGGTGGAGAAATACCTCGCCGCGCTCGAACAGCACAAGCCTGACATTCTCGGCATGTCGGCGCTGCTCACTACCACCATGCCCTACATGAAAGTCGTGATCGACCGGATGAAGGAAACGGGCATTCGCAAGGACTACATCGTGCTGGTGGGCGGCGCGCCGCTCAACGAGGAGTTCGGCAAGGCCGTGGGCGCGGATGCGTACTGCCGCGACGCGGCCATCGCCGTGGAAACCGCCAAGACGCTGCTCGCCGCGCGCCGCGCGGCCGCGGGCGGTCGCGCCGCGAGCGCGGCCTGAAGGGGACGGGCGCCGCATGCAGACGCAACCGCGCACGCTGCTCATCGCGTGCGGTGCCCTGGCCCGCGAGATCGCCGCACTCACGCGCGCCAACGGCTGGAGCGCGCTCGAGGTGCGCTGCCTGCCGGCCGAGCTGCACAATCGCCCCGAGCGCATCGCGCCCGCCGTGCAGGAGGTCATCCGTGAGAACCGCAGCCGCTATGCGCGCATCTTCGTGGTGTACGGTGACTGCGGCACCCGCGGCGCGCTCGATGCGGTGCTGGCCGCGGAAGGCGTCGAGCGTCTGCCCGGCGCGCACTGCTACGAGTTCCTCGCCACGCCGACGGTCTTCGCGCAGTTGTCCGAGGCCGAGCCGGGCACCTTCTACCTGACCGACTTCCTGCTGCGGCACTTCGAGCGGCTGGTGGTGCGGCCGCTCGGACTCGACCGCCACCCGCAGCTCGCCGGCGAATACTTCCGCAATTACCGCCAGCTGGTATACCTGTCGCAGGCGCCGCGCGCCGGCGCAATCGAGGCGGCACGGCAGATTGCCGCGCGCTTCGGCTTCGAGTTCGAGCACCGCTACACCGGCTACGGTGAGCTCGGCACGCGCCTCGCCGCTCTGGCTGCGAGCCAGGAGGCGCCGGCATGGCCAGCCTGACGATCATCTCCTGGCGCGACATCCCCGCGCAGGTCATCGTCAAGCGCGGTCGCGAGACCGCCAAAGTTCAGTTGTCGGCGCGCTTTCAGGAGGCGGTCGATCGCGCCGCCATGCGCGCCGGCAAGGGCAGCTCTGAAGCGTATCTGGCCGACTGGAAGCGCAGTGACCCGGCGCCCTGCGGCGAAGACCTGCAGGCGGAAGCGGCGGCCGAGGCCGCGCGTATCGAGGCACGCTTCACCGACGAGGATCTCGAAGCACTGATCCGCGCGAAGGGTCTCGCGGCGGTTTCCTAGGTGTACGCGTTCAGGCACTGGTCGGTGCGTCACGCCCGCGGCTTGAACGCCTTCTATCGGGGCTTCGAAGCGCTGCTCGTGAAGCTGCATCCGCTGTTCCGCCGCATCGGCTATCAGCGCCTCGAGGGCCCGGTGGCCGCGGTCGAGCGCGGCGTGAAGGGGCTGCTGTTCGACTGCCGCATGTGCGGGCAGTGCATCCTGAGCTCCACCGGCATGTCCTGCCCGATGAACTGTCCGAAGAACCTGCGCAACGGTCCCTGCGGCGGCGTACGCGCCAACGGGCACTGCGAGGTGCGCCCGGAGATGCGCTGTGTGTGGGTCGAAGCGGTGTCCGGCAGCGCGCGCATCCCCGGCGGCCGCGCGGCCTTGCGCGAAGTACAGATCGCCGTGGACCGGCGCCTTCAGGGCAAATCGTCCTGGCTGCGCGTGGTGCGCCAGCGCGTCGGGGAAGTGCCGTGATCTTCGAGGACGAGCCGGTACCGGGTTACCCGCTGCCGATACTCCCCGGGCACACCTCCCCGGGGCGCTTCGAGCGGGTGCTGCGTGCCGGTCAGTTCGCGGTGACCAGCGAGCTGGCGCCCCCGGATTCCGCCGATCCCGAAGACGTTTACCGGCGCGCGCGTATCTTCGACGGGCATGTGGACGCGATCAACGCCACCGACGGCAGCGGCGCCAACTGCCACATGTCCAGTCTCGCGGTGTGTGCGCTGCTGACCCGCGTCGGCTATGCGCCGGTGATGCAGATCTCCTGCCGCGACAGGAACCGCATCGCCATCCAGGGCGATATTCTCGGCGGGGCGGCCATGGGAGTGTGCAACCTGCTGTGCCTCACCGGCGACGGCGTGCAGGCGGGCGATCATCCCCAGGCACTGCCGGTATTCGACCTCGACTCCATGACGTTGCTCGAGACCGCGCGCACGCTGCGCGACGAGCATCGTTTCCTGTCGGGTCGCAGGATCAGCTTCGCCCCGCGTGTGCTGCTCGGTGCCGCGGAGAACCCGTTCGCGCAGCCGCTCGAGTGGCGCGCCGAGCGGCTGGCGAAGAAGGTCGCTGCGGGCGCGCAGTTCGTGCAGACGCAGTTCTGCTACGACGTGCCGCTGCTCAAGTCCTTCATGCAGCGCGTCGAAGACCTCGGCCTGCTCGAGCGGGTATTCATCCTCGTCGGCGTCGGCCCGCTGCGCTCGGCGAAGGCGGCCGAGTGGATCCGCACCCACGTCCCCGGCGTGCACATTCCCGACGAGATCGTGCAGCGCCTTGCCGGTGCCGCCGACCCCGCGCTCGAAGGCCGCAGGCTGTGCATCGAGCTCGTCCAGGAGATCCGCACCATCCGCGGCGTGCACGGGGTGCATCTCATGGCATACCGCCAGGAAGAGACCGTCGCCGAAATCATCGAGCGCTCCGGGGTGCTCAACGGCCGCGTGCCGTGGTACCCGGGGCGCGACCCGCAAGCGAACGCAAACAGGATGGCTTCATGACCGACACCGTTATCAGCTCCCAGACCCGCGAAGTCGTGATCGGCTTCGAGCGCCCGTTCGTCATGATCGGCGAGCGCATCAATCCCACCGGCCGCAAGATCCTCGCCGCCGAGATGGCCGCGGGAAACTTCAGCCGCGTCGAGTCCGACGCGCTGGCGCAGATCACCGCCGGCGCGCAGATGCTCGACGTGAATGCCGGTATTCCGCTGGCCGACGAGCCGGCGATCCTTGCCCGGACCATAAGGCTCGTGCAGTCGATCACCGATGTGCCGCTGTCGATCGATTCCTCCATCGTCGCGGCGCTGGAAGCGGGATTGGCGGTGTACAAGGGCAAGCCGCTGGTCAACTCGGTCACCGGCGAGGAGGAGCGCCTCGAGAGCGTGCTGCCGCTGGTGAAGAAATACGGCGCGGCGGTGGTAGCGATCTCCAACGACGAGACCGGCATATCCGAAGATCCCGACGTGCGCTTCGAGGTGGCGAAGAAGATCGTCCAGCGCGCCGCCGATCACGGCATCCCGGTGAGCGACATCGTCGTCGACCCGCTCGTCATGCCGATCGGCGCCATCAACCAGGCGGGCGTGCAGGTCATGCGCCTGCTCGGTCGGCTGAAGAACGAGCTGAAGGTGAACAGCACCTGCGGCGCCTCCAACGTGAGCTTCGGGCTACCGGCGCGCGAGGGCATCAGCGCAGTGTTCCTCAGCATGGCGATCGGCGCGGGGCTCACCTCCGCGATCATGAACCCGCTGCACCTGGAGATCGTCAAGGCGTGCATGGGCGCGGACGTCATGATGGGCCACGATCCGGATTGCGCCCGCTGGATCAAGCGCTTTCGCGAGGCGCCCACGCTGCAGGCCGGCGGCGGCGTGGCGGCCCCGGCCGAGGGCGCGGCGCGCGGGCGGCGCGAGGGCGGTCACCGGCGCCGCACCCAGAGCCCGGCGTAACCGATGAGCGACGCCGACGCACTCGTCGTCTTCACCCCTTCGGGCAAGCGCGGGCGCTTCCCGCGCGGCACGCAGCTGCTGCAGGCGGCACGCAGCCTCGGGGTCGACGTCGACTCGGTGTGCGGCGGGCGGGCACTGTGCGGGCGCTGCCAGGTGCTGGTGATGGAGGGGGAGTTCGCCAAGCACGGGGTCAGCTCACAGGCCGACCATCTCTCGCCGCTGAGCGCCGCCGAGCAGAGCTTCGCGGAACGGCGCCCGCTGCCCGCCGGGCACCGCCTGTCGTGCTCGACGCAGATCTGCGGCGATCTGGTCATCGATGTGCCGGCGAGCAGCCAGGTGCATCGCCAGGTGGTGCGCAAGGCCGCCGACGCCCATCCCATCACGCTCGATCCGGTCGTGCATCTGCATTACGTCGAGGTGCGCGAGCCGGACATGCACGACCCGGCGGGTGACCTGCAGCGGCTGCTCGAGGCGCTCAACCGCGAGTGGGATTTCGCTCCGCTGCGCTGTGACCTCGGGGTGCTGCAAACCCTGCAGGCAGCGCTGCGCAAGGGCGCGTGGAAGGTCACGGTGGCGGTGCACGCGCGCACCCAGATCATCGCGGTGTGGCCGGGCTTTCACGACCGCGTCTACGGGCTGGCGGTGGACGTGGGCTCGACCACCATCGCGGCGCACCTGTGCAATCTCGAGACCGGCGAGGTGGCCGCCTCCAGTGGCGCCATGAATCCGCAGATCCGCTTCGGTGAGGACCTGATGAGCCGCGTATCCTATTCGATGATGCATCCGGGCGGCGCGCAGCAGATGACCGAGGCGGTGCGCGGCGCGCTCGATACGCTCGGCGCCGACGTCGCGCAGCAGGCGCAGATCGAGGTGACCGACATCCTCGAGATGACAGTGGTCGGCAATCCCATCATGCATCACCTGCTGCTCGGCATCGATCCGGTCGAGCTCGGCGGGGCGCCGTTTGCGCTCGCGACCGATTCGCCGCTCGGCCTGCGCGCCAGCGAGCTCGGCCTGAAACTCAATCCCGGCACGCGCATCTACACCCTGCCCTGCATCGCCGGCCACGTCGGTGCGGATGCGGCCGGCATGATCCTCGCCGAGCGGCCCGATCTTTCCGACAAACTGACACTGCTGGTCGATGTCGGCACCAACGCCGAGATCGTGCTCGGCAACCGCGAGCGGCTGCTCGCCTGCTCCAGTCCGACCGGCCCGGCTTTCGAGGGGGCGCAGATCAGCAGCGGCCAGCGCGCCGCGCCCGGAGCGATCGAGCGGGTGCGCATCGATCCGACCACGCTCGAAGCGAAGTTCAAGGTCATTGGCTCCGACCTGTGGTCGGATCAACCCGGATTCGCCGCCGCGATCGCCGGCAGCGGCGTGACCGGCATCTGCGGCTCGGGGATCATCGAGGTGATCGCCGAGATGTATCTCGCCGGCATCATCAGCCAGGACGGCGTCATCGACGGCGAGCTTGCCGCGCGCAGCGACCGTATCGTGCCGACGGGCCGCACCTTCGCCTACGTTGTGAACCGCGGCGCGGTGCCGCTGACCGTCACGCAGAACGACGTACGCGCCATCCAGCTCGCCAAGGCGGCGCTGTACGCCGGGGTGAGACTCCTCATGGACCACCTGGACGTCGATCAGGTCGATCGCATCCGGCTGGCCGGCGCGTTCGGCAGCCATATCGATGTGAAGTATGCGATGGTCCTGGGGATGATTCCGGACTGCGACCTGTTCAACGTGTCGTCCGCGGGCAACGCCGCCGGCACCGGCGCGCGCATTGCGCTGCTCGACAACGCCTCCCGCAAGACCATCGAAGAGCTGGTGAGGCGCGTGCAGAAGATCGAGACGGCCATCGAGCCCAGGTTCCAGGCGCACTTCGTGGCCGCGATGGGCATCCCGCACTCGACCGCAGCCTATCCGAACCTGCGCCAGGCGGTGCGCCTGCCGGCGCCGAAAGCAGCGCCGGTGCGCGCCGGCTCACGCGGGCGCCGACCGGCCGGCGGCTGAGCGCCGTACGCGCGCATCGCAGCTGCCGCCGCGCGCTACGGTAACTCGCGTATACGCATGTTGCGAATCGCCAGCGCCCCGGGATGATCGCCCTGCAGCCCGATGAGCCCGCTGACCGCGAGGCCGTAGTTGGGATAGGCGGCGAACTTGCTCGCCGCCACGCGCGCCTTCCAGTCCGCGCTCTTGAGCTCGTACTCGACGATCTTGCGGCCATTCAGCCAGTGCTCGACATGATTGCCCTGTACCAACAGGCGCGATTTGTTCCAGTGATTGTACGGGTGCACGACGCCTGCGGGCGCAGGATAGAGCGCGTAGTCGGAGCCGGCTGCCGTGAGACGGCTCTTGCCATCCTCGGTATTCGCATCGTCGAGAAGCTGGTACTCCGGCGCGCTCCAGTAGACGTGGTCGTACTCGCGCGTGCCGCGGTAGAAGATGCCGCTGTTGCCGGCCTTGCCGATCTTCCACTCGAGCTCGAACTCGAAGTTGCCGAAGGTCTGCCCGGTGACGAGGTCATCGACCGCCCCCTCCTTGGAGAGCACGCCGCCGGCCACGTGCCAGCCGGCCGGGAGGCCGGGCTCCTTCCAGCCGCGCCAGTCGGGTGCGCTGTCATCCTGCAATAGCGACCGCCAGGCTCCCGCGGACGTCCCGGCGCAAAGTGCCAGCAGCAGTGCATACAGAGGGGTCCGGTTCATGGCGTGATACCTGTGGGCCAGGGAGTGTCTACGGCAGGTTCAGCCGCTTCAGCAGCTCCGGCGGCGGCCCGTCGAAGCGCGTCAGCGGCACGTTGCCGGTGTAGTTGAGGTCGCTGCGGCCGGAAGGACTCGAGTAGAAGCCCCCGGCGGTCAGATCGCGAAAGCGCGCAAAGAAGCGGGCGGCGGTACGGTGCTTTTCTGCAGCACGCGTGGCGTCGCAGATGTCATCGCAGATGCCGCGCTGGCGGCCAGCGTCCAGATCGGCGAATACCTTGCCGGCGCGACGCATGGACTCGGCATCCAGCCAGCGGAAGCCGCGCAGCACCGTGTCCTGGTCGTGCTGGTTGTCGGGATAGGGTGCACTTAGCCACTCGTCGATAAAGTCCACCACCCCGACGGCCGAGGCGCTCGGTGAATGGTCGTCGGCGGGAATGATGAGGTCGACGAGCACGCCCGCCAGGCGCCGCTGCGCCGCCGTGAGAGTGAGCGGCCACACCTGCCCCGGGTGGTAGGCCCGCAGCAGCTTGGGATCGGTGCCGTAGCCGCTCACCGAGCCGGCTCGTCCCGGTCGGCGCGTCGCCAGCGGCCAGGCGGCGCTTGCGGCCAGCACCCACTTCATGGTGGTACGCCGATCCATCACAGCTCCTTGCGGCGCATGCGCTCGAGAACGTGATCCGCCACCCGCCAGGCCAGGGCCATGATGGTGAGCGTCGGATTCTTGTCGGCGTTCGAGGCGAACACGGCGCCATCGGCGAGGAACAGATTCGGCACGTCCCAGGTCTGCGACCACTGATTGGTGACCGAGTCCTTCGCATCCGCACCCATGATGGCTCCGCCGACTTCGTGGATGATCGACCCGCCGGGGGCGATGGCCTTGGCGCCATCGCTGTGCACCGGACCCTTGGCGCGCCCGCCCATCGCCTCGATGATAGCGGTGAAAGTCTTCTGCATGTGCGCTGCCTGGCGCAGCTCGTGCTCCGACCATTGCCAGTGGAAGCGCAGCACCGGGATGCCCCACTTGTCCTTGACGTGCGGATCGATCTCGCAGTAGGCGTTCTCGCTGGGGATCATCTCGCCACGCCCGTCGAAGGAGACGAACGATCCGTAGTAGCGGCGTACGTCCTGCTTGAACTTCGCGCCGTAGCTGCCACCGGTGAGCCACTCGATCCCGGCCGCGGTGGCAAAGCCCGGCATGCGCCTGCCGCTACCGAATTCGATGTGATAGCCGCGCGCAAAGCCAAGCTTGCCGGCAAGCTGCTCGCGGTACAGCCACCACGGCACGTACATCTGGTGCCCGTCGGCGGCGTCCTCGTTGAGCGGCGGCAGGCTCTCGAGCAGCGGCACCTGCCCGCTCACCGTGCTGCCAACGGTGTCCATGAGGTAGCGGCCGAGCTTGCCGCTGGAGTTTGCCAGGCCCTGCGGAAACTGCGCGCTGCGGGAGTTGAGCAGGATGCGGACCGACTCGCAGGCGCTCGCCGCGAGTATCACCACGCGTGCGGCGGCGTGGCGCTCCCAGCCGGTGACGCGGTCGATGAAAATCACCCCGTTCGCCCGCCCATCGCGCCCGAGCGTGACCTCGCGCACCATGGCATCCGTGGTGATGTCGAGGTTGCCGCTCGCCAGCGCCGGTGGCAGATGCACGGTGGTCGACTGATAGTTGGCACGCACCGCGCAGCCGCGGCCGCAGGGTGTGGCCCACAGACACGGACTGCGACGGCGCATGTCCTCGGCGAGGATCTTCTGCGCGCCGGTGTTGCCCGGGTGCAGCCGTGCCGGGGTGCCGCGAAAATCCAGCGGCTGCGTCAGCACCGCGCGGTGGCCGGGTATCACCGGGATGCCGAGCTGCTTCGCGCGCTGTGCCACCAGCAGGTCGCTCACCAGCGGCTTCGGCGGCGGCAGCAGGCATCCGGGCGAGGAGTTGGGCGTGTTCTCCAGCCCCTCGTTGCTGCCATAGACGCCGATCAGCAGCTCCACCTTGTCGTAGTAGGCGGCGAGGTCCTCATAGCCGATGGGCCAGTCGCAGCCCAGCCCGTCGCGCGTACGCGGCTTGAAGTCGTAGGGACCGTTGCGCAGCGAGATGCGCCCCCAGTGGTTGGTGCGCCCGCCGAGCATGCGCGCGCGCCACCAGTCGAAGCGATGTGCATTGGTCTCGCTCACGCGCACGTACGGCTCTCCGGGCACCTCCCAGCCGCCGTCGACGGTCGCGTCGTAGAAGCCGAACGGTTTCTGCGGCGTGCCGACGGCACCAAGCGGCGCCTGATCCGGCGTCTGGAACATGGGCGTCTCGGTCTCGGGGGAGTAGCTGCGCCCGGCCTCGAGCATCAGTACCCTGGCACCCTCCATGCACAGCGTATAAGCCGCCTGACCGCCGCCGGCGCCGGAGCCGACCACGATGACGTCGTAGGCGCTGCGCTGTGAGGTTGCGCTCACGAACGGCAAGCTGCGCTCCTTCGCGGCTTCAGGACCGGTAGGCCTGGCGGCCGACGCCCTGTACGGCTATTCCCTGCGCGCCCAGCACCTCGTGCTGCAGGGCGAACATGGCCGCCGCAGCCTCGTCGATCGCGCGCGTGAAGGCGAGCGAGCCGGCAAGGATCGGCGCCAGGCGCGCCCGGTCCTGGATGCGCGCCGGCGGGTACTCATGCTCGACCACCAGGTACGTCTTGTCCGGCTCGAGGCTGAGCAGCTCGCGCGCGGCGAGCTGATGGTCCAGCCAGTCCACCGAGCGATTCTGCAGATAGGCGAGCGGGTCGTGGCGCGCCGTACCCGGCAACTCGTGCTCGCTGAACACCGTCTGCTTCTTCCAGGCATGCAGCTGCTCGGCCGGATCGGCGCTGGGGCGCGCGCCGTGCCAGTCGCCGCGCTGCATGGTCTGGCCACCGTAGCCCCAGGCGGAGATGCCGCGCGCATCGATGACCTGGCCTTTGACGTGAAACCCGTTGATCAGGAAGTTGTAGCCGCTGTCCTTCAGGTACTGGAACACCGAGCGCGAGTCCTGCCCCATGAGAATGGCGTGCGAGGGGTCGTAATGGATGCGGAACTGGTCGCCGACGCCGTGGCGCTCGCAGATGCGGTGCAGCGCGATCCAGGGACCGGGGGCGTAGGCGATGTTGTTGTGCCAGGCATCGCTCACGGTCCAACCCGGCATCGGACACTGCTCGACGCGGAACGTGAGCCCGCGCGCCTTGGCCTGGCGGAGCAGCGGCACGAACACCTCCTCGAACATCACCAGGTTCGCGTCCATGGCCAGCTGCGGGTTGCGCCCCACGAAACCCGTGACGGCATCGGTGCCGAGCTGTACCGCGGCGTCGAATACGCGCAGCATCAGCTCGTGCTTGCGGCGCCGCGCGGACTCGTCCGCCGCCAGCATGTTGTCGAAGTACGCCAGGTCCGACAGGCCGACGCGACTGGCCTGCATGGCGCGGCGCACGCGTGCCGCGCGCACGGCATCGAACGGCTGGCGCAGATCGAGGGTGTTGGCCACCGGGTCGAGCAGCGCCGCCGCCGGCACGTCGCTCTGCGTGGGATGGAGCGCTGCGGACAGCTCGATGTTCGGGCAGCCGAGCTGGCGGGCGAACTCCAGCCACTCCTCGATCGCCAGGTCCGGGTCGGCATCGCGCCGCTCGCGCGGGGTCAGCTCCTGCAACGCCGCCGTCAGGATGCTGAGCCGCATCGGCCGCGGTCGGAACTCAGCCGGCGCGGGCATAGGCGACCTTCTCGTTGCGGAACGTCAGGGCGAACAGCACTAGCACCAGCGCTGCGAAAGCGGCCGGGTACAGCCAGATGGACTGCCAGTCGTGGGTGCCGCCGGAGGCGTAGCGATCGTCGATGAGACCGGCCGCCCGGAAGCCGACCAGCATGCCCAGGCCGTACGTGGCGAGCGTGATCAGGCCCTGGGCTGCGGCCTTGTACTGCGCGCCGGCCTTGGAATCGGTGTAGATCTGGCCGGAGACGAAAAAGAAGTCGTAACACACCCCGTGCAGCGCAATGCCGGCGATCAGCATGAAGCCGAGCTCGTGAGCGTTGCCGAAGGCGAACAGCAGATAGCGTCCCGACCACGCCAGCATGCCGAGCAGCAGCGTGATCTTCATGCCCCAGGCCTTGAGGAACAGCGGGATGAGCAGCATGAAGAGCACCTCCGACATCTGACCGATGGTCTGCTTGCCGGTGGCGTTGGCGACCTGAATCTCGGTCAGAAACTGGTTGGCGTTCTGGTAATAGAACGCGAGCGGAACGCAGATCAGGATCGACGCCAGGAAGAACACCAGGAAGTTCTTGTGCCGCAGCAGCACCAGCGCATCGAGGCCGAGCAGGCGTGCGAGACTGACCTTTGCGGCCGCTGCCGCGGCCGGCGGCGTGCGCGGCAGCGTGAAGCTGTAGATGCCGAGCGCGAACGAGGCGACGGCGCACATCAGGAAGGTGTTGCGCAGCGCGCCGGCGGCGATGCCTGCCTGCGAATCCCAGCCGAACAGGTAGCTGATGACCAGTCCGGCGACGATCCAGCCGAGCGTGCCCCACACGCGTACAGCAGAGAAATGCCGCGCCGGATCCTGCAGCTGCCGGAACGAGATGGCGTTCACCAGCGCCAGCGTCGGCATGTACAGGATCATGTAGGCGAGCACGTACGGATAGAAGGCCTGGAAGTCGTGCGCGCTGTACAGCGCGTACATGAGCACGCCGCCGGCGAGGTGCAAGCCGCCCAGCAGTCGCTCGGCGTTGAAGTAGCGGTCGGCGATCAGCCCGACGATGAGCGGCGCGATAATAGCGCCCCAGGACTGCGTGGAGTACGCGAGCGCGCTCTGCGCGCCGCTGGCGTGCACGGCGGAGGCGAGGTAGCTGCCCATGGTGACGAACCAGCCACCCCAGATGAAGAACTCCAGGAACATCATCGTACACAGGCGCAGGCGGATGGCGGTCGACACGCGGTGCTTCCCCCGGAGCTCAAACGCTCAGCCAGACCGTGCCCGCCCGTGAGCTCTCCACCGCCGCGGCAACGAAGCGCAGGCCGCGCAGGCCGGCGTGCACGCCCGGGTAATCGCGCAACGGCGGCTCACCGCTCGCCACGCGGCGCACATCGCGGATGAAGCCGCGATAGATGTTCGCGAAGGCCTCCAGATACCCTTCCGGGTGTCCGGCCGGCAGGCGTGCCGCCGCCCGCGCCGCGGCGCCGAGATTGCCCTGCCCGGCGCGCAGGCGCTCCCACGGAGCGCCGGCGGGCTTGTAGAGCAGCGTGCTCGGCTCCTCCTGGTGCCACTCCAGCCCGGCACGCGAGCCATAGACGCGGATCGACAGCCGGTTCTCCTCGCCGCACGCAACCTGCGAGCACACCAGCGCACCCTTCGCGCCCCCCTGCATGCGCAGCAGCACGTTGGCGTCGTCATCGACGCGGCGCCCCGCGACGAACGAGCTCAGATCCGCACACACCGCCTCGATCGGGCGGTCGGTCACGAACTCGAGCAGGTTGGCGGCATGGGTGCCGATGTCGCCGATGCAGCCCCCGAGTCCCGCCCGGCGCGGATCGGTTCGCCAGGCGGCCTGCTTGTTGCCGCGGCCCTCGAGCGGCTCCATCAGCCAGTCCTGCGTGTACTCGACCAGCACCTTGCGCAGCTCGCCCACCCCGCCCTCGCGCACCATCTCGCGCGCCTGACGCACGGCTGGGTAACCGGTGTAGTTGTGCGTCAGCGCAAACAGCACCGGGCCGTCCTCGACCTGACGGGCCAGCTCCTCCCCCTCCGCGACCGTGAGCGCCAGCGGCTTGTCGCAGATGACGTGGATACCGGCGGCCAGAAACGACTTCGCCACCGGGCAGTGCAGATCGTTCGGCGTGGCGATGATGACGAAATCGATGCCGTTCTCGGCGGCGGCCTCGCAGGCGGCCATGTCCGCATACGAGCTATAGGCGCGCTCGAGATACCAGGCCGCGGCGCTTTCGCGGGCGATATCGGCATGCGACGACATCGCGCCCGCGACCACCAGCGCCTCACCGTCGAGCTCGGCGGCGATGCGATGCACGCAGCCGATGAATGCGCCGCGGCCGCCGCCCACGATGCCGCCGCGCAGGCGGCGCGTTGCTGCGGAGTTCACCGTGCCGCTCATGACCGACGCACCTGCCTGCCAGCGCTCTTATTCATCGCTCAGCCCCGCCTGAGTCAAGCGCACCAAGGAGCATGCTAACGCATTTTCGCGGTCCGGCCCCCAGCCCGGCTTCGCCGCGACGATCGTTTATCGAATATGCTGGCGACTTTCCACAGCGTGGTGGCTCGAGCCAACTGCTGCATGTCGGGACCGCTTACGCACACTGATCCGGCCGCGAACGCCGTTGTGGCGGGCCGGCCCTGGTGAGCGCGATCACACCAGCCGATCCCGCGCGTCCAGGGCCGCCGCGGCGAGCGTCCTGGGCCGCCATTACCTGCATGGGCATCGTATTCGGCGACATCGGCACCAGCCCGCTCTATACGCTCAACACCGCCGCCAGGGCGGCGAGCCCCGCAGGCACCATCGCGCCCGAAGCGGTGCTCGGGGTGGTCTCGCTGATCTTCTGGTCGCTCATCATCGTCATCTCGATCAAGTACGCGATCCTCATCATGCGTGCCGACAATCACGGCGAGGGCGGCATCCTCGCACTGCTGGCGCTGGTCAGCCCGCAGCGCGCCCGGCAGAGCCGGCGGCACGCCGTAATGGTGGTCATCGGCCTGGTGGGCGCCACGCTGCTCTACGGCGACGGCGTCATCACCCCTGCCATCTCCGTGCTGAGCGCGATCGAGGGCATCAAGGTGTACGCGCCGCACCTCGGCCACATCGTGGTGCCGCTCACCGTGGTGATCCTGCTGGCGCTGTTCGCCATCCAGCGCAAGGGCACCTCGTTCGTGGGTCACCTGTTCGGACCCATCATGCTGATCTGGTTCACCGTCATCGGAATCCTCGGCGTCATCGGCATCGCCCGCGCCCCAGTGATTCTCGCGGCCCTGAGTCCGCTGCCGGCCATCACCTATCTCTGGCACATCGGCCCGCTCGCGTTCGTAGTGATCGGTGGCGCGTTCCTCGCCGTGACGGGCGGTGAGGCGTTCTATGCCGACATGGGACATTTCGGGGCTTTCCCGATCCGCCTGGCGTGGTTCGCCGTCGCACTGCCGGCACTCACGCTGAACTACTTTGGCCAGGGCGCCCTGCTGTTGCGACACCCCGCTGCGCTCGGCAGCCCGTTCTACGAGCTCGCCCCGCAGTGGGCGCACTACGGTCTGGTGGTGCTGGCTACGGCCGCCACCGTGATTGCGTCGCAGTCGATCATCTCCGGGGCTTATTCCATGACCGAACAGGCGGTGCGGCTCGGCTTCCTGCCGCGCATGAACGTCATCCATACCGCCGGCACCGCGATCGGGCAGATCTATGTTCCGCTGGTGAACTGGGCGCTGGCGTTCGCCACGCTGACGGCAGTGATCGGCTTCGGATCCTCGGACGCGCTCGCCGGCGCCTTCGGCATCGCGGTGTCGCTGCTGATGGCGATCACCACCCTCTTGGCCACCTTTGTCGCGTTGCAGTGGAAGGTCAACATCTGGATCGTCGCCCTCGTGAACGGCAGCCTGCTGGCGCTGGATCTGCTGTTCTTCGCCTCGACCTCCACCAAGCTGTTCGAGGGCGGCTGGTTTCCGCTGCTGATTGCCGCGGTGATCTCGTTCGTCATGCTCACCTGGCGCAAGGGCGAGCGTCTCATGGAAGGCGTGCGCCTGGCGCTGCGCCAGACCCTGCCGCAGTTCCTGGCCGCGCTGCGCAGCGACCCGCCGCTGCGGCTGCCCGGTACCGCGGTCGTCCTCGGACGTATGGCGCAGGGCGTGCCGCTGCCGCTGACCCAGAATCTGCGGCACAACCGCGTACTGCACGAGCACGTGCTGCTGGTTGCCGTCGGCAGCGCCGAGATTCCGCGAATCCCGGACGCGGAGCGCGCGGTAGTGACGCCGATCGCCGACGGCATTACGCGCGTCGAGCTGACGTTCGGCTTCATGGAGCGACCGGATGTGCCGCGCGGACTGGCTGCCGCGGCGACGCAGCGGCAGCTTGCACTGCCTGATGCCTCCGCCGTGACGTACTACACCGGGCACGAGACGATCGTCGCGGTCGGCCGCATCCGGCAGATGGCGCGCTGGCGCGAGGCGCTGTATGTCCTCATGCAGCGCAACGCCCAGCGGCCGGGTGCCTACTTCTGCATCCCGGGCAAGCAGATCATGGAGATCGGCGTGGAGTTCGAGATCTGAAGCGCGCCGGCGACGCGCGCGCCGGGCACAGCCGCGCAACCGGCGCACGCGCAGCGCGCCTGGTGCCCTCAGACGTTCGAGTCGGGGAACGACGCCTTGCGGCGGTTGACGTAGTCGAGCAGGGCCTCGTCCACTGCCGCGTCCAGCGGCGGCGCCTGGTACTCGGCGAGCTGCTTCTTCCACAGCGCGTTGGCGCGCTGCGCCATGTCCTTGGCGCCCTCCGCCTGCCACTGCTCGACGCTGTTGTTGTCGGCGAGCGGCGAGCGGTAGAAGGCCGTCTGGAAGTTGGCCTGGGTGTGGGCGCAGCCGAGGAAGTGCTTGCCGGGTCCGACCTCGCGGATCGCATCGAGCGCCTGGCCATTCTCGCTCAGGTCCACCCCCGCCAGCAGCGTATGCATCATGCCCGCCTGGTCGGTGTCCATCACGAACTTCTCGTAGCCCATGGACAGGCCGCCTTCGAGCCACCCGGCGGTGTGCAGCACGAAGTTCACTCCACCGAGGCAGGTGGGCAGCAGCGTGTTGGCGGACTCGTAGGCGGCCTGCGCATCGGGGATCTTCGCGGCGCACAACGCCCCGCCCGAGCGGAACGGGACGCCCAGCCGCCGCGCCAGCGCCGCCATCACGTACAGCACCAGCGCCGGCTCCGGGGTGCCGAAGGTGGGTGCGCCCGACTGCATCGACAGCGAGGACGCGAAGCTGCCGAGCACCACCGGCGCGCCGGGATTGACCAGCTGCGCGAGCGCCATGCCGGCGAGCGCTTCGGCGAGGGTCTGCGCCGCCGTTCCGGCTACGGTCACTGGCGACATGGCGCCGGCGAGAATGAAGGGAGTGACGATGGTCGCCTGGTTGGCGCGCGCGTAGGTCTTCAGCGCGCCGAGCATGGTGGCGTCCCAGGTGAGCGGCGAGTTCGCATTGATGAGACTGATGACGCAGGTGCGCGGCTTGCCGCTCTGCGCGTCGATCCAGGCGTCACCGAAGAGAATCTTGCTCATCTCGATCGTGTCGCGCGCCCGCTCCGGATGGGTGACCGAGCCCATGTACGGCTTGTCGCTGTACTTCATGTGGCTGTACACCATGTCGAAGTGCCGTTTGTTGACCGGCAGATCGACCGGCTCGCAGATGGTGCCGCCCGAGTGATGCAGCGAGTTGGCCATGTAGGCGAGCTTCACGAAGTTGCGGAAGTCCTCGATGCGGGCATAACGGCGCCCTTCGTCGAGGTTGCGCACGAACGGCGATCCGTAGGCCGGCGCGAACACCGTGCGATTGCCGCCGATCACCACGTTGTGCGCCGCGTTGCGCGCGTACTGGGTGAACTCCGGCGGCGCGGAGCGGCGCACGATGCTGCGGCACATGCCGCGCGGGAAGCGCACACGCTCGCCCTGTACGTCGGCACCGGCGTCCTTCCAGATGCCCAGCGACTCGGCGTCGTCGCGAAAGTCGATGCCGATCTCCTGCAGGATGGTGTCGGCATTGTGCTCGAGGAGCTCAAGACCCTCGTTGCCGAGCACCTCGTAGTACGGGATCTGCCGCGTGATGTAGGCAACGAAGGCGTGGCTGCGCGCGGTGCGCGCCGCGATCTTGGCATCCCGGCCGCTGGGCCGCCGCGTGCGCGCCGGCTGGGGCGACTGCTGCTCTTCCATATCCCATTATCGTCAAGCGCTTAGACGCCGGCTGATCGGTTTGCGGCATCAACTTCTCCGGCAGCGCCAGCCGCGATGCCCTGGAGCGCGCTATTGCGCCACCGGCAGCTCGAGGTAGCTCGAGACAGCGCCGCTGTGGAACACCCGCTGCGTCGCCTTGCGGTAATCGCCGGGGCCGGCAAAGAAGATGTTGTCCACGTAGCTCTGCGGGTTGCGGTCGTAGAGAGGAAACCAGCTCGACTGGATCTGCACCATCACGCGGTGGCCGGGCAGGAACACGTGATTCACGTGCGGCAGGGCGAAGCGGTACCGCTGCACCTTGCCGGCGGGAATGGCGCTCGGCCGCGAGAAACTGTCACGGTAGCGACCGCGGAAGATGTCCATGGCGATCGCCAGCTGATAGCCGCCCATCGTCGGATCGGAGGGCATCTCGTCGGGGTAGACGTCGATCAGCTTGACCACCCAGTCGCTGTCGGTGCCGCTGGTGGAGGCGTACAGGTTGACCATCGGCGCCCCACCGAGATGCAACGGCTCGGTCAGCGCCGCGGAGGTGTAGGTGAGCACGTCGGTGCGGTCGGCGACCGTGCGCTGATCGGTGAGCAGCCAGCGTTGCCAGGCGTCGGTGTCCTCGAAGTGCACCGGTCGCGGGATGTACGGCACCGGTTTTGCCGGGTCGGAGACATACTCATCGTAGGGCATGCCGCTGCGCGCCGCGGGTGCGATGTAATCCAGTCCGAAATGCGGCTGCAGGTACAGCGGCCGCGGGCGCGACGGGCAGCCGGACTCGCACGACAGCGGCCAGCGCTCGAGGCGCCGCCAGACATTGGTGCCGGTCTCGAACACGAACGCCGCGGGAGTGTGTGCCGGCGGCGCGGCATCCTGCAAATGCTCGTCGAGAAACGGCTGCATAACCTCGCGGCGGAACTGCCGCGCGGTGTTGCCATCGAACTTCAGCGGTCCGAGCGTGGTGCCGTCGTAGTTGACGCCGCTGTGGCGCCAGGGACCAAGCGCCAGGAATATGCGCTCATGTCCGGCGTCCTGCGCGCGGGTGGCCAGGTAGGCGTGCACTCCGCCGTACATGTCCTCCTGGTCCCACAGGCTCGTGACGTACATCGTCGGCACCGTGAGCGGCTGGCGCGCCAGTATCTGATCGAGCGCCTGGCCGCTCCAGAACTCGTCGTAGGCGGGATGCTCGGCGAGCTTCTGGAAGAACGGCAGCAGGTCGATGCCGAAGCGGTGCGCGAAATCGCCCGCCGAGCCGCTGGCGAGAAACAGCTGGAAGTCGTCGTAGGCGCCGCGGGCCAGCTTGCGCCCCTCGTCGCGCGCGGTGGTCTGCTGGTAGATGTAGTCGAAGTTGGTCTGGCGGAAGGCGCCGTTGTGAAACCAGTCGTCGCCCTTCCAGCCATCGACCATCGGGCACATGGGCACCGCGGCCCGCAGCGCCGGGTGGGGATTGATCAGTGCCATGAGCACGGTGAACCCCTCGTACGAGGAGCCGATCATGCCGACCTTGCCGTTCGACTCCGGCACGTTCTTCACCAGCCAGTCGATGGTGTCGTAGGCGTCGGTGGAATGATCCACGGCCGTTGGGTTGAGCGGGCCGCGCAGCGGGCGCGTCATGACGTAGTCGCCCTCGGAACCGTACTTGCCGCGCACGTCCTGGAACACCCGGATGTAGCCCTGCGGCACCAGCAGCTCGTCCCCCATCGGCAGCGTTGCCAGCAGGTGCGGGCTCACGAACCGCTCGGCACGCTTCTTCGCCTCGTAGGGGGTACGCGTCAGGATGATGGGTGCGTGCTGCGCGCCCCTGGGAATGACGATGACGGTGTACAGCCGTACCCCGTCGCGCATCGGGATCATGACCTGGCGCTTGATGTAATCGAAGTCGGCCGTGGGTACGGTGAACTTCGGCGGCACGTCCGGCTGCATCGGCGGGGTCTGCGCCAGGACACTGCTGCAGGCAAGGCACGCCACCCACAGCGCTGGCCCGCTGGCTCTCCAGACACTCATCGCCATCCGCCTCCCCGCTGGCCGCGCCACGCAAACCGCGCGCCGCCCGCACCGCCCGCACCTGGCGCAAGCCTAGCAGACGCTGCGGCACGCGGGCCGCTGCCGCGCTAGGATGACTCCATGCCCGGCAGCGACATCGCGGCGGCCTTAGCAGCGACCCTGCCCCCGGACTGCGTGCTCGCGCGGCCGGAGGAGCGACGCCCGTACGAGTGCGACGCGCTCACCGCGTTCCGCGAGCTGCCCGCCGTGGTGGTGTTGCCGCGCACCGAGGAGGAGGTGCAGCGCGTTCTCATCACCTGCAGCCGCCTCGGCGTGCCGCTGGTCGCTCGCGGCTCGGGGACGGGACTGTCCGGAGGAGCGACGCCGCACCCGCAGGGTGTGCTGCTGTCATGCGCGCGCATGAACCGCGTGCTGGCGATCGATCCGCGCAGCCGCTGTGCGCGACTGCAACCGGGTGTGCCGAACCTCAAGATCTCGGAGGCCGCCGCGCCGCATGGACTGTATTACGCGCCGGACCCCTCCTCCCAGGTCGCCTGCTCCATCGGCGGCAACGTAGCGGAGAACTCCGGCGGCGTGCACTGTCTCAAGTACGGGCTGACCGTGCACAACGTGCTCGGCGTGGACGGCTTCACCGTGGCGGGTGAGCGCATCGAGCTCGGCGGCGGCGGCGGCACGCTCGACTCTCCCGGCCTCGACCTGCTGGCGCTCGCGATCGGCTCCGAGGGACTGCTCATGATCGTCACCGCAGTGACCGTGAAGCTCATCCCGCGGCCGCCGTGCGCGCAGCTCGTGGTCGCTTCCTTTCCCACCCTGCACAGCGCCGCGGATGCCGTCGCCGCGGTGATCGCCGCCGGCATCATCCCCGCGGCGCTGGAGATGATGGACCGCAAGGCCACCGCGGCCGTCGAGCCCTTTGTGCATGCCGGCTACGATCTGGAGGCGGCGGCCATCCTGCTGGTCGAGTCCGACGGCACGCGCGCAGAGGTCGACGAGCAGATCGGCGAGATCGAGCGCGTGCTGCGCAACTGCGGCGCCAGCTCGCTGCGCATCGCCGCGACGGAAGCCGAGCGGCTGCGGCTGTGGTCCGGCCGCAAGAACGCCTTTCCCGCCGCCGGCCGCCTGTCGCCCGACTACTACTGCATGGACGGCACGATTCCGCGCAAGCACGTCGGCAGGGTACTGGAGGCGATCGGCGAGATGGAGAGCCGCTACGGTCTACCCTGCTTCAACGTGTTCCACGCCGGCGATGGCAACCTGCACCCGGTCATCATGTTCGACTCGAACGCGCCGGGCGCCTGGGAGCGGGCGGACCGCTTCGGGGCGGAGATTCTCGAGCTGTGCATCGAGGTGGGGGGCACCATCACCGGCGAGCACGGCGTCGGAGTGGAGAAGATCGGCGGGATGTGCGTGCAATTCTCGCCCGCCGAGCGCGCCGCGTTCGCGGCCGTGAAGGAGGCCTTCGATCCGGCCGGACTGCTCAATCCCGGCAAGCTCATCCCGACACTGGCGCGCTGCGCCGAGTACGGGAAGATGCACGTGCGAGGCGGGGCACTGCCGCACGCCGAGCTGCCGCGTTTCTAAAGGCGCGCCGCCCGTGCCCGGTCCCGACGGGTCGATCCTCGAGCAATGGCGGCAGCGCCTGCGCGCCGCGGCCGCGGCGCGCACCCCGCTGCGCCTGAAGGGCGCCGGTACCAAGGACTTCTACGGCGAGCGCCTCGCCGGCGAAGTGCTGGAGCTGCACGGCTGGCGTGGTGTCGTCAGCTACGACCCCTCGGAGCTGGTCATCACCGCGCGCTGTGGCACGCCGCTGTCGCAGATCGAGGCCGAGCTGGCTGAGCGGGGGCAGTTTCTCGCGTTCGAGCCACCGGCCTTCGACGCCGATCCGACTCTCGGCGGCGTGATTGCCGCGGGACTTTCGGGACCGCGCCGCCCGTACGCCGGCGCGGCGCGCGACTTCGTGCTGGGCACGCGGCTCCTCGCTGCCGACGGCGAGGCGCTGCGCTTCGGCGGCGAAGTCATCAAGAACGTGGCGGGCTTCGATGTCTCGCGGCTGCTGTGCGGCTCGCTCGGCATCCTCGGCATCATCACCGAGGTGTCGCTGAAGGTACTGCCGCGCCCGCGCGTCGAGGAGACGCTGCGCCTGGAGCTGTCCGCGGCCGCCGCGGTGGAATCGTTCAATCGCTGGGCCGCGCGGCCGCTGCCGCTCTCGGGAGCGGCCTGGTGGCAGGGCGCCGCCATGGTGCGTTTGTCGGGTGCGCCCGCGGCGGTAGGGGCGGCGCGCGAGCAGATCGGCGGCGAGACGATGGACGCCGCCGCGGCGCAGCAGTGGTGGCAGGCGCTGCGCCACTGCCGGCTGCCACCGTTCGCGTGTCAGGTGCTCTGGCGGCTGTCAGTGCCGCCGGCGGCTGCCCCCCTGCCCCTGCCGGGGTCGCCGCTGATCGACTGGGGCGGTGCGTTGCGCTGGTATGCCGATCTGCCCGCGCAGCTCGCGGTACGAGATATCGCGGTCGCCGCGAGCGGCACGGCGCTGTGCTGGCACGGTGCCGCGGTCCCCAGGTTTCATCCGCTGTCACCCGCGGTGGCCCGCCTGCACCAGCGTCTGAAGGAGCGCTTCGACCCCCACGGTATCTTCAATCCCGGCCGGCTGAGTGCCGCCTTATGAGGCGGCCGCCCCTTTCCCACGCCGTGGCGTGCGCCGCAGTGCGCGCTGCAGTGCGCGCTGCAGTGCGAGCCGCCACCTCACAGGTTGACCGTGCCCCGCCCCAGCTCGATGACGTCGCCGCTCACCAGTACGGTGCGCTCGCCATCCACGCACAGGCGCAAGGCGGAGGGGCGTCCGGTGTACTCACCCTGCGCGATCTCGTACTCGCAGGGCAGCGTGCGTTGCATGGCGAGACACCAGCCGCCGAGACTGGCGGTCGCCGAGCCGGTCGCCGGATCCTCGAGCACCGCCGTGCCCTTGGGGAAGAAGAAGCGCGCCAGCAGACCCCCGGCCGCGGGGGCGAAAACATACGCCATGCTGCGGCCGTCGACGCTCTGCAGCTGCGCCAGCAGGTCGGCACGCACGCGCACGCGGCGCACTGCCGCTTCGCTGCCGAGGGGTACGACCAGCTGCTCGATGCCGGCGTTCACCCACAGCGGCCGGTCGGCGATGTCGCGCTCCTCGAGACCGAGCATCGCGGCGATGGTGAGCCGCGGCTCCTCGATCTCGCGCCAGGTCGGCGCGCGCGCCTGCAGCGTCCAGCGATTGCCGCTCGCGCGTACCGGTATGATCCCGGCAGTCATCTCCAGGGTGAGCCGGTCACCGCCGAGCCCGAGCGCGCGGCACACCTGGGCCGTACCGAGCGTGGGATGCCCGGCGAAGGCCAGCTCGTAGGCGGGCGTGAAGATCCGTACGCGCGCGCTGGCGCGCTCGGAAGGCAGGATGAAGCTGGTCTCCGAAAGATTGAACTGCAGCGCGAGCGCCTGCATCCTTGTGGTATCGAGCGACTGCGCCCGCTCGAACACACACAGGGGATTACCGCTCAACGGGGCGCCACCCTGCGTGAACACATTGACGAGGCGATAGGCGTAGGCGGCCATTGGCGCAACACATTCTATCTCACGCAGCTGCGGGCGCAGCCATGACCACGCAGGCCCTGTTCCGCGACGATGCCTACCTGCGCACCGCCGTGGCGCGCGTGCTCGCGGTGAGCGAGCGCGGCATCGAGCTCGACCGCACCATCTTTTACCCGCAGGGCGGCGGGCAGGCGGGCGACCGCGGCATGCTGCTGCGCCAAAACGGGGAGCGCGTGGCCGTGCTCGACACGCGCAAGGGCGAGACTCCCGAGTGCATCCTGCACCTGGCGGAACCGCAAGCTCCGCGCCTCGAGCCCGGCGAGAGCGTCGCTCTCGAGATCGACTGGCCGCGGCGCCACCGCCTCATGCGCCTGCACACCGCGCTGCACCTGCTGTCGTGCGTGGTCCGGGCGCCGGTTACCGGCGGCAACATCGTGGCCGAGAAGGCGCGCCTCGACTTCGACATCGAGCTGTCGCTGCTCGACGCCGGGCACATCGAGCGCGCCACCAACGCCCTCATCGCCGCGGGGGCCGCGACCGAGACCGTATGGATCAGCGACGCGGAGCTTGCCGCGCAGCCCGAGCTCGTCAAGACCATGAGCGTGCAACCGCCGCGCGGCGCCGGCCGCGTGCGCCTGCTGCGCATCCCTGGTATCGACCTACAGCCGTGCGGTGGCACGCACGTGGCGGACATCGCCGAGATCGAGGGCATACGGGTGCTGAAGATCCGCAGCGAGGGCCGGCACAACAAGCGCGTCGAGATCGCGCTTCAGCGGTAGCGGCTGACCTCCAGGCCGTTACCGACGGCAAGCAGCACCGAGCTCATGTCGGTCGCGGCGCGGACCCGCTCGCGGTAGGCCTGGGCGTGCGCCCGGGCGCTCTCGGGCTGCAGCATGTTGTCCGCCACCACAATCGCGCCAGGTGCGAGCTTCGGATGCAGCAAGCCGAAGACCGGCACGTACAGGTCCTTCCACAGATCGATCAGCACGAAATCGAACGGGCCGGGGAGCTGCGCGAGCGAGGCGAGCGCATCGCCGATACGAAATTCGACATAGCCGTCCAGCCCGGCGCGCGCGAGCTGCGCCCGCGCGTACTCGGTCTTGGCGGCGCGCAGCTCGAGGGAGATGACCTTACCGCCGATGGCGTGCGCCGCCTCCGCCAGCCAGGTGGTGGAATAGCCGTAGGAGCTGCCCACTTCGAGGATCCGCCGCGCCTCGGCCTCCTTGACGAGCAGGTTCATGAGGCTGCCGGTGGCGCGGCCCACCGGCAGCAGCAGCTCGTCGAGACGCCGCGCGGCCTCCTGCTCCGACAGCGTGCTCCGCAGCTCTTCCTCGCGCCGCGCGCGCACCTCGTAATCCCCGATCACCGCCCACACCGCGGCATCGATCTGCGCCGGTTGCTGCATCTCGCCTCCCCTCAGGCTGTGCCCGAGAAATATTCCTGCAGCGACGCCACCCCGAGCCGCTTCGCCTCGAACAGGCTCTCGAGATGCTCGCGCGAGTTGACCAGCCCGTGTGCGCGCAGGATCCCGCGCTCATCGAGCAGTGCCGCAAACGGCAGCCGGCTCACCTGGTAGGCGAGCCCGAGCGCCGCCGACACGACGTAGGGAATATCCGCGAGCCCCTGGGCGGCCACGAACGCGCGCTGCTCGGCGCTGTCCCCGTCGCTCGCCAGGATCACGTGCACCCAGCCACGCTCGTCCTTGCGGCTCGACTTCACCGCCGGCAGCAGCGACTTGCACACCGGGCAGGACGGTGACACGAACAGCAGCAGCGTGCTGCGCCCGTCGGCGCGGGCGCTGCCGACCTGGTGCGCCCGTCCTTCGAGGTCCGCTACCTCGAGCAGGGGCGCCGGCTCGCCCACGGTAAGCCCGCGGCGCAACATCAGCGCGCCGGCCGGTGCGATCCGCTCGTGCAGCACGCCCACCTGACGCGCCAGTGCCAGCACCGCGGCCGCCAGCAGCAGCAGCAGCAGCCATAGCACCGCGTTGGAGATCGCGAGCGCGGTCATGGTGTGTCCTGCGGCAGCGCCGTGCGCGCATCGAGTCGCCCCAACAGGGTATCGAAGCTCATATATAAGAGTGCCGCCACCGCCGTCCCGGCGCCAATGGTGAGCGCATCCGCGCTGTGCATCGGCCGCACGCTCCACGGCAGCTCCGTCAGGCCGACGAGCGCGGCGAGTGCGAGGTTGCGCCATACCATCCATGCGGCAATCGGCCGCCGGTCGTTCGGACCACCGCAGCCGCAGCTCAGATCGCGCCGGCCGCGCGCCAGGTTGACAGCCAGCGCTGCCGCATAGCTGATCAGCAGCGCGGCGCCCGCCGCGCTCGCGGCAGCGCGCCCGGCGCCGGCGAGCAGTCCCACGGCCACCGCCAGCTCGAGGAGCGGCACCAGCAGCGCGAGGCGTGTCAGCAGCGGCGGTACCACCCGGTACGCGCGCAGCACCGCGGCAAAGGCTGCAGGGTCGAGCAGCTTGTGTAGTGCAGCGCTGCCGAACAGCAGCGCGAAGGCTCCGGCGAGCAGCGCGCCGATGGCGGGATCGATCATGCGGTGTTCATGATAAACCAGCGGCGCGGGCTGCACCCGGCGCGCCGCTAGCTCTCGCCGCGCAGATCCTCCTCCCAGAATTCCTGCGGGCGCCGCGCCGCCGGCTCGGTACGCGACTCCTCGAGCCGGCGCAGCTCGACGCGCCGGATCTTGCCGGAGATGGTCTTGGGTAACGCGGCGAATTCCAGGCGGCGGATGCGCTTGTACGCGGAAACCCGCGCACGCACGTGCTGCAGTATCGACGCCGCGGTGGCCGCGTCGGCGGACGCCCCGGCGGCGAGCGCAACGAAGGCCTTGGGCACCGACAGCCGCAGTGAGTCGGGACTTGGGACCACGGCAGCCTCGGCCACCGCGGCATGCTCGATGAGCACGCTCTCCAGCTCGAACGGGCTGATGCGATAGTCGGATGACTTGAAGACATCGTCCATACGGCCGACGTAGGTCAGGTAGCCCTCGGCATCGCGTGCCGCGACGTCCCCGGTGTGATAGCAGCCCGCGCGCATGACCGCGGCGGTGCGCGCCGGGTCGTCCAGGTAGCCCTGCATCAGCCCGAGCGGCCGTGGCGCGAGATCGAGGCACAGCTCGCCCTCCGCCGCAGGCTGTCCCTGCACATCCAGCAGCTCGACGCGGTAGCCGGGCAGCGGCCGTCCCATGGAGCCCGGCTTCACCGGCTGGCCGGGCGGGTTGCCGACCACCGCCGTCGTCTCCGTCTGCCCGAACCCATCGCGCAGCGTCACTCCCCAGGCATCGCGCACCCGCGCCATCACTTCAGGGTTCAGCGGTTCCCCGGCGCTCACCGCCTCGCGCAGCGTTACGCGCCACGCCTGCAGGTCGTGTTGTATGAGCATGCGCCACACCGTCGGGGGCGCGCAGAAGCTGCTCACGCCGCAGCTTACGAGCCGCTCGAGCAGCGCGCGCGCGTCGAAGCGCTCGTAGTGGTACGCGAGGATGGTGGCCTGGGCATTCCACGGGGCGAACAACGAGGACCAGGCGTGCTTCGCCCAGCCGGGCGAGCTCAGATTGAGATGCACATCGCCGGGACGCACTCCCAGCCAGTACATGGTGGACAGATGACCGATCGGATAGCTGGCGTGCGTGTGCGCCACCAGTTTCGGCTCGGCCGTGGTGCCGGAGGTAAAGTACAGCAGCAGCAGGTCCTCGGCACGCGTGTCCGCGGCCACGAACTCCGCCGCTGCAGCGGCGGAAGCGGCGAAGTCGATCCAGCCGGGCGTGCGCTCGCCGACCGCGATGCGCAGCGGTGCTCCGGCGAGCTCGCGGAAGCGCCCCGCAAGAGCGCTGGTGGTGACGATCGCCTTGACGCGACCGCGCTCGAGACGATCACGCAGCTCGGCGTGCTCGAGCAGCGTGGAGGCGGGAATGATCACCGCGCCCATGCGGATCGCTGCCAGCATCGTTTCCCACAGCGCGACGCAGTTCGGCAGCATCAGCAGCACGCGTTCGCCGGCCCGCAGCCCGCGCGAGTCGAGAAACGCCGCGAGCTGTGCCGAGCGGCGCGCCAGTGCCGCGAACGACAGCGACCGATCGGTGCCGGCGTCATCGACCAGCCGCAACGCCGTGGCCTCGTTGTCGGCGGCGATGACGTCGAAATAGTCGCGCGCCCAGTTGAAATACTCGAACTCGGGCCAGCGGAACTCGTGCTGCGCAGTTTGCGGATCCGCGCGCAGCTGCAGCAGTCGGTCGCGCACAGCGATGAAGCGGCGGCTGTTGCTCATGGCCCCCGGGCGGCGGCGCCCCCTCGAGTGGTACGCCCGCAGCTTAGCACCGAAATGGAACACCGGGCCCGCAGCACGTTAGGATCTGCCTCATGGACACGGCACGGCTCGCGGCGTTTACCGACGGCGTCGTCGCAATCATCATCACCATCATGGTGCTGGAGATCCGCGTGCCGCACGGCACGAGCCTTGCGGCACTGCAGGCGGACGCACCGGTGCTGCTGGCCTACGTCCTCAGCTACGTGAACGTCGGTATCTTCTGGAACAACCACCATCACATGCTGCACGCCACCGAGCGCGTCGACGGGCGCGTGCTGTGGGCCAACCTGGCGCTGCTGTTCTGGCTGTCGCTGGTGCCGTTCGTGATCCGCTGGATCGACGACACCGGCTTCACCGCGCTGCCCACCGCCGCCTACGGCGTGGTGCTCATGTGCGCGGCCGTGTGCTACAACCTGCTGCAGCGGGAGATCATCCGCGTCAACGGTCGCGAATCACTGCTGGCGGTCGCGATCGGCGACGATTTCAAGGGCAAGCTCTCGATCCTGCTGTACCTGCTGGCCATCGCCGTGGCGTTCGTGCGTCCCTGGGCGGCGATCGCCCTGTACATCGCGGTGGCGCTGCTCTGGCTGGTGCCCGACCGGCGCATCGAAGCGCGCGCCCGCTCCTGACGCAGGCGTCAGCGCGCGCGCCGCGGCGAGGATCAGGACCACGGCACCGAGAACGTGCCGTCGAGACTCTGCGGCGCCTGGTCGGTGATCTCGTAGTAGGCGCCCTTGTCGGCGACGAAGATGTGACAGGCGATCGCGAGCCCGCTGGCATCATCGAGGGTGCCGGCGGCGATGCTCAGGTAGTCGCGCCCCAGCGCTTCCCAGAAGAGCGTCGCGCCGCAACCGCCGCAAAACCCGCGCCGGGCCTGCGCCGAGGAGTCGTACCACTTGAGCCCGTCCGCCGCCAGCAGCTGAAAGTCGGCGCGCCGCGCGGCCGTCGCCGCCATCAGGTGTCCGGTGGTACGGCGGCACTGCCGGCAGTGGCACATGACGATCGGCCGCAGCGGCCCGCGCACCTCGTAGCGCACCGCGCCGCACAGGCAGCCGCCGCGGCGTACCGGCACAGACGGCGTCATGAGGACGGCGGCTTCAGCAGCTTCTGCTTCAGGTAGACGAAGCTCAGCGCCCACATCTCGGCGGCCTGCCTGTGGTCCGCGGCGGCCGCGTGGCCGCCGTCGGTGTTCTCGTAGAACAGCACGTCGTGCCCCTGCGCCTCCATGCGCGCGGCCATTTTGCGCGCGTGCACCGGCGTAACGCGATCATCGCTGGTGGCGGTCACGAACAGCACCGGCGGATAGCGGCGCCCGGGCCGCACGTTCTGGTAGGGCGAGTACTTGAGGATCCAGGCGCGATCGGCGGCGCGCGACGGATCCCCATACTCCGCGGCCCAGGAGGCGCCCGCGCCGATCTGCGTATAACGGAGCATGTCGATGAGCGGCACCTGGCAGACGACGGCGCCGAACAGCTCCGGCCGCTGCACCATGTTGGCGCTCACCAGCAGCCCGCCGTTCGATCCGCCCATGATGCCAAGCTGCGCCGCCGTGGTAAGGCGGCGGCGGATGAGATCCTCCGCGACCGCCTGAAAGTCGTCGTAGGCTTTCTGGCGGTTCTCGAGCAGCGCCGCCTGGTGCCACGCCGGCCCATACTCACCGCCACCGCGGATGTTGGCCACGACGAAGACTCCGCCGCGACTCAGCCACAACATGCCGAAGTTGGCCGAGTAACTCGGCGTCTGCGAGATTTCGAAGCCGCCGTAACCGTAGAGCACCGTCGGCGCCGGCCCCTGCTGGGCCTGCGGCCGGGTGACGAAGTACGGCACGCGCGTGCCGTCGCTCGAGGTGGCGAAGAACTGCTCGGTCGTGAGCGGCGCGGCGTCGAAGCGCGCCGGCAGCGACTTTATGGCCAGCGGCTGGCCATCGCCGCCGTCGGCATAGAGCGTGGCGGGGGTGAGATAACTCTCGAAACGCAGCTGCACGTCGGGACCGAAGGCATCCGCCGCGACGATGTGCGTCGAGCCGCCGGCGGGAAGCGCCAGCACGGTGTCGCTCCAGCGAGCGTCGGCGCCCAGGCGGAAGGCGTGCACGCTACCGGTGACATCGCGGTAGATCGAGGCGTAGACCGCGTCGCGGCCGGTGGCCACCTCGTCCACCGCGCTGTGGGGATCGGGCCGGTACAGCAGCGCGACGGCGGCGGCGCCCGGCGGCTCTCCGGAGCGCTGCGTGCGATAAGCGATCAGCGACCCGCGCGCGAGGGCCGCTCCGGCCGCGGGCTTCCAGTCCTCGCGCAGCGTGAAAATCAGATTGACGTCCTGTGCGCCCTTCAGGTCGGCGCCGAGCGGCAGCGGCAACTGCCGCGTCGCACCGCCGCGGCTGAGCTGGTAGTACTCGGCGGTGAAAAAGCTGACGTCGCGCTGCACCAGCGCGATCGCTCCGGCGGGAGAATGGAATACCACCGGGGTGGTGCCGACATCGCTCTGCTGGCCCGCGTAGATGGTACGCGCGCGGCTCAGCGGCTCACCGCGCTTCCAGAGCTTGACGATGCGCGGATAGCCCGAGACGGTCATCGAGCCGGGACCGAAGTCGGTGCCGAACAGCACGCGGTCGTCGCTGAGATAGGTGATCGCGGACTTGGCCTCCTGCAGCTGGAAGCCGTCGGTTGAAAAGCTGCGCGCGCGCAGATCGAATTCCCGCACCACCACTGCATCGCCCCCGCCGCGTGACAGGCTCAGCAGGCAGCGTCCCATCGAGGGTGCGCACTCGGCGCCTTTCCATACCCAGTTCTCGTGCTCGTCGGCGGCGAGCCGGTCGAGATCGAGCAGCAACTCCCAGTCCGGAGCAGCGCGGCGGTAATCCGCGAGCGTTGTGCGGCGCCAGATTCCCTTCGGGTGCTGTGCGTCCTGCCAGAAGTTGAACACATAGCCGTGGTCCAGGTCGCCGTAGGGGATCCGGTCGGTGGCATCCATGACGTGAAGGATGGCCTGGTAGTCCTTCTGGTAGTCCGGATCCGCCTGCAGCACCGACCGCGACCTGGCGTTCTGCGCCTGCACCCACTCGAGCGGCTTCCGCCCGTGCACTTCCTCGAGCCACTGATACGGGTCGTCGCCGTCCGCCCCCTCGTGCGTGCCCGTCACCGCGTCCGCTCCCAGGGCCGCGCCCACCTTGAACGCACCCAGCACCATCGCCAGCGCCGCCAGGCGTTTACCCCATCTCATGGCGGTCGGGTCATTCGCGAATCTCACGCGCCGCGGCGCGGATGGACGATCGCCTCGACCGCATCGAAGAGAGCCCGCAGACCGAAGGAGACGTCCTGGATGCGTCCGTTGACGAAGAAGGTCGGTGTCGCGCGCACGCCGCTGTCCATGCCGCTCTGCAGCTGCTCACGTACGCGCTGCAGATAGACGTGGTCGTCCATCTCCGCGGTGTAACGCGCCATGTCCAGTCCGAGCTGCGCGGCATAGCGGCGCAGATCCTGCAGCTCGAGGTGCGCCTGGTTGGCGAACAGCAGGTCGTGCATCTCCCAGAATCTGCCCTGGCCGCCGGCACATTCGGCAGCTTCGGCCGCGAGCAGCGAGTGCGGGTGCACGTCCTCGAGCGGAAAATTGCGGTAGGCGAACTGCACACGCCCGGCAAAGCGCTCGAGCAGCAGCTTTACCGCCGGTTGTGCCTGTTTGCAGTTAGGGCATTCGAAGTCGGCGTACTCAACCACCGTGACCGGGGCGTGCGCGGCCCCGGCCACGTGGTCGATGGCGCTCAGCGGAACGGCCAGCTCGAAGGGTACGTGCGCCTTCATTGATCCCACTATGCACTGCGGTGCCCGGCGCAGCCAACCGCGCGCGGCCGCCCCGGTTCTCCTTGAGCGTAGCGGTTCCGCCGCCTGCCCGCTGCGTGAAGCTACTGCCCTTCCCAGGATTCGGTGGGCAGGTCCGGCGGCAGCGGCAGCGAGCGAAGGTAGGTAACCAGCGTCCAGACGCCGTCCGCGCCGAGGGCGCCGCCGAAGGCCGGCATCCCCTTGGGACGGCCGTAATAGATCGAGCTGAACACTTCGGCATCCGCCCCGCCGTAGCGCCAGCGCGCATCGCCCAGGTTCGGCCCGACCCAGCCGGTCGCGTCTCCGCCGTGGCAGCCGTCGCAGTTCATGGCCTTGAACAGCATCGCCCCGCTCTTCGCCACGCCCGCGTCGCCGGCGTGCGGATTGCGCAGCGTGAGGCCGGGGGGAACGATCCCGCCGGCCGCGAGGTGCGCCTCGTAGCTGACGCCGGGCGGTGACGGCGGCGCGCTCGAGCCGGCGACCGGGGGAGCCGGGCGCCCACAGCCGAGCAGCGCGAGCGCCGTGAACGCGGCGAGCGCAAGTCGCGCCGACGGGCACGGATGGTCGTGGTTGTGCATAGGGTGCATCACAATCCGAAGATCCAGATGATCCCGCCCTGACTCGTGTGGCGGGCGATATCTTTCATGTAGTCCGCCGGTGCGCGCACGTCGGTCGGATCGTCCGAGCGCGCATCACCGGCGAGCAGCGCCCAGTCCCCGCCGATACCGGCGTAGACGGCGACGTATTGCCGGCCGTCGGGGGCGCGATAGGTGATGGGGTTACCCACCACTCCGGAGCCGACCTTGAATTTCGACAGCACCTTGCCGCTACGCGCATCGACCGATTTGAACCAGCCGTCGAGCGTGCCGTAGAAGACCACGTCGCCCGCGGTCGCCAGCGCGCCGCTCCAGTTCGGATAGCGCTCCTGGTTCTCCCACACCTTCCTGCCGCTCCCCGCATCCCAGGCGAGAAAGCCGCCGAGGTGCCCGCCCGGGCCCGCCGAGTAGGGCGTGTTCACGCCCATGAAGGGTGTCCCCTTGAGGTGCGAGGCACGCCAGGTCTCGTAGTCCATGCACAGGTTGTTGGTCGAGGAGTAGAAGAGATGGGTGCGCGGAGAGTACGCGGCCGGGGACGAGGGACTGACGCCGCCTTCGGCGCTCGGGCAGATGCCCTTCACGTTGCCGCGCGAGGCACCGGTCGCCTTGGCCGCCTCCAGCACGGGACGCCCGCTGCCAGGATCCACCGAGCGCGCCCAGGTCACAGGCGCAAACGCCGCGGCGAGCAGCACTCGCCCGGTTGCCCGATCCAGGGTGTAGGCAAAGCCGTTCTTGTCGAAGTGCACCAGCGCCTTGACCAGGCGTCCCGCGATCGTCAGGTCCGCGAGGATCATCGCCCCCGTCGCGTCGTAGTCCCAGTTGTCGTGCGGCGTGAACTGATAGGCCCAGACGAGCGCGCCGTCGCCCGGCCGTCGCGCGAGCACGCTGGCACTCCACTTGTTGTCGCCGAGCCGTTGCTCGGAATTGTAAGGGGCGGCGTTGCCGGTGCCGTAGTAGATGAGATCGAGCTCGGGGTCATAGGAGATCGAACCCCACACCGGTGCGCCGCCGCTGCGCCAGCTGTCGTTCGCCCAGCTGTGGACGCCGAGATCGGTGCCGCTGTCGTAGGGTGCCTTGAACGTGCCGGGGCGAATCAGCATGTCGGCATCGGGTCCCATGTTGTGGGCGGTCCACACCACCTGGCCGCTGTTCAGATCGAGTCCCTTGAGCCAGCCGTAGATGCCGAACTCGCCGCCGGAGGCACCGACGATGACCCGGTCGCGCACCACGATCGGCGCCATCGTGACCGTTTCGCCGCTGCCCATGTCGGCGATGCTCACCTTCCACAGCTCGCGCCCGGTACTTGCATCCACCGCAACGGTGTGCCCATCGAGCAGGTTGTAGACGATGCGGCCCTCGGCGTAGACGGCACCGCGGTTGACCGAATCGCAGCAGGCGGCCCCGAGGGCATTGGCACTGACGTCGGGACGGTACTTCCATCTGAGCGGGTAGCCCTCGCGCGTCAGATCGAACGCATACAGCACGTTGGGCCAGGGGGTGACGACGTACATGGTGCCGCCGACCACCAGTGGCTGACCTTCGTGGCCCCCGAGCACGCCGGTCGAGAATGTCCACACCGGGTGCAGCGCGTGGGCATTCTGCGGCGTGATGTCGGCCAGGGCGCTGTAGCGCGTGGCCGCGTAATCCTTCGAGGGCATCGTCCACTGCCCGTCGGCGGTGTCGGCGGCGGCCGCAGCAGCGGCAGGCGCGCCACCCCGGTCGGCAGCGGCGAGCCAGAGCATCCCGACGATGAGCGCCGTGCGCGACATGCCCCACCCCTGATTGCGTCAGCGAAGGCAGCAAATGTCCGCTGCGCGGGCGGTTCAGGTCAAGAGTCAGCCCGAGCGATACGCACGCTCCGCTCGTGCACGGGTGGGATCTGACCGCGCACCGCGGTGGCAACCGGGGTAGCCTGCAGGCTCGTCCATTCCGGAAACTCGCGGCCGAGCAAGCGGCCGAGCTCCTCGGTCTGGCGGCGGCACTCGGCTCCGAGGAGGGCGCGCACTTCCGCGGTGTCCACTTCGGCCGGCAACACCCGCCGCGTGGCGATGTGCGCGGCCGCGAAGCGGCGCAGCGCGCGTGGCAGCAGGGGCGCGATGGGGCGAAAGATCCCCGAGCGCCTGACGAAGTCCAGCAGTCCGGGGCTACGCACCTGGTGCACCACCGGCGGCAGGACGTTGTCGGGAATGCCGATCCGTGGCGGGCGGAAGGCCGGATCGATACCGAGCCACGCATACAGGCGGCTCAACTGCAATGCGGGATCGGCCAGCAGCTCTTCGTAGGTCAGGGTGTAGATGCGCTCGCCTGCGACGTGCCGCAGATACAGCTGCAGTTGCCGCGCGTAATGACTCACCTCGCGGTAGTGGGAGTGCTCGCGGATCGCCTCGAGCATGCCGCGGCGCTCGCCCCAGCCCCTTACCCGATGCCAGTAGTGACTGATGGTGCGCTCCACCGGGTCGCGCATGATGTAGATGAAGCGGGCGCGCGGGTTGAATTCCAGGATCCGCTCCGGAACTTGCGCGTACAGCGGCGCCTGGCTATAGACGGTGCTCGCCTCGGCGATGACCCGGGCGTCACCGGCGGCGGCGAACAGCGCCAGATAGCGCGCTTCGCTGCGGCAGAAGCCCTGCTCCCAGGGCCAGGGCCATTGCCGGCGCAGCACTTTCGGATCCACGAACCGGCACGGCTCCTTGGGCGAGCTCATAAACACCGACGGATGCGCCGCGAGCAGACCACTCAGGTAAGTAGTCCCCGATTTCATCGAGCCGATCAGGAAAAGATTGGGCCGCGGCGCAGTCACCGACAGGAGCTTCGGCGTGCGGACTGCGCATCGCCGTGACCGGCATCACGCGCAGCGCCGTCGCCCTGAGCAGTGGTTCTCGCTTTGGACGCCCGCCTTAGGCCCCCGGCGCGGCGCATTCACAGCGGGTGCAGCTGGTACAGCCAGGTTTCCGAGAGCGTGCGCTCAGCGAGCTTGAGGAACAGGCGCATGTCGGCCACCTCGGCGCCTGCGGGGCTGAAATCGAACTGTGCGCGCCAGTGGCCGGGAACCCCGTCGGGGACCGCCTCGGCGAACACGTACGAGAAGCTGCCGGTCGAGGCCCACAGCACCGGCTGCGGCTTGACGCCCGCGGGGAGCGAGCCGAGCGTGCCGCCCTTGAATTCCACCACGAACTTCAGCACGCCCTGCGGGCGGGGCTTCCCCGGTTCGCCGCCGCGGCCGATACGCGTCGCGACACAGCGCGCCAGCGCCGTCGGGTGTGGCTCGTCGGCGCTCCAGTAGAGCCGGTAGCGCACCTGCAGGTGGCTGCCGGCCGCTGCCGGCTGCTTCGGCACCCACATGGCGGTGACGTTGTCCTGGATCTCGTCGTCGGTCGGAAACTCGATCAGCTGCACCGAACCTTCACCCCAGTCATCGAGCGGCTCTACCCAGGCGCTGGGGCGGCGGTCGTAGTAGACCCCGTCGAGGTAGTGATCGAACACGCGGTCACGCTGCAACAGCCCGAAGCCGCGCGGACTCTTGTCCGCGAAGGCTGAGGCGGCGATCTGCCGCGGGTCGTTCAGCGGACGCCAGATGTGCTCGCCGCGGCCGGTCCACAGCGCGAGCCCGTCGGAATCGTGAACCTCCGGCCGCCAGTCGATGGCGGTCGGCTTGATGGTCTCCGAGAACCAGTACATCGACGTCAGCGGTGCGATGCCGAGGCGCGCCACGTCGCGACGCAGGTGCAGCCGCGCCTCGACCTCCATGAGCACCGCCTTCTCCCGCTGTATGGTGAAGCGATAGCTGCCTGCGACGCTAGGCCCGTCGAGCAGCGCATAGACGATCACCTGCTGCGTGTCCTCGCTCTCCGGCGCAAAGTAAAAGCGCGTGAATACGGGAAACTCCTCGGGACGATCGGCCAGCGCCATGTTGACGGCGAGCGCGCGCGCCGACAGACCGTACTGATACAGCTCGCCGATGGCGCGGAAATAGGAGGCGCCGAGAAAGGCCACCCAGTCGTGCGTGCGCCAGTCGAGCTTCTGCTGGTTGCCGAGACGGCTCTCCTGGAAGCGAAATCCGGCGAAGCCGGCGTCGCGCGGCATTTCGCGCGCCGGACTGTCGGGTGGGACCAGAAAATAGCCCGGGTCGTAGCGGATCTCGCGCGCCTGCGCCGGTCCCTGCGCTGCCGACAGCACGTACATGCGCACCGGCGTGGGGAAGAAGCGGCCCAGATGAAAGAATGTCACCGGATAGGCGCCGGGCCCATCGCGAAACAGCGCGTCCTCGGGGTCGAAGCGGATGCGGCCAAGTGCCTCGTAGTCGAGGCGGTTCAATACCTCCGGCCGCGGCACGTTCGCCGCCTCGTAGGGGCGCGCGGCCATCTCCCCGGCCTCGCGCGTGAGCTCATCGAACGAGAACGGCGCGGGGGCGCCGAACGCCAGTGAGGTGGCCGCGCGCGCCGCGGGCGGCAGCCCAAGTGCCGCGGCCGCGAGAGCGGCGCCGGAACCGGTTAGCAGCGAGCGTCGGTTGAGCATTCTGCGGCGCGTCCTTGCATTGATCACAGTATCCGCCGCCGCGGCACCTGCCGCCAACACCCGGTCCACCGCGCCGCCCGCGCTTGCCGCTCCAGACCGTGGTCGCCCGCCGCCTCCTTTCGCTGAGCTCCACGGTTGCCCGGCGTCGCATTCTGCAGCGAAGGGCGCCCGGGCGTGACGCCGTTCACGGCGGTGATGCCGCGCGGAGCGCTCTCATACGCGCACGCATGGCGCTGCCGGTGCAGCGCTGGAGGGTTTTCCGTGGCCAAGCCCATGGCAGACAGCACCCGGACATGGCAGGTCGCAACCGTGGCAGTGGCGGTGCTCGCCGTCGGCACCACCGCGTTCGGCTATCTGCAATACCGCAGGGCAGACACGCTCGCCGCGCAGCTGACAGAGGCCGGCGATGAGGCCCGCGACGCTGCCGCCGAGGAGACCAGACTACGAGCGCAACTGAGCGCGGCCCAGGACCGCACCAACTCGCAGGCGGAGAAGCTGCTCGCCGCCGAACGGCAGGTGGAGACCTCGCAGGCGCATGCTGCGACTATGGCCACTGCGCAGCCGGCTGGGCCGGTGCGGCCGGACGCGGCTGCCGTGCAGCGCGAGCTGCCGATCCGATTGACCTTTCACGACGCCATCTTCCGTTCCGGCAAGGTGGCCATCCTGCAGAATCTTTCCGACAACGATCTGGAGATCGTGCTCGACGTGCAGACTCCGGGCACCGCCGCACATGCCCGCCACCGTCTCACGGTGAACGCCCGCGGCGTGCTCAGATTCGGACCCGCGCAGGGCTGGCCATTCGCTGCCGGACAGGTGGTGACGCTCAACAACGGCAGCTATCGCCCGCTGGTGCAGACGGTCTCCTAGTCCCCTCGCGGCGCAACGGCGGCGGCCGCGGTGTGACGGCTGCCGCAATTCTGCGGGCGGCAACAATGCAGTCCGCCCCTGCCGCCCTGGCATAGGTAGTTTCCGCTATCCGACCGCAATTTGTCCGCATTCAATTGGTCACCGGGTATGTTGCAATGCGTGCTCGCCGGCACCCGGAAGGACAACATCGTGGCAATGGAGACGAATCGACTACGCACTCTGCAGCAACCCTCGCACGTCGAGCGGCTGCTGGAGGTGTTCAGCTCGCGCGCGGACATCGTGCCTGAGGATGCCTACCGGATCCGCGACCCCGACGCGTTGCCCATGCCGCTGCAACGGCTAGCGTCGAAGGCAGGCCGCGACGGACGGGCCTGGATCTGCTGGGCACGCGCGTTGCGTACCTGGCTGCTCACCTGCGAGGTGAGCCTGCCCGCCTCGCGCGAACACCAGCTGACTGTCCTGGACGTGAATATCTATGCCGAAGACGGCGAATTGCAGGAAGCCGGGTCCTGGCAACCGGACCATGACGGCAGGTGGCAGCGTTGCGCTGTTTGACGGATCTGCCGATCTGACATCGCGCGCGGCCCTCCGCAGCACCAGCCGCGTGTGGGGCGTTTCCTACGTCATTTAGGGTCGGCGGCGGGCTACGCCGCGGCATGGCGGTGGTGCAAACTGCACCCAACTAACAATAAATTCCCACCAGGTCCCCGCCGGGGCGATTTACATAATCCCCGTGCCCGAGGTAAAGAAATTCATACACTCGCTGTGCGCGATAATGAAGCTGGTATGGGCTACGACCTGCAACAGCGATTCGACGCTTTCGTCAGTGGCGAAGGCAGCCCAGGCGCCTTTATGCAGGAGTTGTGCGTTCTTTGCGAAGCAACGCCCGACTCTTCGTGGGACGTGCTTGCGTTGATTGATCAGTATTATCGCCGCGGTAAATTGTCGCCGGATGTGTTTCAAGCGATCCGCTACAGAATCGAGCGGCACGTCCTGGGCGTTCGAGACTCGGACACGATCCCCGAACTGCCTGAGGCTCCTCTGGCCAGCGAAGCTGCTGTTGGGGCAATGTGTGGCGTTGCCAAAGAAATCCCACTCGAAACTGATCTCGGCACGCTGCGAATCGAACTGTTCAAGGCGCACGCGAAGGTGCAGCGATACCGAAAGCGCCTGGGGCTTCTTGCCGATTTTGGTCAGCGTACGCGCAGCGCGCTTGCAGATACTCAGCGGGAGTTGGACGTTGCGCGCAGTCAGGCCATGGGCCAACGTGAACGACTGCAGTTCAAGGGG
>Ga0210394_10001281_pt1 | contig 41412 bp, 30 predicted proteins | sample IncBWC12MmetaG_FD_160121 | JGI IMG/M metagenome (GOLD analysis project Ga0210394, IMG submission 160121) | Forest soil microbial communities from Barre Woods Harvard Forest LTER site, Petersham, Massachusetts, United States - Inc-BW-C-12-M | ecosystem: Environmental > Terrestrial > Soil >...
GGACATTCTGTATTGGCAGAGATTTTGGTGCGCGGAATTTTCGTTAGCTTGCCGGATTTTGTCAAAGCCCATAGCATCTGTAAACGCGATGGAAAATCCGAAGATTCGCGCCGTCGAGGCGCTCCCCATCGAGCAGCAGGATCAGACACTGATCTGTTTGCGCGACCCGAGCGGACTGGCGCCCGAGTCGATCATGCTCGGGATGGGCGCGTGGTTCATCGTAACTCAGTTCGACGGGCGAACGTCGCGGAAGGACATCCAGGCCGCGTTTGCGAAGCGCTTCGGCGAGATGATCCCGTTCGAGAAGCTGGACGAACTGATCGCGGCGCTGGATCGTGCGTACTTTCTCGACTCGCCCGCGTTTCATGAACGCGAGCGGCGCGTGCGCGAGGATTTCCTCGCCAGTCCCGACCGTCCGGCAGCGCTGGCGGGGCTCTGCTACGAGAAAGATCCTGCGAAGTTGCGGCTTGAGCTGGCCGCGTTCTTTGATCCTCCCGAAGGACCCGGACGGGTCGTCGCTGTGAAAAAATCATCGCCGCTCGCGGGCCTTATCGCGCCGCATATAGATCCCCGCCGGGGCGCCGCCGCCTATGCGCATGCGTACCACGAATTGATGTCGCACGAGCTGCCCGAGCTGGTCGTGATTCTTGGAACCTCGCACTACGGCGCCGGCCCCGAACTGTTCAGCGCGACGCGCAAGAACTACGCGACGCCCTTCGGTCCGGTCGAGACCGACGCTGCATTTATCGATCGGCTGGCGGCGCGCTACCAGGGCGATCTGTTCGCCGACGAGCTGCTGCATCGCGGCGAGCACTCGATCGAATTCCAGGCATTGTTCCTCGCCTACGCGCTCGGAGTACGCGGCTACCAGGTTGTGCCGATCCTGGTCAGCTCGTTCCACGAAATGGTGGCGAACGGAGTCAGTCCCGCGCGTGATGCCCGCGTTGGATCGTTCATTTCGGCGCTGAGGGCCGAGCTCGACGCGGAGAATCGGCGCGTGCTGATTCTGTCGGGCGTCGATTTTGCGCACGTCGGGAAGAAATTCGGCGACGAGTTCGCGGCCGACGGCACAGTGGCCGAGCGCGTACAGCGCGAGGACCTCGGCCTCATCGAACATATCAAGCGTGGCGATCCCGACGGCTTCTTCGCCGACATCCTGAAAGATCGCGATGCGCGCCGAATATGCGGTCTGTCGCCGATGTACACGCAGCTCGAGTTGCTGCGCGGCCGCAGCGCGCGCTTGCTGAAATACGGAATCGCGATGGAACCACAGAGCGAGTCGGCGGTCTCATTCGCGAGCCTCGCGATCGATTAGAACCGCTTACAGCTCCATTGGATCGCGGAAGTGCTCGCGAAAGATACGCGAGCGATGTTCCAATAGCAGCGGGTCCAGGGCCGCCTTGACGACCGGGTCGCTCGCCGTGAAACCCCGGCGCAAACCCTCGTTCATCGGGTTCTGCTCCTTCGGCAAAGGATCGAGCAGATTAGCGAAGGCTGTCCAGTAAACGTCGAGTGCGCTCAGGGCGTCTCCAACAAAATACTTCACCCCACGCGCGTACTGCGATTTGAGTTGAGTTGCGAGCGCTTTGAGCGACGCGGCGACGCGTTCACCGGCGGCTTTGGCGTCGTTTTCGTTATATCCATATTTGCTGCCCATCCGGCTGATTCCCGCCGGCGGATTGCCGGACGCGAAAGCCGGCGCAAAGAGCTGCAGACGCCGGTTCCAGCCGATACCCATTTCCCCGCAAATTTCGTGCGAAAGACCGATCATCAGCGCGCGCTGCGTAGCGTCCCCGGGAAGCAGCGCAGGCTTGGGTGCGAGCCGTTCGGCCAAGTAGAGGATGTCGATCCAGCGATTGACAGGCTTCTCCCTGGCCCAGGCGACGATGGGTGCGCTCGCTTCACCACCCCAGGCCACGAGGTTCTCGTTGGGTTCACCCGCCGGCCATGGTGCGGCCACATAGTCGAGACCCTTGATTTCAAAAATAGTCTTGGCGGCCTGGCCCCATGGGCTGGGCACACCTCTGACCAACACGATGCGCAAACCCGGATGGGCGATTATTTCTTCAGGGCTGCGATATTGGAGCATGGCGTTCTCCTGTGTATTTCGGTCCGACTGAGCAACTCACACGTTTTTTGACTAAACGCCGCCGTACCAGTCGTAACCTTGATCTTCCCAGTATCCGCCGGCGCGCGTCGGCAGGAAATTCACTTCGGTCAGGTACTTCACGCACTTGTAGCCGAGCTTGACCGGTGAGTAGAGGCGAATCGGCGCGCCGTGATCGGGATATAGCGGACGCCCGTTCATGCCGTAGGCGAGAATCGTCTGCGGATGAAGCGAGCTCTCGATATCCCATGTCGAGTAGTAGCCCTTGTCGAATGAACGGAACTCGACGTACTGCGCATCGCGGCTAGCGCCGACCATCCGCGCGATCGCGCGCAGTTGCACGCCATGCCATTCCGCCACCGCCGACCAGCCCTCGACGCAATGATGGCGAATGCGCATTCCTGTCTGCGGCATCCGCTTGAGCTGGTCCAGCGAGAAGACCGACGGCCGATCGACAATCCCGCCGATCTTGAGCGCCCAGTTGTCCGGCGCGAACGGCATCGACTCGGAAATGAAGTAGCTCGGGAATGCAGTCTCGGGCGTGAGCTCTGATGCGGGCGGCTCAGGCGCGAGCCGACTCTCCGAGAACAACAGTCGATCGACCCGCTCGTTCCATCGCCCCATCCCCGCGAGGAACATCGACGCGGCCCGGCTGTCGCATCCGGCGAGCGCGGTGCTCGCGGCCAGGCCGAGCAGAAGTTTGCGGCGCGTGATCAGGCTAGCCACGCTGCCCCCCGGTCACCATCGTTACGATCGTCCGCGGATGCAGTGCGACGAGCACCAGGTGCATCACCGTGAACAGCGCGAGCAGTACGAGACAGCTCAGATGCACCACGCGCGCGACGTCGTAGCCGCCGAAGGCCGCGGTGATCCAGTACAACTGGACCGGTTTGTAAATCGCCAGTCCCGATAGAACCACGACGACACCGAACAAAATCGCGGAGGTGTAGGCCATGCGTTGCAAGCCGTTGTAAAAGTCCTCGGGCGGCGGAGTTTTGCGGATACGCAAGTAGTAGGCGAACATCGCGAGCGCGTTCGAGGTGTCACGCGTCGGAATGAAAACGCGCCGGCGCCATTCACCACTCGCGATCATATAGATGAGATAGATCACGCCGTTGAAGATGAGGAACCAGGCGATCGCGAAATGCCAGTGTCGCGCGCCCGCGAGCCATCCGCCGAATCGCAGCCACGACGGTGGCGCATCGTTCTGAAACGGATACCAGCTATACAGCGCGCCGCGGGGCCCGAGCGCCGGATACGCCGCCAGGATCTGCAGCCCGCTGCCGGCCATGATGACGAGCAGCGGAATGTTGATCCAATGCGCCAGCCGAATCGCGGCAGGTTGCGCGCGCCGTCCCCGGCGTCGATTTTGAGCGGCCGAGGATTCCGGCGTCTCATTCCAGGGTGGCGAAACTCGCAGCCTGGTGGTGACCCTTGTGGCCTTTCGATCATTTGCTGGATGGACGTCCATCTTGAATCTTTAACGGTTCCGCGAAGGTCAAAGTTCCTAGTGGCACATCGCCGCAGCCTTGCCACCTTTCATTAGATGCCCGTCCATCAAAATAATTTCACCGTTTTGCAGACGAAATTCCTTGCCGTCTTTCGATTTGACGGTGCCATCGACGTTGACAATTGTGCCGTCCGACATCGTGACTTGGTGGTCCATCGCAGTCGCGGGCCGGCCCGCCTTCATCATCATCATTTTTCCGTCGTGCATCATCACGCCATCCATGTCGGCGGCGGCAGGCAAAACCAACAACAAGAGCAGACAGAGCGCCGCGATCGGGTAGATGCCCGTGCGCACGAATTTCGTCAGCGACTTTTCCATCGCGCGAACTTCATGAAGGTGAGGCCGAGATGATGGCGGTGAATCTCGGGACCCCGGCAAATTGGATCAATCAGTAAACAGCTACATTCCCGGCATCGGGGCTTTCTTGCCTACGTGACCACCCTTGGCTTCGCACGATTTGGCGTCGGCGGTGATGACGTAGCCTTTACCCTTGCACGAATTTTTTCCCTTGCAATCGTTCTCAGAAGTCGCAGTCTTGCAGGCGCTTTGCCCTTTGCACGCATTCCCGCCGAGGCATTTGATTTGCGCCGCGGTAGCGCCCGGCGCGTCCTCGGCATTTACCACGCTGCCGGTAAAGGCCAATGCGACGGCGGTCGCAAGCATCACTCCTGCTATCCTGGTTTTCTTCATCGCGGAGATCTCCTTTCGAGTTTTGAAACCAAGCGGCAAACTGCGGAGTCGATTTTTTAGCTTTCGATCGACCGAGAGGTCAAGCAGCCTCAGATTTGAAAATCACCTTTGCGCGGTTTGGCACTCTTCTTATCCGCCTGCCGGGCTTCGACCTGCATCGCTTCGACTTCGTCGTTGATCTCGGTGAGCCGATGCTGAAATTCCGACGCCTCGACCTTCACGCCGACGTGACAGCCCCGGCAGACGATATGAGTTTCCGCGTGCTGTTCGATTTCCCGCACCAGCAGCGAGTTCTTGAAGCCGCACTTCGGGCACGCAATGTCTATAGTTTCGTCTTCAAACATATCGAGACCTCGCGGTAATGAAACCAATACGCGGCGACACCCGATCTCGCAGGATCATAGTCCTTCAACGGTATTTCAACCAGCGTCGGCAGCCGACCAGAACGTCTCAACTGAACGAATTATTTGGTGGACGCACCTGGACTCGAACCAGGGACCTCTTGCATGTGAGCCGGGTTCTGGCGTTGACGCAGGACAACCCACGACCACAAAATCCAACAGGTGTGCGCACATTTGCCGATCGCATTTGTCGTCCGATGGTGTCGTTTTTCATGGCTTCTGACACAGTTCTGACACAGGTTAGGCAGCCTGCTCTTGTGGAAGCGGTACTACTTTCACCTTCTCGGCGGCGCGCGCATTCACATACTCTGTGACACGTTCCATCGCCGATTCCAAGTCTGACTCGGCGACGATGTTGTAACGGTCGAACATCGACCGAGTTTTATGACCAGTCACCTCCATCGCTACCCGCTCGGGTACACCCGAACGGATGAGATTGCGAGCGCAGGATCGCCTGAAATCATGCACCAGAAGCCCTTCCAAACCTGCTTTTTTGCACGCAGTCTTCCAGGATTTACGGAATTCGCCGATCGGTTCGCCGTCATTGTGGAAGATGTACGAACATTCCGGGATCCGATTTTCCCATGCATGCCTCATGACTTCCAACAGACCGCCCTTCAGGCGGAGCTGATACGAGTGCTTGTTCTTGGAATGTTCGTGTTGAAGCCTGACGGTTCCCCCGACGAGTACCTCTCCATCGTCATCGAATTCGAGTTTGGTATCGCGCGTCCACGCGAGCGATAGCACCGCCCCTTTGCGCCAACCCGTTAGGTACATGAAGGTTGCTGGATCTCGAAGATAATCAGGGAGGGCATCGCGAAGTTTCCAAAACTCGGCCGGCTCGATGAATCCGCTTCGCGGTGGCGCCTCCTCGAGACGAGGTGCGCTTGGAACATGATCGCGACTCAGGCGCCCAGCTTTCACCATCAAATTAAACATATGACGCAGGCACGCAACCTCTCGATTGATGCTCGCGTTCGACATTCCTTGTTGCCGGCGCTTTCTCATGTACGCGGCGATTCTATCTCCTGTGATATCCAGCGCCCGGGCCGACTCGTCGAAGTACTCTAGGAGAGCCTTCGTGAAGTAGGTGACGGTTTCGATGCTGCGATTACCGACTAGTTGGTAGTCGGCGAGAAGGTTCTTCGTCATTTCGTCGAGCGTCACTTTCTCAGCAATCGGACCGATCACCTTACCGCGAGAACTCTCGCCCAAGCGTTTCTTCAAGAGATTCACAGCCTTCTGGCGCGCAACGGAATGCGACGATTCGCGATAGGATCTTCCGTTTTTGCAATACTGTACCCACCAGGTGTTGCCGCGCTGGTAAACCGTGCCGTGACCCCGAAGCTCTTTGCTCATCGGCGGACCTCCGATCGATGGCAGGTCACTAGAGCTTCGCGTGGTCGTGTAAGCGTTCGCTTCAGCATGGGGGGCTCCCTTTCGGGGTGGACCTCATGCCATGCAAAGCTTCGTCATTGCAACTCGTGAAAACGGCCGTTTTGCGTCTGCGTCGAATAGCGATTTCCGCAGTATTTTCGCTGATGTAGCGCTCCAAAGCCTGATTCGAGAAACGCAGCGTGCCGTCGCCCAATTTGACCGCGAACCCGAGCCTTTTGCCGCGCCTGTACAGCCACTCCGGCTTTACTGCGAGCCTCGCTGCGGCCTCGCCAACGGTGAGCAATCTGTTTTCCCGATCCGGGGCTTGCGTGTCCGAGTTCGAAGAAGCCAATGCGGCCAGCAAGGCGCCCTGCGCGGCCCCACATTGCGCCAAGAGCGTCGCGATCGTTTCGGGCGACAATCTTTTAGCGCGCAAAGGTTCGCGCGATAGATCCTCGATCGTCACCTCCACTGCCTCTACCCGCCCAACTTCCACTCTCGCTACCTACTCTCTGGATTGTCGGTCCGTGACCACTACCAGCCTGTCAGATCGACCGTTCCTACTTTGATCGCGCGACACCATCTCCCTCGTCAGGACGGTTCCTCTTCGCCCTGTAGAATTCCTGCGTTCCTGCGACAGCCTTCGCGACGGTTGCCTGGCCATACGTCTTGCCGTCGGCGTGGTGTTCTTCGTCCCACTTTTCTCGACGAAACAAGGCAGAGAGCCTGAACAGCCTGTCGATCCGTTGCGCATCACCGCCGGTCCAAAATGCCAATATTCCGCAAAGAGCTAGATCTGCTTCGCTGGCCGAGGCATACGCGCTGATGTCGCCGCGATCATGCAGCGCGCAGAATTTTTCGCTGTTTTTTGCTGCCCGTGCCCTCGAGAGCAACTCGCTGTCCGCAAAGCTGGCACTGCTGCGCCGACCGTCGGTCTCTACACGAGCGCCGCAGCGCGCCTTGCCAAAGAGCCGCACGTGAAGTTCGGTCATCTCGGTCTGGCGTTCCTCGATGGTTTCAGGTGTACCGGCCAAACGGTTGCCGGTAATCGTCATGTAACGAACGCGATCGTAGAGCTCTAAGCCGCCCGCGCTTCCCATCCCGCGCTTTCGGCCGCCCTGCGGTAATGTCGCTTTCACGATCACTCGGAGCCCCTCGCCCGACGGTGTGATCTCAGTGTAACTGCGAAGTTGGTCGACAACCTCGCCGGCCCAAGCTTCTACGTTTCCGGCAGAATCGAGACAGTGGTCGAGATCGGCCATCGCGTATGGATCTTCAGCAGTCAAAACGAATCCAACTCCGTTGAAGTTGCCTCCTTCGAACGCAGCGATTGCTTCCTCGAAGGAAACCCAGGTGGCGCGGTCGTTGGACTTCGCAGGACTTCCGTTGGGTTGGTAAGGCGGCTTCGTCAATTTCCCATTGCGCTTCTCCCAACGCCACACGACCCACTGCTTGCGCCATATGAGTTCGGCGGGAATCGCCGCGCGATCAACGGTTGAGCATTGTCCCAGTTCACAGCGAGAAGCGCGCGCGAACTCCTGTGTTCTATGAGATCTGTTTGTACTGTTCTCCTTTGTACTAATGGGAGGACATTTCTGACCCTCTGCTGAAGGTCGTTTCCGGCCCTCAGAATTGTCAACGCCGTCTCTCAGTGCTCTGAGCTTCGCCGTCGGCCGCAATCGACGCCGATTCCTCCCCGTCAATACGACTTGAATCCATCCGCGCGCCGCGAGCCGCGTTATGTACCTTCGAATTTGCCGACGGCTGAGCTGAAAAAACTCCGCGAAATATTCGTTACTCGCGAAACATCCAAGCGGGAGTTTGTCAAGCGATTCAATTTCGGCCAGCAGAGTTTTTTCTGTATGGCTCATGTCAGGGTCGATCCAGATCTCGCGGCGTGTCCAGACACCTTCGAATCGCATCCGTTGGATGCCTGGACGCTTAGATTCAGGCCTCATCGGCAACATCCACCTCCGTCCGTCCTTCCCCGAGCCCCGAGCAGTGAACTTCTCTGGTATCCCAACGGTTTCTCCGTCCAGTACTGGCACGGCTCGTTGCACTCACTATGCTCACGTGCCTCCGCTGTTTGACAATGCTCATCACCCTGATTAGTGTTACAACAACAATGGAGATTCTGGAGTGAAGATGAAAATTACGTCGCCACGCCTTCAGCACAAAGCATCCAGGCCTGAACCTGACTCCGATCCAGACCATCGCCGATATTCAGATAGAGTAGTTGAAGCGGCTGAGCACGTTGGGAAAACGTGGATCGAAGAATTGCAGTGGCTGGTTGACCTTGCGCAGCGATCGCCAGAGCAATTGATCCATCAGTTGACCGAGTTTGAATCTCCGCTTGTTTACGAAGTTGCATGGTTCAGTAGAGAGGTGAGCATTGTCGACCGGGAATCGGATCGAACCTGGATTGTCAACGCTGCGGAGTCCCTCAAACTGAAACTCAGATCGTTGCTTGAAACTGGCCAAGCGCTCTTTGAAGTATCTGAGGTAACTTTCGTCCTGAATAGACGGACCGATGACGGATCGAAGCGATCCGGACGAGCCGCCAGATTGGAATCGTTTCACCGCGCTAAGAATCCTGAGACCAGGTTTCTACTCGGCGCCCACAGGATTCTTGAGCTCGAAGGTGTGAGACTGCGAAAATGCGCCGCGCCGGGGTGCGAGCGCATTTTCGTTAGGCAGAAACGCGCAATCTTCTGTGGGCAGAAATGCTCTCAGAGAGAGCAGACCAGGCGGCACCGCGAACGTAATCCTGAATACGCCAAGATCCGGCAACGTAAGTACTACGAAAATAAAACTAAGAAAAAAATTTCACGGATGAATGGTCGGAGAGATATCGGTGTCAAGGTCGGATCACGTCCAAGAGGTTCGAAGTGAACTCCACAGCGTGGTCCCTGCGAAAGAAGCAATTTGAGAGAATACGGACGCCGCCGAGTAGGAGCCACATAATTGCTTTTGGGTCGGGGTTGCGCTTCCTCAATTCGCTCGGTCGCGTCACGATAGATTCGAGTCATCCGTCTCTCCTTTGCAGAGGAAAGGTTCACCGTCGGAACGCGAGATCCCAAGTCTCTCACATGCAATGACTGTATCAGAATCCGTCAGACGACGGTTCGAGGAACTCGAATGGCTCGCCTCCATTCACCGTGAGTCGCACAGCGCCGCCAGCCAAGAAAAACGTGGGTAGCGCATTCGCCACCGAAACACCGTTGCCGAAAAAGACAGATCTATAGATTTTATTTTGGCGCCAAGGGGGGATGAAGGTCGAAAACGGCATTGCCTTACCAGATGAATTCGTGTATCTAGTTGTCGGCTTCGGTTGACTAGAAGCTATCTACGCGGGCATTTGAAAACTGCCTGTGGCCAAAAAGGGGAAGCGATAATGGTCTCGGCCGCGTCTGCCAAGATACGCCTCGTTCCATTGGCTGTGGTCTGCTTATTCTTCTTGGCTAGTTGCAGCTCACTCTATCCTCCGAGTCCCGGCACTCGAGACTTCAACAAGTACAGTTGCCTCGATCCCGGAGAGTCCCTAAAGCTGTGGGGTGATAAAAAAGACGCGCCACTATCGAACGCTGCGATTCTGGCCGCCCTCGATAGAGACTGTCCCGATCCTTATCAGGAACTCGTCCCCGGGTTTAACTCCGACACTCAATTGAAATCTGGCATTAAATGCGCCCAGACGGTACGCGACATATACGGCGGTTTTCTGCTTTGTCGCGAAAGGGAGCAGATCGCATACGGGCTCGGAATAGCGGGGCTGGCTGCCGGTGCCGCTGGAGTCGCCGCCGCAGGCATCAGCGCCGTCGCCGCCGCCTCGCTCGGCGCCACAGCGGGAGCCGGCCTCGGGTTCGACTACTTAATCTACAGCAAAGACAAAACCAAAGCTTACGCCGACGCTACTACTCAACTTCAGTGCATCATCGGGCAGACAGCTCCTCTGATTAAAATAGATTTGGAGGCCCCGGATCTTACAGACGATATCCTCGCGAACCCTCCTCGTTGCGCTGGCGACAAATCTGACATTTATCTCGTTCGGGCTCAGTATAAGGTCCTGCAAAACCGAGCACTACATTTCGAGAATCAATACGATCGGTTGGGGCTAGATATCATCTCCACCGTCCAGACCATAGGCGTGCGAACGTTCACCGCGTCACAGAGCGGTGTTCCCGACGCGGACCAGATTCAGAAAGCTGCCCAATCTGTTACTTCCCTGATGCCCAAAGCGCCGAGTGCCCCATCCGCCGCGAAAGGCCCAAGTGCGCCGGCGAAAGGACCGAACGAAGCAATAACAGTACCAAATTGCAGCGACCTAGTGAGCGAAACCAAAACCAAAATCTCTGCGCTAAACGAATCACTGGCTGAAGTCGTCCTTCCCAAGCCTGGCTTTGCTGAGTGCCTCGCCCTGAGCGCCTTCTCATCGGCAGCACCGACATCCAAGCCCACAAGTGCCGCAAAGCCACAACCGTCTGCCAAACCTTCGCCTACCGCGACGCCGTCACCTGCCGCAAGTCTCTCAGGCGATAACCCGCCGGAGCCTACTGCCAGCACTTCTTCATCTCAGCAGAAATCACAGACGATTGCTTTCGGAGCATCTCCCTCTTCGAACGTGGTCAATGTCGACAAGGATACCTCTAGCGCCACGGTGAAGATTATCGGTGGTACGCCGCCGTATTATCCAATAGCAGTTGATCCTGGTGTAGACGTGACTGACCTGTTTGGATCCTTCGAAGTCACACTTAATCCGGTAGCAGTTGGAGTATACCGCGTCCTCATAGCTGATCAGGATGGCGCGGAAATAGTGATGTTTGTTAAACCTCCGAAACCGCCTGCAAAGGCGCCCTCGCCACCCAAGTCATCCTGCTGCGGATGCGTTGCGCTGTTAACGCCATGCGAGAAGACGGCAAACACGCCGACGGATGACTCGGCCGCGTCGGCAACTCCTTGAACTTGTTCGGTTTTGTCTTTGATGACAACGAGACTTAGAAGCGTAGCCGTTTGATCGGTGAATCTGCAAAGAGATCCGCTCAACCAATAGACAAGGAGAGGAATGATGCTCAAGCGTCATCTGTTTCCCATCGGGCTCTTCGCCAGCTTAATTGGCGTTGCCACCTCAGGTGCAGCGCATGATCTAAAGGGTCTTCTTGTTCAGGAGCCGAAAAGCGCGAGCCCTCAAATAGCATCGGCACTAGCGGCAACGCCTTCATCGGACCTTGCCACACGGTCGGTGATAAATAACCTCCGCCTCTGGCCCGTGCCGAGGAAGCTAACCGTTTGCTTCTTGAGCGGATCTCCTCAGTTGCGAAAACGAGTATCCGCCGCGATGCTTAAAGCGTGGCCACTGGGCAACCTTACCGGGGGCCGCCTTGAGTTTGATTCCGCTAGCTTCGCTACCGTTCCAACTTGTAGCGCTAATCCAACTGCGGATATTCGTATCGACTTCAAACCCAATGACGGTTACTGGTCTTACGTTGGCGTGGAAAGTCTAAACAATGTGCCAAGTATGAACCTCGCCGGATTTACCGAAACTTCGCCGGCGCAGAAGGAATTCGAACGACTTGTCGGCCACGAAACTGGGCACGCTATTGGTCTCGAACATGAGCATCAGAGTCCAGATGCCCCTGATTGCGGCTGGAATTTCCCGTACATTTTTTCCCACTACCAATGGGCCAGCGAGCAGGATATGCACAACAACTTCGACAAGCTTCATGACTACATCTACCAGAACGTACATGCATACATCTTCTCGACTTACGACCAAAAGTCCGAAATGCACTATGATTTCGAACCCGAAGCCTTTACCAACGGATCGAATAGTCCGTGCTTTATTACCCGCAACTATGTACCGTCTGACCAGGACAAGAACGCGATTAGAGTCGCCTACGGACCAAGCCTGGTGACAGAACAAGCTGCGGTTCGCAGCGCCGCTCCCGAGTTACAAAATAGCTTCAGCGGAGCACACTACGACAAGTTGCGACAACTTTTAGAACTCAAGAGCACCTTACTGAAGTAATGACCGCCTTTGAGTGAACGCGGCGGGTCCTTACTTGTTAGGGATTTTTCGAAGTCTTCCGCGGGCAACGCCATGGTTGTGGCTCTACAACGGACCAGACTGATCCGAATGAGCGCGGGAAGATGAAATACCTTTGGTTAGCAGTGATGATCGCTTGTTCTTTCTCGCGCTTGGCATTGGCGCAAGACCAGGCAGCGACTACGGGAGCACCGAAGATATATGCGGGTGCAGACGAGTTTCAACTCGCGCCTAGAAATGCCTTGGTCATCGGAGTCTCCACTCTGAAGGACGGAAATGGATTTTTATCTCTTAAGAATCCAGCCAACGATGCGACTAAAGTAACGGAAGCACTTAAAGGCGCGAGGTTTGCCGTCACAAATCTGGCAGATAACTTAAAACCGGAGGAGATGACGCGACAAAACATAAAAAAAGCTATATATGATTTCGCGCTACTGCTCCAAAAAGTTGGAGGAGTTGGTTTGATATATTTCTCGGGCCATGGAGTAGAGCGGAACGGCCGAATGTACTTGCTTCCTTATGATGCTTTCGTTGAATATAATCAAGATTTCGAAGAGGAATTAATTCCCATAGCTCTTTTCTATGAAGCTTTTGACTTCGCGGCCAATCCTTTTGGACTTATCATTGTGGATGCTTGCCGCGATGACCCTTGGAGTAGCCACCCAGTGGCCAGCTTCGGTCCGGCGTTTAACGTATCGACGGCACCAATCGCGTCACAAGACGTGATTTTCTCGTCCTCAGTGCTAAGCGGTAGTAAGGCACTAGATGGGAGCGACGACCTTAGTCCATATGCTACCGCTTTCGTGGATGCACTAAACCAGAGTGATGAAGGACTAAGCACATTCTTCGGGGCGATTGGAAGGACAATCCATAGGATGAGCACTTTGAAGGCGACTGGTGATGTCCCTGTTACCCAGTTGATTGACGGCCGCGATTTCGTGTTCGTACCGACCATTCAGACCTTTCGTCAAGAACAGAAGATTTACTTGGGGGGACTATCGACGGGCAACAGAGACGTTTTGAACGATCTGATGTGGGAATATTCAGGCGGATATTTCTACACCGCCGCGAAGAAGTGGCTCGCCAATGCCCCGCTGGCGCCGGCAAGCACAGCAACGCCCGCGCTTGTCGCGCAATTGGTTGATAGCTCCAATCTTCGCACTGGCCCGAGCCTTGAGAGTGATATAGTGACAATGTCAGCCAAGGGGACACGTTTGGCGGTTGTTGGAGAGTCGAAATTCCAGGCGGGATCTAATTGGTTTCCCGTTCTCGCTCCCAGTGGGCAGGATGCTTTCGTCAGGACCGACCGCGTCCGGATTATGGATTACAAACCAACGTCAACGACACTAGCCATGAGTTTTTCGGCTGAATCACACGGAGGAAATGAGGTACTTAGCCCCGAGAGTCAAGCAAAACTGTCTGCCGCCCTTGGAAGTCATACGGGAGCTGTTATTACAGGGGTCACCGTCGCAGGCTACAAGGTCCGCGGCGCAGACGGATCCTTGGGTGATCAGCACCAATTGCTTGCGCGACAGACGATTGTTCTTGAGGCGTTGAAGGAAGCCGGATTCGACTCGTCAAAGGCAACGCTGTCCGTAAATGAGACTGCCGATCGCGAAAAGGACAATGCGGTATTCTGCATTTGGTCTGGGGGTTGAAAGATATATGTTAGCAACCAGTTCTCCGGGGGAAAAGAATAAACTCTGATGAAGAGCGATAGCGCCAGGGCGGGACTCGAACCCGGTCAGAATTCTCGCTCCGCAGGATTTTAAGTTCGAAGGAAAGCTAATCCGTCGGTGTCCACCCCCCCATCGTAGGGTCCCAGTTTCATCTTTGAGAATCTCATCTACCGTTGCCAAGCTCGTGGCTGGCAATATCCTTCGCGAAACGGCCGCCCGAGCGTAATCTCCTTCCGCAACCCGTGGCCGGCTTTTGATTTTGAAGACCGGTGGGGCCACCGGGCCCCTTCCTCCTCCATGCCTTGATTTATCTCTTTTTCGGCTCAGTCATCGAGCCAAAGCGTGTTTTGCTAACGAGTTGCTAACGAAGCGATCTCGGAATTCTGGAATTCCGTTTCCTTAAAGGAGGGCGAAGTAAAAACAGGCTTCGATGGTGAATGGGCCGTTCCGGGCGCGAACCGGAGACCCGCTGATTAAGAGACGAATGCATCCCCCTACCCCAGCTCAAGCCAGCTCAAACAACCCAACAATCAGTAATGTTTTCCTCACGCGACCGGGATCGTTTTTTTACCACGTAGGACACCGTTCCCGCACAAAACACGCACAATGATTTCCCAAAGGGAACTCACCCGCTGGGACTCATCTTTTCACGACGACACCGGCAAAGTCGCGTCCCTCAGGACTTACGAAAAATACCGTTTGGAGCCGCTGACCATTTTTCCATTGCCGCCGCGAACGCTCAAGAAATTTCCGGTTGCCGTGATGAACCTGGAGGCTAGCATTAGTTCCGCTTGCGTGCTTGTCCGCGACAGCCCCCTAACTTCCGGCATGCTTATACTCAGCGGTAAGGCCGCGCGGTATCACCTCTCTCGAATGCCAAAACTATTCAGCTTTTTCGCAAGGTTCACCGTCATGGCACTCAGCGAACTGATATCCGAAGGGATGTTTGGGATCTTTAACTATTCGCCAGAGATTCGATGTCAGGCCGTTCATATAGTGATCGCTGTTGAACGATATCGTGTCTCCGTTGCTGCAAGTCAGAGACTTCTGGGGAGGCGAAGCAAATTGTTGTTGGATGACTGAATCGATCACGTTCCTTGCGTCGTCTTCGCTAACTCCCCATAGATGCCGCAGCCAATACGTTGAGCTCTGCTTCGGTGCCAGCTCGTCAAATTGAGTGTTTGCATTTTCGAGGAGGCAGTCCACGATTTCAGCTGTGTGAGTGGCGACGCTTTGGTAACCGCCCTCCTGGGAAGGTTTCATGTATTCGTCGGCGTCAACTCGGCTCAGTACATAAACGCCCTCAAGTCCGTCGAGATTCTGAAATTCGTTGCCGAGCAGCTGCCGCGAAGCGGGACTGGCACTCAAAATTATCTGTGGAACTCGTACTGTGCGGTCGATATTCTGCGCATCTTGAAAGACCTTCTTCACCTGCTGCGCCAGAATTGTCCCATTTTCCCAAGATCCCACGAAGAACACGCCGTCTATTCCGAGTTTAGTGAGTTCAGGCACAAAAGGGATATTCATGCTGATGGACCAGGCAACGGTCTTGCCATGAACCATTGCAGTGTTGCCTTTCTTGTCAGTAACAACAAAGCTTTGCGCGCTCAGATCCCTGACGAATTCGCGGGCCAAATAATGCGTATAGATCGGGTTGTCGCCGTCTTCGACTACCCAGAATGATCTCGCTGAGTTCCCGAGTTTAACTGCCTGAGTCGCTGCGAATTCCGCTTCAGCATAGTCCGGCCGAGCAAGGCGGAGAACGGGCAGAACCTGACCCTCATCAGGCGGAGGAAGGATGTCAGGATTGCTTGCTCCATCAACGACAACAGCAAGCGGAGGGGGGGGCCTGCTCGACAATATTGCGCCAAGCTCCGCGCTGTGTCTCAGGTAAATCGGGAGCGCTTCTTTGGCATCGGTGCTGCTCGCTTCCAAGACGACCATAACGTATTTGCGTTCGCGGCGGAGCTTTTCGGCGACGAGTTTTCCCTTTGCAGGGTCATCGTTATCGTCTTCCGGGAGCGCTACTTCAACGGGAACTCCATGAAGGGCGCGCTTTGTTTCTTCTTCTAATTTTCTTTTAATCGCATCGTACATCTGGACAGTCGACTCTTGTCCAAGATCCCGACAAGGATCGTCGCCTTGGATGGAATCCGCTTTGCAGCCAGGAAAGTCGCCCACAACGGCGACGAGAAAGGCTTCGGGCGGTTTGAATTCATATCCTCCGAATGCACCAATTACGGCCAGAAGAGCGGCCAGTCCACCGACAAGTCCACCGAGAGCCGGGTGTCGAACCCATGCAGCTAACCTGTGAACGATTCGCGCCAAAGGATCCCACATGGCAGAAGCCTCCCTTCGGATGATTTTGGCTCGTCTGTATCCGCGCGACGCCAGGCGCGACTATCCGCCTCAGAAACTTTGTCAAAATGTCAACGAAAATCCCCTTTGCAGAGAGCAGCGAAACTGTATCGCGACTCTCAGTTAAGTCAAGGCCACCGCCATCTCCGACCAAAATTTGACGACGGTCTTTCGGAAACTGCGCAGTCGGGATACTTCGACGCGGTAGTGGAGACCGATGGCGGCGCCGGGCGGCGGCAATTTACGAGCGCCAGTCTTCGCGAGTCCTCCCCCTAGATTCGATGAAAGATAGCAAAGGAGCAACTCGCTACCGGAGTCCGCAAGGGGACGTTCCCGCGTCTGAATTTTCCGCGATTATTGATTTCCGGACGCAGGTACTATTTTCCAGACTGTCCGTCCCCCGCAATTATCCGGCACTTCCTGCTGATATGTAATCAGATGGTCGCCGTAACTCTGTGAAAATATAAGGGCATTTTTCTGCCGCCTGTGCGGGAAATGTGCGGATGAAAAAGACAAAAGCAGGGACCACAGAGGATTTTAAGTTCCATTGAATCGCGTCCGCCCTCGTCCAAACCTAGAGGAATCGTAGAGTGTGCGGTCCGCGGATGTACGCTTCATCCCTCCTTGGCCAAGCCCGTGGCTGTCAAATTGGCTGTCAAAATTACTCCTGAAAGAGACCACCACCCACTGCCCTCAGGCAGTGCCGGGACTGCATATGGGAGTACCGCTGACTCAGCCCATAAGACTCCATCACCCTCCCCACGCTATAACAAAATGTCGATGGCTCACGTCGAATCCGATAAAGGCTTCGCCCGAAACCAGTCGAAGTCACGCCTTTCCATATCGCCAACGCAGCTCGCCGCACTGACATTGCACCCACTCTGAGCCTTCCGCGTCCGCGAACCACACGTTTCGCCCGCACGAAGAACACTTGAATGACTCAAGCGCCCGCTCGCAATTATCAATCAGTTTAGCCGATTCCGGACCAACAACGTCGAAACTGTGCGAGGCACGATTTGCCGTTGAGATCATCAGTCGATCTGCCCTATCTAACGCCTCGATGGCATCTGGATTGGAGACGTAGTCTTTGCCGGATCTCTTCTGGAAACATTTCTTGCCGTCTGCGATCAGTTTTCCTAGAAAATCATGCGCCATCCGTCTATCGTTTTTGTCGCCGCGCATGTACGGCACCGCTACATGAAGACGCTCGGCGATTAGAGCAAGTTCCACATCCATGATCTTCCTAGCGTCGTTGCCGGCCGAGTCCGGCCGCTCGTCGAGCTGGGCACGGGCGTCACCAAACGTAGAAGTCTTTTTCGACCACCGAATACCCACTTCAGGGCTGCTATACGGTAACAGCGCCCGGAAAATCCATTTCTTCTCATCTAGTTGCTGACGCAGTTCTGTGTACCATTCGCGATCGTGGGTAAAGATAATCACCTGCCTGTCGCTGAATTCCTTCTCGAGCAATTCGACAATCATCCCTCTGTGGTTCCGATCAAGGCTCACCACGACATCGTCCAAGAAAAGCGGTTGGTCTTCAGATGCCCCGGACTTCGCCATGGCTAGGAAGATGCAAAGCCCAAGGCTATTCCGATAACCTTCCGATAGAGTCAACCTTGGAGAATCCTGCTCCACGCCGTAGAATTTCAGCGCAATGTCAATCGCTTTGTCGGTATCTTCCGGAATGTACAGATGCACACTTTCTATGCCTTCACCGGGATGGAAGATCGACCACATCTTTTCGATATCTTCGGAAATCTCTCCTACCATCGTCTGAGATCCGGCCCGAATCTCTTCTCTGACGCCTTCCTCAACCGACTTCACGAAAGCAACGAGATCCCGCAGACGTGCCAAGGCCGGCGCCCGCTCACGAGCCTTCAGCAGCGTTTTCGCCGCGTCCCCCAGCTGTTTGTCGACGGAAAGTTGGGTCACTTCAGCCGGAGCTGTTTTGGATACCAAGCCTGCGGCATCTACCAAAGGCAGGAGCTTATCTTCAATTGCCTTCAGCTCTTCCTCAGTGCACGAAACGCGAATTCCGTCAGCGTCGAATCCATTGAGCCAAGCCAGGTTTTTTAAGAGTTGTGCATTGGAGGGGTCATCGCGCCACTCCTTCACTTCCGGTCTCGCCAGGCTACTTCTAAGTGACTTCACTGCATCGCACAGACGACCCAACGCTGTCTTCCAATCTTGAAAAATCGTCACGCTCTCTTGCAATTTCTTTCGCTCTGAATCGACATGAGCCAGGAAGGCCTTTGTTGCGACAGGTCGTCCACACGCAGGACAATTGACACTCCCCTCTTTGCCGAGTTTCGCTGAATAGGCTCGGGCAGACTGCAAGACACCGAGTTTCTCCGCGATCAGCGGCTCAACCGCGGCAGCTAGCTTCGAGTTGGTGGACCGAACGTGATCGACGCAAGTCTTCAGGCCTACCTCGGCAGCAGCCCGTAGGGCCAAGTGTCTCCTCTGATCTCCTGAATACTGAGCAATCTTTGCATCGAGAGCACTTTCAAGCTCAAGACACTGAGTCGACGGGTCATTTGTCGAGGAGGCGACGTATCTCTTGTGCAACGTCTCAATCGTTTCGCATATCTCTTCGTCCGTGGCCCCGCCAAAGCGATCTTTTCGTCTTACCTCGCCGTCACTAACGATCCGTTCAATCTCCTGAAGTTTCGATTGCTCTTCGATTGATCTCGAGAGTTGCCTCAAATTTTGAGCTGTCACCTCCATGCGGCCAAGACCTAGAAGAGGCAACATCACAGAATATTTGTTGCCTTTGGTATCTTGTATGAAGTGCGCTACTTCATCCTGTCTCAGAACAGTTCGCGCATAGTCCCAAGTCTTGATCGCCACCCCACCAGCGCCCGAAAGAACGAGGGCTCCATTTGCGCCAATTTCCGCTCTGAGTTCTGCTCCGTTCTCAAACTGGATTCGAACCTCGGCTTTCGCGGACTTAGGCCTATGGGTGTTGATTATGGCCTTCTCCTGATGCTTTCCGCTGTACTCGTGAGCCAAATGGCCGATCTTTCCGTTGCGAAGAGCGTACTCGAATGCATCAACAAATGACGATTTCCCGGAGCCGTTCTGTCCGTAAACGACCATCGATTTACAATCCGACTGCAAGGAAACTGCATCCGCGGCGCCTCGAAACCACATAAGATCGATCTTCTTAATCTTCATGGTCGTGATTCACGCCCGAGGCGTCGTCCAACAAGTCGGCAATTAGTGTTTTCGCAATCTTCGCTAGCTCGGCCTTGCTCAGGTGCTCCGAGAGCCGGTTCTTGAGCAGCTCTTCGATTCCCGCGGCCGTTTCATCACCCACGCTTGGGGCCTGCTTGCGCGCTTCAACAATACGCTTGGAAATCCAGTCGTCGTCCATAATGTTCTGCGATCCAGCGCTTCCTTTTTGTCAGCTCAGCGTCGAGAGTCGCTGCACGTATTGTGGGTGAAGTGTGTGATGGCTCTCTCAATTAGCGTCGATTTCGAGCCTTGAACCCTCGACGCTCTTATTCACATGGATCCGAGCTGGTAGGCGCTCTGTCAGTTCATCGATGTGTGAAATGATTCCGATCATCCTCCCGCCCACGTGAAGTGACTCAATGGCCTCTGCTACCGTGTTCAGCGTCTCGGCATCCAAGCTGCCAAAACCTTCATCAATAAAAAGGCTATCCAGATTGACTGCTCCGGCGGCCCTCTGCACCTGTTCACTGAGTTCAAGCGCTAGGGCCAGCGACGCAAGAAATGTCTCGCCGCCGCTGAGCGTGTCGGCGCTTCTACGCGCTCCAGCGTTATCGTGGTCGAGAACGAAAAATGATTTATTGGAGTATTCAAAGGTGTAACGCTCGCTCAGTCCCTTCAGACGTACAGACGCACCCTTGACTAGTTCTGCGAACGTATCTTCGAGAAGATATGCTTGGAAAGCATCACGCTTGAGGTCATCCGCGAGTTGTTTGTATGTCGCAAGCGCTTCGCTTTTGTCCTTCAGTTCTTTGCACAACTTCGTCGCAACCTGGATCTTCGACTTCAGTTGCTTAATCCTTTGCTCGCTAGAAATGAGTTCGCGTACCGCCGCTTCTTGTTTCTTGCGCTCTTCTCCCAGCTTTAAGGTGGCCGATTCCAAAGCCTTGTCAGATACGTACTTGCCCGCAAGATCTGCTTCTACATCTGCAATCGTCTTTTCGTATGAGTGCATATCCTGCTTGTGACGCGTGATCGTTTTCTCTACTTGCAAGAATTCCCCGCGCGGCAAAACCGCAGCCACAACGGCCGCTTCATCGCGGAACTCTGCCGCCCGTGCTGACTTAGACGCTCTTTCTCGCGCGTCCTTGGCAGCTTTCTCCCCTTCGGTCGCGGTGCGTTCAGTCTCGACGCGGGCCTGTTCTGCGCGGGCGAACTTTGCAGCTGCATCGCCCTCCGCTTTCTCTGCAGATTTGAGAGCACGATCTATATTATTTACCGCCGTAGTTAGGCGTTCACGCTCCTCATCAGGATCTCGGCCGCCGACCACATTCTTAATCCTTTCCTCCAACTGCTTCGTCTCAGTCCTGGCATTTTTGAGTTCTTCGTTCCGCGTCTCCAACTGTTTCGAAAGATCTTTCGCCCTTTCTTCTGCCGCGTCCCGGTTCTGCTCGGCCCGATTGACGCCTTTCAGAAGACCGGCAGTCACCTCTTTCAGCCTGTCGTGATCGTCCCGCTGCTTGGCGCACCGTTTAGCCGCTTCGAGAATGCGATCTTCCGGTTCACCACCGTGCGGCTCAACGAGCTCTGTAGCGATCTTGCTTATTCGCTGTTCCTCTTTCGCTACTGCCGCCGTGGAGTCTTGAACGCGCTGGCGAAGCGATGCCGACTGAGTAGATATAGCCGTTGCCCGATTGCGAGCTGTTAGCTCCGCGTCTCGCTGCGCCGTCAGAGCAGCCTCTGCCTTTTTCAGAGCCGCCTCTGCGCGATCGAGGTCATCCTTGACCGCTTCACTCGCCGACGGTTTCGGCCGGGAAGGTAGTCTTGATACGGTTTGGTCGCAGACGGGACAGGCCTCGCCGACGCGTAAAGTTCCTCTCATGAGCAATGCCGCCTCTAGACGCTCGGCTTCCTTCAACGCCACACGAAGTTTTGATACGGTCCGCGTCGCGGCCTCCCACTTCTCCTTGGCGTCTCGCAACGCTCCTTCCGCTACTTGTGCCTTCGTCCGCGCCTTAGTCGCCTGCACATCGGCCGAATTGAATTCGGTCTTCAAGTCGCGAAGCTGCTTCCTTATTCCGCGCAGTTCCATGGCGCTCTCTCGAACACCTTCGATCCGACGGTCAAGTTGCGGGTCATAGTTCACCTTTTTAAGATCTTCTTCGGCGCTTCTGAGCTGGGTCTTGCAATCTGAAGCTTCGCTGGCGCTCTGTTTCGACATCTCCCGAGCGCTCGCTATGTCCTCCTTGAGCTTGGATTCCTGTTTCGCCAAACTCACAACTCTTTTCTGAGCATCCTTCAACGGTCCGACAAGCCCTCTAATCTCGTTAACCCGGCCAATGCGCTCCTTAAGTTCGGGCATCGTATCCGCCTCGCGACGAGCTCTCTCGAGTTGCTTTTCTGCGGCGGCATGCGATTCTCGCGCTGCTAGTTCCTGCTCCCGAGCCGAACCTAGTCGGACTTTATCGGCCGCAGCCTTCCGCTCGGAACTGACCGCCGTTTCGATGACGGGAACCACTGGAGCCGCGCGTTTCGCTCGTTCGAGCCTCTGTCCGGCTTCTGAGATTTCTCGTTCACGTTTTTTCAGCTTGGAGAGCGACTCTCGCGCTCCCTCCAAGTCTTTCGTCTGCTTGTGTCTAAGCTTCAAATCCCCGAACTGCTTTTCTATCGACTTGAGTTCTCGAGCGATCTTTTGTTCTTGCTCCCGGAGGTTGTCCGCACGCTCGCTCTCCGTCTTCAACAACTCGGTCGACGCGTCGCCATAATCCTCGGTCAACCGCCTGCGAACGTTCTCGCATTCGCTGGAGAGTTCGCTTCTTTTCTGCGCGGCCGTTTCTCGCATCCGTTCGTAGACCTGGAGGCGAAGCAGATCTCTCAGTATTTCGCCTTGATCTGAAGGCGTACTCTGCAGAAAATGCGCGAATTCTCCTTGAGGTAGTATCACTGCCTGTGTGAACGCCTCGTACCGAAGGCCGAGAAGATTCTCCACTTCCGCGTTGACCTGCTGGACACCGGACGCGATAGGCTGCTCCTTTCCGCCCTTTGTCTGATCGAGCTGAGCTTGGGTACCTTTATTCCGATAACCAACCCGCGTTGATCGGAACACTTTGCCACCTAGTTCGAAATCGAACATTACTGACATTCGGTCCGCGCCATGCGAGATGAAGTCCACACAAGACTTCTTCCCGAGCCGCGGCACCTTCCCATACAGGGCAAAGATGATCGCATCCAATATGCTCGACTTGCCTGCGCCGGTCGGACCGGAGATCGCGAACAGATCAAGTCGCGAAAAGTCAACCTCCTGCGCCTGCCGAAAGCAGGTGAAACCTTCCACTGAAAGTCTTAGCGGCCGCACGTCTAGTCCTCTTCGTTGCTCTCGCGCAGTTCCTCAAACGCTTCTAGTAAAGCCTTTTCAGGCTTAAGCCCATGCTTCTGGCGGAAATACGCGATGTATAAGTCCTTCGCCGACGCACCCTTTGGCGGTCTAGATACCTCAATCTCTTCAGGGGACCGCAGAAGCTCGGCCTCGATCGTCACCGCATTGGGCAGCAGTCGCCGAACCTTGCCGGCGACATCAGAATCAGGCCCTGCTAGCTTCACGGTAACGCGAAGCCAACCCATTTCCTTCAGCCGATCAGCCTTGCGTTCCAGCTCTTCCAACGTTCCACTTGCGTCATTTAGAGATAAGCCGCCGACGTACGGCACCCGCTCTACGTGAGCCGGTTGACCAGCTCGAGCATCCACCAACACAAACGATTTCTCTTCACCGATTTCGCCGAAGTCCAGTTGGAGAGCCGAACCCGCATAAAACGCTGGGGAAGGCGAAGCGTCAACCTTCTGCGGCTTATGGATATGGCCCAGCGCGATATAATGAGCATTCGCTGGAAATGCTTGCGGGGTGGCGGCCCACTCTTCACCTAAGTGAACCCGTCGCTCCGAGCCTGAAAACACGGCGCCTTCAAGATGCGTATGCGCCAGCATCAGGTTCACAGCATCGCGCTGGAAGTGTCCGGCCAAGTGCTGAAATATGTTCTTGAGGCTTTCGGCATATCGCTGGCGTGCCTGGCTCTCGTCCTGCGCGAGTTGAAGCGCGGATACAAGCATGGCGGAAGACGCAAACGGGACTGCTGCGATCAGCGCGCGTTCGCCTGACCGCGTCTGCAAGTCGATGATGCCGCCCCTATCTGCTGGCACCGGTCTCGGTATCGCATGCACACTGACCAACTCTGCTAGTGTGCCCCAAGCTTCAAGACGCCTCGGATTGTCGTGGTTGCCAGCGATCGCGACTGTGCTCGTTCCGGCTTCACCGACTCGTCTAAGGAACCGAAAGACGAGCCGCTCTGCCTCGGCAACGGGAGCACCATTGTCGAAGATGTCTCCAGACAAGAGCAGCATGTCTATCCGTTCTTTCTCTAAGAAATCTCCGAGATTCTCCAGAACTAAGCCTAGTTCTTCGAGTCGATTAACGGATCTCCAGATCCTGCCCGCATGCCAGTCGCTTGTATGTACGATTCGCACGTCAGTCCTGGATTCGTGCGAACGGATCGGCTTTCTCCGAATCAGGGGCTGCTTCACTTTCTCGGGTCGCCCACGCCGGAAACGGAAATCGAAGCAGTAATGGTGTCGGTATCTCCGGTTGAGCCACAATCATGCTCCCCGGCTGCAAAAGTGTTGCCCTCAGTCGGGCAACGCGGTTGAGAAAGCCATATTCGCTTCTCTCAGATTCAGCTGCATCCAGGCGGCCAACAATCTTAAGTGCCGCATTTGACAAGACGCGCCGCTCAACTTCACTCGCGGTCTGCTGAGCGCCGAATAGCGATACACCCAGTGAACGCCCTCGCTCCGCGATGTCTAGGAGCACATCACTCAGTGGGCTCCATCCCTCGCGCGGAGCGTACTTGTTTAATTCGTCTAGGACCACGAAGATAAGCGGTCGCGACGTACCCTGCAGCTCCTTCTGTTCCATTATCCGCTTGAGCGTTGAGCCGACGACGAACATCTGCGCGATTGAGTGGAGTGTATGTATATCGATAACGGTCACTTGAGAATCATTCCAGGAAATGCTGAATCCCCTCGCGGACGGATCTCCCCGCACGAGATGGCCCATATGCTGTGCGGCTGCGTGCAAGCGCCTCCGAAACGCGTCCAGCGTGCCGCCAGCCATCACCCCTCCTGTCATCGCTTGAAGAGGACCACCGTCGAGAAAATCGACTAGTTCACTGAAACTGGCGATCCTTGTACCGTCGATATCGATTCCCGGATCACTCTGATCACCCTCGTCCGCCGCACGCGCCAGAGCTCTCTCGACACGCGTGATAACGAAAGAAACTTGAGCACGCACGTCGTCTGCTTCTGCGAACGCGAATCTGAGCAATTTGTCACGGGCAAATTCCCGGATCGTCCATAGATAAGGTTTCACTCCAAGCTGTCGGCTGCCCGTGTCGGGCATGGGGGTCTCAGTTCTTCTTCTCGTGGGAGCAAAGAGGCGCACACTGCCGAAAGGACCTGCGGGTAAACCGAGGCGCTCATACTGAACACGGTGTTTTTCACTCAGTTTCGAATTGGCCCTATCTACCCACAGCAGGTCTTCGCCTTTTACGTTGAAGATCAGTGCCTTGGCGTTTATTGCGTCGCTTCCCAGAGCGGTCGAATGAAACAGCGAATACAGTAGGAAGCTCGCGTATGAGGTTTTGGTCGCGACGCCTGAGACGCCGCTTATGGACACATGTGCCCCGCGCGTACCATCGAGGAATTCGAGGTTCGCGTAAACCGGCTCGCCAGTACGCGTCAGACCAATTGCCACACGACGTTCCATTTGGTCGAAGTAGAGCGCGCGTTGGAAATCCTCGCCGTGTACGACTTTCGCCGCATCTCCGGGCTGAGGAGGAATGAACACCTCAGGGTCTATGCGCGTCACCTGCACGTGCGCCGAGTAAGATATATCGACGGGTAGTGTCCCGGCCGCGGCGCGAAACGCGTCCGTGTCGAACTGCGCTCCCTCATACTTTTTACGAACCGTGTCCACCATCCCGTAGAACCGGACCGTCTGACCGTCCGGAGAGACTGTGTCCACCAGGACTAGATCATCGAGCTCAACCAACTTCCCGTCGCTTACCCCGATCCAGAACTCCAGTGGCGTTGCATCGATCGAGCCCAGAACGACACCTACCGATTCGCTCGCCTTCTGCGCTATGGAAGCGCGATCACCATTCCGTTCAGCCATTGCGGACCTCCTGAGCAATTAGGGACTCAATATGGCGCCGTATCAGACCAGGGTGACCGAGATTGCGGCGCAAGTGCTCCTCCAGAGCACCGATTGGAAGCAAATTCTGTGGAGAGCGAGGATCGCGGCTTCGGCTCGGAACGAATCTCTTGAGGGTCAACGCAGTCAGATCGGCTAATCGCTTAGCCTCTTCAAGCCCGACCGACTCCGCTACTTCTAACCGGACAATGCCGGATAGATCGGATTCAGCTATACGAGGAGCGGTCAGACGAAGGAACCAGGAGTACCGAGCGAACCGATTTGAGCCTCGAAGATTGAAGATCGGGGTCCGAGTACCTGCAGACAATTCGCTCAGCAGCTGAAGATTTTCGGGCGGCAGATATAGTCTGAAAGCACGCTTTACGTAACCGACGACACGACCTTTCGAAGGATCCGCAAACGTCAAAGGTCCGTCGGCGATCACTAAGGTGTCATCAGTTTTGGCAAGCTCTCTTGCAAGTCTTTCCTCCATCAGACGCATCTGCTCGAGAATTGCTTTCAACGGCGCGTCGGGTTCGGAGGATGCGATGCTGAGCGGTAAGTAGGTCAGTCCCTTCATTACTGACACAGGCTGGGGAAGGGACTGTCCTCCGCCTAACACAGCCACACGATCGACGATTGCGTGACCCCATTCGACGTTGCCGTCTGTGACCGTGACGCTTCCAGCGGCGTAGCTTCCGAAGGCACCATGACAGACGCCTCCCGCGACCCTGGCAAGGATCCTGACTTCTTGGCGACGAACCCCGTCCACAAATATCAAATGACGGGGCGAGACAACGGCGACCGGAAAGATCGGACGCCACGCTTCGATGGGGATCTCTACATCGAGGATGATTTCTTCATCAGGGATCTCGTCGAACTCCCCTAGAGGAAACTCCGAACCGTATTGAACGTCCCAGGGGTCTAATCTGATATTTAGCTCGCCAAAGAGACTCAAAAGCGCCGGCCCCCTTGCTCTCTGAATCACCTCGCGATTACAACAAGCAGTTACCGAGAATCGTCGCGCACTAGAGAGCGTAACCTCTTTTTATACGCTCAATTGGCGCGTTACGCAAAAGATCGCGAGCCAGAAATAACTGTAGAGGCATTCAGCTCCATCGGGCGTAGCTGCATCTCTCGTAACGTGCTACAACTCTTCTGGCAGCGGATTTCACCGAATTTGACAGAGTCGAGGCGCTTGAAAAAAGCATGGCTGGGGGGAAAAAACAGTCTTGCCGCAGCCGTCGGCGGCAACTGAAAGTTGACTGGAGGTTCGCGCGGACGGCGTTGCCAAATAGACAGATCCCCGCCGAAATAGCTTCGTCAGTCAGATCCACTCAATTTGCCTCTCGCATGACCAGGCGATCGAACGGAACGGCACGAAGGCTTCAGGCGCCAGCATGATAGCAATCCTCGTCCTGCTGACCGCCATTTGGATGGTCTATCGCGGCTCGCGTTCAATTCGCCGGTCATCGACAGCTCGGTCCTCCGTTGCTTCTCGATCAACCGTCGTAGAAACGTCCCGAACACCCCTCCTTAGCGTCTCCGTTTCGAGCTACCGGAACCTGAATCTGTCATCGTTCAGCGGGAGAAAGAGCGCTGCCGAATTGAGATCAGAGGGTGATCGGTGCTGGGCGCCGAAAGGAACGCCGGCCACGATTGCTGGGTACATCGTCCACGATGGGATGGTCTATGTTGGAAAGAAACTGACTCGCCAGGATGGCTACAGTCCCGACAACTGCCTGATCGATCCTAACCTCCAAGTTGCCTCAAAGCAGTCCAATACTGATGGCAGCGGAATGTCCTACTATCCATCTTATTTAGGACTCGATCCCAGCTCGCGTCGCGCTTATCTCGAATGGCTAGCAGGAGGTAAATGTGAACCGACCGCATACATCGGTTATGTTTTTCTATACTTCTATGGGCTCGAACGACGACTTTTGTTAGACGGTGCGATCGACGAGCGGGAAGGATTGATCGCTGAAGTCGAACGCCTACGAAGCATCTATGCCAATAACGGCTCGTTCGATGGATACTCTCAGCGCCTGCTCGATGCCATTCAATTCACGGCGCCCGGTCGGAAGTTTTACCTGGAGACACCGCTTCTCAAAGAACGTCGAAGTTGGGAGGTGCCGCTTCTGACCAGGGTCGCAATTGGTCAATTGGTCGTGGAAGGAAGTTCCGTGCCGGTTGACTGGATGCTTGCGTGGCTAATCGCTGATCCGAACACACATCTGCGTACTCCGGCGACCCGAGCGCGGGAGGAATTCGTTCTTCTATTTCGACACCGTTTCGGAACGAAATATCCGGCAGGATTCAAGATCGACACTCCGAAGCGAAAGCTTCGGAGTGCATATAACGCTTATCGGGCCGCATCCGGAACATTCAGGGTCGATCTCAGCGGTTCCATCGGCGACCTTCCGGACATTACCAGTCTCACAGGACCGGTCACCCGAATGCGCAAGCTAGCAGAGGAGTGCATCGAGGCCCTCGATCCCTATAGCCGTTTCCTTGGCCGACATCCTGACTCACGGGGCAGCTTTCTTGCGATCACTCTCCTACCGCGCGAACTCGGCGAGGGAGTTGAGAGCGATCACGTCCGCGAGGTCCGTTCGATGTTTGATAGAGTCTTGAGAGACGGTCCGAAGCTGTTCGGGGCCAAGGAGATCCTCGCTCACATTACCGGCTCTCCAGCCACTCAGACGGGAAGGGCAATGCTGCAATCATGCGCCGATGCGTTGGCATACTTCGGTGCCGGTGTAGCTCCCGATCCTCAGACTGCGCTTCAACTACCGAAAACAAACGAGTCCATCGCTGTTTTCAAATTGCCGAAGCAGCGCACAGCGGTGTCGCGCGACAGCGAGGCCTTTCGGCACGCACTGCTGTTTGTAAGTTTTGCCGCTTACGTCGCCCACGCTGATGGCATGGTGACCCCCGCCGAACGCAAGTGGATGAACAACTTCGTAAGCACATTCCCCCAACTTGACGAGACTGCCCGCGTCGAGCTCAATGCGAATCTTCTTTGGCTGCTCGCAGTACCTCCTGAACTCAGCGCACTGCGCTCGCGTCTGGCAGCGCTATCGTCCGAGGAGCGTCAACAGATCGGCCGTACTGCGCTCGCAGTCGCCTGCACGAACGGGACGATCCACCCAGCCGAAATTAAGTCACTGCAGCGTGTTTACAAAATACTCACCCTCGACGAGGCCCAGGTTCTGCGCGACGTTCATTCGTTCATCGCGGGGCCGTCACCGGCGAATGATCCTGTTCCGATTCGATTGGGCGATCAGAACGCCAAAGGCCATGCGATCCCCAAGCCTTCTCGTGCGAAAACTGCAACGGGCGTCCGACTCGATGCCGAGCGTATCCACCAAATCAGCGAGAATACGAAACGCGTGAATGCTATCCTCGCGAAGGTCTTTAAGAGTGATGAACCGGCGGGAGGCTTGGCAGATGCAAAAGCGCCGACGCCTGCATCGAGGCCGTCTGATGCTCGCGAGTCGCATCCATTCGATGGCCTCGAACAACGCCAGTGCGCATTCCTTGGCGAATTGCTCACCCGCAGAGAATGGCCTCGTCAAGACGTCGATACTCTTGCTCGCTCGTTTAGCTTGATGACGGATGGCGCAATTGAAGCGATCAACGAATGGGCATTCGAGCGTTATGGAGATGCGATCATAGAAGACAGTGAACCAATGATCGTCAATCAGACACTACAGGAGAAAGTCCAGCAGGCGTCAGATGCTTGAAACAATAGCGATCAAACCCCGTGAGCGGGACGCAATCCTGCAAGCTCTACGCGCAGGTGTAGTGCCGAAGCTTGGCCTCCAGCATATCCAGGTAGGGCGTGCCCGCGAAGTCGAGGAAATGATCAAGGATATCGCTCGCATCGGCGAAGGTGGCGCCAGCATACGGTTCATCATCGGTGAATATGGGGCAGGTAAGACTTTTTTCCTCAACCTCGTCCGGTTGGTAGCACTTGAGCGCAAGCTTGTCGTCATGAATGCGGATTTGGCGCCATCACGGCGTCTATATGCGACCGACGGTCAGGCACGTTCGCTGTTCAATGAGTTGTCTCGCAACCTAGCAACCAGGACTAAGCCCGAAGGAGGCGCGCTCGGTAGTATAGTTGAGCGGTTCATCGCAAGTGCGCTGAGCGACGCGCATGCGAACGGGCAAGATCTGGACGACGTGATCCAGCAGCGTCTAGCGCCGCTCCAGGACTTGGTTTCCGGGTTCGACTTCGCGACAGTGTTGGCCCATTACGCACGTTCCTACGATCAGGGCGACGATGAAGGTAAGGTCGCGGCCCTTCGCTGGCTTCGCGCCGAATACAGCACACGCACCGACGCTCGGACGGCGCTCGGCGTACGTGATATTATCGATGACGGAAAATTTTACGACTATCTCAAATTGCTCGCTGCTTTCGTTAAGCTCGCTGGCTACGACGGACTGCTCGTCGTGCTCGATGAGATGGTCAATCTCTACAAATTAAACAATGCCCAGGCGCGTAACTCCAACTACGAGCAAATCCTCCGAATCGTGAACGATGTACTTCAAGGCGGTGCATCGCGCATCGGCTTTTTGATGGGCGGTACGCCAGAGTTCTTGATGGATACTCGCCGCGGACTCTATAGCTACCCCGCGCTCCAGTCACGACTCGCCGAAAATGGTTTCGCGCGAGATGGGCTGCTTGACCTGTCAGGGCCAGTGATCCGGTTGCAGAATCTTTCCCCAGAAGATCTTTTCGTCCTCCTTCGAAACATCCGGAACGTCTTTGCGAGCAATGATTCGAGCAAAATTCTCTTGCCTAACGAAGCTCTCGTCGGGTTTATGGAGCATTGTTCGAAAAAGATCGGCGACGCCTATTTCCGCACACCTCGCAACAGCGTGACAGCGTTCGTCAATTTGCTTTCGGTGCTTGAGCAGAATCCCGGTACGCGATGGCAGGATTTGGTCGGCGGTGTCGAGCTTGCGCCGGACCTTCCTGCCGAGAAAGCGCTGAGCGAGCCAATCTTAACAGGAGCGGACCCAGTCGCGACACCTGCCAGTGACGACGAACTCACCAAATTCCGGCTCTGAACAGAATTCGGCCAGCTTCGACCTGCTGAGCGAGCCAGTTCGTCGCTGGATCTGGCAGAACGGCTGGGACGAACTTCGCGATATCCAGGAACGGGCTATCCCGGTCCTGCTGGAAGGCACGGCCGACGTGATCATCGCTGCCGCCACGGCCGGTGGGAAGACCGAGGCCGCGTTTCTGCCTCTGATCTCGCGCATCGCTGAGAAGGCCGGGAGAGGTTTCAAGCTTCTATACATCAGCCCCCTCAAGGCGCTCATCAACGATCAGTTCCGCCGATTGGAGGAGCTGTGCGAAGCAGTGGATCTGCCCGTGCACAAGTGGCACGGCGACGTATCAGCAACGATCAAGACAAAAGCACGTCGGAATCCGGATGGCATTGTTCTGATCACTCCGGAATCGATCGAGGCTTTGTTTGTGCGCCGCGGGATCGAGATCGCAGGTTTGTTCGCGCCTCTTGAAGCAGTTGTAATTGACGAGCTTCACGCCTTCATCGGCAACGAACGCGGTACGCAACTGCAATCTCTCTTGCGGCGGCTTGAAGTAGTTCTTGGCCGGCCGGTACGTCGCATCGGATTGTCCGCAACTCTCGGCGATATGGCTATTGCGGCAGAATTTCTCCGCCCCGGACATGGCAAAGACTGCGTGGTGCTCGAAAGTCGCGCAGACGGACAAACCCTGATGCTGCAGCTTCGTGGTTATCTGAAGGAGGAAAAGGCGGCCAAGAAAAAAAGCGCCGGTGAAGCTAACCCTGTCCAAGCGTCGGGAGCGCAAGATGACGATTCGCGCGAAGTCCATGACATTGCGCGGCACCTCTTCGACACGCTACGTGGCAGTCATGGCCTGATCTTTGCGGGCTCGCGAAGAAATGTCGAGGTCTATGCCGATCTGCTGCGGCGGCAGTCCGAGACACTCGGCGTACCGGACGAATTCTACCCGCATCACGCTAACCTCTCGCGCGCGCATCGGGAGTTCGTCGAATCGCGATTGCGCGACAGCGCGCTGCCTGCCAGCGCCGTCTGCACATCAACTCTCGAGCTCGGCATCGACATTGGAATGGTCGAGAGCGTTGCTCAGATCGGCGCACCTTGGTCTGTCGCAGGGCTCCGCCAGCGACTCGGACGCTCCGGTCGCCGGGCTGATAAGCCCGCCGTAATTCGACTTTATGTAGCTGAGCGGGAATTGCAGCACGATCTCCATCCCGCTGACGCATTGCGCTGCGAGTTGGTGCAGGCAATAGCCATGGTTCAGCTTCTGGTGAAAGGCTGGTGTGAGCCACCGAGGACCGGCACCCTTCACCTCTCTACACTGCTGCACCAAGTCCTGGCATTGATTTCCCAATATGGCGGCGTTACCGCGACACGGATCTACGATATTCTGTCCCGTGGCGGGCCCTTCTATGCTGTATCGCCTGGTCTATTTTCCGATGTACTTCGCAGCATGGGCGGGGAAGAGACGAAACTAATTGAACAGGCGCCGGACGGAACGTTGCTGCTCGGAGCATTAGGCGAACGCATTGTGGACGGCCGAGATTTCTATGCGGTTTTCCAAACACCCGAAGAATACCGCATCATGTGCGACGGCAAGCCTCTTGGAACAATTCCGATCCTGACTGCGATCGTGCCGGAAATGACAATCATTTTTTCGGGCCGCCGATGGCAGGTGGTCGAAGTGGATGATTCGTCCAAGACGATTACTGTCATCCCGGCAGGCGCCGGCGTTCCTCCGCTCTTCGGAGGCGAGGGGGGGAACCTCCACGACACTGTGGTTGCCGAAATGCGGCGGATTTACGAAAGCGAAGATGTGCCGCCCTTCCTCGTTGCCAAGGCTCGGGATCTCGTTGCTGAGGCGCGTCAGTCCTTCAATGATTTTGGCCTGCGGCGCGTTTCGATGCTCGAACGAAATGGCGATAGTTTTCTATTCCCTTGGTCGGGAACGATTGCTTGTAGCACTCTAACGCTAGCGCTCAAAGATATTGGCATATCGGCATCGGCGCGCGGGATAATCATCGAAATCGAACGCACACAACTCGAAAGCGTGACTGCGGCGCTAAATCGTCTCGCAGCAAACGCGCCGCCGGACCCTGTACATCTAGCCTCCAAGGTCTCTAACCTTGAGCGCGAGAAATACGATCGATTCCTTCCACGATCAGTACTGGCTATCGGGTTTGCGGCCGACCGTCTCACGCCAGAAGTAGTGCCGGTTTTGGCCAGTCAAATAATCGCGGTGTGAACCCCGTGGGTGTCATTCCTCTGCAGCATCGCCGTAACCCACTTTTGGCGACCACATCCATTTCGAATTTTCGCCAATTATGGTCGCGATAAATTGCACGGTCCTCGGCGATGCTTGCGTGCTGCGAATTACTGAATCCCACCGCCAAAAATACTCTTAGTCGTCGTCGGCTTTTCTAAGGGTATCGAGTCGGCGCTTTACTCCAATTTTCGGATTTAGTGAGAGGGCTCGTTCGTAGAGTTCGGCTGCTTGATTTAACTCGCCTAACCGTTCATGAAGAATGCCCGACAGCTTCAGCGCCTGCGCGTGCCAATCTGGATAGCCGTCGGCCCCCTTCTTGATCGCCAGCTCTACCGAATTAAGCAACGTACGAGCCCTCGCTGAAGCCAGCGACGATTCATTACCTTTCAGAAGATCTCTGACTGTCATGATCAAAGTGGGAAAGTCGCCGCACTTCAGTTTGTCCTCCAACCACTTATCCCGGTCTATAAACTCGCCGTCGAAAGAGTACGCCCACTTTGGATCGGGATAGTCTCGATACGCAGGTCCTCGGTAAACGAGAAAAAGCCTCCTCTTCGAGATCTCAAACTCATACGCGTTCGCTATACCAGACTGCGGGTGCCACTGAGCAATTATCGTCTTCCGAGCCAAATCGAACACAGTTAGCAGATTTGCATCTGTGCTATCGCTTTGAAGTGTCTGACAGACAGCAAGAGATCCATCAGAGGAAACGCCGCTGTCGTGCAGATTTGCATGAAAGCGTTTGCTCAAGATTAAGGTGCCGTCGGGCTCGAAGGCATAGAACGTTCCCTTCAGTCCATCACCGAACAGCCAATCATTGATAACGAATCGGCCGGTGTCCGCGACCTTCCCATCATTTGGTCGCTGCAAGCGTCGATGAGTGAGGACCCTTTCCTCATCCAGTAAGACATAATCGCCTTCGCCCTTATCTCGAAATCCGCCAACGAGACCTTCCACATCACTATCGCGCCATGCAATCGTGTATCTTCTATTTGGAGAATAAGAATACCTACCATAAAAGTTTAGCGATTTGATGCGCAGGAACGTTTGATCGTATATGAGATCGGTGCCTATAGGCGTCTTTTGGGTGTTCTCTTTTCGGTTGAACGGCCACATGAGAGTTGCCTGAGTTTACCTCGTAAGGCGCCCATTTGGTTTAAAGTTAAGAACGCTGTGAATGTACTGACCGCGAGACTGTCCGGGCGCGCTGTATTCCTCCCATACGTGAGGTGGGCAGGCTCCATACCACCACTCAATGCCGTTGGGGAACTGAACGTAGATCATCTCGGTCTCTGGGTCATACGCCTCGGCGACCACACGCGTGGAACCGCTTACAGGGATCCACTCAATCACTTTCGACATCATAAGTACCACGCCACTTCGCTAAGGCTGGCCCGACATCGGGCGTTCGAGGAGCCTGACGCCAGGGGTCCAGCGACGGGTCCTCGGCTAGCGGCCTCGGGTCTGGCCTATCAAGGAGGGCGCGCACAGGCAGAACGAGAGATTCACCGCTCACGATTGCCTCGCCCGTACGAAGCGATGGTAAGACGGCCGCCAAGCCGGCTACGGTGTCGGGTAGCGCTGACCTGATCGCGCTCTGATCGTCCGCGCTCGATAGGCGAAGGGCAATGAGAGTCCCGCATTGAGCTAAAGCAGTCTTCGGCAGCTCGGTAGGGCGTTGAGTAACAAGGAGGAGTCCGATTCCGTATTTACGCCCCTCGCGTGCAATTCGATTCACCGAATCACGCGTCAGCACGCTTGCGCCTTCACCAAGGTACCGGTGCGCTTCCTCCAAAACGACAAGAACTGGGCTGGGACGTCCTATCCCTGGCCCACCCACCTCGCTGCGGAGCGACACTTCGAAGAGCAGATTCAGGACCACGCCGATAGCGAGGTCGGCTGCCGCCGGTGGAACGCCATTGAAGTCAAGGACAGAGATAGGCTCCTGGCTACCCAGCCACTCTTGTATGACCTCGACTAACGGGTCGTGGCCGTGCGGATCGCCAGCCGGCTCCTGGAAGAATCGGAGCCGCGGATCGAGCAGACCAAGGCGTAGGAGGTCGGGCGTCGTCCCATAGGTGCTGTAAGTCGGAGCTTGATGGGGCTTTTGACCAGCCGGGTTGTATGCCTGAAATTTCGCTGGACGCAGGGTGGCAGGGTCCCCCGGATCGGTCTGACAGGGAGTGCTCGGGTCACTTTTGTTAGTGCGTGTCTCGTGGTTCTCAGCGTCAAGCTGGTGCCAGATGGGCCGGATGTCGAATGGCACCGGCGTGTCGGCCGTTACGGCTGTGGGATCGAGCGTCAGCCATTCGGCTTCCTCGACAAATCTACGACGCGCTCTGGTTACTAACTCGGCGAAGCGATTAGAGAATGTAGCCCCGCCAGGAGCTCCCGCGAAGATGCGCACAATATCTGCAGCTGGCAGCGCCCAGTACGGGACACGCAACCGATGCCCTCCTTCATCGAGAACACTTCGCACAGACGCGCTACCGATGACCGCCCGCCCGTACTCTCCGTGCGGATCAATGAGGATTATGTTTGCAGCTCGCCACCCGCCTCGGACGAAATTCTGTACCAATGAAGCTACTGCACTCGTCTTGCCGGCGCCGGTGGAACCCACGATTGCGGCATGGCGAACTACGAAACGTGAGGCATTCAAGCAAACCGGCACTTCTTCTGCAGCCGCCAGGCGCCCCAAGCGCAAATGCTGGTCGTCTGGGCGCGGGAACACCGAACTGAGCTGGTCAGGGGTCGCGAAGTGGACCGGATCGTCGAGACCGGGGTAGGAACCGACACCGCGTTGGAATCGACCGGTGCCGCGATCTATCTCACCGAGCAACTGGACCTGCAGCCAGCGATCATCATGTTGAACTATCTCAGCCGGCTTGAGCGGGCCCGCAAGCTCGGCGATGCCAACAAGGCTTACGGTAGCTATCAGGTCAACCAAGCCTTGCGGAATGCGCACAAGCGAGCCTATTTGGCCAACTGACTGCAAACGTCCGCGGTAGATCGGTGCCACCCCGGCGAGTTCGGGGTCGAGAGCCACAGTTATAGTGGCGCCGAGGACATGGCGTACTCTACCGATGCAAGTGGGATCGTGCTCAGCCATTGCTCCTATCACTCGCGTCCGCATCGCGCTGTGCCGCCGCGCGCGCGAGCAGGTCCCGTAGCACTGCGTCGCTGTCGTATTCCCGTGTTGCGCTGCGAGCGAGATAGGCCGCCAAGTTGCGAAAGTCGCGAAGCGCAAGTTGACCATCGTCCCAGAGATTCGGCGCCGGGTCCTGAGGAGGCCTCCATCCGGCTCGCACCCCGCCGATAATAGCCTCGCGGCCGCCGATCACCTGCAGATTCGGCGTGGCAGATGCGCGGTTGGCGAGCGTGTCGGAAATCTCCGAGTAACAGAAGACCACTAACTCGGAGCGCGGGCGTCGGGCGGCAGCTTCAAAAAACAGCTCGTTAAGATGAGCGTCTCCAAACGAATAGCCTGTTATTATCGCGAGCGTCTCCGGTAGCTGCAGCGCCCGCCGCAAGCGATCCTGCAAAACCACGAACGGCACCCGCCGCGACTCCTCATACTTAGTCTCCGAAGGGTAGATGGCGGCGGCCCGATCCTCTGTAACCGGTTGGCCCATTCGAACGATCTGTTGGCCGTCTCCCCAAAGCCAATTCACTGATCCGTGCAGTTTCCAGAGTCGTACAAAAAACGGGGGCACCCACTCGCCATCCACACCAGGCGTGCCTTCCACTAGCTCAGTGTGAAACCGCGCCTTCAAACTGCCGACAAATCCATCGAAGTATGGTACCCGCAGGCTCTCAAGTGCTGTCTCAAGCAACAGATCGTAGTTCACAGTGAACAGCTCGATTGGGAGGTGGTAGTCTGCGCGCGCAACCCAAGCAGCAAAGTTATAGACGGGCGCGAGGTCCGCGTCTTTGATGTCCAGCTGCTTGACGATTGCCTTGCAGACGGCCTTGTCCAATTTCGCCGCCTTCTCTGCGGTTAGACCATCGAGATCTTGGTCGCCAGAGAGCAGGGCTGCGATTTGACGGAGACGACTCAGCGCCTGTTCGAGATTCCGCCCTTCAAGCTGGCGGACGAAGGCGTTCCGATCCTCGGTCTGCAAGTCGCCGAGTACTCGCTCCTGCAACAGCGCCACGTCCGGCAATCCGCAGGCACGAGCAGTGCCTGCGCCTAGAAACGCGCATATGTGACGCGACCTGGTTGCCAGTTTCGCACTGAGCTCAGTCGCAAATCTCAGCGGATCGTGTTCAAACATCAGGGCCTTACGTTACATCCCGCGCCTTGCCGCTAGCAACTTGTCGTATTCCGTTGAACTGGCCGAGGTACCAGCACAGTGCAAACTGAGAAAAGAATGGTCGATCGAGGTCGCATAGGCTGTCTTCAACAGCTAGAGCGCAATAATTGTTAAGGACAGCGTGCTGACCAGCACCAAAGACGTACAGACTATCCCCATATGTCATCCCTTCGGGAAGGCTGTTGCCGAGCTATTCAAACGCCCGATGTTTGTCCGCTCAAAACAGCCCTACGGAGGGCCTCCTCGAGCCTGCTGCGTGTTTGAGATCTCAGGCGCTGCAACCCGAGGGCATCGCACATAGCGTCTAGGCGAGCCTCGGTACTCGAAAGATGAAAGAATCTCAAAGCTAAATCCAGGAGTTCTTCCAGGCAAATCTCGTCCGCAGGCCTCGGCTCTTGACCCTGTGCTGGACGACGAAACGCAACTGCTCCTGCTTCACTTCCATCAACTAGCGGCCAGAACCAGGTCGTACCATCTTCCTTTTTTTGAGGGACATTTCTCGGCACAAGACTCAACACGTGATCGCGTATGCGGGCTCCTGATCGCTGGAATCCATGAGCACGGGCAACTCGCCGTACAAGCACATCGTCTTTGATTGGAGCTTCTACCCGAACGACATGTTCAATCATCCGCACCAGCCTCGAGCGATAACTCTTCTCGAAGAATACTTCCGGAGCCGGCGCTAGTTCGATCTCAAGCGGATCTCCGGCCTTGAAGATCGTGCATTGTAGGAGAATCTCGGGTGCAACGCGCAGAGAAAGCTGAGAGGGAGCGCTATCCTCACCGTCCAAAGGGAGTTCAGACGATGCGAGATCACTATCGTGGTTATCGCCTCTAGGCGAGGGCTGTATAGGCGCCCCGCTGACCTCGGGCAATTCCGGCGGAGGAATCGTCTCTTTCGCGCGCAGGGCGCGATCAGCCTCTAGGATTTGTTCTAGCCGGGAATGTAGCGCGTCAGCAGCGGCCTTATGGTCGATCCACCAATCTGTGGACCAAGTCCGAACCATTCGCCAGCCGAGTCCTGTCAGCACCATATCGCGTAATCGATCGCGGTCGCGTGCAGTCGCGGATCTGTGATAGGTAGCACCATCGCACTCGACACCAGCAAGAAAAACGCCAACGGCGTCAGGATGGACCACCCCTAAGTCGATTCTGTATCCAGAGATGCCCACCTGACTCCTCACTTGCCAGCCGCGCGCTTGCAGCGCTTCGTCAACTGCCAATTCGAATGGAGACTCGTGAGCGCCGCCCAACGACTGAACGAATTCAGAGAGTGCCTTCGGGCCTCGCGCGGCGAAGTCCAAAAAGTGCTTGAGATCCCTTACGCCCTCTGCGCTGGTTCGAGCTAGGTCGATATCCTCTGCACGTATTGTCCCGAAGACTTTCATTTCACGACGCGCGCGCGTAATCGCGACGTTAAGGCGACGTTCTCCACCAAATTTGTTGAGCGGTCCGAAATTCATCGTTATCTTTCCTGCAGCATCCCGTCCAAATCCGATCGAGAAGAGGATGATGTCTCTTTCGTCACCCTGGACAGTTTCAAGGTTCTTGACGAATACGGGCTCAATTCGGTCCTTAGAGCTAGCGAAAAACGTCTCGATATCGGGATCTCGACGCCGTTCCAAATCGATAAGATCTTCAATCAACTTTTGCTGTTCAGCATTGAAGGTGACCACCCCGATGGAATGCCCATTCGCAACGAACGCGGGATCGCGAAGGTTTCGCATCACCTCAGCAACAACAGCGGCTGCCTCCGCCCGATTTACTCGAGCTCCGCCTCTTTCGTAAACCCCACCAGGGACATGGATGTAAGATACCGCCGTGTCGTTAGTCACAGGCGACGGAAAGGTGATGAGCTCTCCGCCATAGTACTTGTAGTTCGAAAATGCGACTAGACTCTCGTGATGGCTGCGATAGTGCCAGCGAAGCTTTCGTTGCGGTAGGCTCGCTCCGAGGAGTTCGTCCAGAATACTCTCGAGATCTTCGTCCGGTCCTCCGTCGGTTGTTGCAATCGAGTCGTCCGCTCTATCGAAGAAGGAAGTAGGCGGCAACTGTTTCGGATCGCCGACAACTATGACTTGCTTGCCGCGAGCGATCGCTCCCACCGCATCCCATACCGCTATTTGAGAAGCTTCATCAAAGATAACAAGATCAAAGGGCTCTGCGTCGGCCGCCAGGTATTGAGCAATCGACAACGGACTCATAAGAAGGCACGGAGTAAGTCGTGTGAGGGCAGTCGGAATCTGCGATAGAAGCTGTCGGAGTTCCAAGTGGTCCCTTCTCTTGTTGAGTTCGCGACTAAGTAAGCCCCATTCAGCCTCTTTGCCAACAGCGCCGGGCATAGGCAAGTTTCCGGCTAGCTTGGCGCGAATATAACGGCGGGTAAGTTTTACATAGCGCGCATCTAGATCGCGGAAGGCCTCTATTCGATGTTCGTGCTCAGCTGAAACAAAGCTGCGAAGAACGTCGTCACGGTCGACCACGGCCGCAGACCACCAACGGCAGTAATTGACTTCGAATACCCGCGAGACATCGGATGGGATGATCTCGGCGCGTTCGATGGCTTCTGCGAGAAGCCCTAACCCCGTTCCCGCAGCGTCTACTCGAGCCGACTGCCAAGCGCACCACGCTCTAAGTGCCGTACTGGCCTCGCGCCAATTTGAAAGTCTAGATGCGGTTCCAGCCAGCCAGTTCTCTGTATCCGCACCAGCATTTGACGGATTGTATGCAGCCAGCTCGGCCAAGTGTACCTCGGCCTGCGCCCAGCGTTCACTCGATCCCACAAGCCGAGCAGCTACGCGGCCAACTGTGCCCTCGTGACGCAGAAGGTCACGGCCTTGATCGCAAAGGACAGCAATCCTGCCGCGGAGTTCAACCAAACGTATCGCGTCGTCCGAGAGACCAGCGGCAGCCGAACGAACAGCTCTGCCCCAGGCGACCGCAGCTCTGAGAGTCGGAAGATCACTTCCTATTCCTTCCCAAATCTTTCCCGCGCTACGTCCCTGCTCGCTCAGTGATGCGATCTCTTCTTCCAGCCTTTTTATCTGGCTAAGCTTGACAAGATCCGCTGATGGGTCGGATGGTTTGCGCTCTGCAACGGCACGCAAAGCGCGCTTTACTTTCAGACGGCCAAGCAGCTTTGCCAGAAACCAACTGGAATCCGTTTTCAGCCACTCCGCAGAAAGTGCGTTCAGGTTAAGCGAGGTTGCCTCTGTTCGGTACCGTACTGACGTTTGGGTAAGAATCTCGCGCCGCTTCTCCGATGCATTCCCCGCAGCTTCGAGCGAGTCCAGCACAACGTCGCCGTCTCCGGCGAGTGCGAAACCGCGGCCGCTACCTTCCGCTAGGAGGCGAGCGAGCGTTGCAAGGCTCTCTATTCCCCCTCGTGACTTAGGGACTTCGATGTCAATAATCTTGGCAAAGGCAAACGACGTTTCACCTAGGTCAGCGAGACAGGCATCCGCGGCCCGGACAGCTTCGCTGAATGATCTTTGCCATGCCGGCGACCAGTCCGCTCGACCGATACCGACAAGCGGATGACTCGCAACTTGACCAAGCTGACGTGCGTTCAATTCCAACCGCACGACCGCTTCGCGAAGTTTTTCTAGAAAAGCTTCATCGTGAGCGTCGGGATCAGACCATGAAATCGGCACGAGGGCGATGTCCTTCCATCGCACGACTAAGCCAATTGCATTGTGAGCGCTGAGACCATTTGGATGGCGCAGGTGTAGACGCTCTACATAACGATTGAGTTGGTCACGACTTGCCTTCAGTTTTACAGCTTCGCGGCGCCACTCATCGGGATCTAAGTCATCCTGCGCTGCCCAAGCTGCTCGTAGCTGATCGAGCACCTCGAGCTTGCGGGTTTTGTTCGAGTGCAGCTCTAGGCAAAAGTCTCCGAGTCCCACTTCTTTGAGACGACGGTACACGACATCTAGCGCGGCCATTTTTTCCGACACGAACAAAACTCGCATCCCCTCAGCGAGTTTCTGCGCGATGATGTTGGCAATTGTCTGGCTCTTACCAGTACCGGGCGGGCCGATTAGCACGAAGTCCTTACCTTCAGCGGCAGCCGCGACCGCCACGAGCTGCGATGAATCAGCTAGCAATGGGCAGAAAGTCTGCTCGGGGGCTCGAACCTCGTCTAGCGTGCGAGAATCTAGAAAACCGGCCTCCAACGAATAAGATTCAT
>Ga0210394_10001282_pt1 | contig 41384 bp, 35 predicted proteins | sample IncBWC12MmetaG_FD_160121 | JGI IMG/M metagenome (GOLD analysis project Ga0210394, IMG submission 160121) | Forest soil microbial communities from Barre Woods Harvard Forest LTER site, Petersham, Massachusetts, United States - Inc-BW-C-12-M | ecosystem: Environmental > Terrestrial > Soil >...
GCAGAGTCCTTTCAGATTCTCGGTGAAGTGGATTTGGAGGAGGTGTCGCCGTCCTGGCCCGTGAAGATATGGTTTTACGATCATCCGCCGGTCAGCGAGCGCATCGTTTTCGCCCGCACGTACGACCCCTGGGCCAAGGGAGAATCGCCTGAATTTGTGAAGTGAAATTATTCGGCTTCTCAGCGGCAGATCGGCAAAGAGAAATTTTTCGGAAAAAAGGGAGGCCATCTTGAGACATGTTTGGCTACGTCTGGCCGCAGTCTTGCTCTCGACCGTTGCCCCGGCATTTGCGCAGCAGCAGGCGAACCAGGCATCGGCTGTTTTGCCGCCGCCTGGGGCCGCGTCTTTTGGAGTGCCGGAAGGCCGGAGGTTTTTTCCGCACAACTGGCTGCGCGGCCATGTGGATTTTGAAGGCGCAGGTCCAACCAACGAACCGGATCTAGGGCGTTGCTCGCAAGCTCCCGCGGCTCTGTTCGGCGGCGCCAATGCGCCCTGCACGGCATACGCGCGGTACATCCTGAGCGGTTACGTTGAAGTGCAGCCGATCGGGCGGACTTTTCTCCGGCACGTATTTTTGTTCTATACGCCGCAGTTTTTTTTCGGGCGCAACGTGCCGCGATACCTCTACACCGCGGACTTCACTCCGATGGCGGATGAGCGGAGCATCGGAGTGGGTGTCGAGCTGCCCAAAAATTTCGAGTTTCGCGTGACGCAGCACCGAGTGGATTGGCTCGGCCGCTACACGAAGAATCTGGGCGCCGCCGATCTCGGGACCAGCGCTCCCTACGGCAACTACGCCACCGTCGGCCTGCGATGGAATTTCGGCGGCTGGGGCCGGTCGCGCGAGTCGCAATAGCAGCGGGCTGCGGGGCAGTGCACGAGGGCGCTGGGCGGGACCAAGAGACAGATCAGCGCAGATCTTCGATGAGCTCGACGGAGTCGATCACCCCGATCACGGCCATATCGATGGGTGAGTTGGGCCGGCCGACGGCAGTCATGGCGGAAAAGCCTTCGGTGGCGAGCAAGATGCGGTCGCCCGTACCCGCATCCACGGCATCGAGCGCGAGCACGGGCTCGCCGCGGTCGCTGCCGTCGAGATTGAGCGGCTGCACGACGAGGATCTTGCGACCCTCATGAGAGGGCGCCTTTTGCGTCGCCACGACATCGCCGATCACGCGCCCAATGAGCATGTTGCGGTCGTCGTTCCTCAGGACGCGCCGAATTGCACCCCGGGAATGTTTACCCGGTCCACGATGCCGACGATGGTGGCCTCGGTGGGAACTTTGGCGTTGGCGGCAGAGAAAACGAGACTCGCTTCGCGGCCGCGGCACCAGTAGATGGTTTCACCGGCTCCAGCGCCCACCGAATCGAGAGCGACGAGGGGGCGACCCTTGTCGCGACCGCGCCGGTCCAAGGGTTGGACGATCAGCAGGCGTTGGCCATCCAAGGCCGGGTTCTTAACTGTGCAGACGACGTTTCCGATAATGCGTCCGAGGAACATGACGATTCCTGCCGCGGCGTGAGCCGCGAAGTCTTATTTCCTCCGCGCCGCGGCCAGCTCGGCCTCGTGCTGCGAGTCAAGGTTCACCGTATCCACGATACCGACGATCGCGGCATCCACAGGGCGGTCCCTGCATTCCGCCGCCAGACGCGCCGCGCTGCCGGAAACGACGAGCACGGTTTCGCGAAAGCCGGCGTCCACGGTGTCCACGGCGACGAGGTAACCGACTTCGTCGGCGCCCTCGGGAGAAACCGGCTTGACGACGAGCAGCTTGCGGCCCTCGAGGCGCGGATCTTTCCGCGTCGCAACCACCGTGCCGACGATGCGCGCCAAAATCATTGAGTGAGCCCCATGAAGAAAAGCCCGCCCCTGCAAGGCGGGCGAAAGTATCGCAAAGCTAAAGAAACTCCGGCTCACCGCGGGCCGGAACGGTTCGTGGCGACGCGCGTCCGTCTAGTGGGACGTTGCGGCCACAGCCGACTTGCCGATGGGCAGCGCGTCCTCGAGTGATTGGTGCGGCCGCGGAATGACGTGGACGGCCACAAGCTCGCCCACGCGTCGCGCAGCGGCTGCGCCGGCGTCGGTGGCGGCTTTGACGGCGGCCACGTCGCCGCGCACCAGAGCGGTGACGTAACCCGAGCCGATCTTCTCCCATCCGACCAGCGTGACCTTGGCCGCTTTCACCATCGCGTCGGAAGCCTCGATCATCGCCACCAGTCCGCGCGTCTCAATCATACCGAGTGCTTCACCCATTCTTCATCCTCCCGGGCCGGACCGACGGCCGGCGCCGCGTGCGATCGTGCTCGATAATCCGTTTCTAGCGGCGCGCGCGATCCTGGCGCACCGCCTCTTCGATCAGCGCTTCGAGTTCCTCCCGCGTGACGCTCACGCGCGGCGGAGTTTCGCCGTCCGACGTCACAGGACATTCGGCGCCGACCTGCGAGGCAGTGGCCGTGCCGTAGCGGACGCGCGCCGCGAGCAATTTTTCCACATCACGGCCAGAAAGCAAGGACTGTTTGCCGAGCAACTCCGTCACCAACGAGACTTGCGCGAAATGCTCGACCGTCTCCATGCGGAAGAATGCGGTGAGCAAATCTTGCCCGTAGGTGACCACTCCGTGATTGGCCATAAGGAGTGCGTCGTTGCTCTGCACCAGCGGCGCAAGGACGGCGGTCAGTTCGGGCGTGCCGGGCGTGGCGTAGGGAGCCACGGGAATGCAGCCCAGCGAGAGCACGACTTCGCTGATGATCGCTCGATTAAGCGGAATCCGCGCGGCGGCGTAGCCGGTGGCGGTGGGCGGATGCGCGTGGCAGACGGCGTTCACGTCGGGACGCCGCCGATAAACGAGCAGGTGCATCGCCAGCTCCGACGAGGGCAGGCGATGCCCGGCAAGGCGCTTGCCTTTTAGGTCGGTGACCACCAAGGCATCCGGCGTCATCATGCCTTTGCTCATTGCTGTGGGAGAGGTCAGGATTCGCGACGGGTCCAGGCGCACGGAAATGTTACCGTCCGTGGCCGCCACAAAGCTGCGCGCGTGAATCCAGCGGCCGACCGTGCAGATATCGCGCCGGTGTTCATCTTCCGTCTTCAAATTTCCGGGCGTGATGGATTCCGCGATCATATCCCTTGAGCCGGCTGGGTCCTTGCGCGCTCCCGAAGAGGAGCTTCGGTCCGCTGTTTTACTCTCTCCTAGGCGTACATTCCGCGCAGCTTCAGCACGAAGGCCACGCGGTCGATCGCGAGCATGTAGGCGGCGATGCGATTGTTTACGCCGTGGGTTTCCGCGTAGCGAACCACCTCGTCGAAACTGCGCTCCATGATGTCCTTGAGCCGTTCGTTGACTTCGCTTTCACGCCAGAAAAGCCCCTGACGGTCCTGCACCCACTCGAAATAGCTCACAGTCACCCCGCCGGCGTTGGCGAGAATATCCGGAACGACGAAAATGCCCTTGCGATCGAGCTCTTCGTCGGCGTAAGCGGTCGTGGGACCGTTCGCGCCCTCGCACAGGACGCGCGCCTGCAGGCGGTGCGCATTTTCACGCGTAATCTGATTCTCGACTGCCGCCGGCACCGCGATGTCGCAGGGTTGAAACAGCACTTCCTGCGCCGTCATGCGGGCGCCGCCCCCCGGAAATTCCGGAAGGGGCTTGCGCTGACGATAGACCCAGTCCATGACCTTGGGAACGTCAAAGCCATTTTCGTTGTAGAGGCCGCCGGAGATGTCGGCCAGACCCACAATCCTGTAGCCCGCCTGATGCATCAGCGCCGCGGCCGTCGAACCCACATTACCGAAGCCCTGAACGACGACGCGCGTGCGAGCGCGCTCGAGGCCGAGCTTGGCCAGGACCTTATCGCAGACCAGCATCAGGCCGCGGCCAGTAGCTTCATGACGGCCGAGCGAACCGCCCATTTCCACCGGCTTGCCGGTGACGACGGACGTCGTGGTGTGGCGGACGTGCATCGAGTAGGTGTCCATCACCCAGGCCATGGTCTGTTCGTTGGTGCCGAGATCGGGTGCCGGAACGTCGCGCTCGGGGCCAAACCACTCGCTCAATTCGGCGGTGTATCGCCGCGTGATTCGCTCGAGCTCGCCGCGCGAAAGCTTGGATGGATCGCAGATGACCCCGCCCTTGGCTCCGCCAAAGGGGATATCCACGACGGCGCATTTCCAGGTCATCTCGCTGGCGAGCGCTCGAATTTCGTCGAGCGTCACGCCGGGCGAGAAGCGGATGCCGCCCTTGGACGGTCCGCGCACCAGGGAGTGATGCACGCGGTAGCCGATAAACACCTCGAGCTGTCCGTTGTCGAGAACGACTGGAATGTATACGGTGATCTCTTTGTTGGGGTAGCGCATGAAGCGGTAGACGCCCTCTTCGAGCCCCAGTTTTTTGGCGGCAATCTCGAAACGCGCCTCGGCCGATTCGTAGACGTTGAGTTCGTTGTGAGGTGAAAGGATGGCCACGGCCTCTCTCTTCCGTAGGTGATCGGCGCGGCGAGAAAGACAACCGGTTCACGAGTCGGCGCGCGGACAGGGCGAGTATACGAATCCGCGCGCGGCCACGCAAGGCGACGGCGACAGGAAGTTCGCGCAAGGGGGAAGGCGACAGCGGCCTGTTTGCCGGGGCGGGAGAGACGTCAGGCTGGCGGTTGCTTTTCGACGAATTCTTCGAGCAACAAGCGGGCCAGCCGATTCGCATCGTGGCGGATGACGCCATGCACCTCGAGCAAATCGTCGAACACGCAGCGCAGCCCCATGCGTTGCAGCTCGCCGACGTCGACGGTCACGGGCTCCGCGCCCTTGCTGCGATAGCGCCGCGCCACCTCGGGCGCGATGGGCTCGCTGTTGATAACCACCCAGTCCACCAGCTTCCGGCCGGCGTGGCGCTGGATCGCGCGCAAGTGGTCGGAGAGCGAGTAGCCGCGCGTCTCGCCGGGCTGGGTCATGGCGTTCGCGATGTAGATGCACGTCGCGGGCGATTTTTCAATCGCCTCCGCGACCCCGGACACGAGGAGGTTCGGAATCACGCTGGTGTAGAGGGAACCGGGCCCGAGCACGATCAAGTTCGCCGCCGCAATGGCTTCGAGCACCTCGGGCAGCGGCTTGACGTTGCGCGGCACCAGGCGCACGCGCCGGATGCGGACGCGACTTGCACCGATGCGCGATTCTCCGGCGATCACCTTGCGGTTCTCGAGCACGGCCTCGAGCGACACGAGCTGGTTGGTCGAAGGGAAAATGCGGCCGCGAATCGCCAAAACCTCGCCGCTCACACGCACCGCGCGGGTGAAGTCACCGGTGACGTGACTGAGCGCCGTAAGAAACAGGTTGCCGAAACTGTGCCCGCGAAGGCCGCGGCCGGCGTTGAAGCGGTATTGAAATAACCGTCCCAGCAGCGCTTCGTCCCGCGAAAGAGCGACCATGCAGTTGCGGATGTCGCCGGGAGGGAGAACGCTGTATTCGCGGCGCAGGCGGCCCGAGCTGCCACCGTCATCGGTGACGGTCACGACAGCGGCCAGGTCGGAAATGGGACGGCGCGAGGTCTCGCGCTGCTGCGGTGCGACGTATTGCTTGAGACCGCGCAGAAGCGAGGAAAGACCCGTGCCGCCGCCCACAACCACCAGGCGCACGGAGTGTCCGCGATGAATATGTGGATTGGCCAACGGCAAAGCTACCGGCTAGCTGCCCGACCCTTCGCGATCCGGGTAAAGCAGTTCAGTGAACCTGGGATCTTCCTGGAGGAACGCAAAGTCTTCGTCATTACGCGCATGGTAGCGATTTTCAGGCCGCAGATGAATGGCGGTCTTCAGATTTTCCATAGCTGATTCAGCTTCGCCGGTCAGACAGTCGAGCGCGGCCATCGCGTAGATCACGTAATCCGCCTTGGGCGCGAGCTTGCGCGCACGAAGCAGGTGCTCGCGCGCGTCGTCCCACCGGCCCATGTTCATCATGGCCACTCCCTGTTGATAATGCTCGTCGGGGGAACGCGGCGAGGGGGCGTCGGCAGGCCGGAGTCGCTGCTCAGCGATACGAAGGTGGACCCGAGCCCGGTCGGCGTACTCTCTGCTCGGCCCAGCAGCTACCTTCTCGAAGAGGGGTTTGGCCTTAGCGTATTTCTGCTGCTGGAAGTTGTGGAGGGCTTCTTCATATTGTTTCAATTGCTCTTCCATTGCCGGATCGACCACGGCTCGAACGGCTCCCGACTTTCCTTTGGATGGAGATAAGCCCTGCTTCTTCAATGTCTTACCGGAAGAGGAACCGCCAGCTCGTCCCGCCGTCTTCGGCTTGCTTGCCTTTGGGGATCGGCTCATTGACCGGGAGTCTAACAAAGGCGGCTGAAGGCGTCAACTGGGCGCCTTTGATTAGCTTTTGGTAAACACATGGCTCTCTGGCAGGTGCCCGCTCGTTCGCGGCGGGCCGGGACGGTTGAGTTTCAGGCGTTTTCTCCTGGACACCAGCTCCCGCCTTGCCGATTGGACTGGTATACACGCTGTGCTATAACTAAGCTCCCGGCGCGCCCGGGAGACCCGTGCCTTTCATCAATTTTCCTGCCCGCGAAATCAACTGCAAGCTGGTGTACTACGGACCCGGTCTGGGCGGAAAGACCGCCAATCTCCAGTGGATTTACGACAACACCGGCGCGGGTCAGAAGGGCAAGATGATTTCCCTGGCCACCGAGACCGACCGAACTCTCTTTTTCGACTTCCTGCCGCTCGACCTGGGCACGGTGCGCGGTTTCAAGACGCGCCTGCACCTCTACACCGTTCCCGGGCAGGTTTTCTACGAGGCCAGCCGCAAACTGATCTTGAAGGGAGCGGACGGCGTAGTGTTTGTAGCCGATTCGCAGGGAGAACGGCTGGACGCGAATCTGGAAACCTTGGAGAACCTGCGGGAGCACCTCAAGGAGCACAAGCTGGATTTCGGCGCGATACCTTACGTGCTCCAACTGAACAAGCGCGACTTGCCGAACGTTCTCCCGACGGAGGAACTGGCGCGGCAGCTGCAGGTCAAAGGCGAGCCGATCGTCGAATCAGTTGCTGTTTCGGGCCAGGGCGTTTTCGAGACGCTTCGCGAAGTGGCGAAGCTGGTCCTGACGGAATTGAAGAAGGGCGCCTAAGAACAGGACGTGCGAACGTGGTTCCGTCCAGGAACGCTCCGCGCGATTTCATGAACGGCCGTCTCGCCCGCGTTTTATAATTTTGACACTCGAACACCGGCTGGGGCTTGCTGCGTTTGAGGACCATGGATCCAGCCACGTCCAACCCGTCAAGCCAAATCGCAGACGCTCCGCCCGAAGCGCGCCTCGAAGAGATTCGAGGGCAATTGAAAAAGCTGGAGCGGCGCGACTGGTGGCTGTGGATCTTCGCCATATTGGTGATGTTGCTACTCACGTTCGCGGTCTTTTCGTTGAGCTTTCCCGACCTGCTGAAGGTGGACGATCCGTTTTTTCAGTTCAGCCTGAATCAATCGGTGCGCGGCCTCGTCGGCTTGGTGCTGCTCTTCAACACCTACACAATCTATCAGCAGATCATGATCAAGCGATTGCGGCGACAGTTTTCGGAGCAGCTCGAAGCCATGGGCGATCTGCGGACGCGCGCCGCGGAATTTCACAAGCTCGCGACGACCGACCCGCTGACCGGCCTGGCGAATCGCCGGAGCGCGGAGCAGCGCCTGGTCGCCGAGATGGCGCGGTCGCAACGCTACGGTTATGCTCTGACGATCGCCGCGTTTGATCTCAACAATTTCAAGCAAATCAACGACCGGTACGGCCACCCCGCAGGCGACCTGGTGCTGTCCGCGTTCGCCGAACGACTTGCTTCCACAATCCGTTTGTCTGACCTGGCAGTTCGCCTGGGAGGCGATGAGTTCCTGTTACTGCTGCCCGAGTGTCAGATCGACCAGGTACCCGCCCTCCTGGCACGCCTCCGACCGCTCGACGTCAACTTCCAAGGAACGCGAATCCCGGTCGAATTCTCGCTGGGATGCGTGGGCTACGAGCGGGGCGAGACGCCCGAGAAATTCCTGGCGCGCGCAGACCAGAGTCTTTATGCCGAAAAACGCTCGGCCCAGGTCCGGACGCGCGAGCCCATTCTGACCTAACCAGCTTCAGTCAAGGGACTTCCCCCGACAGCGGCCTGTGGTCAGCTAAAATAAAAAAGGGGAGGCAAAAGCCAAAGCGCTTCGGCCTCCCCGGGGTGGGGTGTTACTTTCAGGTTCCTAACCAGCCGGGGCCAGCGATCAGGCCCTCGGCAGATCGCGCCCGGCTGCGCCCCTGGACCGCGGGCGTAGCCGCAATTCACCTACCATTGGAGGCGGAGATAGCATGAGGGGAAATGCTTGTCAAGAGGTTTCAGATTCTTCGGCCGTCCGGTCCGCGGGTTGACGCGCTGTTCTCTCGGGCCGTGATGGAACGCGTTGCGGCGACAGTCGCGGCGCCGTGGCGTTGCGCGCGCTTTTTGCGCTTGTGCTCGTACATTTCGGCATCGGCGCGGGCGAGCTGATGCTCAAGGTCGTCTGGTCCGGCAACCTCGACGATGCCGAGACTTACCGACAGGGAGTGATGACAACTGGGCATGGAGTTTTGCGCCTCAAGCGCGTGGTACAGCCGCTCGCGCACCAGCGGCGCGCTCGATTCCTGCACATCTCCCAGCAGCGCGCAAAACTCATCACCGCCGATCCGCGCCACAATATCGGAATCGCGAAAGGACTGCTGTAACACTTGGCCGGTCCGTTGCAGGGCCCGATCTCCCTCATTATGCCCAAATCGATCGTTGACGTACTTCAGGTCATCGACATCCAAGAAGACCAAACTCGAGCGAAGGCCTTGACGGACAGCGAGCTTCAAACGCCGCTCGGCCAAGGTGAGGAATCCGCGTCGGTTGTACAGCCCGGTGAGTTCGTCAATGAGCGAAAGGCTGCGGAGTGACATCTGCACGTGCTGACGAGCGATGGCGTAGCACAGGGCTCGAACCAGCTTGTTATCGTCCAGTTCGGACTTGACGAGAAAGTCTTGCGCACCGCACCGCAAAGCTTCGGCGGCCAGGAAGTCATCCGCATGGCTGCTCAGGACGACCAGCGGAATGCCCGGCGCCGTCTCGTGCATTTCGCGCAACCCCTGGAGTCCGTGAGCGTCGGGCAGCCAAAGGTTCAGCAGGGCCACATCGGCACCCGGATTTTGCAGGTATTTGCGCGCGTCGCGGAATCTGCGGGCATATCGCAGCCGAAATGTGCTGCGTTCGGTGGCTTGCAACATGTTCATTAGTCGGCGGGCGTCTTCTTTCTCGTGCTCAACGAGCAGGAGGCGAATCGGCTGGGTTCGCATCGTTACCTGTCCTGATACCGGCGCGCTTGAAATCTGCGCAGCTCGGCTGGGATGAGTCGACACGAACATCGGTCGACAGGGCAGCAGGGGCAAGCCGGATGGAGGGGATATCCTGCGGGCCGGAAAGGGTGCGTGCTCGGATTACCGGTCTATTTTGACGCGAAGAATTTCGGGGTCAAGCGGCAGCAAAAAAGGTTGCGGCTTGAAAGCCACTCCCAACGCCCGGCTTGGGGGACATGGGAAAGGGCAGCAACTTTCGCGGGGCTGCTACGTGCGCTGTTCGATGGCGACGTAAGGACGCCGATCGTAACCCATGTATATTTGGCGCGGCCGGGCGATCTTCTGCTCGGAGTCGAGCAGCATCTCCTCCCACTGTGCGATCCAGCCGCTGGTGCGCGGGATGGCAAACAGCACCGGGAACATGGTCACTGGGAAACCCATCGATTGGTAGATGAGCCCCGTGTAGAAGTCCACGTTCGGATAGAGTTTCCTCGAGACGAAATAGTCGTCCTCGAGCGCGATCCGCTCGACCTCCAGCGCGATATCAAGGAGAGGGTTGCGCCCCATGACCTCGAAAACCGCACCGGCGACGCGCTTGATGATGCGGGCGCGTGGATCGTAATTCTTGTAGATGCGGTGGCCGAAGCCCATCAGGCGCTTCTCCCCGGACTTCACGCGCTTGATGTACGCGGGCACGTTGGCGATCGAACCGATGTCCAGCAGCATGCGCAGCACTTCTTCATTGGCGCCGCCATGCAGCGGGCCGTAGAGCGCGGCGGTGGCGGCCGCGGCGGCCGAGTAGGGATCCACGTGCGAGCTGCCGACGTTGCGCATGGCGTTCGCGGAACAGTTTTGTTCGTGATCGGCGTGAAGAATGAAGAGCACGTCGAGCGCGTGTTCGAGCGTGGGGTTCGGCCGGTACTTCATCTCGCTGGTCTTGAACAACATGTTCAGAAAGTTGCCCGCATAGCTCAGTTCCTGGTCGGGATAGACGTAGGGCATCCCCAAGCTATGCCGATACGCAAACGCCGCCAGGGTCGGCATCTTGCCGATGAGCCGCCAGGTCTGTTTGCGGCGGGATTCCGCGTTGAAAATATCCTTGGCGTCCGGATAGAAAGTCGAGAGCGCGGCGATCGTCGAAATCATCATGCCCATGGGATGAGCGTCGTAGTGGAATCCGTCGAAGAATTTTTTGATGCTCTCGTGGATGAACGTATGGTGCGAAATGTGATAGGTCCATTCCTCGAGCTGCGAGCGGGTGGGCAGTTCGCCCTTCAGGATGAGGTAAGCGGTTTCCAGATAGGTGCTTCGCTCGGCCAGTTCCTCGATCGGATAGCCGCGATAGCGCAGGATGCCGGCGTCGCCGTCGATAAAGGTGATCTTGCTTTTGCACAAAGCGGTGTTGTTGAACGCCGGATCGTAGCTCATCATGCCGAACTCGTCCGCGTTCACCTTGATCTGGCGAAGGTCGAGCGCGCGAATCGTGTCGTTCGTGATGGGCAATTCGTACGTCTTGCCCGTGCGGTTATCCGTGATGGTGAGCGAGTCCCGGCTCATGCGATTTGCCTCTCGGGTCGTGGTCTGGGCCGGAGGTCTGACGGGATGGAACCCTCCGCCTCCGTGCGGAATCCGAGCATGACCCGCCAATTTACACCAACGACTACGTTTGCGGGAAGGTTTTCTCAAGCCCATCAGCAAGTTGTCATGAAGCGGCCGAAGGCGCAGCTTGCCGGCACTCGGTGTTTCGCTGCCGCCGCGGGGCCAGCTCCCCAAGAGAACCCGGAGCTGCGATCCTGGCGCTGCGCGGCGGTTCGCGGCAAGTAGTTCATTCTAAAGCGGCAACGACTGGTTCGCCGCTGCTGATTCTCCGCTTTTGAAAATCGCTGGCTGGGCGTTATGCTCAATGGTCGTTTTCCATGAGCCGGCAGCATGCTTAGTGGGCCGCCGGTCGCGCTCAAAGTGGCAGGGTGGATCCGCGCCGTCCGGAAAATTCGTCGCATTGGGCAATCGCCTCGACCCTGACGGCGGCGTTCGTGGTCGTCTCGCCCTTCTTCTTTTGGGGGCAGGTTTCCGGCCACGACTTCCAGTTTCACATCGCGTCGTGGATGGATGTGGCGCGGCAATGGCATGAGGGCGTCGCCTTTCCGCGCTGGGCGGCTTGGGCAAACTACGGTTACGGCGAGCCCCGCTTCATTTTTTATCCCCCGTTGTCGTGGTGTCTTGGCGCCGGGCTCGGCTCCCTCTTGCCGTGGAAGATCGTTCCCGGCGCATTCATTTTTCTTGCGCTCGCATTCGCGGGCGTTTCCATGCACCGCCTGGCGCGCGCCTGGATGCCGGCGGACGGGGCGGTCGCCGCGGCGGTGTTGTACGCCGTGAACCCTTACCAGCTGACTCTCGTTTATTACCGAAGCGATTTCGCCGAGCTGCTGGCGAGCGCGTTCCTTCCGCTCGCCGTGCATCATGCTTTGCGCATGGCCGAGCCGAACGAGGCGACCACAATCGTCGGCAGGGATGCCATCCTGCGAAGGATCGCATCCCTCGCCATCGTATATGCGGCGATCTGGCTAACGAACGGCCCTGCGGCCGTAGTGACGAGCTACGCTCTGGCGTTTTTGCTCGTGTTGTGCGCCGCTCTTCGCCGCTCGTTTGCAACGCTCGTCGCGGGGGCCGCGGCGCTGGCATTGGGATTGCTACTGGCGTGCGTTTATATTATTCCCGCAGCCTACGAGCAAGCCTGGGTAAACATCGATCAGGCGTTCACCGTGGGCCTGCGTCCCGCGGAGAACTTCCTCTTCACCTCGATTCTGAACCCCGAGCACAATCTCTCCAATTTGGTAATTTCGACTGTCGCGACTGTGACCATCGCCCTGGCTGGAGCGGGCGCCGTCGTTTCGCATCGGCGCGCCGCGAGCTCGCGAACCATCTGGACCGTGATGTTCGCCCTAGGGGCCCTCTGCACGGTACTCATGTTTCCGGTGAGCGGCTGGGCATGGCAGTACGCCCCCGAGTTGCGCTTCGCGCAATTTCCCTGGAGGTGGCTCGTTCCGCTCGGCGCGAGCTTCGCATTTTTTCTCGGCGAGGCTGTGGCGACGTCGCGACGGCGGCTCGCCGCCGCCCTGGCTTGTGCCGCGGCGATAGCGGCCACCGGCCTGGCGCTCACACAAGTGACCTGGTGGACATCGGATGACCTGACAGACATCCTGGAGGGTGTAACGAGCGCTCAAGGCTACGAGGGCACTTATGAATACTGCACGCGCGGTGGAGACCAGACCGACCTCGATCGAGCAGCACCCATGGTCGTGCTGCTGGCTGCCGACGCTGGAGAAGATGCAGAGGCGCCGCAGGCGCATGTAGCAGGCAGTTTGCAGATCGAAGATTGGCGCCCCGAGCGGAAGGAGTTCATCGTGGATGCACCGCTACCGGTGTGGGCGGCGGTGCGCTTGCTCAATTATCCCGCGTGGCAGGTCGGCGTGAACGGCCGCTTAGCGAAAGCCGAATCCGATCCGCGTACGGCCCAGATGCTTGTGCCGCTGCCGGCGGGACGAAGCCGCGTCGAGATACGCTTTGCGCGTACGGCGGATCGCACGGCGGGCGCCGCGCTCAGCGGCGCGGCTGTACTGCTGCTGGCAGGAATGGCCGGCTTCGGCTGGAGGCGTGCCCCGACGCAGCATAATTAACGGCGATCCGCGGCCATGTGGCGGACGTCGTGGCCTTCGACCATGTAGATGACGTCTTCGGCGATGTTGGTGGCGTGGTCGGCGACGCGTTCCAGGTTCTTGGCGACGAGGACCAGCTCGAAGGACTGGAAGACGACCGACGAATCTCCCATCATGTAGCTGAGCAGCTCGCGGAAGATTTGGTCGCGCAGGTTGTCCACCTGGTCGTCGCGAATGAGCACCGAGCGGGCAATTTCGATGTCGCCGCGGACCACCGCCGTCAGGCTGTCGCGGACCATGCCCTCGGCCATTTCGCTCATGCGCGGCAGGTCCACGTAGGGCTTGACTTGGGGATGGCGCAGGATGCGCAGGGCGGACTGAGCCATGTTGACGGCCTGATCTCCAATGCGCTCGAGATCGTTGTTGATGCGCGCGACGGCGAGCACGAAACGCAGGTCGGCGGCCATCAGCTGATGCAGAGCGAGCAACTGGACCACGCGGTCGTCGATCTCGATCTGGAGCTCGTTGATCGCGGGCTCCTCCTGGAGCACCATTCCGGCCAGAGATTCCTGGGCGTCCAGCACCGAATGGATGGCCTGATGCACGGCGCGCTCGGCGAGGCTGCCCATCCAGAGCAGCCTTTCCTTCAATTCGTTTAATTCGAGTTCAAAGTGTCGCTCCATCACACATTCCTTTTTTCAGAACGGTCTTCTTCTCCTGCTCGGGACCGCGCCTTCGTCTCACTCATCCGAACCGGCCGGTGATATACGCCTCGGTGCGCGCGTCCTTGGGTGTCGTGAACATCTGCGGCGTGGGGCTGAACTCGATCAGATCGCCGATCAACATGAATGCCGTCGAGTCGCTCACGCGAGCCGCTTGCTGCATATTATGCGTCACGATCACCAGCGTGCAGTTCTGCTTCAAGTGGAAGAGAAGCTCTTCGACCTTCGCCGTGCTGATGGGATCCAGGGCGGAGCAAGGCTCGTCGAGCAAAAGTACTTCCGGATCCACGGCCAGGGCGCGGGCGATGCAAAGGCGCTGCTGCTGCCCGCCGGAGAGTTCGTAGGCCGACTTGTGCAACTGGTCCTTGACTTCGTCCCACAGCGCGGCGCGGCGCAGGCTCTGCTCGACCGCTTCGCCGAGCTTGCCGCGTTGGTTCGCCGCGAGGCCGTTGATGCGCAGCCCGTAGGCGACATTTTCGAAGATAGACTTGGGAAACGGATTCGGCTTTTGGAACACCATCCCGACGCGCCGTCGGAGCCGCGTGACGTCCTGCGCCAGGATGTCCTCGCCATCGAGCAGGATTTCGCCTTCCAGGCGCGCGTGCCGCACCGTCTCGTGCATGCGATTGAGCGTTCGCAGGAGCGTGGACTTGCCGCAACCGGAAGGACCGATTAGCGCCGTCACCCGGTTCGTGGCCACGTCCAGGCTGACGTTGTGGAGCGCATGGGTCTTGCCGTAGTAGAAATTGAGATTGCGCACCTGCATGCGCAGCGGAGCTGTAACCGCGGGCTCTGGAACGCTTGCCGATGGTGGCTTCACGGGGGTCTCCGCGTTGATGGGCCCCGCTGGCTCTCGGGGCGTCGTCTTTTCCAAGCCAAGTTTAACGGACATCTGCATACTATGACCTCTGCGCGGACACTCCGCGCGACAAAACGGTTCGCACCAGGATGTTGATCACCAGGACCAGGCCGAGCAACACGAGGCCGGCGGCCCAGGCCTGGCGGTGCCAGTCGTCGTACGGGCCGACGGCATAAGTAAAGATCATTACGGGCAAGGACGCGGTGGGCTGTCCGAACCCCGGGCTCCAGAACCGATTCCCGAATGCGGTGAAGAGCAACGGCGCTGTCTCCCCGGCCACGCGCGCCAGCGCCAGCAGGATCGCCGTGATGATCGCGCTCGACGCGGCTGGCAGAACCACGCTGGAAATCATCTTCCACTTGCTCGCTCCGAGCGCCATGGCGCCTTCGCGCATCGCGCGGGGCACACCATTGAGGAATTCTTCCGTGCTCCGCAGGATGATGGGGATCATCATGATTCCCAACGCGAAGCCGCCGGCCAGCGCGGAAAAATGATGAACGGGCAGCACCGCCACGCCGTAAGCGAAAACGCCGATAACGATGGAAGGCACGCCGTTCAGCATGTCGGCGGTGTAACGCACGACAAACGGCACCGTCTTTCCGCCGAATTCGGCCAGGTAGATTCCGCCCAGCAATCCGATGGGTACGCCGATAAGAGCGGCCACCAGCAAGAGCTTCCCGGAGCCCACAATGGCATTGGCCATGCCGCCGCCTGATTCGCCAACCGGCTTGGGTAATTTCGTGAAGAAATCCCAGCTCACGTCCTTGCCGCCGTGATACACCAGGTAGCCGAGAATGAAAAACAGCGCCGACACGGCCACCAGAGCGCACAGTCCCGTGAGAGCGAGCATGACCGCGTTAACGGTCTTCCGCCATGCCATCCTCAGGTTCATCCTTGCGCTACTCCGCTGCCGCGTTGCGTCGTAACCAGAATCAGCAGCCGGGCCAGGCCGTTGATGACGAAGGTCAACAGGAACAGGACCAGCCCCAACTCAACCAAAGCGCTCACGTAAAGAGTGCCGGTGGCCTCGCTGAATTCGTTGGCCAGCACCGAGGCGATCGAGTAGCCGGGTCCTAACAGCGAGGCCGAAATGCGCGGGTTATTCCCCACGACCATCGTGACCGCCATGGTTTCGCCCAGCGCCCGGGCCAGCGCCAGGAAGATGGAACCCATGATGCCGGTGCGTGCGTAGGGCACAACGGCCTTCCAGGTGGCTTCCCAGCGTGTCGCGCCCAGCGCGAGGGAGGCTTCCCGTTGCTCGCGGGGCACGGCCAGCAGCACCTCCCGCGATACGGAGATGATAAAGGGCACGATCATTATGGCGAGCACCAGACCTGCGGTCAGAAAGCCGATGCCGTAAGCCGGACCCTGAAACAAGGGCAGGAATCCAAGCGTGTGCTTAAGCGCCGGTTGAATCTCCGTGCGCATCAGGGGGACCAGAATGAACACGCCAAGTAAACCGTAAATAACGCTCGGCACCGCCGCCAGCAGGTCGATCAGGAACGTCAGCGTGTCTGAAATGCGCCTCGGCGCGAGCTCAGCCAGAAAAATGGCGGCTCCTAAGCCCAGCGGTACCGCGATGAGCATGCCCAGGGCCGACGTAACCAGCGTTCCATAGATGAAGGGCAACGCGCCGAATTGATTGAAGACCGGGTCCCAGACCTGGCTCACGAAAAAATGAAAACCGAAGGCTCGACGCGATTCCGCCGAGAGCACCCAAAGCTGCTCGACGATCATCACGGTGATCAGGACGGTCGTCAGCGCGAAAACAAGCGTCACCAGGCGGGCAATCTCGTCACCGCTGCTCAGGCGACGAAGAAGCGCACGCGGGCCCCAGGTGAGGCCCGCGTGCTCAACGGTCGTCGGTGCCGTAGCCATTACCGGATTTTCCCGCCTACTGAATCATCGCGACTGCCTTCTTTTCCTTGGCGACTACTTCCTTGGGCAGTTTCGAGTAAGCCAGACCTTCGCAATACTGCTGTCCATCGGCCATCATCCAATTGACGAAGCCTTTGATCGCTTCTCGCTTCGCGGCGTCCTGGATTTGGGCGGGAATGAGCAGCCAGGTAAAGCTGGAGATGGGGTAAGCGGTCTTTCCCGACGCATCCGTGATCGAAACTCGAAAATCGTCCGGCATGGAAGCAGCTGCCCCCGCTGCCGCGGCCGATACGCTATCGAGGCTGGCCTTGACGAAAGCCCCGGAAGAGTTCTTGACCAGACCGGACGGCAGGCTGTTCTGGATTGCGTAAATCAGTTCGACGTAGCCCAGAGAGCCCGGCGTCTGCTTGATCAACCCGGTAACACCCTCGCTGCCTTTTCCGCCGAGGCCAACCGGCCAGTTAATCGAATTGCCTTTGCCGACTTTGGTCTTCCACTCATCGCTGACCTTCGAGAGGTAGTCCGTCCAGATGTAGGTTGTGCCGCTGCCATCGGAGCGGTGCACGACGATGATGTCGTCACCGGAAAGCTTTACGCCAGGATTAGCAGCCGTGATCGCCGGGTCGTTCCACTTCGTGATTTTACCCAGGAAAATTCCCGCGAGCGCTTCGGGAGTGAACTTCAGGTCCGCGGTGACCCCGGGGACGTTGTAGGTCACGACCGCGGCTCCCAGTACGGTTGGAAAGTGTAGAATCTTGAACCCGGCCTGCTTGAGGGCGTCATCCGTCATCGGTCCGTCCGAAGCTCCGAAATCCACGGTGTGCGCGACAACCTGGGCAATTCCGCCGCCCGAGCCAATCGATTGGTAGTTGATCTGAATGTTTGGGTGCAGCTTGTGATACTCGTCAAACCATTTAGAGTAAATAGGATACGGGAATGTCGCACCAGCGGCATTGATGTTCTGAGCCCGCACCGGTACCGTGGCCAGCGACGCCAGTACCAGCAGCCCGAAAAATTTACGCATAGTCATGATCTCCCCCCTCAGGGTCAAGTTTAATTGTTACAGCTAGGTTACAACCAGGTTACGAAGCCATGAATTCCAGACCGGCCGCACTTGCCGGGGCCGAGGAGCGCGCCCACAATAGCCGCAAGCGGTCAATACCAGGTCAACCGAGAATGAATTTTGTATTACAGCGACGGCGCGCGCCGTGGGACCACCCGAAAGAAGAGGGCCGGCGCCAGGGGAGCACCGGCCCTGTGGGGTCAGGTTATGAAGCTTAGGCCCTGCGGGACTTTGAACAGGGCCGCACTGCTTCTGAGGTGCATGGTAAACGGTGTGGGTCACGGGTACATCAAGCGCTCATGAATTCTCCGTTAAAGAAGACGGGGCGCCGGCGCTCGCTTCCAGCGCTCGCCCGTGGCGCACGTCGAGACCGCGGACCCAAAAGATGATGTCCTCGGCGATATTCGTCGCGTGGTCCGCCAGGCGCTCGAGATAGCGGCTGGCGAGCACGAGTTGCAGGTTCGGAGCGACATCCGCGGGGCACGCGCTCATATTCGCCAGCAAGCGCTCGAAGATGCGGTCCCGATAGCGGTCCACCAGATCGTCGCTTTCGAGCACCTCGCCGGCCAGCGCGACGTTGCGAAAGATCAGCGCTCCCAAGCTCTTTTTCACCATCGCTCGCACGGCGGCGATCATCGGTTCGAGCTCGGGCGGCTGGAGCACCGAAGGCATGTCGGCGAGAGAAATCACTCGCTCGGCGATATTCACCGCGAGATCTCCCATGCGCTCGAGGTCGTTGGTGATCTTGAGAGTCGCCACAACCTGGCGAATCTCCTCCGGCGCCAGGCGTCCGTCCCGCAACATGCGCACCGCATGGTCGTCGATGACCATTTCCATTTCGTTGATGCGCGGTTCGAGCAGGAAGATTTGTCCCGGGGACGCGGGCGGCTCGGTGCCGTCTTCGCAGCGCCCCAGAAGCGCGGCGAGCGCCCGGTTCACGCTGATCTCCACCGTGCGAGCCATGGAAATCAGATAATGGGCGAGTGCTTCCTGATAGATCGCTTGCGTACCTTGGACCGGAGTTGCCATGCGTAGCCTCCTCGTGCCGGGGCGACGCGCGGGAGGTCTGGGTGAACGCTCGGGGCTGCGAACTCCGCGAATCCTATGCCCGGCAGCTATAACATGCCTGGAGGAGATTACGCACGCGTGAAGCGCCGATGAATTCTGTCGGAAATCGCGTCAGGAAACGGCCGGAATACTGAAGTGGAACCGCGAGCCTTCGCCGACCGCGCTTTCCACCGCGAGGCGCCCGCCGTGCGCCTCCACGATGTGGCGCGCGATCGAGAGGCCCAGGCCTGTGCCGCCGGCTTCGCGAGACCGGGCGGCGTCAACGCGGTAGAAGCGCTCGAAAATGCGTTCTTGTTCGGCCTGCGGAATGCCGATGCCCGTGTCGGACACCGTGACGGCGACCTTATTCCCCTCGTTCGCGGCGGAAACCTCAACGCGGCCGCCCGGCGGCGTATACTGCACTGCGTTGTCCACCAAGTTTTGCAGCACTTCCTGCAGGCGGTTGGAGTCGCCCCGCACGTGCGCCAGCCCCTCGGGCAGGCGAACCTCGACAGCCAGTTGCTTTTGTGCTGCTTTCAGCCGGGCCGTCTCCACGCAAGAGTCCACCAACCCGTAGACCGACACCGGCCGAAACTCAAGCACCAGCTGCCCGGCTTCGATCCGCGACAGCTTGAGCAGGTCTTCGGTGAGGCGCGCCAGGCGCGCGGAATGGTCGCGTATGATCTGGACGAAATGCTGGCGATGGGCGGGGTCGTCCAGGGCGCCCGCCAGCAAAGTTTCCGCGAAGCCCTGAATGGCCGTCAGAGGGGTCCTGAATTCGTGTGAGACATTGGCCACGAAATCCTGGCGCACGCGTTCCAGGCGCCTCAACTCGCTGATTTCGTGCAGCACCAGAACAGCGCCCGAGGGTCCTGTGGCGTGCACCGGCGCAGCCGTCACGGCGAAACTTCGCGGCCGCACGGTGCCCACCACGACCTCGCTCGAGACGTGCTCCTGTTGGAGCAGCGCCTTCTTGATGATCGCCAGCAAATCCGATTGCCGTACCACTTCGAGCAGCGGACGGCCTTCGATCGTAATGGCCTCAAGCCCTAGAATCTGTGAAAACGCCCGGTTGGAGAAGATGATCCTTTCCTGGGGACTGATGACGGCGACGCCCTCGATCATGCTGCCCAGGATCGCCGCGGAGCGGTTGCGTTCCTCCGTGAGGACGCGGATTGTTTCGGCCAGGCGGGTGGCGGTCTCGTTGAGCGCGCGAGCAAGATCGTCGAGTTCATCGCCGCCGCTGGTCATTTCGAGCGGCTCGAAGTCGCCCCGCGCGACCCGGCGCGAAAATTCCTCGAGCCGGCGAATTTTCAGCGAGACGCTGCGAGACACCAGAAGCGTCACGCTGCCGGAGACGAGCAGAAGGAGCAGCGACGCTGTCCAGAGCCGCCGGCGCGCGCCGGCAATCGTTTGGTCCACCGCGGCGACTGGGAGGGCCAGCCGCAAAACGACCGCTGGGCCGTCGGTCGCACCGGGCGAAGAGCCGCCCTGGCTTGAGGGCGAGTGGCGCCGTGCCAAATAGAGAAAATCCCGGTCTGAAGCCAAGCTCCGGCGCACCGACCGGCCCTCGCCTTGAGATAAAGCCTGCTGGAATTCGGGCTGGCCGGCTTGGTTTTGTCCTGTTTCGGCGTCGTTTCCAGAGTCGGCGATGACGCGGCCGTCGCTCGCAATGACGGCCGCGCGAACGCCGGCGGACGCGATCTCCGAGACTCGGGCGAGGGGCGCCGCGGAATCATCCGACGGTGGAAATGCCGCTTCGGCTACGCGCCCCAACGCGGCGAGTTCCGCGAAGCCGGCATCCATCGCCTGACGCCGCATCAGGCGCGTGGCGTACAAGTCGAGGCCCAGGGAGACCGCGAGCAGCAAGGCCAGGAACGTCAGGGCCGAGCGCTGAAAGAGCCTTGCGCGCACTGCGCCTCCAATCCGTGCAGCCGCAGCAGGGGCATTGCGCGCTAACCCGCCGCTCGGCCCGCCCCCAGCGACTCAAACAGGTAACCGGCGCCGCGCACCGTCTTCAGGTGAGCGGGGTTTTCCGGATCGACTTCGACTTTTTCACGCAGGCGCCGGATGTAAACGTCCACGCTGCGTGGCGTGACGAACCGTTCCGTGCCCCAAACCGCGTCGAGCAGCTGGTCGCGCGTGAAGACGCGGTTGGGCCGGGCCGCCAGGTAATAGAAGAGGCGAAACTCAAGCGTGCTCAGCGTCAGATTCTTGCCCGCGCGCGAAACGCGATAAGACGAGGGATCGATCAGCAGCTTCCCGACTTCAATCGGCCGGGCCACCTCGTCCACCGGCTCGGCGCGCCGCAACAGCGCCTTGACGCGCGCCACCAGCTCGCGCGGGCTGAACGGTTTGGTGACGTAGTCGTCGGCCCCCATCTCCAGGCCAACCACGCGATCGGCTTCTTCGCCGCGCGCCGTCAGCATCAGGATGGGCAGCCGGTTGAGCGTTGCGTCGCGCCGGATCTCCTTGCAGATCTCTAGCCCCGGCATTTTCGGCAGCATCAGGTCGAGCAGCAACAGGTCGGGCGCCGACTTGCGCACCTGCGCCAGGCCCGAGATGCCGTCGGTCGCAGCGCTGACCTCGAAGCCTTCGCTCGCCAGGTTGTACCGCACCAGCTCCACGATGTCCCGGTCGTCTTCGATAATCAGGATGCGTTTCACGACTGGCCCTCCGCGGGCGACAAGTTCGGACTGGCTATCTTACACGCGAACGCAAGGGGGAAGCATCTCGGCGGGAAAAGCTGCTGAAAAATGGCGGAGTTTATGCGAATTCGGCCGGAACGCAATGACCTGAGGAGAAAACGATGTGCCGCGTAACCGAAGGCGGCCGATATCCTAGCGTAGGCTCAGATTGTGCGCTCCGCTGAACACAGACATGGCCGTGCCGAGCGCCTGTGGCACCCACCAGGTGTGCCGCTCCCAGCCGTGCCGGCTGTCCATCATGCGATGGCCTACGTAGTCGAATAGCACGGGCCCCACTTGGATGGCCGCATAGAGAGATGCGTTCCCGGCGAATGGGCGCAGCATCGGATTGAGCTCTTGCCCTTGGCCGCTCGAAATCACGCGACGCGTCGACCACGCGTCAAACGTTGCCGCGCTGTGTTGAGCGATCGTCAATCCGAGCCACATGCGTCGCCGCAGCCTTTCCTGCTGTTGGGCGTGCACCGCGGAGGGCGTGGAAGCAATGAAGGCAGCGGTTCCAGCCGAAGACGCAAACAATCCGGTCGCGCTGGGCGCGGCGCTCGAGGAGCTGACAGGCTCGGGGCTCAGCCGGCCCGGCTGAAACGCGACGATGTAGTCCGTTCCGGCTGCGGAGTCGGCAGACAATGCGACATTGGAAGTCGACTCGGCGGACGCAGGGCCTGGATTCACGACCGGTGGAGCGTCCCCTGCCGGCGTTGCATTTGTGTCCGTCACGGATGGAGGGCGGATCGTGGCCGGCGAACTCTGCGGAAGGGCGGAAAAGTGCACGAATAGCGCGGCGATTGCCAGAACCATTTCACTCACCTCAGTACGCCGCGGCGTCGTGTTTCTTGCGGATGATGCTCGCAGCGTCGATGGGAGAATAGTCGCGGGAATTGCCGCCTCCAATGGGCCACTCGTTAGGGACTACTGAACCGATAGTCCTAGAACTTTCGTTCTTGCCTAAGGCCGGATTCCGAAGCCGGGCGGGGGCATGGCGATCACTCCAAACTCTCCGTCTTCCTTTCGCTCGAGCTCGGGCGCATAGAGCCCCAGCAACTGCCGCCGCCACCACAGGCCCTGGCGCTTCTCGGGCCAGTCCGTGAACCAGTATTGCCAGAGGACGGCGCGGACGCGGCGCGGCGGCGCGCCGGCGAAGGGATTCGCCTCGAACAGGGCGAGCACGGATGGCGAGCTTGTGAGAAGACGTTCCTCGGCACTGACGACGAAGCGGTTTTGCTGCCAGCTGTCGAGCGAGGCGAACCACAAGTTCCAGTCGAATCGCGGCTGATACGGCGCGAAGATGCGAGGCGCCTGGCGCGGGTCCTGCGGCTTGTAGCGAAAGGGGTAGGCGGTCCAGGTTTGGCCGTCGTTCGATCCTTGGAATTCTATCTCGTATCGCGCCGGCGTCATCACGGCGAAAAGGCCGAAGCTCTCCGCGATGCGGAACGGTTCGAGCGCCACAATCGGCGTCGCCGGCAGCGAGAATGTCGGGGCCAGCATCCGCAGGAGCTCCGCCGTCGTGTTGTAGAAGATCCACGTCAGGCAAAGCGCTGCGAACGCCAAGCGCGCCGCGGCCAGCGCTCGCGTCAGGACCGCGCGCCAGCCGGCGCCCGGAGCTTGCGCGACGCTTGCTCCGGCTGGGTCATGCAAGCGCTGCGGCAGGAAGCGCTGCAGAGAGTTGTCGTCAAGAAGCAAAATGCCGAGGACCAGCACCAGGTAATTCAGGAAGGCGTAGTTGCTCGTCGCGATGATGCCGATCTGCCAGGGAGTCACGATGGCGAAGAGCGCGATGCGAAAGCGGCGCGGCAAAAACAGCATCCAGACCAGGGTCAGCTCGAGAGCCAGCGTGAGTCCCGCCGTGCCCGCATGGAACCAGTGCGGCAAGTGTTGCGCGTACCACCCGACCCAACTCGGCAGCGGGCCATTCTGGTAATACTCGTCCATGGCCGTCAGATGACGCCACTCGACGTCTCCGCTGGCGATTTTCGCCACCCCCGATTCGAAGTAGATGCGGAACCACAACCACTGCAACAGAAAGAGGCTCGCTCGCGAAGGCGGATGGCGCTCGCCCCATCCGGGCCTGATTCCGGGCGGAGCGAAAAACAGGCTGACGAAGCCGGCCCCGAGCAGCATCCCGTCGGATTGGTAGGAAGAAAATGCCTGCAGGGTGCTGATGAACGAAAGAAACGCGATCAAACAAATCGCCAGCATCGCTCGCGGCCAGAAATTCAGCACGAGCAGCAGCGACGCGACGATCCCCACCCAGCACAAAAACAGCAGGGCGCGCGAGCCGTTTGCCAGCCAAAATACGGTCGGCGCGTACCAATAGCGCGCTGTCCCGGCGACCTGCGTCAGTTCATCGAGATACTGCCCGGCCGGCAGCAAACCGTCGGGGCCGATCAGGCCGCGCACCTGGGTAATCAGCGAGTAAAACGCGGAGAAGTAGATCAGTCCGAGCGCGCGTAGGAAAAGCCACCGGGGCGCCAGCCGCCCCGGCGATTGGGTCGGGTCGGAGGCGAAGAGCCACTGCGGAAGCTTGGCGAACGAAGGCGGCATCCGGCCGGCATTATACCGGCGGTCGGGAGCTGGGGGTTATGCGCGCGATTCGCGCGGCACGAGCCACTTGCGGCGTGGCATGTGTTGCAGAAGGAGATAGCGCATCCGGCCCAGATTGCGGTTGAGGATATGCCCCCGCGACAGGAAACGAAGCACGGGGGTCCTACGCTCCAGAAGGCGGCAGAATTCCAGTTGCAGGCGCGCGTCGTGCGGAAGGTAATGCAGGCCGCGCGCGAGCGTATCGGCGGCGGCCTGCCGGCGGCCCGAGGCCAGATAGACTTCGGCGAGATTCAAGTACAGTTGAGCCTGGCGGCGGCCGCGGCACACCGCGGTGTGGCAGAGCCGCTCGGCCTCCGCCCACATGCCTTCGGCATGGCCGAGGCTCAAACCGAAATAAGACATGTAGTAAGGATTCTCCGGATCGCGTTGGCTGGCATGGCGCAGCACGTCGATCGCCTCCGTTGCGCGGCCGTCACGCAAATGGGCCAGCCCTTCTCGAAATTCCCTGAAAGCATCGAGGTCGAGCATGGCATCCTCCGTGGCAAAACCGTCTGGCGTTGCACTGCGCGCCTTCCAGAAGGTTAGGACGGAGGCCGTCACCGGGCTAGCTGGCCGCAAGGACGGACTTGGTACAGGCGCTGCAAGAGCCGGGGCGAAGCAGACTGTAAAGAAGGACAGTCAGTGAAAATCGTGCGAAGCGGTTTCAGCTCGGGTTACGGACAAAGGCCGAACGCGCTCGGCTTTGACGGAGACCACATTGTCTTGATTTTGCAAACGGCCTTCGACGAGCAGGAAAGACGGACGCACGACCACCCCATGATCTTTCGCAAACAGTCGCGGGGTGATGATCGCGTTGGCGATGCCTGTTTCGTCTTCCAGACTGAGAAAAACAAAACCCTTCGCGGTGCCTGGCCGCTGGCGTGCAATCACGGCTCCGGCGACGCGGACCCAGGTCCCATCCGGAAGGCCGGGAAGTTCGCTGGCCGAGCGAATGCCCTGCCGCTTCATTTCCGCGCGATGGTAGGCCAGGGGATGGGGGCCGACAGTCATCCCCGTACCGCGAAAATCGGCGACCAGCCTTTCCTCCGCCGTCATGGGCAACAGAGGCGAAGCTGCGGCGGGCGTCGGCGCGGTCGGTGTGGCGCTCGCGCACTCTTCGTCGGATTCGCATGATGTTCCGGCGGCTTCGAGCAGGGGGCCCGGGCGTCGCGCGGCTCGCTCGACTTGCCACAGGACATCGCGGCGATGCCTGGTCCGGCCGGCAGCGCCGCGCTTGCCGGCGATAAAATTCAAAGCGCCGATCTCTGCGAGCGCGGTGAGTTCGCTCTTTTGGATCGCGGGAACCCGAAACTTCAAATCTTCGATGGAAACAAAAGGTCGCAGGGCTCGTTCGCCGACGATCTCTGCTGCAACTTCGGCGCGCAATCCTTTCGCGTAGCGCAGACCCAGGCGCACGGCAAAATCAGGGCCGTCTCCGTCTTGGGGCGAGAGATTTTCGAGCGTGCACGGCCAGTCCGAACAGGTCACGTCGATGGGCTTGACTTTCAATCCGCGCCGCTGCGCGTCTTTTACCAGCGTGGCGGGCTGATAAAATCCCATCGGCTGGTTGTTCAGCATGGCGGCGGTAAAAGCGGCCAGGTAATGGCATTTCAGGTAGGCGCTGGCATAAGCCAGCAGCGCAAAACTCGCGGCATGGGATTCGGGAAATCCATAGAGGGCGAACGAACGAATGGATTGAATGATCTCCTCCTGCGCGGCGGGCGCGATGCCGTTTTTTCCCATGCCTCGGCGAAGCTTTTTCTCGATTTCTTTCATGCGCGCTTCCGAGCGCTTGAAGCCCATCGCGCGGCGCAACTCCTCCGCTTCGCCCCCCGAGAATCCCGCCACAATCATGGCCATGCGCAGCAACTGCTCTTGAAAGAGCGGCACCCCCAGGGTGCGCGCGAGCACGGGTTCGAGCGACGGATGCGAGTAGTGGACGGACTCGCGTCCCTGGCGGCGCCTTAAATACGGGTTGACCATTTTCCCGACGATCGGCCCCGGCCGGATAATCGCCACCTGCACCACAATGTCGTAAAAACATTTCGGCCGTAGGCGCGGCAGACAGGACATTTGCGCCCGGCTCTCGATCTGAAACATGCCCACGGTGTCCGCTTTTCGCAGCGCCTCGTAGACGACGGGATCGTTGGGCGGCAGGCGCCCTAAATCCACTTCCTGGCCGTAGCGCTCGCGAATGATTTGCAGGGAATCTTCCAGCACGGCCATCATGCCCAGGCCGAGCAGATCCACCTTCACGATGCCCATGTCGGCGCAATCTTCCTTATCCCACTGCACCACGACGCGTCCGGGCATGCTGGCCGGTTCGAGCGGCACCACCGAATCCAGTTGCCCCTGGCAAATCACCATTCCGCCCGAGTGTTGCCCCAGATGGCGCGGCAAATCCTGCACTTCCCGGCACAGCTCGAAAAATTTGCGGATGAGCGGGTGCCGCAGGTCGAGGCCCGCATCGCGAAATTGGCGGTCGAGCGTGTCGTCGGCGTCTTTGTATTCCCAGGCGCCGACCAGCCGGGCCAGGCGGTCCAGAGTTTCGGGCTCGAACGACAGCACCTTGCCGATTTCGCGGGCCGCGGAGCGCCCGCGATAGGTGATGACGTTGGCCGTCATGGCCGCGCCCAATTTTCCGTAACGCTCGTACACGTATTGAATGGCGCGTTCGCGCTGGTCCCCGCTGGGGAGGTCGAGATCGATATCCGGCCATTCGCCGCGCTCTTCGGAAAGAAATCTCTCGAAGAGAAGTTCCATGCCGACCGGATCGACGGCGGTGATGCCGAGGGCGTAGCAGACCGCGCTATTGGCGGCCGAACCCCGTCCCTGCACCAGGATATTGTGCTCGCGGCAGAAGCACACGATGTCCCAAACGATCAGGAAGTAGCCGGCCAGATCGAGCTTATCGATCACCGCCAGCTCGCGTTCGATCTGCTTGCGCGCCCGCTCGTAGTCCGCTTCGTTGTACGATCCGTAGCGGGAGCTCAGGCCTTCGCGGGTCCGCGCGCGCAGGAAATGCATTTGCGACGCGCCCTCCGGGACCGGATACTTCGGAAACTGATACCCCAGATCGCTCAAAGTGAATTGCAGTCGCGAGGAAAGCATCTCCGTGTTGGCGACGGCTTCGGGAAGATCCGAAAACAGGCGCTCCATTTCCGCGGGAAGCTTCAAATGGCGCTCGGCGTTGCGGGTCAGAAGGCGGCCGGCGGTCGCCAGAGTGCGGTGATGGCGAATGCAGGTGAAGGCGTCCAGCACTTCCCGCTGCCGCGGCCGCGCATGGCGGACGCCGTTGGTCGCGAGCACGGGCAGAGACAATTTCCTCGCGATTTCCAGGGCTGCTTGATTGCGCGCTTCCTCGGCGCGGCAGAAGTGCCGCTGCAATTCGACGTAGACGTTTCCGCGGCCGAATAGCTCGCAAAGCTTTCGCACGCATTCCGTTCCCGCTTCGATTCCTCCCCGCGCCAGGGCCTGCGCCAGAGGGCCTTCCTCGCCTCCGGTGAGGCAGATGAGGCCGGCGGCCCCCGCGGCTAATTCCTCCGGCAAAACGTGCCCTTCGTTTTTTCGCGCGCGCAATTTCATGCGCGTGATCAGGCCGCAAAGATTCCGGTATCCGGCGCGCGATTCCACGAGCATGGGATAGCGCCAGCCCGCTGCGGACGTCACTTCGGCGCCCAGGTGCGCTTGCAGGGAGCTTTTCTTCGCGGCGAGGTGAAGACGCGGCGCGCCGTACACGCCATCGCGGTCGAGCAAAGCCAGGGCCGGCATTCCGTGTTCCGCGCACACGTCGGCCAATTCTTCCGGTAAGGAGGCGCCTTCGAGAAAACTGAAAGCCGAACGCGCGTGAAGCTCGATGTACATCAGTCGTACGCTCCCCGCACGAACCATTTCCCGGCGACCGAGTCGTAATAGAAGCGGTAAAGCCCGTGCTGCGGTTCTCTCGGCAATAGGGAACGCAAGGTTTTCTCCCGGCGGCGGGAAGACGAATCGAAATGGATTTCGAGGTCCCACTCATCGTGCTGCCAGGCGTCTTCCCGCCACCAATCTCCGGATGTGCGCCACGGCCCCGAGGCGGCCGTCACGTCGCCGCGTAGGCCGCAAAAAGAAACGCGCATGGGGTGGCCTTCGTGCAGAGCGACGCTCGCCGGCGGGGTGGGTCGGAAAATCCGGAAGCCATTTCCCTGCCTTCCGGCCGGCGGGACGCGCAGCTCCCCATTCGCGACCGCGGGTTCCTCCTTTCGGCGATCCGCTGTGCCGCGGGGCGGAAAGAACCGGCTGGTGCGAAATTCTCCCGGCCGATGCGTGTCCGGCAATTCGGGCGAGCCGATGTTTGCGTCGCCCACCAGATTTGCCAGCCGTGCGATCGTCAGCTCCAATTTTTCCGGATCGGGAGAACAGGGAAGAAATAATCCGCCTTGCGCCGTGCGCGGCCGGGCCGGTTCGGCGGCGAGAACGATTTTAAGGATGGGAGCCGCCGGAGGACTCGCTTGCAATTGCAAACGGAGCAATTGCAAAAGCATTTTGGAATTCCGCATGGGCACGGGCAGGGCCAGCACCTTCTCGTACACGCTCGACGCGGATTCCCCGCGAGGCTCTTTTTTCCCGCGGCGAATCTTCTTTGGAAAGCGAGTTTCCAGATCGAATCGCGAGCGGACGGCGATGGCGGCGAGCGAACGCGCCGCCAGTCGCGCGCACAATTGGTCGAGCAGCCGGCCCAGAAGAAACGCCAAAGGTTCGAGCTCCGCGACGCCATATTCGAGCGCCATCTCTTCCTCGAAAATCGGGTCCGCTTCGGCCAGCGCCAGGGAACGCGACCGCGCGCCGCGCGCCAATTCGTGCAAGCGGATTCCCTCTTGCCCCAATCGTTCCGAAAGCTCCAGGGCCGGCAAAGCCGCAAGGGCCCCGCAAGTGCGCACGCCCCAGCGCTCGAGAGTTTCGAGAACTTCCGCGGCCGGTGAAAGCACGCCCACGGGCAGGCTGCCCAAACGCTCCGATTCTTCTCCCGGAGGAATCAATGTGATTCCGGGGAAGCCGCGCGCGGCATGAATGGCGACTTCGAGGTTCGCAGCGACAGCGACGTGCGCGATCAATCCGAAGCCGGATGCGCGCTGCGCCAACCGCCGGGCGATCTCCTCTTCGGAACCGAATAAGGAATTGAGGCCGGCCAGATCGAGAGCGACGCTATCCGGCGCGGTGTCTTCGACGCGCGGTGAAACAGACCATCCGAGATCCAGCAGAGCCGCGTGGGCGATTTTCTCCTGCCCCTGGGAACGAGGGCGTATTTCCACGCCGCGAAACTGTTCGGCTTGCGCTTTTGCCAGGCCCAGTTCGATGCCCGCCTGCAGGGCGGCTTCGTTGGCGGCCACAACGCTCCAGAGCGGAGGTGTTCCATCGACCAGTGCCACCGCGCGGCCGCGGAGAGCGGGTTCGGCGCGCACCACGGCTTGCACCAGAAAGTCGGGAACGTAAATGGAAGCAAACGCCATGGAAATCCGCTATCGAATGGAAGATCGGTTGCCGCGAAATTTTCACCGTATGATTCAGCGTCATTTAGGTTTTGATTCGATCGCTACGCGAGAGCGAAGCATCTCGGCGCGAACCTCGAAACCATCGAGCAAGCACGCCGCCGGATGACGAAGAAGACGCGCGGCGCGCGCTTCCCCCGTCGTGGACCATCGCGCAGGACCCGCTCCGAGCCGCAAAACCAGCGAAGCGCACGTCTTGGCGTTGGACTCCTGTTCGAGAAGCAGCAGAACCGTCGACGTATCTTCCACGGCGCGCCGGAAACGGAACCAGGCGTTGAGCGGAACGTAACGGACGGTTTCGGGCGGAATGTCGCTCAGATCCAGGGCGATCAAGCCGAAGCCCCCGCCTTGCAGAAGCAGGTCCGTGGCGCGAAGCGCCTGGTCGATGTTCCGGCAGCGTACCCAAAGCAGTTGCCGCAGCTCTACGCCGGCCGCTTCCGCGGAATGGGGGTCGAAGCCGTCGCGCCCGTCGACCAGCGCGCACACCTCTGCCTGGGCCGTTCGCAAAGCCAAGGCCGAAAACAAAAGGCTGGTCCGGCCGGAACAGGGCGGACCGCAAACTTCCGTCAAGCCGCCGCGAGGCAGACCGCCGGCCAAAAAATCCACGGCGGGGATGCCGGCGGAAACTGTTTCAACAATTTTGCGGTCGCGATAGGTGAATGGAGCGGAGACGCGTCCAGCAAGGGTGGATTCAACTTTTAAGCGTAAAGCAGTGAAGTTAGCGGCCATGGATCGATCGAAAGGCGAGCGGGAAAAACACCGCTTATATTATTCGCCTTTTGTTCGCCAGTGAGTATTTTGCAGAAAGCCGCAGGGATTGTCAAGCCTTACGTGAACTCGTGTAGAATGTGTGGAATACGCCGACTAGTCCGCGCGGCGCAGGTCCGCGAAGCCCCACGCCCAAAGAGCCGTCACGACCAGCGTTCCAATGCCTCCCAACACCACCGCGGGCACGGTGCCGAACCACTGCGCCGTCACTCCGGACTCGAATTGGCCGAATTCGTTGGAGGCGCCGATGAAGATCATTTCCACCGCGTTGACGCGCCCGCGCACTTCGTCGGGAGTGGCGAGCTGCACCAACATGGCGCGAACCACGACGCTCACCATGTCCGTCGCGCCGACGAGTAGCAGCGAGACCAGCGATAAAATCAGGCTGCGGGAAAGTCCGAAGACGATCGTGAACGCGCCGAACCCCGCGACGCACCACAGCATCGTGGCGCCGGCACGTCCGCGCAAAGGCCGATGAGCCAGGAGCACGGCCATGGTCGCCGCGCCGATTCCGGGAGCGCTGCGCAGTATGCCCAGGCCCCAGGGGCCGGTCTTGAGAATGTCGCGCGCGTAGACGGGAAGCAGGGCCACCGCTCCTCCCAACAGGACGGCGCACAGATCGAGCGAGATGACGCCCAAAACCAGTTTGCGCTGCCAGATGTAGCGGAGTCCGGCCAGGACCGTGGTCAAGTTCATGGGTTCGCGCGGCCGCGCTTTCGCGCGCGTGCGGATGCTCACGGTGGAGACGACGGCGGCGAGGGCCGTGGCCGTCGCGGACGCGTAGACGCCGGCGGGCCCGCGAAACAGCGCGTAGGTCAGGCCGCCCACGGCCGGCCCCAGGATCGTGGCGGTCTGATAGATGGTGGCGTGCCAGGCGATCGCGTTCGGAAAATGCTCCTCGGCCACCAGTTGCGGCAGGATCGCCCGCGTCACCGGACCGCTCAGCGAGCGGACCACTCCGACCAGGATGAGGACGGCGTAGATCGCGTTGACCGCATGCGTCTGGCGCCAGGCAATGCCGAGCAGGAGGGCGGAGCAAATCGCGAAGCCCGAATAGCACAGCACCAGCAATTTGCGGCGGTCGAAGCGATCGGCCGCGTGGCCCGAGGCCAAGAACAACAGCACGCCCGGAAGAAACTGCGCGAGGCCAACCAAGCCAAGGTCGAAGGGCCGCCGGGTGAGTTCGTAGACCTGCCAGCCGACGGCGACCGACTGCATTTCCAGCGCCACGGTGATAAAAAACCGCGCGTACTCGTAACGCCTGAAGTCGGGGTAGTTGAAGGCCACGCGCCCGGCCAGTTGGGAGTTTTCGGGTGCGGGCATGGTCCGCTACTTTGCCATAAAATGGGGTACCCCCACCCCGGTGTTTTTTGCCAAGAGTGCGCAAGCGCATGAAAATAAGCAGGTTGAGATTTTTGAAGAACGCAAAAGAGCGTGAAAGAGTCCCCAACTTGCTGAAAACAAGGAGCGAGTCTCTTGAAAGGAATGCGAAAGAGCGGGTGCAGAGTGCGCAAGAGGCTGAAAACAATGGAACGGTGTTTTGCGGGAGAGCGAGACGCTTTGGCTGACGGTCAGAGCGGACGGGGACGGTACGGGAAAGCGGACGGGAGACACAAACCGCGCAGACTTTTGCTGCAGACATACAATATTATACCATGCCGATCAAGTATATTACTTGTAAGTATACATAAGCGGGCGGAAGGCGTTAGAACGGGATAGGGGATCGGAGAAATCCGCGCCCCCTCGTTCCGAAGGAATGGACCACACGCCCTGGTGGGCGGCTGGCGGAGACTCATACCTGGCGATGTACAGTTTCGCGAGATACGTAGATATCTTCGGGATTCATCACTGGGTGAGAGCGTGCACGTGGAAGGACTATTCCGCGACCGTTCGCAGCTATCAGGCCAGTAGTTGCGCCACCTATAACGATGTTGACAGCCAGGAGTAACGCGAGCCCTCCACGTGGGCGAAAAGGGACGTGCAGAGATCCGCCGGCAGGATAGCGATACGCAAGATGTGTGGCGGCAGGCGGCCGGCTTGAAGTCCTTCAGGGGTTAGCCCCCTGGGGGACTGATGGGTGCGACGGCATATCTGAAGCCGTGCCCTGATGGCCGCGACCCACCAAAGACAATTCAAGATGCCGCGCTGAAGCGCGCCGTTACAGGGAGCGAAAGACCCCGCGGGGAAACCCCACACGTAAAGACGACGTGCGAACTGCGAAGGTTATAGCGGGCTGAGTGAAAAGCTCTTAAAGCTTCCGGCCGACTTGCTGACGGTTATGTCTATCTCGTCAAGCGACAGCATGATGAAAAGCATTGCCGCCGATGCGGGCGGAAGATTGGGCTCGGAGAAGCCGAGAGACGTGGTTGCGCCAGCGGCGTTGGTGAAGCTGATCGCTCCGTTGTACGTGACGGTGGGGTCGAGCGTCACGTTCCCTTGAAAGCGGCCGGTTGAATCAAGGGTTTGGTTCACGACATTCGTGCCGCCGGCGGTATTGATGGCGAAGCTGCCCGACACGGGCGTGCCGTCGTCATAGAGGGCCTTGACGGTGATGTGCACGAGCGCGCCTGTGGCCGGCGGCGTCGCCACCGCGCCGACCGTAATGGTAATGGGCAGAGGCACGTTTCCGGATTGATTGTTCGCCTGAATGCTCGCGCTCCCCTGGTTGAGGAAATTCGCCGGAACCGGAGCCGTAACACTTAGCTGAGAATTGGACAGGGACCACGCGGAAAGATTTGTCCAGGCCTGACCGATCCAGCATTCGAGGTGAACGCTCCACACGCCAGAACCTGCGTTGGGAACAGAAATTGTCAGGTTCGGACCGGCGGCCAGGTTGACACCGTTTAGAGTTCCCGGTACGGACGCGATCGTGCCCGTGTACTGCGCATGCGCTCGATCGACGGCCAGCAGGGCGATTACCAGCGCAACGATTTGAATAACGAGTTTAGGTGTCACCTAGTTCCTCGCTGTTTCTGCCGGGTAGAAAGGGATGGGCGGCTGGATTAGCGCTTCTTTTCAGCGTAGCGTCGGATCGCAGCGCTCACAGAGCGCGCTCATGGCTGCTGTTGCCTGTTGGGATAGGGCCTCGAGCCTTTCGGCGTCTCCTCGAGCCCCGTTCTCGATATTGCAATTGGCTCACCAAATTGCTCGAATCCTCGCTTTTGCGGCCGGCAGATGAGCAGGCTCAATCGAGTGTGTTTGGCGCAGAGCTTTGTCTTATTTCTCGTGGCTTTGCGTAACTGACTGTGGCTGTTTGGATTTTCGCCCACGTGGGCTGGCGCCGGCGGCCAGTCCGTCGGTGGATCTGTAGGGATGTTGCGGGGAACTGTGCCCGATAACTTCGCAGCGTCGAGGGCCTGCGTCTGCAAACTTACTGAGCTTTTCTCCCGAATTGACACCCGTGGCGCCGAATTGAATCCAATTTGGCAACTGTGCGGCACGGCTAGGCCTGCCCTGACGAAAAGAACGGCGCGCTGAAGCGCGGGTCTATAAGGAGCGAAATACTCCACAAACCCAAATCGTCATCACCGCACTACGATTTCGCTTCGGGGTCGTCGGCGGTGGGGTCAGCGGGGAGGACGAAGCGGTAGCCGACCCAGGGCTCGGTTTGGATGAATTTGGGTTCAGCGGGATTGCGTTCGATTTTTTTGCGCAACTGGTTGATGACGACGCGCAGGGATTCGGTCTCGTCGCCGTAGTCGGGGCCCCAGACGGCTTGCAGAAGACGGCGATGCGAAATGGGCTTGCCGCGGTGGGCGACCAGTTCGTGGAGCAGCTCAAATTCTTTCGGCGTCAGGTGCAACGATTTCCCGCGCACGGTGACCATGCGCTTGTCGAAGTCGATGCTGAAATCCTTGGAGGTGACGGCGGTTTCGGCTTCTCCGCTTGCGGAGCGGCGCAGCGCGGCGCGGATGCGGGCGAGGAGTTCCTGAATGCCGAAAGGCTTGACGATGTAGTCGTCGGCGCCGGCGTCGAGAGCGCGGACCTTATCTTTCTCGCCGCCGCGCACGGTGAGCATGATGACGGGCACGCTCGAGCCGGCGCGGATTTCGCGGCAGGCTTCGAGGCCGTCCAGGACGGGCATGTTCATGTCCAGGATGACCAGATCGGGGCGGTCGGCGCGCAGTTTTTCGAGGGCCTCCTGGCCGTCGCGCGCTTCGACGATGGTGTAGCCGTGGGCGGAAAGCGTGGCGCGCATGACGCGGCGAATCTGCGGCTCATCGTCCACGACGAGGATGGTGGCAGACTTCATCGCGCCTCCACCCTGCTGCGGTCGAGAGGCAGCCTGAAGGAGAAGACGGAGCCGCGGCCAAGCTGGCTGGTGACGCCGATCGTGCCGCCGTGAGCTTCCACGATGGCCTTGGCGATGGGCAGGCCCATGCCCGTGCCCTGCACCAGGTAGCGCTGATCCTTGCCGCGGTAAAATTTGTCGAAAATCAAGTTCATCTCCATTTCGTCGATGCCCGGCCCGCGATCCGCCACGCTGGTGACCAGGCAATCGCCGTTGACCTCGGCCGTGATGGTGATGGGTTCGCCCTGCGGCGTATAGGCGTTGGCGTTTTCGATCAGGCGCACCAGGACGTCTTTGATGCGCGCGAAGTCGGCGTGCACGGGCGGAAGGCCGGGGGCAATCTTAACGTCGATGGTGCGCCGACCGAGAGAGCCCTTGCAGTGCTGGAGGGCGGCCGAGACGACGTCGGCCATCGAATTCGGTTCGAGCTGCAACTCGAATTCGCCGGCGTCGAGCCGGGCCATTTCGGCCGCGTCTCCGACCAGTTGATTCAGCCGGTCGCACTCCTCGTCGATGACCGTGAGCAGTTCGCGCTGCTGGCCGCCGGGAGAATTCGGGTTGGAGAGCAAGCTGGTGACCGAGGCCTTGATGGAGGTGAGCGGCGTGCGAAAGTCATGCGTGACCGAATCGAGCAGCGCCGACTTGAGGCGTTCGCCTTCGCGCGAAGCCTCGGTCTTTCCCAGCTCCTCGACGGCGCGGGCGCGCTCGAAAGCGACGGCGATGAGCGTGCCGAGGGCGTCGAGGGTTTGGCGGGAAAGGAGCCGGCCCGATATTCCGAGGCTGCCGATGGAGCGCGAACCCAGGCGCACGGGAACGAAACTCAAGCTGCGGCCGGCGTCAATCAGGGGTTCTTCGCGCGCGGTGGCCTGCTTCATCTCCTCTTCGTGGAAGTGACCGGCCGCGCCGGAGTGGTAGAACTTCTGTTTGTAGTCGAGATAAAGCGCGGCGGCGCCCACGCCGAAGATCTCCACGATGTGGTTGGGGATGGCGTTGAGCAGGGAGATGACGTTCCCGGAAACCAGGAGCTGCTGGCTGAACGAGTACAGGCGCTCGATTTCGATGCGGCGCCGTTGGGCTTCCTCGGCTTCCTTGCGCACGCGGGTGCCGAGCTCGCTGGCGATGAGCGAAGTCGCCAGGAAGACGAAGAGGGCCACCCAATTCTGGGGGTCGGCGATGGTGAACGTGCCGATAGGCGGCAGGAAATAGTAGTTGAAGGCCACCATGGCGACCACGGACATAAAGGTGGAGACCGCAAAGCCCCAAACGATGGAAACTGCTAAGATCGCCAGTAGAAAGGTCAGTGCGACGGCCGTCTGATTGACGGGGAAGACCTTCTTGAAAAGGACCACGATCGCCAAGATGAGGCCCAGCGCGGCGGGAAAGCGCACGATTTTGATGGAAAGGCGTCGAAGCACGCGGCTATTCTAGCGCAAGCTCCCCCGGCCCAAGGGGGAAACACCGACCATGCCCAAGAAACCCGAGGAGTGGCTCGAAAAAGTCTCGCCCCCGGAGAAAACCAAAGGAAACTTCAAGCTGTTTCTGGGGTACGCGCCGGGCGTGGGGAAGACCTACAGCATGTTGAGCGAAGGCATCCGGCGTCATAGCCGCGGGGAAGACGTCGCGATCGGCATGGTTGAGACGCACGGCCGCAAGGGCGTCGCTGATCTGGCTCAGCAGCTCGAGACCGTCCCGCGGCGGAAACTCGAATACAAGGGGACCATCTTCGAAGAAATGGACGTAGACGCCATTATCGCCCGCCATCCGCAGGTGGTCCTAGTGGACGAACTCGCGCATACCAATATTCCCGGCAGCAAGCACCGAAAGCGGTATGAGGACGTGCAGGAAATCCTCGCGGCAAAAATTGACGTCCTCTCCACGCTCAATATCCAGCACATGGAGAGCATAGCGCCGACCGTCCTGACGATCACCGGGATCACGGTGCGCGAAACGGTGCCCGACTGGGTTCCGTTGATGGCCAACGAGACGGTCATGGTGGACCTGACACCGGAGGCACTGCAGAACCGGCTGCGCAGGGGAGACGTCTACCGTCCGGATAAAGTGGATCAGGCGCTCAAGAACTTTTTCCGTGGCGGAAACCTGATCGCGCTGCGCGAGTTGGCCCTGCGGCAGGTGGCCGAACACGTGGACCGGAGCCTTGAATCCTACATGGCGGACAAGGAGATCGAAGACAACTGGGCGGTGCGCGAGAGGCTGGCGGTGTGCATCAGCTCGAACCCGTCAGCTCAGTTTCTGATTGCGCGGGGAGCGCGCATGGCGCGGCGGCTGGACGCCGAGTTTTACGTGATCTACGTGGATGCCGGAAGGGACGGCAGCGGGGACAGGCAGAAATCGCTGGCCGCCAACATCCTGTTCGCCGAAGACTTGGGAGCGAAAGTCGTCCGGACCCAGGGACGAAACATCGCCGACGCCGTTGCCGAGGTGGTGCGCGAGAAGCACATTACCCAGGTGATCTTCGGGCGATCCGCCGTCAAGGGTTTGCACAGACTGTTCTATCTATCCGCCGTACACCGCTTCTTGCGGGAGGCCCCAGCCGTGGACGTGCACATCGTCACGCACGACGGAGGAGAGCCAGCCTAACCTTGCGCTCTTCGCCCTTGCCCGGCGCAACCTGGCGCCGCAACCCGGCCCCACTTTTTGGGTTGTAGCGTTCGGGCTGCTTTGGTGGTAGCCTGACCTAACCCAGCTCGCTGACGGAAGGTCCGGTCTCATTGGTGGCTGACGGTCCAACCCGTCGTCTCGTAGCTTCAGGATGTCGCTCTGGTGCGTTCCTTAGTGTCACTTTGCAAGTAAGCGACACTAGTACTGTAGTCCTATTCTGGCCCTCGCCAGTACCCAGTACGCTGGCACCGTTCGGACAGCGCTCCAGCCTATCCGGCAATGCATGGCTCAATGGCAGGTGGAAAGACACCGAAATGATAGCCAGGGAAATAGGCGTCTCAGAACCAGAATCTTCAAAGTAGGCGATATCAAAAATGGCCACCACAGTCACACAACTCACGCAGGGGAGTCTTCGTCTCACGGTGATGCCGGCAGGCGCCGCGCCCAACCCCGAGGCATGGAAAAAGTTGATGGGCAGCAAGCCGGTGAGTGCGCGTTTGGACACGCTGCCGGAAACCAAGCCTCGTTTGAGCGCCTTGCTGACCAGTACCATTTTCCAGGTCGCACTCGCAGCGTTTCTGGTTGCGATCCCTATGTTTTTTCCGGAGAAAATGGTCACCAGAATTACGTACGAGGTGGTTCCGATTGCCGCCCCGCAGACCGAGGTGCTCTTGCCGCGGAAGCAGCCGGTTCTCCGCGCCAAGGCTGTGCCGACGCCCCCTCCTCCCGTCGAGGAGCCGCCCCCGCCGCAGCACGTGGCGAAGCTGATTGCGCCGCGGCCGTTGGTGCCACCCAAACCCAAGCCCGTGGAGGTTAAGGCTCCGGAAGTACCGCGTTTGACCCCGACCCTAACCGACGCGAAGTTCGAGGCGCCTTCCGCGCCAGCCCGCCCGCGCGAGCCGGTGAAAACGGGTAACCTAACGACCGGCAGCGTAGCGCCGGCAACTGTCAATAAACCCATCGAGCAGGTTCAGACCGGCGGCTTCGGCGACCCGAACGGTTTGCCCGGCCCCAGCGATCCGAACAAGCGCGCCAACATCGGACACTTTGGCTCACCGGAGCTTCCGCCGGGCCCAGGCTACGGCAACGGCACGGGCGGCGCCAACGGCGTGCGCGGGACGGTAGCCAGCGCAGGTTTCGGCAACGGTGTAGCCATCACCCCCTCTTCTTCGGGCGGGCCGCGCGGAACCGTTAAATCCGGTGGCTTTGCCACCGCCGCAGCCAGCCCCGAGGTGGCGAAGCCCAAACAGGCCGAGACCGATCTGGCGTTGCAGCCCGTCGTGATTCTGGCTAAGCCGAGACCGGTGTACTCGGACGAAGCGCGCAAGCTAGGCCTTGAGGGTGAGGTACTGGTCGACGTGATCTTCCCAGCGTCCGGATCGGCGGTGCAGGTGATCCGAGTGACGAAAGGTTTAGGGCACGGATTGGATGAAGCAGCGATTCGTGCGGCGCAGCAAATTCGCTTCAAGCCGGCTCTCCAGGACGGCAAACCGGTGGATTTTCCCGCCACCGTTCACATTGAATTCCAAATTGCGTATTAAAAGTTTCGGAGGAACGATGCGAATTTCAAAGATTTTTCTTGCAGTCCTGACCCTTGCCGCGATGCCGCTGGCCGCACAGAAGCCGGACTCCGCCGTGGATCAGGTCGTCGACAAAATCGTGGCGCGGGAGGGAGCGGACATGCAGGCGCTCCAGCAGTACTCGCCGCTGGTCGAGACCTACGTTCAGCAGCTCCGCCCCGACAAGGACCTGGGCCAGGTGCCGAACGGCGACAAGTATTTTCTCGGCCGCGCCGAACTGGCGAAGGGCGTTCAGCTTGAACCCCTGACGGGCGAGAACGCCAACAGGGGTTTCAAGCAGAAGGTATTCGGCGGTCTCGGGGACGTCTTCTCGCTTCAAATGCAGTTTCTGCCGCGCGGCTTCCTGCAGATGATTTATATCGACACGAACGGTTTCAACCGGACGAACTACAAGTTCGACTACGTGCGGCGCGAGTTTTTGGGCGAAGTCCGCTGTCTGGTCTTCGACGTCTCGCCGCAAGCGAAAGCCGGCAAGGGGCGTTTCCTGGGCCGCATCTGGGTCGAGGATCAGGACTATCACGTGGTGCGCTTCAACGGGGCCTACACGGGTTCGTCGAAGACCAGCTACTACTTCCATTTTGACAGCTGGCGCGTCAACACAGGCAAGAATCAATGGTTGCCGGCCTTCATTTACAGCGAGGAGGGCGACGTTCACTACGCCCTGACCAAGACCCTCATGTTCAAGGCGCAGACGCGCCTCTGGGGTTACAACCTCGGCGCGGGCCGGGAAGAGCAGGAGCTGAGCAAGGTTCTCGTGGAAGGGAAAACCCCTGTAAAGGATCAGACCACTACGGCGAACGACTTCTCGCCGTTGCAGGCTCAACGAGCCTGGGACCAACAGGCCGAAGACAACATCACCGACCGCATGGAGCGGCTGGGCCTGCTGGCACCTCCAGGCGAAGTGGACAAGGTGCTGGAGACCGTGGTCAACAATCTGGAAGTCACCAATAACCTCGACATCCAGCCTGAAATTCGCTGCCGCGTGTTGATGACCTCGACCCTCGAGTCGTTCACCATCGGACATACCATCGTGGTGAGCCGTGGTCTGGTGGATGTCCTTCCCGACGAGCCCAGCCTTGCGGCCATGCTCGCGCACGAGATGGCGCACGTGGTGCTCGGCCATCGCGTTGACACACAATTTGCTTTCTTCGATCGCGTGCTCTTCGACGAAAAAGACACGTTCCGGCACTTCGGTTTCGCCCGCACCGCCGCGGAGGAGCAGGCGGCCAACGACAAGGCCGGGGAGCTTCTGAAGAATTCGCCCTACAAGGATCAACTCGGGACGACGCAGCTCTTCCTGCAGGCGCTGCAAAGCCGCAGCAAGGAAATCCCCAACCTGATCAGCCCGCACTTGGGCGACAGTGTTCCGACAGGTTGGGCGGTTGGTTCCGCGGCGCCGACCTCGCAGCCACCCGCTGCGAGTGCGAGCGGAGACGGAGCCAAGCCGGCGAACGTGATCGCGGCCCTACCTCTCGGCGGGCGCATCAAGCTCGACCCGTGGAGCGATCAGCTGGAAATGATCAAATCGAAGCCGGTGGGTGCGGTCGCCGAACGGGAGAAGATGCCGTTTGAAGTTACCCCGTTCATACTCTATCTGACCCGCCAGAACCCGAACGACGTTTCAAGCAAGGCGGGGGCTGAGGCTGGGGCAGGAGGCGCAGTGGCCGCGGAGTCCAAGGCGGACATCGACGCGACTAAACCGCAGTAAGACTGGGAGCACTTTCCATCCGGCGGCGGAGCCCTCACCTGCGAGGCTCCGCCGCCGGTTCTCTTTTTGGGGAGTGCTTTTCGCGGGTGATGTTTTTCGCAGCCGTTCCGGTAGCAGTCAGCGAGCGTCAATTGTAACGCTCGCCGCAAGCCCTTGGGCGACGGGAGCTATTGCGCCGATCGACTAGATTTCCACCGGGCTGCCGGTTTTTCCACCGATGGATCGGAGACCGCGCTTGACGTTACCTCAAAAGCTGTTATACTCCGTGCTGCTCGGCACCTGCCGGGCGAGTCAGGGGACGATCAGGTTTCGAGCCCCTTCCGGGCTCGAAGTGAGGCTGCTTACGAATACCGGATAGCAGGAAATCGAGCATCGCGCAAATCCGTCCGTTTATGTGGACGAATTAGCCCGGCGCTCGACGCCGGGTTTTTTTATTTCGGTTCGCAGTTTGAACGCTCCGTCGGGAACGGGGCGCTCCGGTTCGACCGGGGCCGAAGCTCTTTGACAACTAAATCAGCTGGCAAGACGCGACGCCCATCTGCCGCCGTTGAGGCGGAAGTTTGGTCGCCGCGTTAAGTCCGCAAGTTCTGCTCGAGTAGAGCAATTGTGGAAAGGCGAATTTATCCGCACGGCAGCTCCGCGTATCGCGAGAGAAACGGAGACGACGTGTTGGGTAAGTTTTATGGTCAAGCTACAAAGGGCGTACGGTGGATGCCTTGGCGCCAGAAGGCGAAGAAGGACGTGGCAAGCTGCGATAAGCCCCGGGGAGCCGCAAGCAGGCTTTGATCCGGGGATTTCCGAATGGGGAAACCCATCCTGATGAACTCAGGATACGGCCCGCTGAATATATAGGCGGGTACGAGCTAACCCAGGGAAGTGAACCATCTCAGTACCTGGAGGAAAATAAATCAAAAGAGATTCCGATAGTAGCGGCGAGCGAAATCGGAACAGCCTAAACCGTCGTGCTTGCACGGCGGGGTTGCAGGACCGCATAAGTAGAGTTATCAATCCGGAGGCTAGGTGAACCTGCTGGAAAGCGGGGCCACAGAATGTGATAGCCATG